>ERZ795059.588-NODE-588-length-45792-cov-11.474146_pt1 | contig 45792 bp, 35 predicted proteins | sample MGYA00375143_ERZ795059 | MGnify/ENA primary metagenome ERZ795059 (study PRJEB30188, sample SAMN05720168) | activated sludge metagenome | isolation source: Anaerobic digester | place: USA | collected 2015-01-07 ... | reverse complement strand
CACCTTCTCCGCCAGCCGGTTTTAATCTCACAGCACAGTTCCACTCAACGGCGCGCTTGCCGCGCAAAGCGGGGCTATTTGGGCGATGCAGGCGTCTCTGCATGGATGCTGGCGGGCCATTCAGCGGCGAAATGGGGCCGCAGTCTCTCCACCCCGCAACAACGGTCCCAATCCGAGTCCGCGAGGCTATCGCTCGGACCAAAGCTCGTCTCCGGCGATCCTAATTGGCACGCCCTGCCCTGAAGCCACGAGAGCGGCTAACGGAACACCGCATGTCGCTCGGACCAGAACTCGTCTCTCATGCTCCTGCCTGATGCTCCCCGCCCCTCCATTCGAGAGACCATCTAGCAGAACGCCGCAGTCGCTTGGACAAAGGCTTGTCGCCGACGGTCCCGCTTCATGCAACCCGAGAGGCCGCCTGTCGTCAGCCTGACAGCGCTCCGGTACGTGTTGTGACGGGATCGTCGCATTCCACACTCGGCTAATAGGAACGGCCATACCCATACGGATAGAGTGCCCCGTCCAATGTTTCGGCATATCCCGGAGCGTCCGAATTCTGGTCCAGTACAGCTTGCTCGGTCTTCGGCAGAGCAAAAGGCAGCCGACCCCGAGGTGGAACACGACCACTGATGACATCGAGCTGGGCCTGATCGCTCACACCGAAGGTGGCGAGAAGCGCACCCGCTTCCTTCATTCCGCTGGCGTCATCGAGCACGTATGGGTTGCGAAAATAGATCGAGATAACGACCCTTCGGGGGTCGCCGATTTCCCGCATTGCGGCCTGGATATCGTCTAGCGATGGCGCCAGCTCCCAACTTTCCGCTGCCGCCATTTCACTGAGGGCCAGCATGTTGACTTCCCAGGGAAACGCGCCCCCGAACGGCAGTTTGCTGTCCAAGCATTTCGCCGGGCCACCTTCAGATTGAGAATGGTCGGCCTCGTAGACGCAGGGATCCTGAGCGGCCCAGGTTTGCTGCGCCTTACCGGTGCGTGGATCCAGCCGGCCGAACGCGGACGGGATCGGCCGCCCCCCGGTGGCAGGATCCTCCGAGGAGTACCGGCGAGCTCCGCGATTGTTGATTAGTAGTTTGACAAGCAGGACATCAGCGTCGGCAGGAACTGAGGGCCGCACTTCTGCGTTCCCGTCGACAATGTCAAAGCCGTAGTCTGCAACCAACTTTGCGTCGAACCCCATGACATAGATTTTTTCGAGGGGCCTCAACGGCAGTAGTTGGTTGCGGTTCTGCAGTAGAACTATTGAACGGCGCTGGATATCCAACCCCAAAGCGCGGTTCTCGGGGCGGCCGATACGCAAGGCCGCCGCGTCAGCGTCCACGTACGGGTTCTCGAACAGGCCTAGCCTGAACTGCTCAGTGAGCAGACGGACAACCGCCGGGTCGACATCTTCCTGCTCTTTTAGCGATCCACGAGTGACAAGATCGACAATTGTTGTTGCCTCAGTGAATTCCGACAGCACATCGGTCCCACTCCTTATCGCAATGGCGATACGATCCGACGCGACAAACGGATAACCTGTAGCTGGGTTAATACGAAAACTTTCGAGTCCCCAACCGCGTGACAGGATGATCCCGCTATCGGAGTTGACGTTTCCTTTGAAGCCTAGCTTGGTACGCAAAAGATCGGTGACGATCTTTCCAGAGAATGCCATGCCGATTTCATCAAACGTGACCCCTTCATAGATCACACCAATCGGCACACCGTAGTATGGCATTATGGATGACGCACCGCCTTCGATCGCCGCCTTGAAAGGTTTGAGGTGGTAGTCGAACCCATACCGACCGGTTCGATCATGGTAGACTTGGTTCTTCCCAAACGTGTAGTGGGGATCTAACCCCATCTCCTGCGGACCACCGCCTGGGAAGTGCTTGATCGTCATCGCAACCGCAGATTTTGGCGACAGAGAAACGCCATCGCTCCCCACCGGCCCCTGCAACCCGCGCAACAGTGTCGCGATGATGTCCGACATCAAGTCGGCATTCTCGGTGAAAGTTTCGTGCGCTCGCGACCAACGGGGCTCGGTGGTCAAATCGACCATGTACCCATACATTCCGCGTATGCCGATCGCTTTCCATTCCTCTGCCATCACCCGCGTGAAGGTCTCGATCACCGCCATATCACCTTTCAGCCCATCGGGGACTGCGCCATCAGGAGTGACTGGCGAGCCGCCACCCAAGGCGGCCGCAGCGAGGCCCGCTTCCTTCGGGAACTCGGTGAACTTGCCGGCGCCTGCTGCAATCCCAATCATCGAATTTGTCTCGACATGATTGCGAGCGTTGTCCTTGAACAAGCCTGGAATCCCAAGTCGGCCAGCCTCGAGTCGCTCCTGAACTGCATTTGTGAAACGGGCCATGCTGATTGGGGATTGGGCATATCCCCCCTTCAGAACGGAGGGATCGAGCTTGACGCTGCAATCCGCTCCCTGCTCCGCTACTTTTGCGCGCAGAATGAAGCGCGTCATCTTCTGTTGTTCGATCAGATCTATGCCGTCGCTCGAGATGCTTCCATCGCAATCTGGGTTGTTTGTGGCGATCAGCATCATTCCTGCTTTCTCAAGCAGGGTCATGCGGCTTACTAGATCGCGCGCCCTTTCTTCAGCGGACCGCCTCCAATCCTCATAAGGCTGGAGATCTCCGCTAGCGTTCAAATCTTTGAATTTGAAGCCATCTGCAGAGATCAGCGGCTTCGATGTCGAGCCCAGCACAGGTTGCTGCGGTTGTTGAACCGAGCACGCAACTAAACCAGAAATGGCGAGCGCTAAGCACAGATAAGCCGTGGCTCGCCAAACCGTCACGACACAGTTTTGTACCGGCGCACAAAAGCAGACGAGCAGATTGGGACGAAGGAGTGTGAATGCTGTGGAGGTCACATTGTCCATTGTCGATCCTCTCGCACGTCAACTTGCCTGCGATCATGCCCTCCATCGGAAATGGTGCGGCAGATATTGCTCCTGTTATCGCGATAGCGTTTGCGTATCGCCGGGAGGGACTGTCACGTAAACCTGCGATGGTTCTATTGGACTTTCGACGCGCCTCCGGCCATCACGCGACCGCCCAGACCTGTCAGGTTAAGTACGAGAGATTTTGATGGGCTTTCGGCGCACTGTGAGGACTACGCGACCAGGTGCTGTCAAGTTGGCTAAGTAACGTCCGCTTTCAGCTCTGCACGATCCAATTTTGGCGCCCAAATTTATCACGAAATCAATCGTGGCAAGGTAACTTGAGAATCCGCTTGACCAGTACTCACGCTCAACTTGACAGCCCCCACGCAAGCCATCGCTAAAGTAGATTTCGGTGGCGACTTCGATCGTCAGGCAGTCGGGCATCGCTATCTCATTCAACACTCGCTTTGCAGCGCGTGCGGCGCCGTCGGCCGACGATGTCAGATAGGATCGAACAGCGCGAGAAAAGCTGACGCTTCGTCTTCGGTCATTCCCGTCAACTGCACCTTGTTCTGCGCAACCGCATCACGCACATTAAGCATGTGACGCGCCATTGCAAACCAGCTTGGCCGATCAATCGCAAGCGTGGGCTCGGGCGCGGAGGATGCCGCCCTAACTTCGGCAACGCCCCGACGGACCTCCAGATCGAAGGCGTCAGGAACGTCCGTGAACTTGATACGCAACGTACGCGTAACGGTTGCGGCTCGGTCTGCATCAATGCGGGACTCCAGAACCGAAACCAGCGATTTCGGCGGGCCTGCCGCGACGGTGTCGTAGGTCGTGGCGCCGAACTCGCCGGAAACCGACGCAAACTTGTCGATCTTCCCTTCAAGGTGCAGGGCCTCGGTGAGCAGGAAGTTGTAGGACTGCGACCCGGATGCCACCTGCGCCATGCTTCGAAGCGCATCGGCCTCCACCTGACGAATGACCTTGTTCGAAGGGGCGGCGGCAACGCCAAAACTCGCAAGCTTCGCCGCCAGCGCATACTCGTTCCGCGCTTGCGCCTCTCGGGCCTTGCGAACGAGCCCATCCATGCCGCCAAAGCCTTCGACGACGGCCTTGCCGAGAACATCTGCCTGAGGCGGATGCATCTCAGCGGCGTCCTCTCCGTACCAACCGATGATGCCGCGATAGATGCCGCGCAACGCAAAATCGAATTCGGAATACCCTTGGTAGAGCGTCGGCTCGTCGGCCAGATGTTCCGGCAAATGAATGCGGGCGACGATCTCGTCTGGCCCCCAGCCTTTGTTGATCCCGCGAATCGCTTGGTTGAACGTGAACGAGTACGCGTCGCGGTGAGCGGTCATGCGGTCGTAGATTTTTTCCCGCCCGGCCAGAGGCTCCCCGTGGACGGGTACGTAGTGCTCCGGGCGCAGCCGACGGATAGTGTCGTAGCTGTCGATGACGGCTTGCGGATTGCGATAGCTTTCCCCGCGCAGCGTGTAGAGCGCGAAGTACTGCTGGGACGTCACGTTGGTCACCACAGCCGACATCTCCGGAATCCATACGGTCAGCGTGTCGTCCGTGTCTCCTTGGGCGTGGAAGAACTGAAACTCCATGCCGCCGATGGAGAGTTTCTCTCCGTCGGCGACGATGCGTGTCACCTTCACGTGGCCGTTTGCGAGTTTTGCGGGGTCGTCGATCTTGGCGGCGGGCGGCGCCAGGCCCGCATCCGGACCTGATGTCGGGAGATAGGCTCCAAACTGCATGTTGGCGCGACGGGATGCGATCGGATCAAGCTGAAGCGATCTCGCCGCGAGATTGGACTCGAGTTTGGGATGGCCCACGATCATCACCGATTTCGCGCCAGCCCCCTTCGCGATTGCGGAAGCACCCCGCGTATAGTGGAAGTGGGAGTAGACGATCGCGATGATGGGCTTGTTCGAAAGCTTGCGGATTTCAGCGAGGAAGGTTTCGCCCTGCCCGACACTGGTGCCGGTGTCAAAGACCACGAGCCCCTGCGGCGTCTCCGCAATGATACAATTGACGATCGAGAAGTTGCGAAGATCCCAGAGACCGGGCGCCACCGTTACGACCTTCGATAGCTGAGCGGCCCCTTGCCCCTTCGCCAAGCCCTCGCTCATCAGCGCGCCGTTCGGAGCAGTAACAGTCTTGGCGGGCGCGCCCATATATACGCTGGCTGCGCCTCCCCCCGTCCCCACATCCTTGCCTTGCACAACGGGCGACGACGCTTGGCCGCCACAACCGGAAACAATAGCGAGCGCGACAAAGCTCAACACGCATATCCGTTTTTGCATTCGGCGCTCCCTCGCAACAATCGCTCCTTTCTATAAGGAGCCTAAAGCGACCGAATGGTATCATGTTATCCATACCACAAACAAGGTCTTAGACGGCGTTGCAATTCCCGCTGCCGCTCGCGCACGACTACACAGCGAGAAAGAACTGTCAGATAAACTCGTCACGGTTTTGCTGGGCTTTCGACGCGCCTCCGGCCATCACGCCGCCGCCCTCGCCCAAACAGATTCCGAGCGTGCACGTAGGATACGCATGGCGCGACGGCTGAGCAGATGCCGCTGAATGTCGAACGTGTTGTAGATCGCCGCGTGCGTCTCTAGGAAACACTGCGCCGACCTCTGGCTCTTGAAGCCTTGCATCTTTCGCTCACGCCTTCGAATGATGAGATGCGAGTTTTCGGCACGATTGTTGTCGCGCAGGCGACCGCGATGATGACGATCGCCAAGACCAAGTCGCTTGAGCGCAGCTCCGTAGGCGCGAAGGCCATCGGTGACGATCCGCTGCGGCTCGCCGTTCTGATTCTTCAACAGCCGCCGCAACAATCGCAGCGCTGCACCCGTGTCGCGACGCTTCTGCACGATCATGTCTATAACTTCGCCGTCGTCATCGACTGCACGCCAGATCCACACGCGCTCACCTCCAATCGTCGACACGAGCTCATCAAGATGCCAGCGTGGCGACGGCGGTTGTTTGCGACGCCGGAGATTGGCTGCGATCTTCGGACCGAACTTCACCGTCCAGGCGTGGACTGTTTCGTAGCTCACATCGACGCCACGATGCGCCATCATCTCCTCGACATCGCGCAAGCTGAGCGTGAAGCGGAAGTAGAGCCAGACAGCGTGCTGAATCACGGTTGGCGGAAAGCGGTGGCGTTTGTAAGAAATTCGCGCCATTGGGGTGTCTCCAAAGGCCGATAATGTCAGCCTACGGAGAGACGAGGTCGCGTAGGTCTGACAGCCCCCCTCCGCCAGCATTCGCGAGCTTTTGTTCGCAAGCTTATTGACATCATAAGTGCCAATACTTAGGTCGACGGCCTGGGTCATGCGCTGATGGCGCTGTGCGATTGGGAGATCGACGGATGAAAGTGTTGCGCACACCGGATGAGCGGTTCGGCAACCTGCCGGGGTTTCCGTATCAGCCGCATTACCTGACCATCCGTGATGAGGATGGGACCGAGTTGCGCGTCGCATACATTGACGAGGGTCCACGGGATGCCGACCCGATCCTGCTGATGCACGGCAATCCGACATGGAGCTATCTCTATCGCAAGATGATCCCCGGCCTACTGGAAACCGGGCGGCGGGTGATTGCAATCGACCTCCCCGGCACGGGGCGATCGGACAAGCCAGCCGAACGGAGCGACTACACGCTGGCGCGCCACTATGACTGGGCATCGAAATGGTTCACAGCGCTGAGTCTCAACAACGTTACGCTGTTCTGCCAGGACTGGGGCGGCACGATCGGCCTGTTTCTTGTTTCCAAATACCCTGATCGCTTTGCGCGCGTTGTCGCCTCCAACACGGGCATGCCAACCGGCGAAGGCGAAAGCGACTTCATGAAAATGTGGGTCGGCATGATGGCGGTGGCTACGGAGTTTCCGTGGCCGATGCTGGAAACGGGCATGGTGACGAAGCTGTCGGAAGAAGAGCTGGCTGCCTATCGCGCGCCTTATCCAACCAGCGCGTACGAATACTGCCTCATCACCTGGCCAAGCCTGATCACGGTGCAGCCGGATAACCCCGGCCTGCCGCTCAACCTGGCGGCTTGGGAGGGCCTGCAAAAATTCAACAAGCCATTCCTCACGCTTTTTGGCGAACTGGACCCGGTGGGACGCGGTTGGGAAAAGCGCGCGCAAGAGAAAATTCCCGGCGCCAAAGGCCAGGATCACCAGATGATAGAGAATGCACATCACTTCATCCAGGAAGATGCGGCGGACGAACTCGTCGCCCGACTCACCCGCTTCCTCGATGTGAAATAGTTCAGCGCGTCAGCTTCATGATGCCAAGGCCAAGCACCGCCACCAGCACGGCCTCAATCGCCATCGGCGGCAACATAGCCTCGCTGTAGCCGTTTAGCGCTACGGTGAGGACGCGGCCGGTAAGCGCAATCGCCACGAGCAAGAATGGCGCAACAAGAAGCCGGCCACGATTGCGAAGAGCCGCGAAGAGGCTGATCGCGCCGGCGCCCCCGAAGAAACCCGCCATGTCTGCTCGGATTGTAGCGATCCCCAGCGGACCATTGACGCCGACACCGAGCTGCGCGGCCACTTCCTCCGGCGCCATCCAGATGCGCAGCGCAATTAGAACGCCGGCAAGCCCCAGCAGCCCGACAAGGGTGCGTATGACGATCTGCATCAGCTTCTGGCTCCTTCGAGTGCGACCTGGATCATGCGGTCCGCAGTTTCAGCACCGTCATTCTGGTTCTGGCCGGTCACAAGGCGACCATCAGCGACAACGTGGCTTGCGAAGATATCGCGGAAGCCGGTGCTGGATTCGAACTTGGCGCCAGCGGCGCGAAGATCCCGTTCCGGGTGTCGCGGGGTATGCGTGATGCCCAGTTCCCTCACCTGCTTGTCAGTGACGGCGGTAAGGCGTCGGCCTGAGACAAGCGATGCGCCCTGGCCTTCACTAACCGCCAACAGGCCAAGGGGACCGTGGCAAACGCCGCCAATCACTGCGCCAGACCTGTCGGCTGCGAGCAACATGGCGCCAAGATCGGGCGACTGTTCAAAATCGTAAGCAGCGCCCCAACCGCCAGCAAGAAAGACAATGTCGTAGGCAGCGCCATTGACCGCCGCGACCGCAGGCGCACGTTTTACCTTGGAACGAAACGCTGGATCAGCAAGAAAGCGGACATCGAAATGCGACCGGAGCGGCCATTTAAGGGAAACCGGCTCGATAGGGATTTCTCCGCCACGTATGCTTGCGACATCCACCGTCATCCCCGCATCGAGGAAGGTGTAATATGGAGCCGTCATCTCGGACGCGAAGACGCCAGTCTTCTTGCCCGTCGCGTCGAGCACGTCGTGGCTGGTAGCGACAATGAGGGCGCGTCGGCCTTTTAGGTCACGCTTGGGCAGTCGGATTCTGCGATGGAGACCGAGGCCTCTCAAGAGGACGGGAAGACCGAGCCAGATCACCACAATCGCAAGCGACAGCGCACCGACTAAATACAGCCAGACCTGATCCACTTTGGCCCGCCCCTTAAATTGACATTGATCGTGTCATAATATCAATTGCCGGGCACGTCCAGCACAGCGACGAAAGACGACTTCCGGAGAGATGCATGGCGCACGAACGTAAAGCCAGCGTTTTGCTGACCGGAGTATTGCTGACAGGCTTGGCGGGGCTTGTGCTGGGCCTTGTGGGCATAACGGCGCAGGCTCAGCCTGCGGATAAGCTGGAACCCACGCGCAAACCGAACATTGTCGTGATTCTAGTCGATGACGCGGCGCTGATGGATTTCGGCGCTTTTGGCGGCGAGGCGCATACCCCGAACATCGACAGGCTGGCCGCGGCTGGAGCGATGTTGACGAACTATCACTCTTCGCCGTTGTGCTCGCCGTCACGCGCCATGCTGCTGACAGGAATGGACAGCCATCGCACGGGCGTCTCGACAATCGAGGAAGTTCTGCCACCCGAACTCAAGGGCAAGCCGGGCTATACGCTGCGACTGGAGCCGGGCGTGCTGACGATTGCGGACAGGTTGAAAGCGGCGGGCTATCGCACGCTGATGTCAGGCAAATGGCATCTTGGCCATGGACCGGGAGACCTGCCGAACGAACACGGTTTCGACAGATCGCTGGCGCTGGACGCCTCGGGTGCGGACAATTGGGCGGCCAAACCCTACATGCCGTACTACGATACAGCGCCGTGGTTTGAAGATGGCAAGCCTGCAAAGCTGCCGGACAGGTTTTATTCGTCCGAAATGCTGGTCGATCGGCTGATCGGTTATATCGACGCTGGAAACGCCGTGCAGCCCTGGTTTGGCTATCTCGCTTTTCAGGCGGTGCACATTCCGGTTCAGGCGCCGAAGGAATTTTCAGACAAGTATGCCGGTCGGTTCGATCAGGGATGGGAGGCCATCAGGCGGGCGCGGTGGGAGCGCGCGAAGACGATGGGCGTCGTGCCGCCAGATGCGCCATATGCAGAAATGCCGGGCACGTCGCGACCATGGGCGTCAATTCCTGAAGCAGACCGCAAGAAGTACGCACGCGCAATAGAAGTCTATTCCGGCATGATCGAAGCAATGGATCATCATATTGGCCGGCTGATCCAGCACATCGAGCAACGTGGAGAACTCGCCAACACCGTCTTCGTTATCACATCGGACAACGGACCGGAGCCGAGCGACCCCGTGCATGAGAAGTGGATGGATATCTGGATGATGCTGAATGGCTATCACTGGAATCTTGAAGGCATGGGCGGCCCCGGCAGCCTGAACTTCATCGGAACGGAATGGGCATCCTCTATCTCCTCCCCTTCCTCGCTCTATAAGTTTTATGCATCCGAGGGCGGACTGCGCGTCCCGATGATCATGTCCGGGCCAGGCATACCCGCAGGGATGCGCAATGCAGGGCTTTCCTTCGTGTCGGACGTGACGCCAACCTTGTTGAACCTTGCCGGCTTGCCGCTGACGGGACCACCGGATGCACGCCCGATTACAGGGCGAAGCCTCGTGCCGGTTTTCGCGGGAACAGCCTCTAGCGCTTATGGGCCCGAGGATACACTTGGCGTCGAGGTGTCAGGCAACTCCGCTCTTTTCCGTGATCGCTACAAGATCACGCGCAATATGCCGCCAGTCGGCGATGGCGCATGGCGACTTTATGATCTTGCAGCCGATCCAGCCGAGGTGAATGACCTCTCGAAGGTGCAGCCCGACCTCTTTCAAAACATGCTGAGCGCTTATGATGGGTATGCGACAGCGTCCGGCGTGTTGCTGCTGCCGGAAGGTTATCAAGTTGAAAGGCAGGTGCGTCAGAATGCAATTGGACGACAACTGGCTTTCCATGGCGCGAAACTCGCGCTGGTTGGCGCCGGCATTCTGCTAGCCATCGGTCTGCTGGCATTCTGGCTGATAAAACAGCGGAAACGCAAAACAGCCTCCAGTTGACGCGCCGTTGTTTTGGCACTCTAACTGCCATTTAAGGGATGCAGGCCGAAAGAGACGCAGGCTCCCTTCGCCGGGAGGCTGTCTCATGAGTGCTTTGCCAGAGCCGCTGGAGCTGATGGGCGCGCCGGGGTCACCCTATACACGCAAGATGCTTGCGCTGCTCCGCTATCGCCGGATTCCGCATGCAATCCATTGGGCAAGTCACCGCAATCCGCCGACGGGCTATCCCAAGCCGCCGGTTGAACTATTGCCGACCTTTTATTTTCCGAAGGCGGATGGCGACCTGGAAGCCGTCGTGGATTCAACCCCGATCACCCGACGGCTGGAACGCGAGTACCTGGGACGCTCCACCCTGCCCAGCAATCCGGTTCTCGGCTTTCTGAATTATCTGATCGAGGACTATGCGGACGAGTGGCTGACCAAGTGCATGTTCCACTTCCGCTGGGCGCACAGAGCGGATGCGGAGAACGCAGGGCCGCTATTGATCTTCTGGAACATGCCGACCATGCCGGACGCCGACGCACAGCCGGCTTCGGATTCGATCGCAAAGCGACAGATCGACAGGCTGTATGTCGTCGGCTCCAATGCAGTCACGGCGGAGACGATTGAAAGCAGCTATGCGCGCATGCTGCACATTCTGGACAGTCTGGTGCAGCGGCAAGGCTATGTGCTCGGCGCACGTCCCTCGTCGGCGGACTTTGCCCTTTATGGACAGTTGACGCAGCTTGCCATTGTGGAGCCGACATCGGCACGCATTACAGAGCAGATCTCCCGGCGCATTCGCGCATGGGTGGATCGAGTCGAGGATCTTTCGGGTCTGACTTCCAAGGATAGCGACTGGGCCTCTCAGGAAGCTATGCGCGAAAATCTGAAACCCTTGCTCGCGGAAATTGGACGCGTCTATGTGCCGTTCCTGCTGGCGAATGCGCAGGCTGTGATGACGGGCGCGAAGAGTTTCGAAACGACGATCGATGGCCGCGCATGGTCGCAACCGACTTTCCCCTACCAGGCCAAATGTCTGAAATGGATTCGGGATGAGTTTTCAGCACTATCGTTTGATGGCCAGCACGCCGTGCGGGCGTTGTTTGCAGGCACGGGTTGCGAAACACTATTGGCTGGACTCTGAGAGCGGATACGAAAAGTGCTGAAGAAAATCCTGATCGGTATTCTGGCCATTGCGTTGATCGGTGGCGGCGTTGCCTGGCTCAATCGCAAGGCCATCGTGCTGTTCGTTGTCGGTAATACCGGCAAGAAGGTTGTCGGCCCCAACATCCCTGTTCCGTGGAAGGATGGCCCGGCCGAGGCGACGACGCCGATTGCAGAGCGCAAGCCGAACATCATCTTCATCCTGGCCGACGACCTGGGCTTTAACGACATCAGCACGTTTGGCGGCGGTGTTGCGGGCGGACGCGCGCCCACGCCAAACATAGATCGCCTTGCGGCGCGTGGCGCAGCGTTCACACAGGCCTATGCTGGGACAGCGACATGCGCACCCTCTCGCGCGATGATCCTGACAGGCCGCTATCCGACGCGCACGGGCTTCGAGTTCACGCCAACGCCGGACGGTATGGGCGGGGTCATCTCCATGCTCGACGACCCAACCGAGACCGGCCTTCCCGCGGTGATTTACAACAAGGAGCAAGCTGAAAAGGCGCCAACCTACACCAAGCAAGGCTTGCCCGGATCGGAAGTCACCTTCGCGGAAGTGCTGCGCGATGTCGGCTATCACACCGTGCATATCGGCAAGTGGCATACGGGCGTGGGACCAGAGTTCGGGCCAAATGCGCAGGGCTTCGACGAGGCGCTGTTGATGGCGTCGGGCCTGCATCTTCCGGTAGATGACCCGAACGTCGTCAACGCGAAGGCCCCGTCTGATCCGATCGACGCCTTCATGTGGGCGCGCATGCAGTTTGCCGCTTCGTTCAACGAGGGACCGTGGTTTGCGCCGGGCGGGTACCTCGCCGATTACTGGACCAACGAAGCCGTCAGCGTCATCAAGAAGAACAAGAACCAGCCCTTCTTCCTCAAGCTGGCGCACTGGGGCGTACATTCGCCGCTGCAGGCGACCAAGGCCGACTATGACGCCGTCGGTGACATCAAGCCCGACAATCTGCGCGTCTATGCTGCCATGGTGCGCTCGATCGACCGCAGTGTCGGTCGCATTCTCGACACGCTCGAGGCGGAAGGCATAGCGGACAACACCATCATCGTGTTCACCAGCGACAATGGCGGCGCGGGCTATATCGGCCTGCCCGACATCAACAAGCCCTATCGTGGCTGGAAGATGACGCTGTTTGAAGGCGGCATCCACGTACCGATGTTCATGAGCTGGCCCGGTCACATTCCTGCCCAGTCGAAGATAGCCTCACCTGTCGCACACATCGATCTGATGCCGACTTTCGCTGCCGCTGGTGGCGGCACGATTCCGGCCGGCATCGAGATCGATGGCGTCAACCTGCTGCCCTACGTGACGGGAACAGCCGCGCCAGAGACAAAACCGCATGACGTGATCTTCTGGCAGAGCGCCTACTACAAAGCCGTGCGCCAGGGAGACTGGAAGCTGCAGGTATCCGAGAAGCCGGCAAAGACGTGGCTGTTCGATCTGTCGGTGGACCCGACCGAGAAGACGAACATCGCAGACAAGAACCCCGCGAAGGTCGCTGAGCTCAAACAGCTGTTGGCCGATCATCAGGCAACCGCCCGCCCGCCGCTCTATCCGCACACAACGGAAGGCCCGGTCGCCATCGACAAGACGACTGCGCAGAAAGCAACGCCAGACGACGAATACGTCTTCTGGCCGAACTGATCGCCGCTACGGCGCGCTGTCTTTCACAATGCGGAAGCCGATGTGATTGGACGAGAAGTCCACATCCTGTCCCTGCCGTGCAGCGCCGCGATAGCGTTTGCAGAAATTGTCGGCGCACAGGAATGAGCCGCCCTTGATCGTGCTCTGCTGCGGGCCGAACGGCGTCACCGTCCATTCCCACACATTGCCGATCATGTCGTAGAGCCCGATGCGGCTCGCCGGGAAGCAACCCGCAGGTGCTGCCTCGGCAAAGCCATCCTTCACTTCATTGCGCGCCGGGAAAATGCCCTGCCAGGTATTGGCGACTGGCTTACCCTCGGGATCGTAGGCGCCGGATGTCGGATTGGCCGGATCGGGCATGCCGAGCATCGCCGCGTATTCCCACTCATCCTCACTCGGCAAACGTCCGCCAGCCCAAGTCGCATAGGCCTGCGCATCATTCAGCGATACGTGCACCACAGGCATGTCCATCTTGCGCAGCAGGCTGCTGCCCGGCCCTTCCGGCGTCTTCCACGTTGCGCCGCGTTTCAGTATCCACTGCCCTGCGCTGCCCGCCTCACCCTGCACGAACAGCCCAGATCCGCCATCCGGGCGGCTCGATGCAGACGTGCGTTCCGCGTCCGTCACATAATTCGTCGCCGTCACGAACTGCTCGAACTGGCGATTGGTGACTTCGTGGCTTTGTATGCTGAAGCCAGCGATATGAACCTTCCGCGCCGGCCCTTCCTCCGGATAGACGCCATTCGCGCCCATCTCGAAATCGCCATCCGGCACACTGATGAACGTGCCGACCTGCTCCGGCGCCAACCCACATGCCGGTGCTTCTGCAGCCGTTACGCCCGTATTGACCTCAGCCGCCTTCGGGTCCGAGCATGCAGCGACAAGGAACGGCAGCAAAAAAAGCAGGTGGCGCATCATTCTCCGCCAAGCAAGCGATCAACAGTGAATCGGACAACGCCAAGCGCATCCTTTGTCGACAAGCCCTGATCCTGGCGCAGACGCCGCCATGTCTCGAAGCTTGTGACCATCTCGATCGCCTGGAACAGAGTCTTGTCGTTCATGACCTTCTGCGGCAACACACGCTTGAGCCCCTCACGCTCCATACGCAGGAAGCGATTGTAGTCGTCCATCAGGAACTGGGAGCGAAAGCGTTGCAACGCCCCGGCAACCTTGAGCGGCAAAACCCGTTCATAGATATGAGCACGCCGGCCGAGCAAGTCATCGAACTGGGCGCGCCACCCCTTGCCCTCAAACGGCCTCTCGACCAACGGAATGATCTCGGCAGCAACGATAGCACTGATCTCGCGGTTCAGCGTCTCCATCTCCTCGAAATGACGGAATACGGTGCGCAGACCCACGTTCGCCTTCTCCGCCACGCGGGCTGCTGCGGGAGACATCTCTCCGGCGCGGATCAACTCGATCATAGCATGGACTATCCGCTCGCGGCTGCGGGTGGAGCGCTGGCGTCGGCCATCGGCCTCTTCCTCGTCAGCAAGATTGACGACATCTCTGTCCTTGCTGCCCACTTTACTCTTCACCCAAAAGCTCTCATGCGATGCGAAAATCCTCGCTGACAGCTAGCACACTACCTCACCACGCGAAGGGATAATTCCCGATTATCGCGGCGGATCAACGGATCATCTGCTGATTGATCGCCGTGCTGCCAGCGGGCAAACTGACGAGCAAGCCATCCTCGGCTACCTTGATCGGGCCGGAGAAAACCTTGGTCGCATCGCCGATAAACGCGGTATCCAGCATGGCCGACGGCAAGGGCGGCACGATGTGATAAAGGATCAACTGCTTTGCCTTCGCATTTGTCGCGGCGTGGGCGGCATCCTCCGGGGATGCATGATAATCGACAATGTCGCCCATCACCTTGGCGATATTAGGCTGCCCCTTATCCGCGGCGGCATTTTTTATGTCAGCCAACAAGGCAGGGTTGAGCGCCTCGTGGAACAGGACATCGACCCCCGCAGCAGCCGCGACCAGATCTGGCGAGTAAACCGTATCGCCGCTGAGCACGATCGAGCGGTCCTTGTAGTCAATACGGTAGCCAAAGGCTGGGGCGACAGGCTTGTGATTCACGGCGATGACGGTCAACCTGACGCCGTCATTGTCAAAGATCACCTGCGCGTGGCCTGGACCGTCAGGCGTAGCGACAACCTCCGCAACCCCGCCGAAACCCGCAGGGTTGGCGATGGCCGCGCCATGGTGCGCTGTGCGATAAGTACTATCGATGCGATAGGCAGCATTGAAACCCGAAACAACTTCACCAACGCCTTCAGGCCCCGCGATAGGCAACGGCGTAGAGCGCGCCCCGCCGACCCAGGCCTGCAACATCAACTCACCCAGACCATCAATGTGATCGGAATGGAGATGAGTGAGATAGACCTTCTCAAGCTTGCCCACGGGAAACCCCATGCGCGATAGACGTCGCGCACCGCCGGAGCCTGTATCGAACACCATGGCATGACTTCCAGCGATGACGCCGACACATGGCCCTGCCCGCGCCGGGTCAGGCATGGGTGAACCAGAGCCGCACATGAAGACGTGGAGCCCATCTGGCAACTCGGCGCTGCGATCACGGCCAACATTTTCTGCGACCGCCTGACGGAACATCGCTTCGCCGATCTGACGCTGAAAGACAAAATAGCCAGATGCGCCAACTGCGATCAGGGCTGCGACACCCAGGGCCAGGTAACGCTTCTTCATGCCTTCGCCCCAATCGTGCTCGCGAGCGACTTGATCCAGTCAGGAGAAAATTCAGCGGACAACAAAGTTTCGATATTCAACTGCCCTTTGAGGCCAGCAGTCCGGTGAACGGCGGCCTCGCGCCATTCAGGCGAGAAAGACATACGCACCATGGCGCCGCGATCCGGATAGGCGGCAATCGCAACCTCATCCCACAACTCCTCGACGCGGCCGAGCGACAGGAAACTCACATCCGCCGCGAACACCGCCAAGCCGCCAAATTTCGGCAGTATGTTCGTCACGGCGCGGCCGTAGATATGGTATGCGTCACGACCGCTAAGCGTCGTGATACGACCGTCCTCGTACTCCGCCTTCTCCTTGAACTTGAGAAGATTGACCATGAAGACGGGACCATCAGGGCCTTTCTCGCGAAGCGCCTCGATCTGCGCCACTTCCGACGGATAAACATCGTTGAAAACTTGCATGGGCTATGTCCCGGTTGCTTGTTCGGATTGATTGCGGATTGAATCTTCGATCACCCAAAGGCGGTCCTGCCCCCAAGCGGATGTTTTACCGAAGCGAAAAGACGGCACGCCCCAGAGGCCGAGACCAACAAGCTCTTGCCGATTGGCTTCTGCTTCGACGCGCCACTCCGCGCTGCCTATACGCTGACGCGCATCGCGCCAGTTGAGGTCGGCATTCTCGACGATACGGCGCATGCCTGCATCGCTGCCGGCATCGACGCCTTGCGACCAGACCCCGCGCATGAAGGCGAGACAGAACTCGTAGCCGCGCCCTTCCGCGATCGCCCAGGGTAGCAGCGAGTAACCCAGCTCAACCGGCTTGCCTACGGGATCGACTACTCTGCCAAAAGGAACGCCAACGCGACGCGCCTCACGCGCGGCATCAAGTGTGATATAGGTTCGCTTGGCCGGCGGAACCGGAAGCCCCCGCATCACCATCGGCAGCACGAAGCGCAACCGAAGATTCAGACCGTAAGCGTCCGCCAGCGCCTTCACGCGCTCCGCGGCGATGTAGGTATAGGGACTACGAAATGAAAGATACCAATGCAGGTCACCGCTTTGTATTGCCACGGCGGGAGATGCGTCGCCGCGCGGTGAGAGCGGTTGAACGTAGACGGGCTCTCTCTCCGCACCCGGCCTGCGCGCGCCAAGATCCGCCAGCCGCTCTTCAAGAAAATGCAGCCTGTCGAGGCCCCAGTACCACTCCCCAGCATAGTAAAGCATGCCGCCAAGATAGTGTCCCAGACGCATGCGAAGCGCATCGCCTTCAGCCTTCAGCTTCGCCGCATCGCCATCGCTTGCGGAAATAGACGCTCCCGACCATAACGCGATCGATACCCTCGCGGCCTCGCTTATGAATTTGCCAAGACGATGGTTGTGCGCCAGGGCAGCTTCGGCCTGCGCGATGCGTTCAGACGATGGCTGGCTGCCCGGATCGACAAACTGCAAACCTGCCCGCCCAGCAAGACGCGAAGCGTCAAGGCGAGAATACGTATGGAGCTTCTCGCGCTCAGGCGCAGCCCAATCTGGCGGAGCAGACACAATATGACAGCGAAGATCGATCTCGTATCGCGCAACCAACAGGGGCAGAATCTGCACCATCAGACACGAGTAGGGATCATCGGCCTGATGGAAATAATCGATACAGTGAGCGTTACCCGAACGAAGACGATGACGTTCAGCACGCTCGCGTGACCGGCGTTGACGATCAGAGCCTGTGATCCGTTCGGCTATGCGTGATGCAAGAAAACCGCGGAAGGACATCGGCTGGTTCAGCTTTGCCTGGCGGGACGATCGCGCACGGCAAGCGCGAAAAAGATCACCCCGAGAATGACAGTCACCGGACTTGCGAAATGCTCAGGCGGATGGTGACCGCCAGCAGCGCCTTTGAAGAACCAGCCATCAATCGCCATGAGTCCGCGGGACAGAATGACGATAAGCAAGGCAAGTGGAACCAGTGTGCGGTAACGCAGTCCTATGATGAAAAGAAGGATCGCCATCGGGATCTGCACGGCGCCAAACCAGGCAAACACGGCGGTGATAGCCTCGCCTCGCTGTGACAGGTCAATCCCGGCGATGACCCCTGCTCCGCCGTCGGGCAAGAAATAGTGAATGCAGCCTGCAACGAACTCCAGCGCAGCCACCAACATCAGGAACCACGCCGACAAGGACGAACCGCGGTAGTCCAGATTCGTGCTGGGTGGAAACCCAATCATCCCCGCCTCCCAACGACTCTTTTAAACGGCCATTTTGTTTTGGCATTCATTATGCCAATACAAAATGGCCGTCAAGACAGGGAGGGCAACGTAACTGCGCACGACTTTGACGACACGCGTTCGTCAAAATGCCCGTGTGATGACGGCGGTTGTTTTCGACACCGTGGATTGGCCTCGATCTTGGGACCGAACTTCAGAGTCCACGCGCGGACCGTCTCATAGCTGACATCGACACCGCCAGCCGGACTTAGGCATCTCTGCTATTTGGCTAATAGCCAGATAGCAGGCAGGCGGCGCGAGCTCGTTCCTGGTGGATCAGTTGCGCGGGACGGGGTCCAGCGCTTCGACCGCTTCGATCGTGCCCGCGCGGCTTGATTGCATCGGCGGCAGCATGCTTGCAGACCAGGTGAGTGCGGCCGTCTTCAGACGGTCGAAGACTTCTGGCCGCTTGAGCTTGTAATTGGCGTGCTCAGTAACGTCTTCCGAAAGATTGTAGAGGTACTCGCGGCCGCCTTGCTGAAGATACTTCCATGGGTAAGCGAAGGCCGACAAGGCGTCGCCTGGCACTTTCCAGAACACCGTTCTCTCGGTCGGCGGGCTACCGCGGAATTGCGGCGTCAGCTCGATTCCGTCGGGAGGCATTGAGGGATCGGTGGGAATACCGGCGATGGCAGCGAATGTCGGCAGGAAATCCATCGACATTGAAACTTGTAGCGACACCGATCGCGGCTTGATCACCGCTGGCCAGCGTACCAGGAGCGGAACCCGGACGCCGCCTTCCAACAGATCGCCCTTCTCTCCGCGCAATGGCCAGTTCTTCGAGAAGCGCTCTCCGCCATTGTCGCTGGTGAACACAACAATCGTATTGTCAGCGAGGCCACACCTGTCGAGTGTATCGAGAACACGCCCCACACCTTCATCGAGGTACTGCACCATCTGCGCATAGATCGCAGGCGAGCCTCCGTCATAGTGCAAATCATTTGCCCTGGGTTGTCCGCGATCGGTGCGCGTCTGCCATGGCCAATGAGGCGCACTGTAGTGCAGAGACAGGAAGAAAGGCTGGTTGACGTTCTGCTCGATGAACTTGCAGGCGCGATCAGAGAACAAATCGGTCGCATAGCCTTCCACGCTGACGAGTTTTTCGTTCTCGTAGAGGTCCTCTTTTCGCGGTGCATCACCGTTTGTCGGGTTGCCGCGATCGTGCGTCCAGTAGTCGTGGGCGCCGCCCTGGAACCCGAAGAATTCGTCGTAGCCGCTCTTGTTCGGGCTAAACGTTGGAAGGTCGCCAAGGCCCCACTTTCCAATCAGCGCGGTGCGGTAGCCGCCGCGCTTCATCGTGTTGGGAAGCGACGGCAGGTTACCAGCGTATCCAATCTTGTCGCTGGGATAGCCGCCGCCCGAGCCGGTCCCTATTTCAAGTCGATTCTGATATCGCCCGGAGATAAGAGCTGTGCGCGTTGGAGCGCACGTGCTGGAGTTCGCATACGCATATGTGAACTTCATGCCTTCGCGCGCCAAGCTGTCGATGAACGGCGTGCTGTAGTCATCCCGACCGTAGCAAGAAAGATCGAATGCTCCGAGATCATCCGCCATTATGAAGACGAAGTTGGGCTTGTTGACAGGCGCAGCGTCGGCGCCTTCGATTGCCGTGAGCGCGACCGTCATCGCTGCGCCGCTCAAGAGGGTTCTGCGCGAAACACTGTTGTCCGAGGTATTCACGATACCGCCTTTCTCAACTCGCCGAACTTCTGACGGCAGCACGCGACTTACCGAAGCGGCAGACTAGCTTTGCAATATGACCGCCCGAGCGATCGTGTCGCGATAACAAAAACCTATCTCGATCTTCCTGAGGCATCACCCGTGGCGGTCTCGCGCCGCACTCGCGGAGGCCGCGCAGAGCGACGCGCGGTTTGCCGAAAAACTGGTGATGCCAGTCCCGAGCAGCGAACATCTCCGCTGCGTTGGGACTGGCGACGCGGCGGCACAGTCTACCAATCGTAGCTGACTTGAACACCATAGCTGCGAAGGCCGGTATTCCAGTGCTGCGAGGCAGGCGCGATCTGGTCCCGGAACTTCTCGTTCAAAGCGTTGTTGACGTAGAGTGCGAACTCCCACCCCGAGTCTGTTCGCAAACCACCGCGCAGATTGAGAAGCGCACGATCATCCATTTCATACGTAGGAACGGAAACGTCCTGCGTACCCCCCTGCTGACCACGATAGTTGATGTGGAAGAAGCCATCCGTATTGAACATCGGATGCTGGTAGTCGGCGTCAAGCGACCAGATCCAGTCTGGGGACTGGGGCATGCGGAAGCCATTGAACGCGCCAGACTCGATCTTGCCGGACTGACGCGAGAGCGTCCCCGCAAGCACGTATCGTCCGTCGCCGAGATCGCCGTTGGCTCGGCCTTCCAGTTCGATGCCCCACAGGTTCGCGTCACCGCCATTTACCAGCGCTGCAGGAACGATCCGACCGCATATCGCGACCGTACAGCCGCTGCCTTGGGGAACGATTGCGCCTTCAGTTTCAGCCACGTAGGCGGATATGCCGAAGAACGTCCCCTGAAGCGGGCTGCCCTTCAGGCCAACCTCGAACTGCGTCGATGTCTCGTCATCGTAGAGAATCTGCTGCGCAATGGGGGCCGGCGGCGAAGGAACCAGCGGCACGAGGTTTGCGCCTCCGACCCTGTACGCTGTGCCTACCTTTGCATAGGCAAGGACATCGGACGTCAGGTGATAGTCGAGAATGACGCTGTAAGAAAAGTTGGTGTTGTCGGCGTCGGTCGGCGGCAAGACGTAGGTGAAAGGCGCAAGGCGGTTCACCCGAAACATATTCTTGCGGTCGTCGGTATAACGACCGTCAACGGTCAGGTTCAAAAGATCAGGAACGATCTCATATCCAAGCGAGGCGAAGGCTGCGTACGAAATCCATGAGACTTTGGAATCGGCGTCGATGACCGGGCCCGCCGTGCGCGTCTGGAGAGAGTCGAGCCCACTCGTGAGGTGAAGGTACTCGCCACCGACAAGCCAGGTCCATTGATCTGAGCGTCCAGCGAGGTGGATTTCCTGGTTCAAGATTTCGGTACGAACAGTGAGAAAAAGGTTCTGTCCGGTGTCGACTGGACCTGTTGCGCCAATTCCCGTGTTTCCGGGAATCGCGCGCGCCTCTGCCAATGTGACCGGAGTGAACAGATCAACGTCTGAAGCGGACCGCGTGTAGCTGTCCCGGTAAAGCGTATTGAAGGAAAGCTCGCCGAATGAGAGGTCGTACGTCCCATTCAGGATTGACGTGGTGAGCTTGCTGATATTGGTCGGCGCCACAGACACCGCGCGCACATATTGCGGCTGTGTGTAGCCCGACAGGAAGCCAGGCGTTCCGGGAGGATTTGCAATTTGGGGGGAGTTCGTCGGCAGCTTCTCATCCAGTCTTTCGATCAGGAAGGTGACATCCAGAGGGCCATCCGCATAGCGTAGCTGGGCGCGTGCAACGCCACCGTGATCTTCGTCGAAGTATCCGCCGCTAGCGCGATCGTAGATGTTGCCTTCGGATTGATCGACGACATTGGCGCCAATGCGGAAGGCAAGCGTATCGCCGATCTGCTTGTTGATGACGAACTGACCTTCCAATTTTTCGACTGTGGGATTGTAGTCGAATTGCACGGAACCACTGTCGGAGAAGGTCGGGCGTGCAGACACCACATTCACAGCGCCGCCAACCGCGTTGCGTCCATAGAGAGCACCCTGAACGCCACGAAGCACCTCGACCTGCTGGAGGTCGAAGAAGTCAGCGCGTGTATAGTTATGACTGAAATAGACGCCGCCGTTTGCGAGCAGGCCGTTGCGGAAAATGCCGACGCCGGGCGAGCCGCCTGTCGTCTGAATCGCCGAACCTGACCCACGGATCGTGAATGCCGCAAGCGAGGGGTTGTTGGCGGCAGCAAAGTTCAGGCCGGCGACACCGGCGAGAATGTCTGCGCTATTGTTTGTGGCGCCGCGCGCTTTCAGATCGTCCGCTGTCGCCACAGTCGCGGCAATCGGAACATCGTTCAGGCGCTCCTCGCGCCTGCGGGCGGTCACGATAACGACGTCACCCTGCTCTTTGTCGTCTGCCGCTGGCTTCCGGCTAGTCTGTTCAGCGGGCTCGGTCTGAGCCCAGGCCGGCGACACCGCCAGCATAATTGGCAAAGTAGAGCCTAGCAGGAATCGGCGCATGTTTACTCCCCATGGATGGACTGCGTCGATGCGCAATCTCTGTTGGAGAGCGGCTATCAAGAATTCTTGCGAGCCGAACGATGACAGAAAACCCAGCTTGATAGTCCAAACGCATCAGCCGACCAGAAACTAACGGACCCGCCGCCGCTTCCCTGCCTGATCACTGGCGGCTGTACTGGCCGCCGGTGTCGCCTGATGCGCAGCCCCTTCATTGCGTGAAGCGCTGGCAGCAGCCGCCATGGCTCGCGCGTCCTGCAGCCCTGCCCTGCGAACCAGATCGCAGAGGTACTCAGCCGCCGGCGTCAGTGGGAGGCGCGCACGCCTAGCGATGCAGATTGTTGGAGCAGTGAGCGTCTCTTTCACCTCGATCTTCTGAAGAAGCCCGGCGGTGTCCACGAGGTGCTGCCATTGCCGCGGCAACATGGCCAAAAGATCGGAATGAGCCGCGACGAGCATCATACTCAAACCAGTTTGCGCCTCGACCGAGATTTTTGGCACCGGCAGATTGTGGCGTTCGAAAACTGGCCCAAGTTCTGCGTCACGGTTCCACGTGACAGAAGTCGCGACCCACCTGGCTTCGGAGAGCTCTGCTAGCGACCGGGCGCCGGCCAATGGATGGTTGCGACGGCAAACGACCATACGGAAGTTGTCGAACAAGCGCTCGACAACAAGTTCAGCGACCATGCTATTCTCGCCCAACGGGCCGACGTAGAAATCGATCGCACCGTCATGCAGACCTGCCTCCATCGCGGGAAAAAGTCCCTCGACCAGCTTGATCCGCACATCCGGAAAGCGCTTGGCGAAGGGAGGGAGTATCCGCGGAAGCATCGCAAGATGGGCGGCCGTCGACAGAGCGACCGTGATCGTGCCGGTCGCGACGCCCCTAAGCTGTTGTATCTCGTCGCGTGCACGCTCGAGATCGAGCTGGATCGCAGTTGCGCGCCTCACGAAAGCTTCACCAAGCGGCGTCAATACCATTCCGGACACACGCCTCTCGAACAGTTCGACGCCGAGCTCATGTTCAAGCTCACGAATGTTTCGCGTGATCGAAGGCTGCGCCACACCGAGGTGACGCGCGGCGCTGCGCAGGCTTCCACGTTCGGCCACGATCACCACGTCCCGGATCTGATTGAGCTTCACCCGCCGTATTCCTTCCTGTCCTCAATACAGTGATCACTGAATTGTAGCGCCTGTCAGGAAATCAAATCACCCGCCTTGATAACATAAACTGATCACTTTCGGTTTTTTGTCATCCGTCGAGCATCCACCATCCGGAGTAATCATCGAGCGAGGCGGCCGCAGCGGAACATCGCCAGGATTCAGTGGGGAGCCATGGCGCAAAAGCCCGCCCAATCATCCACGTCGGTTTTGATTGTTGGCGCGGGCCCTACGGGACTGGCGCTGGCAATTGAACTCGGCCTACGCAACATCCCGACAATTCTGCTCGAACGTAATGATCGGGTCGGATATGCGCCGCGAGCCAAGACAACACACACCCGGACGCGCGAGCATCTGCGGCGGTGGGGCATCGCCGACAAGCTAGCTGAAGCTTCCCCCTTTGGCGTCGACTATCCCTCGGATGTCGTCTTCACGACGCGACTGGGCGGCCATGCGCTCGCGCGCTTTCCCAATGCGTTTCACTGCGCGCCCGACCAGAATGATGCCTACTCGGAACATGCGCAGTGGATTCCCCAGTACAAGCTGGAAGACGTCATGCGGCAACACGTAGAGACCCTGCCGACCGTCGAGATTCGATTTAGCCAAGAGTTCGTCACCGCGCATCAAGATGCTGACGGCGTGACCGTTGGCCTGCGGGATCTCGCAATCGGTAGTGATGTTGAACTGCGCGCCCGCTATGTGGTTGGCGCGGACGGAGCAAGAAGCAAGGTCCGGGACATCATCGGAGCGACGCTCGAAGGTCGCTATGGGCTGTCGCGAAACTACAACATTGTTTTCCGCGCACGAGGGCTTGCGCAAGCGCACTCCCACGGCCGTGCGATTATGTATTGGCAGATCAACAACGATGCCCCGAGTCTGATCGGCCCCATGGACACGGATGATCGCTGGTTCTTCATGCCGACGGCGCTGCCTGATGGCGTGACGCTGTCGGACAGCGAAGCGGCTGACCTGATCCGCAGGTCAACCGGCATTGACCTACCGTGCGAGATTCTGAGCCGCGACGAGTGGGTCGCCAGTCAACTCATCGCCGACAAATACAGAGATAGTCGCATATTCCTCGCCGGCGATGCCTGCCACCTGCATCCACCCTTCGGCGGCTACGGCATGAACATGGGTATAGCCGACGGCGTGGATCTCGGATGGAAGCTTGCTGCCGTCATTTCAGGCTGGGGTGGCGATGGCCTGCTCGACAGCTATGAAGTCGAGCGGCGCGAGGTCCATGCGCAGGTGATCGCCGAGGCGACATCCAACCATGCCGTGCTTGCAAACCAGCTTTGGCGTCCAGGACTTGAAGATGCCGGCGCGGATGGCGCCCTTGCACGCGAGGCGACTCAGAAGGCCATACGACAGGCCAAGGCGCGGGAGTTCCACAGCCTCGGCGTCGTGCTGGGCTATTGCTATACAAGCTCACCGATCATTTCGTACGAGAGAATACCGTCAAGCGCTTCCGAACCAATGGACTTTGCGCCCTCGGCGGCGCCGGGCCGTCGCGCTCCACATGCCTGGCTTAATGAGCGCACATCGCTGTTCGATCTATTTGGGCCTGGCTATACACTCCTGGCATTCGGAGATTCAGAGAAATCGCTCGACGCCGCACAGAGCGATGCGCATGCGGCGGGCGTCCCTCTCCGGGTTGTGCAGCTGGAGCGACCTGATCTCGCTCGGATCTATGCAGCTTCGATGGCGCTTATCCGTCCCGACATGCATGTCGCCTGGCGTGGCGAGCATTGGCCCGGACCGCAACTGATCGATCTTGTTGCCGGCAAGACAGCGGCCGCCGAGTCAGCGTTGCGAGACGATCGTGCGGGAGTCCGCGAAGCTCATCCGATCTGACCAAGCCCAACGCCGGATTCTTCGAGTCGTGCACGCCGTTCAACCTGGACTGAAGTGGAGGATCACATGACCAACCCCAATCGGCGGCAAGGCGTGCTCGGCGTCCATTCGCTGGATCAGTTCTCTTTGGATGTACCGGATATTGCAGATGCCCGCCGCTTTTTCGAGGAGTTCGGGCTTGAGGTGCGGACGCGCGCTGGGGGGCTCGAGCTACTTGCCTTCGAAGATCCGCATGTGTGGGCAGAACTAAATCCCGCTACTCAAAAGCGCCTCTCCCGGATCACGTTTGGCGCGTTCAGCGATGACATGGCAGCCTTCCGCGGGCGCCTCGCCCAGCTTGGTATCCCCTTTTTGGAGACCCACGGCCCCGAAGCGTTGCTTTTTGATGACCCTCACGGGGTAAGGCTTGAGGTCAGGTCAGCGACCAAGACGTCTCCAGACGGCCGCGTCGAGCCAGCAGCCGCGACTCCCCGCGGCCTTCGCGGCGCAGTCATGCGTGACCAGGTTTCGCGCGTCAGACCGCGACGCCTATCGCATGCACTCTTCTTCACACCGGATATCGATGCGACCATCCAGTTCTACTGCGACGTGCTCGGTCTTCGCGTTTCGGATCATCCAGGACCTGTCGTATTCCTGCATGGCGTTCATGGAAGCGATCACCACTTGATCGCCTTCGCCCAATCGGGCGCCGCCGGTTATCACCATAGCGCCTGGGAAGTAGGCTCAATTGAGGAAGTTGGGCTCGGCGCCTTTCAGATGTCGCAGGCTGGCTACACGCGCGGTTGGGGCGTCGGCCGTCACGTCCTCGGATCGAACTACTTCCACTATGTTCGCGATCCATGGGGCAGCTTCGCCGAGTACAGCTTCGACATCGACTTCATTCCGGCAGATGTCGACTGGGAAGCCGGACGCCCTTCGCCCGAGAACAGCTTCTTCCTTTGGGGTCCTTTGCCTCCGGAAGACTTTGTCGCCAACGAATAGAGTTTGACCACCGTGAAACTGGCCGGGCGGACACCTCCTCGCGCGCCCGTGCAAACTGCCCGAGAGGCCAAGAGCCTCTCGGGCGCATTTCTCACGGAGCATATGAGCGCGCGACATTCTCCTTCAGCGCATCCAAATCGTTTTTCGAGAGATATCGGCCATCGAGTACGACGCCGGCGATGCGTTCAAGGCTTGTCACGTCCTCGATCGGATTGCCGTCCAACAGCACCAGGTCGGCGTCCTTGCCGACCTCGACCGCTCCTGATCGCTCAGCGCGTTGGAGAAATTCGGCGGGCGACAGTGTTGCGGATTGCAAGACCTGAAGCGGTGACAATCCAGCGCGGGTCAGCTCACGGAACTCTTGCTGCAGTCCGAAACCGGGAATGACCCAGATGCCTGCTGCATCCGACCCTGCGAGTATCCGCACGCCGCTGTCGCTCATGAGTTTGGTTACGCGCAATTGCAGCGCGTAGTAATCCTGGAGCGCGGAAATAGCTCCTGGCGATAGAGCGGCGAACTGATCACCGATTCGGCGCCACGCCTCTTTCACGCCCGGACTCATGTATCGAAGGTATTCCGACTGCGTGAAAGCTGGATCGTTGGCGAAGTCCTGCGTCTTCAGACGGATTAGTGTGACCGTCTGCCAGGTCTTGTTTTTGACAAATGCTTCGCTGAGGGCGCGGCATCTGCCTTCGTCGTAGGTGTCGATGATCCGCCGATAGAATGGCGCGTTCAACTCGCCATCAAATGCGCGTGGGTTGATCAGGAACGCCAACGTTGGAGGTGGCTTCATTTGGTAGCCGTGAGCCAAGGCGTCGCTACGGATTGCGGCTTCATCCGTGGAACAATCGAGGATAAGCCCCCACCCCGCTCCCAGATGGTCCATTGACGGTTTTCCCGCGTTGCTTTGCTCAAGCGCGCTTCGACGCGGGTCGAGATGCTCTTCGCCGCCCTGGAAAACGATATCCGGAGCAATCCGCGCGCCACTGGCAGCCTCTTTCCTGACTCTTTCAGCCAGCTGCTGCACAGGAAGTGAGACATTCTCTTCGCGAATGGTCGTGACACCGTTAGCCACCAGAAGATCGAAATAGGCGTTCGATGACGCCGCTCCTTCCGTTGCGTGGATATGGGCGTCGACGAAGCCTGGCACGATGAACTTGCCGCGGCCGTCAACAACCTGCTTTCCGGCAACACCCCTGGGCACTATCGCAACGATCCGGCCATCCGTGATTGCCAAGGTGCGATCGCGCGCGATACCGCCGGTACGCGTATCCACGATAGCGACATTCGTGATCACCAGATCAGCGGGCGGAACATCGGGGGTGTGGCTGCAAGCTGTCGCGCCTGCAGCAAGACCTGTCAGGATTACGAAGAGCCGAATACGCTTCATCAGGTACATTGGGACGCCTCAGATCTCTGCTACGATGCGGTTTTCGATATGGCCCAGCACTCCGATCTCGACTCTCATGGTATCCCCTACCTTCAGGAACTGGGGCGGCGCCTTCGCGACGCCAACGCCGCTTGGCGTACCGGTCGAAATGAGATCACCGGTTTTCAGTGTCATCACCGTCGAAAGATAAGCGATCTGCTCGTAGATGCTGTGAATCATTTCTCCGGTATGGTCAGCCTGACGCTGCTCTCCGTTGACGTACATCCGAATAGGAAGATCGAGCGGATCCGCCAGCTCGTGATCCAACGTAAGCCAGGGACCTATGGGGCCATGCGTATCGAACGACTTGCCAAGCGTCATCGTCTGGCTACGACGTTGCCAGTCCCGAACAGAAACGTCATTGCCCACCATATAGCCTCCGATCACCGAGCGCGCCTCTGATACGGCAACGTGGCGGCAATCACAGCCAATCACGACGACCAGCTCTGCTTCGTAGTCGAGTTTGTCGGACACCTTCGGCATCACGACATCATCGAATGGCCCGTTGATGCAGGACACCTGCTTATTGAACCACAACTGGTACTCTTGCAGAGGAATTCCAGCTCTCAGGGCTTCCTGCGCGTGCTCGCGATAGTTCATGCCGATCGCAAGAAACTTCTGCGGGGCCCAGATCGGCGCATGCAGGCGCACTGACGAAAGATCAAGTCGCCCAGGCCCATCGGCGCTGACGGCTTTGAAAGCATCTAGAGCTGTCTCTCCTTGCGCAAGAAAACCGATGGTGTCTCGTGGAAGGCTTGGCGCCGCCAGAGAAAGGTCGACCACCATGTTCCCGAACACTTTTCCAAGGCGAGCCGGTTTTGAGTCGGAGAAGAGGGCTAGGGGCATTCAAGGACTCCATGGACGCGACATCGCGCGAGCGCGGACGTTAGGCGCCCGTGCGATCCGGGGAAGACAGCGCATTGAGGGGGGCGATAGCGTTAGCCTATCGTGACCCTCAAGCTGCGCGAGCGGCCTATAGCGGCTCTACGCCGCGCGATCCTCCGGCAAATGGTACAAGGCAAGCAGAATAGCAGACACGAGGCCGCAGGCGGCCATCGCCGCCGAGACTTCGAACCGGCCAAAATTGTGGGCAAAGAGAAAGCCTGCAACAACTGGTGCAACCGCGCTTCCGCCCCGGCCTAAACCAATCACAAGGCCTGCGCCCGTCGAGCGTTGGTGTGCAGGAAAGGACCTCGCGATCAGCGCATAGATGCCGACGACGCCTGAGAACAGGAAGAACCCTGCGCCAGCAGCGGAGAAGCGCAGCAGAGTCTCATCGGCTGGCGTCAGCCCAAAAAGCACCGTGGCAAGTGAAAGTCCAATGAAGGCCGCGAGGACTAGCGGCTTCAACCCCGCATGTGGGGCTGCCCACCCCATCAACATGCCTCCCGCAATGCCGGCCAGATTGGCGTAGACGGTGACCGAGGCGGCAACCGACGGCGCAAAGCCTGCGTCTGCAACCATCTGCGGCATCCAGCTCAGCATGTAGTAGGTGATCATGGCGTAGAAGACGTTGATCACCGAGATCTGCGCAACGCGTTTGATCAAGCGTGGTGATTTCTGCTCACGTCCGCGCACCGCGCTCTGGGTGTCTGGAAGTCTCGCAAGCTGAGGGCGTCCGAATTTCGCCAGGGCCGCGTTGAGACGTGCGAGCGAATTGTGTGTTCGGCGCGTCGCCAGAAACGCGATGGATTCCGGAGCCCACAGGACGACACACGGCATGAGCATAACTGAGAACGCTGCACCGAGGAGGAAAATGGATTCCCAATTGTAGTGCTCAAGGAGGAAAGCCGCCACGAACCCACCGACGACCCCGCCGGCTGGATAGCCAAGGGTCATTATTGCCACCGCCAGAGGGCGTCGTTTGCGGTTTGCGTACTCCGCGGACAGTGGTGTGATGATCGCCACCATCGCGCCGATCCCGAGGCCGGTGAGAAGTCGCCAGAGCATGAGCGTGTTGACGTCAGGCGATGTCGCAGCCAGGCCCATGCCCAGCGCCATGATCATGAGACTGGCCAGGACGAGCGGCTTGCGACCGAACCGGTCCGCAAGTGGCGCAAACAGCAGTGACCCCACGCCCATCCCGACAAGCCCCATCGAGAGGAGTAGCCCAACCGCAGCCTTGTCGATCTCCCAGTCCGCAACGATGCCGGGAGCCGCGAACGTCACGCAGAGAACATCATACCCATCGAGCGCAGAAATCGCCGCCAGGACGGCGACGGCTCGCCATTGCGGGAACCCCATCCCGGTTTCGTCCAAACTGTCCCGCCCATCGCCGACTGGAGTATCGGGCATTTGGGCGCCGTCTGACTCGTGAGGCGCTGTTATCTTCCCTGCTGGCATCCCAGACGATCTCCCGTCCTTTGAAGGCGAACCGCGTTGGGCGCTCGCCGTACACGGTAACAACACCTCCGCCTGCGCAGAGAGCCCAACATTGATGGGGTGATAGGCAAATCACATCACCGTCGTTCTGTATGGCGACCTTATGAATGCCAGTTGGGGATCTCGGCGGACGTCGCTCAACAGCCTGCGAGCTGTGCAATGGGGACCATCGGCCCCGCATGGGCCGGCGCGGCCTCCGGCATCGAAGTGACGCCGGAGCGGGGTTTCCTTCTAACGACCAGATCGGCCAATCGCCCGCGTCAGAACCCCCTGCTCCCAACTTTCCCCGCGCCAGGCGACATGCTGATCAGGACGGATTAGAGCCAACGATGCCTCATATCGCCGGGCTAGAACCTCTGACCGAAGCAGAACAACCTCAAGTGGGACTTCCCACTTCTTTGCTTCCGTCTGCGCTCGCTCGATATCGCGCTGATCGACGTCGCTTAGGACCAGAAGTGTAAATCCATCGCCAAACAGATCGAACAGCGATCGCCCGCCCTCCAGCCAATGATGCGGGGCCCTGCAGCCCGGAGCGGCAGAGGGCTCAAACTCTCGCTGCCATGTCCAGCCATCGTCCTGTTCATACGTCACCAGCGGCGAGTTCTCATAGCGATAGCCTAACATCACGCCGAGCGAGTAAAATTCCTTCCGCTTCGTTTCACGGATGGATTCGGCGATGCGTTCACGGATGTCAGCCCCCTGCTCGCTGTCTTCCTCCATGTTCTCCGCAAACAGCTGCTTTGGCAGAACAGAGTGATTGGCCTTCGCCTCTGCAATGACGAACGCATGGACCGGTCTCCGCTCAATTTCGTAAGAGGCCGGTAGGCTATCTCCACCCCACCCATTCAGATTGGCCGCAATCTTCCATCCGAGATCCACAGCATCGTGAATGCCCATGTTCATCCCGTAGCCGCCGAAAGGCGGGTGCAGGTGACAGGCATCTCCGATCAGGAATGTGCGCCCTTCGCTATACTTGTCCGCTATCAGCGCGCTTGCGACCCATTCTTCCGCACTGAGAATTTCGTATGGCAGATCGATCCCGGTGGCTTCACGGATGAGATCGCTCATCTGATCTGGCGTGTAGGTCACGTCCGGCCGCACGGCCGGCCCGAAGTACCAGAGATCTTCCACATCCATGGGACCCAGGATGCTGGGATGGTCACGGTTGATCTGCCAGATCATGATCGCGTCGCCGAGCTTGTGAGCCTCCTTCAGACCCGGCGCCCGGAAGATCGTATTGTAGTGCCGCGCGAGTCCGTACTGACCTTCCATCTTCGCGCCGATCGCTGTCCGCACAGCACTTCTCGAGCCATCGGCGCCCACGAGAAATTCGCTTCGTACAGCCGTGATTGCTCCGCTTGCGACATCGCGAATCTCGGTCGTCACGCCATGCTCGCTCTGGGTAAAGCTGGCGAATTCCTGTCCGAAAGCAATGGTTACGCCCGGCAGGGATTCCGCATATGTACGCAGAACGCTCTCAAGCTTGTACTGTGGAATCCACTGGCTGTGCTCGGCATAGCGCTCGTCCCTGCTAGGTTCGCAACCCAGCGCCCAGTCAAACCGGCATATCTCGAAGCCGGAGAGACGCGTTGTGAACACGACGTCGGTCTTGTAGTCGATTCCGAATGGAGAGGCCTCGGCGAGCTTATCGGCAATCCCCCAGCGCCTGAGATGCTCTCGCGTTCGTGTATGCGTTGTTTTCGCTCGCGGCGCCCATCCTGCCCGCACGTTCCGCTCGACCACTAGGCATGAGATGCCACGTTGTCCTAGTTCGATGGCCATGGCCAAGCCACTTGGGCCTCCACCGATGATCAGGACTTGAACACTTTCTTGGATGCTACGCTGCATGCGGGTCTCCTGCGCGGAGAGCTATCCAATCGGCCGGTCCGGAGAAGGATGTCTTTTGTTAAAGGTGATCAACCGAACGCATCACCCGCGCCTTCGTCGCTAGCTCAGATCGACCTTGACGAGTTTGTGCGAAGCCACCCAGAAAAACAGCGCAGCGACGACGCAGATCTGCGACCTCGTATCCCGCAGCGTGAAGAAAGCCAGCACGGCGATGACAATAGCGATGCCAGGGACTCCGGCGACGAAGAATGCCGTGCGCCAGCCGAAGGCATCAACCATCACGCCGCCCAAAGCCAAGACTACGAGCGACCTACCATCGCCGATCCTCTCGCGCATCACCATGCACTGGACCATGCCCTTCCCAGGAGACAATCCGGCAGATACGCATCGTGCGATCATGAAAGTCATTGCCTATCGCCTGTTGGCGCAAAGCAGAGTTGACCGCCACGCTACACCAATGTGCTCGGCCTTAGAAAAACTGGCTTGCGTGCAGAATACGCGTGCACAGTTCAAACATCCTACGCGAGAAACTGCCCTCAGGTCAGGAGACTGGCTCGCGGAACGCCGCTTGTCGCTTGGATCGAAACCCGCCTTTGGCGATCCAACCCGCGACGTCCGGTTTCAGATCGAGAGACCGCCTAGCAGGCATCTTCAAGGAGGCTGATCAGATGACCGCGATCGTCGCGGTCGACAAATCCCAGGAGGACCGCCGAAGCCGCTGCACGAGCGCGCTGCTTCAGCAAACGGTCTGGAATTTCGCCTGCCGTCCAGAATGACAGAACGCCGCGAAAGGCAATGGCGAGTTGGCCAGGAAGGAGGGCCAAAGCCAGGGGCCGTGTCGCTGGCAAGAGCGCGCCTCCATCGGCAAGAACTTCGGTCCATAGGACCGCCGATCGGGACGAGACGTCGCTCCGCTCGTCACCCGGCGCGCCGAGCGCCGCCATGATGGCGCGATTTACGGTAGGCGCCGCGAGCATGACTGATACGGCGATTTCGAACGCGAGAAGAACGCGTGCGACCGCCTTATCCGGGCGTGAGACCTGCGCAAATCGCTCCTGCATCGAAGCGATGCGCTGCGCCGAGAGGGCCAGCATGATCGCGCCCTTGCTGCCGAACTGATTGAAGGGCGTCGCAAAACTCACCCCAGCTTCTTCAGCAAGCTCACGCATCGAAAAGGCTGCGCTTCCGTTCGCAAGAAGGCGTTCGGCGGCATCCAGAACGCGATCCCGAGTCGAAAGCTTCAGTTGGGTCTTGCTACGGGCCATTCTTGAATTATATCATGATATAAATTGTAGACAACCCCTGCTCCAAGATTCCCATGCCCCAATCAAAGACCTTCCTCATTACTGGCGTTAGCTCGGGCCTCGGTCGGGCGTTTGCCGCTGGCGCGCTCGCAGCCGGTCATCGCGTGATCGGCACGGTCCGGCGCCCAGAGGATGCGAGAACGTTCGGCGCGTTAAAAGGCGCATTCCCGCTGCTGCTCGATGTCACTGACTATGCGACAATCCCGGAGGCTGTGCAGAAGGCTGAGGAGGAGGTCGGGCCGGTCGATGTGCTGGTGAACAACGCGGGCTACGGCCACGAGGGCGTGCTGGAGGAGTCGTCGATGGACGACCTACAGCGGCAGTTCGCCGCCAACGTGTTCGGTCCGGTCGCCATGATCAAGGCGGTGCTGCCCGGCATGCGCCTGCGGCGGCGTGGCCACATTGTGAACGTGACCTCAATGGGCGGCTTCATCACAATGCCCGGAATAGCCCTTTACTGCGGCAGCAAATTCGCGCTCGAAGGAATTTCCGAGGCTCTCGGCAAAGAGGTCTCTTCATTCGGCATTCGCGTGACAACCTTGGCGCCTGGCCAGTTCCGTACTGACTGGGCAGGTCGTTCGATGGATCGGACACCGCGCAGCATCGCCGACTACGACACCGTAATGAACCCGATCCGTAATGCGCGGCAGGCAAAGAGTGGTAATCAGCCTGGCGATCCCAACAAAGCCGCTCTCGCGTTTCTGCGGTTGATCGAGGCCGAAGACCCGCCAAGCCGGCTTTTCCTCGGCGAGGATGCGCTCGGGCTAGTGGCAAAAAAACTGGAACACATGAAAGCAGAGATCGCAGCCTGGGATGCCCTCTCGCGTTCGACCAGTTTTGGTGGGTGAAGCGGCTTCTATGGAACCGAAGCAGGAAATAGAGCCGTTAGGTAAACCGAGCTAGGTTGTGCTGGGCTTTTGATGCGCATGTAGCTGCTAAGCGACCGCCCTGCTCCAGACGGATTCCGAACGTGCTCGCAGAATAAGCCTCGCCCGATGGCTCAGCAGGTGCCGTTGTATGTTGAAGGCATTTGGATGTTGAACGTGTTGTAGATAGCAGCGTGCGTCTCCAGAAAGCGCTGTGCGGATGCTCGGCTCTTTAACCCCTGCATCTTCCGCTCGCGCCGCCTGATGACGAGGTGCGAATTCTCAGCGCGATTGTTGTCGCGTAATCGTCCAGGCTGATGACGATCCCTGAGATCGAGACATTGAAGCGCCGCTCCGTAGGAGCGGAGCCCGTCCGTGACAATGACCTCCGGCTCGACATGCTGATTCTTCAATAGCCTCCGTAAGAACCGAAGCGCTGCTCCAGCATCGCGTCGCTTCTGCACGATCATTCCCATCACCCCTCCTTCTTCGTCGACTGCGCGCCAGATCCAGACGTGTTCGCCCGCAATGGTGGAGACCATCTCGTCTAGATGCCAGCGCGGGGGCGGCGGTAGTTTACGCCGACGCAGGTTGGCCGCGATCTTCGGGCCGAACTTCAAAGTCCACGCGCGGACTGTCTCTTAGCTCACGTCGACGCCACGATGCGCGAGCATCTCTTCAACATCGCGAAAGCTAAGCGTGAAGCGGAAATACAACCAGACTACATGCTGAATTAGCGTCAGCGGGAAGCGGTGGCGCTTGTACGAGATTCGCGTCGTTGGAGTGTCTCCGCAGGCCGATCGTCGCGACCTTACCGGAGACTGATTAGCGTAGGTCTGACAGCACGGACGATCAGTTCGGATCTGCGATCAAACGCTCGACGACGGGTGCCAGCCCCATCAGGACAAGCGCAGGAGGCTGGGGAACTCCGGCAATGATCTTGTAGACGGTTGAGGATGCAGCGCGGGCCTCGGCATGGCGTGCCAACAATGTTTCCGCGCCGGCTCGCCAGGACGCGGGAAAGGCCTCGCCGCGTTGTAGGAAGTCGAGCGCTTCAAGCCCCATAACCGCCAATCGGGCAGCATCTTCCGAAGCTGGTATTGCTGCCTTCAGTTCTTCGACAGCCCCGGCCGCGACAACGAACCGGGGATGGTTGTCGCGATAGCCCGCAAGCGCCGCAGATAACCGTATCGTGGCTGCCTGGTCGCCCCTTGATGCAGCATCAGCCCACACCATCAACTGGTAGAGCTCGATGCTGTCGGGCGCTGACACATCGACAAAGGCGTTTAGATCCGGCAACCGCGTCGGCTTTCCGGCCCGCAGCGCCGCAAATACGCCGGCAAGCCTGCCCATATTGTGCACGGGCGTCACGATCGAAGCCAATGTCTCGACCGTTTCAGCGTCTGCCGGAGACAGTCTCGCGGCCATACTATGCCGGTTATACGCATCCCGCAGACCCAGCCGGCGCAGGCCTTCCTGCACGATCACGGCGCGTCGCGCGGCATCGAGCGGATCACGCACGTCTGCGGCGGACCAGAACCGCTCCGCCAGCAGGGCCGCGCGTGGCCACAGCCGCCCGTCGACCATTTCATCTGAAACGGTTTCGCTCCACAGCGGCGCCTCCGCGCCGATGACGAGCGCCGCCTGCTCCGGCGTCAGATCGCCTAGCGGCGCGGGCCCAAGCACTTTCTCAGGACTGTCCGGCGGCGTGGCGCGCACGTCCTGCGGATCGCGACCATAGTGATCGAGTCCCTGCCACAACAGGTCGAGATAGTACCCCGCGGAAACCACGACCGGATTGCCTTGAGCGGTGATGTGGGTGGTCGCCTGGGAGCTCCGCCAGGCCTGAACTACGGTGCTGTCATCGATCGGCTGATGCGCCACCTCCTCCCAACCCATGGTCGTCTTGCCGAGACTGCGAACGATGGCGTGCACTTCACCAAAGAAATAATCCTGCAGCGCGATTGTATCGGCATAGCCTCGCGCCTTCATGAAAGCGCGTATCTCGGGGTTGTTCATCCACGCGGTTGGGGCCACCTCGTCCCCGCCAACGTGGAAATAGGCGTCGGGGAAGAGCCCCGACATCTCCCGCAACAACTCCCTGATGAACGTATAGGTCTGCGGCTTCGTCGGGTCGATCGCTGCGGTAAACATCGAGCGACGGTCCTTCGGATCGAACGGTCCAGCCGCCAGTTCCGGATACGCTGTCATGATGGCGCCAGTATGCGCCGGCACATCGATCTCGGGCACGATGCGTACACCGCGATCGGCGGCATAAGCGACAAGCTCCCGGACTTGCGCCTGTGTGTAGAACTGGCCGCCGCTAGCCACTTCCGTCAGGCGTGGAAAACTGAGGCTTTCGACACGAAAGCCTTCGTTGTCGCTGATATGCATATGAAGCACATTCAGCTTCACCCGCTCCATCGCATCGATCTGACGCTTCAGCGTGTCAAATTCGACAAAATGCCTGACGGTATCGATCATCACGCCTCGCCAGGCGAAGCGGGGCGCATCCTCTATCTGCGCGAACGGCAGGATGTAGTTCGCGCCTCTCAACTCCACGAGTTGCCGCAGCGTGGCCAACCCGCGCAAGACGCCGTCCGGACCATCGGCGATCAACCGGACGCCAGCCTCGTCGATGATCAGCTGATACCCTTCCGCTGCGCCCAGACGTCCGGACAAGGCGTCCGCCCGTGTGGAAACTGTTAGACGTGGCCCCACGGAACCACCGGGAAATCCAGTCAAGCGGCCCGCATCGGTCCGAAACCGAGCCGCGGCTTTTTCCAGCCGGTCGTCGGAATAACCATCGAATACCACTGTGAACGGCCCGGAAACCGAAAGGGCCGCCCCGGGCGAGCTGTTGACAACAACATGCGTTGGAAGCGGCATCAGCGCCGGCTTCTCCCCATCCTGCGCCGACGCGGGGAAGCCAAACAGCAGCGCCAGAGCCAGAGACACAAAGGCCGTACGACACGATTTTAGCTGGCTGGACAATTTCAAACGCCCCCCAAAACAATACCACTTTCACACAAAATACAGATTGGTATTGACTGGTGATCAAAGTGGTAAGCAAGTGTGAATGAGCATTTCGCCTAAGGCTTGTCCAGTTCCTTGAATTATCCCTCCCAACGCCCCCCTGCTCCTACGATCCCCGCGAGCGAACTCGGCCCTCTGGGACGAAGCGGCCCACTTTACGTCAGACTCGAACAGCTACTGCGTTCAGCGGTCGATGAGGATCGCCTGCAGGCGGGTGCGGCCCTCCCAAGTGAGCGCGATCTCTGTGACGCCTACGGGGTATCGCGGGTCACGGTGCGCAAGGCGCTTGATGAACTTGCACGAGACGGGCTGCTCGTTCGACGCCGAGGATCAGGCACCTACGTCGTTGACGCACCACTGCGAAATGAGCGGGTTGAGAAGAACTTCTCGACTCTCTCCTCTTTTTCCGAAGACATGATCTCGCGCGGGCGGACGCCGGGCAGCCGATGGCTCGTCCGCGGCGCCGGCAAGGTTTCACCGCAGGAGGCGCTCGCTCTGAGCCTGTCTCCGGGCTCCTCTGTTTATCGCTTTCGGCGCCTCCGCCTCGCGGACGATGCTCCCATGGCGCTTGAGCTGTCGATCATTGCCGGCTTCGCCCTCCCCTCCGTCAACGCTGTTGGCGCGTCGCTATACGATGCGCTGTCCCAGGGAGGATTCCGGCCGGTGCGGGCTCTGCAGCGGCTACGCGCGGAAACAGCGGGCGCCGAACGCGCCGGTCTTCTCGAAGTGGATACGGAACACGCGGGACTGATGATCGAGCGACGCGCCTTTCTTGCAGATGGAAGGCCCGTTGAACTGACACATTCGTTCTACCGGGGGGACGCCTACGACATGGTGGCGGAACTCGGGTCATGACGACGCTCATGTTCGCCGAGGCCGCTGAAGCCGGCGCCGCGGTCGAACGCATGCTGACTGCGAACCAGCGGCGCATCGAGGAGCTCGGGCGCGAACTAGCCTCCTCGCCACCCTCGGCTATCGTGGTCTGCGCGCGAGGCTCATCGGATCATGCGGGCGTCTACGGAAAGTATCTTTTCGAAACGCTCTGTGGGACGCCGGTCGCCGCCGCCGCGCTTTCCGTTGCTTCTGTCTATGGCGCAGCGCCACGCATGGCCCGCGACCGCAGCATCCTATGCATCGCGATATCACAGTCGGGCCGGAGCCCGGACCTGCTGGCAAGCGCTCGCGCCTGGCAAGATCGCGGCGCGCGGCTCGTGGCTTTTGTAAACGACGAGACCTCGCCTCTCGCCGGAATGGCGGACGTCTTCATCCCCCTGAGCGCCGGCCCGGAGCGCTCGGTCGCCGCCACAAAATCCTTCATCGTTGCGCTGGCCGCCGAAGCCGCTCTTGCAGCCGCCTGGAGTGGAAATCAGGACATCTCCGCCGCACTGATAAAACTTCCGGATCAGCTGCGCGCCGCGCATGAGATCGATTGGTCAAACGCCCTGCCTGTTCTCAACAGGGACCAGAGTCTGTTCGTGCTTGGAAGGGGGTACGGCCTGTCAGTCGCGCGCGAGGCCGCCCTGAAGCTGAAGGAGACCTGCAGCCTCCACGCTGAAGCCTTCAGTTCAGCTGAAGTTCGTCATGGACCGATGGCTATCGTCAAGAAGGGATTCCCCATTCTGGCTTTCGCCGGCTCGGACGCGAGTGGCGCCGATGTGCTGAATGCTGCCGCCTCCTTCGCGGCGCGCGGGGCCGCTGTCGCTGTCATTTCGCCGAGGGGAACGACCGTGGGCCCGGATATCATCAACCTGTCATGCGAATGCGCGCACCCGACCGTTGAACCTGTCCTGCAGATACAAAGCTTCTATCGGTTGGTCGAACAGCTGGCCCGCCTGCGTGGGCTTGATCCGGATAATCCCGCCTTCCTCTCGAAGGTCACGCAAACAATATGAATGCGATACGCTTTCTGAACGGGCGGATTTTGTCGCCGGCTGGCCCGCTCGAGACTCCGACGACCATACACGTCTCCGGCGACCGGATTACATGCATCGACGAAAGCCCAGGCGACAACGTCGTGGACCTGGAAGGCGGCTGGCTGGCGCCCGGCTTGATTGACGTTCAGATCAATGGCGGCGGCGGCGCGCTATTCAACGATGCGCCGACAGCGGAGACGATCGACATCATCAGCGCCGCCCATCTGCGAAATGGCGTCACCGGCTATCTACCGACTCTCTTGAGTGATGAACTCAGCATCATCGCACGTGGTCTTGATGCCGTGGATGAAATCATCGAGGCCGGATCGACACAGGTTCTCGGAATTCATGTGGAAGGACCCTTCATCAGCCCCGTGAGGCATGGAATTCACCCGCGCGACAACATCCGACTTCTCGACAAGGATGCGATCAAGCTGCTCACAGCCCCGCGTCGCGGCAAGGTCATGGTCACGCTGGCGCCGGAGTGTTGCGAGCCGGACCAGATCGCTGCTCTCGTGAACGCCGGGGTCATCGTCAGTCTGGGCCATAGCAACACATCGGCGGAAACCGCAAAGACCGCCTTCGCCCTCGGCGCACGCGGCGTGACACACCTGTTCAACGCCATGTCGCCGCTGCATCACAGGGAGCCCGGCCTCGTGGGCGCAGCGCTTGACACTCCAAGTGCATGGTGTGGGCTCATCGCCGATGGAATTCATGTAGACCCCGTCGCCCTTCGCATTGCCTACCGCGTCAAGGGAGCCGATCGCCTGGTTCTCGTCAGCGACGCGATGCCGTCGGTAGGCACAGGGGCATCGGAATTCCTCCTGAACGGCCGGACCATTCGCGCGAGCGGGGGGAAGCTGACTGACGAACACGGTGCGCTTGCGGGCGCCGATCTCACCTTGGCGCAGGCGATGGCAAACGCTGTTGGCATGATGCGCATTACACCGTCAGAAGCCGTCGTCATGGCAGCTGCTTCCCCTGCCGCCTTTCTCGGTTTGCAGAACGAGCGTGGAACAATCGCGCCAGGCCGGCGCGCCGATCTCGTCTGGCTCGACGCCGCGCTGCAGCCTCGACAGGTGTGGTTGGGCGGGCATCGCGTCCATGCGTGAGAAAGGAGCGGAGGAGCTGTGACCAGGGTTGTCTGTTACGCGCCCGTTGCCGGCTGGTTGTCGGACCTGTCGAAGGTTCCCGATGCCGCTTTCGCGGGTGGCATGATCGGAGACGGCGTAGCAATTGATCCCGTCGAACCCCTGATCTGCGCGCCGTTCGACGGGGTGGTCATCGGGCTACCGGCGAGCAAGCATGCCGTGACAGTGCGCTCCGACGCCGGTATTGAACTGCTCATTCACGTTGGGCTGGAAACGGTGTCGCTCGCCGGTGCGGGATTTTTCGCCCATGTCGCTGAAGGCGCGCGCGTGCGGAAGGGCGATCCGCTGCTGACGCTGGACTTCGACATCCTCGTCGGTGGCGCCACAAGCCTGATGTCGCCCATCGTTGTGGTCGGCGGCGGACATTCGGTTAGCGTCATTTCACCAGAACGGGCGGTGAAGTCGGGCGAAGCGATACTGACGGTGGACACGGACCATACCGCTGCCGCGATCACAACTGCGTCGACCGCGTCACGCAAGATGCGGGCACGCCTGCCTCATGGCCTGCACGCTCGGCCGGCCGCGCGGATACGCAGCTGCGCCAGGGGTTTTGACGCGCGCACCATCATCTGGCTAGGCGACCGCCCGGCTGATGCGACGAGCATCGTTGCAATGATGGGACTCGGCGTCAGTGACGGCGACGAATTGCATCTGTCAGCGTCTGGCCCACAAGCGGAACAAGCGCTGGAAGCCCTGACCTCTCTCATAGCCGCCGGGCTCGAACAGGATGACCACGAAACGCAGCCGCCTCCTCCGCCACTCGCAGCGCACGCCATTCCGGCTGAGGAAGGCGAACGGATACTGACAGGCATAATGGCTGCGCCCGGCCTGACAAGCGGACGCGCGGTGCGCTGGCGTGAAGCCGAGATTGCGCCAGCTCACAATGGGCGCGGCCCGGCGCACGAACGTGAGGCGTTGCGTCAGGCTCTGGTCACGGTGCGCAGCCGCCTCAGAAAAAAATCCGTCTCAGGTCCGTTGCAGCAACAGGCGATCTTTGAAGCGCATCTCGGTTTTCTCGACGATCCTGGAATTCTGGATCAGGCGTACCGGGAAATCAACGAAGGGCGCAGTGCAGGAATGGCGTGGCGTAGCGCAACGCGCGCAATTGCAGACGTCTTCCGAGCAACCGGCGATGCGCGCACGAGCGAACGAGCGGCAGATCTTCTAGACCTCGAAAGACAGGTGCTCACCGAACTGACGAGCGAGATGCCGGTTGTTTCGCAAGAGCTTCCACCCGGCTCGATCCTCATCGCAGACGACCTGTTGCCATCACAGCTGATTGGTCTGGAAGACGGCATGATCGGAGGTTTTTGTACATCCGCCGGTGGCGCCACCTCGCACGTGGCCATTCTCGCCAACGCCATGGACCTGCCGGCGCTGGTCGCCATGGGGCCGGCGCTTAATGACGTGCCGGATGGCGCCCAGGTTGTTCTGGACGCCAGCGCCGGTCTCCTGGTCGTCCACCCATCCCCCCGGCGTTCCGCCGCCGTTGTGAAGGCGACCGCTGCCGCGACCGCTACCGCCGCCCTCGCCCACACGCTCGCTCAGGAACCCTGCCGAACTGCCGACGACATCCGTATCGAAGTGTTCGTAAACCTCGGCGACGTGACCAAGACCGCACAGGCCGTCGCGAGCGGCGCCGAAGGATGCGGCCTGCTGCGAACGGAGTTTCTTTTTCTGGAACGCAGAAGCCCTCCATCAGAGGACGAGCAGCTGGCTCAGTATCAGGCTATCGCCGATGCGCTTGATGGCAGACCATTGATCGTACGCACCCTGGACGCCGGCGGCGACAAGCCGCTTCCATACCTTCCGTCACCGCCGGAAGAAAATCCGGCTTTAGGCCTGCGTGGCGTACGCTCAGGCCTGCGACGGCCTGATATCCTGATGGCGCAACTCCGCGCAATCTGCCGCGTGCGATCGCGCGGAGACGTCGCGATCATGCTCCCCATGATCGCGACCGTGGCCGAGGTGATTGAAGCCCGAGCCCTATTGAAACGAGCCGCCGCCGAGCTTGGCGCACCCGTGCCCTTGCTGGGCATTGTATCTTATAGACTTCCGAAATATGACACTCTGTATGGGTATGACATACAATCTAGATGAAGCTTGATCGGCTGTCCCATTTCGCCGCCGTTGTCGAAACCGGCTCTTTTACCGCCGCCGCGCGGCGGCTGGGCGTTACCAAGGCTGTGGTCAGCGCCCATGTGGCTCGGCTTGAGGAAGAACTCGGCGCCACGCTGCTGACGCGCACGACCCGGCGGATCGGCACAACCGACGCCGGCCGCATGCTATATGACCGCAGCCGGACCATTCTGCGCGAGGCCGAAGAAGCCGTCAGTGAAATTTCCCAATCCCTGGCCGAACCGCGCGGGCTGCTGAGGGTAACAGCCCCCAATGATTACGGCGAAGCCGTGCTGATGCCGCTGGTAGCGCAGTTCAGTCAGCTTTATCCCGCCTGCCGGATAGAACTGGATCTCGGCGACAGTCTGAAGGACCTGCAGTCCGGCGACTGGGATATGGCAGTTCGCCTGGGCTGGCCGGTGGATTCCAGCCTGAAGTCACGCCGGATCGGCGCCTTCCAGCAATATCTGGTCGCGGGCGCGACCATGACCGCGCTACCGGATCATCCGGAGCAACTGCAAAACCATCCCTTCATCGCGAACTCCGCACTGCCGGACCCCCTCGGCTGGCGTTTTTCCGATGCAGCCGGATCGGAATGCGCGGTGAGGATCACAACGCCGATCGCCGCAGTGAACACTACGCCAGCGCTGCTTTGCGGCGCCCTGCACGGGGTTGGCCTTGCGGTGCTCCCGGACTTTCTGGTCGATGCGCCCCTGCGCGATGGTCGGCTGCGACGTGTTCTGCCGGAGTGGACACTCAGAAGTGGCGGCGTCCACATCGTCTATCCCCCCGCGCGCTTTCGTTTGCCGAAGGTCATCAGGTTTGCCGAAATGCTCATCAGCGCCGAGACCCGCCGGCAACACTCCCGCAGTTCAGAAAAAGAACTGGAGTGATGGGAGAGAGCCGAAATTCTGCCCGACGATACAGACCAGACGATCGTTCGCACGGGATCAACACTCGACTACATTGTCGAAGGCGGACACGCGATGGCCGAACCCAGCGACTCAAGGTTACGCGGATAACCTCGTCGCCGGCGACGGAACTACCCTTGCAATGGCGACGATAGCGGCAGCATCAGAAGCCCAGGCGAGTTGACGCCGCGCCTTGATCGGCGGACCACTCCTTCGCCGGCACACTGATAGCTTGTTCATAGAGAAGTTCGTCACATGAAAGTCGTTGTCCTTGGGAGCGGTGTTATCGGCGTCTCGTCCGCATACTATCTCATGCAGGCAGGACACGACGTTACCGTCATCGAGCGCCAGCCCGGGCCGGCGCTCGAGACCAGCTTTGCGAACGCAGGCGAAATTTCACCGGGTTACGCGTCGCCATGGCCTGCGCCTGGAATTCCGGAAAAGGCCTTGAAGTGGCTCTTCATGCGTCACGCACCGCTGATCATTCGTCCCCGTGTCGATGTGGACATGGCCGCGTGGGTGCTCGCCATGCTGCGCAACTGTACCTCGGGCCGCTATGCGCGAAACAAGAGCCGGATGGTTCCGCTTGCAGAATACAGCCGCGACGAGCTGCGTATCTTGCGGGATCGCCTCAGCCTTCAGTACGACCAGCGGGAAGAAGGAACGCTCCAACTCTTTCGCACGCAGCACCAGCTCGATGAGAGCGCAAAAGACATATCCGTATTGAAGGCCTATGGGGTCCCCTTCGAACTTCTGGACCGCACGGGCTGTGTCCGGGTTGAACCCGGCTTGACTCATTCGCGTGAAAAGTTTTCCGGCGGCCTGCGTTTGCCGAATGACGACACTGGCGATTGCTACAAGTTCACACGATCGCTTGCCACGTGGCTCGAGAACAACGGCGTTCGCTTTCGCTATGGCGTTCGCATCGAAGCCCTGCAGAACGACGGAAACACTGTCTCCGGTATCCAGACCAACGAAGGCGTCATTCACGCAGATGCGTTTGTCGCGGCCCTCGCCAGCTATACGCCCAAGCTGCTCAAGCCGCTTGGCTTGCGTGTCCCGGTCTACCCGATCAAGGGGTATTCGATCACCGCGCCGATATCCGAAGCCGCACGCGCACCCGTCTCAACGCTTCTGGACGAAACCTACAAGATTGCGATCACGCGCCTTGGCGATCGTATTCGTGTCGGCGGTATGGCAGAGATTGCCGGCTTCAGTCACGATCGCCCCTCGCGGCGACGCGACACGCTGATCTTCTGCTTGAACGATCTGTTTCCGGAAGCAGCCCAGACGGAGAACCTCGAACTCTGGTCGGGGCTACGACCGATGACGCCCGACGGCCCTCCGATCGTCGGCCGCACACGCCTCCGCAATCTCTATATCAACACCGGCCACGGCACGCTGGGTTGGACGATGGCTTGCGGTTCCGGCCGCGTGCTGGCCGATCTCGTCTCGGGAACGAAGCCTCAGATCGACGCGGAGGCCCTTTCGCTCTCCCGATTCTAAGGAGCGACCGCGAAGCGCCACAATAGATAATCTTTTCGTTCTTCGGGCGCGTCGACATTCGCAGAAGACTATCAAGTCGTTCCTGGATGAGTCCGGACTGCACGAGGATGCTCACCAGCGGGTAACTCCCGTGATCGCGCATGGACCGCCTGCGGTTATCCTGTGCAAGTATGCGACCGAGCGACGCGCCGACCTTACTGCCATTGGCGCATACAGCCGAAGTTTAGCGTTCCACTTGCTTGTGGGCGGCACAGCGCGACGCATCGTGGATGCCGTGCCCGGCGATGTTCTTGTTGTTCGAGCGCCTCGACCCGACTAGCGTCTCACGGGCCAGCGCTTGTGCTGGCGAACGACAAACAATGGCGCGGCAGGGAACAGGAATAGATGCAAAAAGGAGGCAGCGCGATCAATGAGTAAGGAACTCATCCTGATCGTGATGGTTGCCCTCCCCTACCTTGGCGGTCTGGTTGCGACCTGCCTGCCTAAACAGGCGCGAAACATTGCGGCTACGCTCGCGATGGCCATCGCATCGAGCGGGGTTCTGTGCGCCGCGCTGCTCTATCCGGAGATAGCCGCCGGCAAAACCACACAGGTCGAAGTGGCATGGCTCCCGTCGATCGGATTGAATCTGATATTCAGGTTGGACGGACTGTCGTGGCTATTCGCAATCCTGGTGCTGGGCATTGGAGCGCTTGTTGCGCTTTACGCACGTTACTACATGTCGCCCAAGGATCCCGTTCCCCGCTTCTTTTCATACCTTCTGGCCTTCATGGGGTCGATGCTTGGCGTCGTGATGTCAGGCAACCTCATTCAGATTGTCGTCTTCTGGGAACTGACCAGCCTCTTCTCGTTTCTCCTGATCGGTTACTGGCATCACAACCAGAACGCACGCGACGGCGCATGGATGGCGCTGACCGTGACCGGTGCGGGCGGGCTGTGCCTGCTAGTTGGCATGATAATGCTGGGCCATATCGTCGGCAGCTACGAGCTTGCTGCTGTTCTCGCTTCCGGGGATGCAGTACGCGAGCATCCGCTGTATTTGCCAACCTTGGTGCTGATCC
>ERZ795059.586-NODE-586-length-45987-cov-8.073326_pt1 | contig 45987 bp, 36 predicted proteins | sample MGYA00375143_ERZ795059 | MGnify/ENA primary metagenome ERZ795059 (study PRJEB30188, sample SAMN05720168) | activated sludge metagenome | isolation source: Anaerobic digester | place: USA | collected 2015-01-07 ... | reverse complement strand
ACATCGACATTAGTGGATTGTCACATCAGCGACTAAAAACTGAAGGTACCTTTCAATGGCCTGTTCCACATGCCAATCATCCGGGTACACCACGACTATTTCAGAACTATTCTTTTTATACACCATCACGCAAAGCGAAATTCTTTTCGTTAGAAAATCCAGAAAATCTTTCGGAGCCACTTACAGAAGATTGCCCGTTAATTTTGACAACAGGTCGTATTCGCGATCAGTGGCATACCATGACGAAGACAGGTAAGGTAAATAAGCTTCGCCAGCACATTGACAAACCCTATTTAGAAATTCATCCTGATGATGCGCTAGTACGGAACATCAAAGAAGGAGATGTAGTGACCATAGAAAATATACGCGGTGATGTTCGTGTATGCGCAAAAGTCACAGACGATATTAAAAAGGGTGTTGTATTTCTTCCGATGCATTGGGGGAAAATTTTGACCGGAGATCATGCTCGTGCCAATAATCTGACGAGCAACATTGTGGATCCCATTTCAAAAGAACCCGATTTCAAATTCTCGGCAGTAGAGGTAACAAAGTTTGAAAAACCACAAGAGAAAATAATTATTGCCGGTGCGGGTGCGGCTGCTTATCGCTTTATTTGCTCTTACCGATCATTCAACCTGAATGATGACATACAGGTATTCTCAAAAGAAAAGTATCCATTCTATAATCGCGTTTTGTTGCCTGAATATGTAAATGCATCTCTATCATGGGATAGGTTACAAAAATTTCAGACCGGAGAATTTGAAGCACTCAATGTTACCTTAAATGTAGAAACTGAAATTGTAGAGATAAACCGAAACGAGAAATATGTTGTTGATAAACGTGGAGACAAGCATACCTACGATAAATTAATTCTGGCGACCGGAACACGTGGATTCTTACCAAAAGATGCACCCGCTCATTTGCCCGGAATATTTACCATGCGCACTCGCCAGGATGCAGATACCTTAAAAAATTTCCTGCAACCCGGTGGAAATGTATTGATCATTGGTGGCGGCTTACTGGGTATTGAACTTGCCAATTCGCTAAATGAAATAAACGTAAACGTTTCAATCCTTCAACTGGGTAGCCGCTTGATGGAACGTCAGATTGATAACTTGGGTGGCGAGCTTTTGCTTGACTTTATTGAAGAAAAAAAAATAACCGTTTACATGAACGATCAGGTTCATGTTGTGGAGCCGTCAAAAACAAAAGGAAGACTCTCCGCTAAATTAAGAAGTGGAAAAATTTTAGAAGCGGATGCCATTGTCTATGCAATAGGTACCCGACCCAATATAGAATTTGCTCAAGAAAGCGGACTCGAATCGTCTCGTGGAATTCTAGTGAACGATTACATGCAGACCAGTGACCCGGATGTTTTTGCCATTGGTGAAATTGCTGAACACAACGGCAACATACTGGGCATAACGGCAGCGGCTGAAAAGCAAGCCGATGTATTGGCGTGTTTCATTCATGGCGATCTTCAAAGTCTGTATGATGGTGCCGTACCAATGAACATCTTAAAACTTTCCGGTCTTGATCTTTGCTCAATCGGAATTGCCGAAATACCTGTTAACAGTGTTGGCTACGATGAAATTTTGTTCATTGATAAGTCGATGCGGTATTACAAGAAATGTATTATTAAAGACGATCGATTGGTTGGAGCAATTTTAATTGGCGATAAAAGTGAATTTGCTGAATTCAAATCGCTTATTGAAAATAAAATCGAATTGTCTGAAAGAAGAATGCAACTTCTTCGTTCCGGAAAAAAAGCTGAACCTGTTATTGGCAAGTTGGTATGCTCTTGCAATCAAGTAGGCGAAGGTAACTTGCAAAAACTAATTGATGGGGGTTGCACAACCTTAAAAGATCTTTGTCAAACCTCTGGTGCTGGATTGGGTTGTGGGAGTTGTAAACCGGAGATACAGCAGATGCTGAGACAGACCGTTAATAGTTAACGGTTAATCGTTAATCGTATGACGATGAAAAATTAACGTAATTTTAGGAATGAAATATATCATAAGGTATTAAAATTTAAAGCACGGTTAACGATTAACCAATAACGGATAACGGCTAAAGAATGGACAAGCAAAGAAAAAGTGATCTGATACGTGCGTTTGTTAAAGGTGGATTTCTTTCACCGGCTGATTTGCTGAAGATAATGGAAATTTCCAAAAGTCTTGGAAACAAGTATGTGCTGTTTGGGTCGCGTCAGGATATTATGTTTCCTTCGAATGATGCTGATGAAATTGAATTAGAAAAAGCATTTCACTCTATTAGTATTGACTATGAATTAGGTAGCGATCAATCTGTTTATCAAAATATTGTAAGTTCCTACGCTGTGGTAAACGTGGTTGAAACGACCAACTGGCTCAAGGAAGATTCGTACAACCTGGTGATTGATAGCTTTGAGCACAAGCCAAAAATAAAAATCAATATTGTTGATCCGGTGCAAAGTTTAGTTCCATTGTTTACAGGCGAACTTAACTTCATCGCCTCAAAAGAAGAAAATTATTGGTATCTCTACGTTCGTGATCCGCGAAAGGGAAATGTGGTTGAGTGCTGGCCACGCCTCATCTTCGGACAAGACATCTCAAAAATTGCCAAAGAGTTAGAAACTATTTTTCTACAATACCTTCCGTTTACAACAGAAGAACTCTACATGGTATTGAAGAACAATAACATTCGCATCAACTACAAACCCATTGTTGAGAAGTTAAAATTTCCAGAGATCAACTTTCCGTATTATGAAGGGCTTAATGCCATGCGCAATAATCAATACTGGCTTGGCTTGTATTGGCGCAACAATCAGTATGATATTGATTTTCTGAGTGCAGCATGTCGTTTGTGTCAGGAAACCAACATCGGAAAAATCAACATCATTCCCTGGAAGGCTTTTATTGTTAAAGGTATCAAAGCTACGGATCGGCTTCGATGGGAAAAGATGATGGGAAAATTTGGGATCAATGAAAGACATTCTTCCCTTGAACTGAATTGGCATTTACCGGTAATCAATCCAGAGGCACTGGAACTCAAACGTTTTCTTGTACGCGAATTAGATCAACAAGACATTAGTACGCATGGCTTAACCTTTACGATTAAGACAACCCGGGAAATGTTTTTATTTACGGCTATAGTCATAGAGAAGAACAGCGCAACCGATCTCAAGCCTGGTGATCATTATACTCTTCAATACGCAAAGAATTTCAATCCAAACAACATCGTTTACCTTACCTATGCCCGGGGCGTAACAAAGGAAATGATTCCCACATTACTTATCGAGTTAAGTAAATTGTATTTCCGTCAGCTTAACCCTGAAAAGGAATTGGTAGAAGAGACAAAACGCGAAACACCACAAACCAGGTTAACAACAATTTATCAGTGCAGCAATTGCCTTACTCTATACGATCAACAATATGGCGATCCTATGGTGAATATTCCTGCAGGGACTTCTTTCGAAAATTTACCGGATACCTATCAATGTCATGTATGCGATAGTGCGAAGAAGTATTTCGTGTCAATGACCTAATTTCAAAATAAAAGATATTGAAATTATTTTCATGCAGTCGAGGTGAGATGATTCGAACATCCGACCCCCACGTCCCTAACGTGGTGCGCTAACCGGGCTGCGCTACACCTCGATAAATATTGATCGCAAGTTTAAGAATTGTGATTTAATCCGACAAAGAAGTTATTTCTTCTTATCCTTTTTCAATCCATTGAAAAACTTCGCCCAGTTAAACGGGTTCAGAAAAGGATTGGTAACAGGTTGGTAGCGGGAAGTCTGTGAACTCGCCCACTGATTTAAATAGTATCGTTGATTTTGATATCCATCCATGGGTGTGGACTTCATCATAAGGGCCATTAATTCGGCATTCAAATTTCTTGGATCAATTTGCCCATCTTCTAACGGAATGTTAAGGGCTAAAACGGCTTGCTTGAAAACCTCCTCTGTTGGGAATGGGAACACAATTACATCATCCAAAAAAGTTGTGTCTTGAGATAAGGTAATAATAATCGTTTGATACTCGATAGCATTTTCTGGCACAACATATTTTTGTTTTTGATATCCAACTGAACTGATAACAAGTTCATCACCCACCAAAACTGGCATTGAGAAAAATCCCATCGGGTTAGTAGTCTGGCCGCGTCCTGCTTTTGGAAGGTAAATGTGCACTCCTGGCAATTGGATAACACTGTCCGAATCCAGTTGTCCTAACACCACACCCGACAATTGGATAACACGCTTATTTTGCTGTGCAAATGCAGTTTGAATCGACCCAAAAACCGATATGGTTATAATAAAAAGAGCGATTATGTGTAAACGGCTGGACTTCACTTTATTCTTTTTATGTGATTTTCAAATATAGATATAAGCCCTACACCAGCCTAATTTATATACCTTTACCGGCAGAGCTATGACGTTACATGAGGCTTAAAAGTTTTAATCTAACATTCGGATCGCAGATTTTTAAAGCATGCGCAGATGAATCCCGCCTGCGGATTTTAAGCCTTATTGTGATGAATGGCGAAATGTGCATTTCTGATCTCGAAAAAATACTGGATTTTACTCAGGCTAAAACTTCGCGACATCTGATCTACCTTAAAAATTCAGGCATTCTGACTTTCAGACGCTATAACAACTGGGTGTTCTATCAGGTAAAAGATGAAGCCGAAGATATCATCCGTCAGATCTTTCAATTTATAAGCAAAGACCAGCAACTTCAAAAGGATCGGCAAGTGTATCAGACTTTATTTACCAATCGCGAGTTGGCTGTGACGAATGTGCAGGTTCAACAGTGGTTGAAAAAAGTTTGAGGTTTCAGGTTCAAGGTTCAAAGTTTCTAATAGTTAACATGTCCAACAACGAACAACTAATAATCCCCAATCTAAAGTCTAACGTCTAGTAACTAATGTCAACAAAAAAGTATTCGTGCATCTTCTTCGATCTTGATCATACCTTATGGGATTTTGAAACCAACTCGAGACAAACGCTGGAAGAATTGTATGCTCAATATGATCTACATAAAAAAGGAGTAACGGATTTTAATTCTTTTCATGTTCGCTTTAAAGAAGTGAATTCAGTATTGTGGGAATTATATGATAATGGTAAAATTGACAGCATCATCATTCGCAAAGAACGTTTCAAACAGATACTAGAAACCTTCAATGCGTATGAAGAGAAATTAAGTCAGGAAATTTCACATGATTATTTGATGACATGTCCTAAAAAAGGAAATTTAATGCCCGGTGCAATTAACGTCTTGGAATATTTAAAAGATCGTTCGTATAACCTAAGTGTGATAACCAACGGTTTCGAAGAAATCCAACATTTAAAATTGGCCTCCGGAAAACTTGAATCGTATTTCGATCACATCATTACTTCACAAAAAACCGGGCACCGAAAGCCGGCACCAGAAATTTTTAAGTATGCACTTCAAGCTCACAATATTCAACATCATGAAGCAGCCATGATTGGCGATAATTTAATTGCGGATATTGTGGGTGCACGGAATGCAGGCATTGACCCTGTCTATTATAATCCGGATAGCATTCCACATAACGAGACGCTGCATCATGAAATTTCCAATTTAGAAGAGCTTCTGCAAATTCTTTGATTTCAATTACCTTTACGACCCAATCATTTTAAAGCATTAACCTAAACTGATTATATTTTATGGCAAATGGATTTTTTAACGTTCCGCTCCCGAAAAACGAAACGGTTCTTAGCTACGCACCGGGCACAAAAGAACGGACGGCATTAAAGAAAGCAATTGAAGAAATGCGCGCTCAGGTTCTGGATATACCCATGTATATTGGTGGTGATGAAGTACGCTCCGGAAAAACAAAACGCCTTTCACCTCCACACGATCATCAGCATACCTTAGCCAATTTTCATGAAGGGGATGCTTCGCATGTTGAACAAGCCATCAACGCAGCATTGGGTGTAAAAGAATTGTGGGCCGGATTAAGCTGGGAAAACCGTGCAAGTATTTTCTTAAAAGCGGCTGATCTTCTTGCAGGTCCGTATCGTTATAAAATTAATGCAGCAACCATGCTTGGCCAATCAAAGAGTCCGTATCAGGCAGAGATTGATTCAGCGTGTGAGTTAATCGACTTCCTGCGATTCAATGTGTTTTACATGTCGCAGATTTACCACGAACAACCTGAGTCATCGCCAGGGGTTTGGAATCGACTTGAATACAGGCCGCTAGAAGGATTTACCTTTGCCCTTACTCCTTTCAACTTTACTGCGATTGCCGGAAACTTACCAACCAGTATGGCAATGATGGGTAACACCGTTGTATGGAAACCAGCAAACACACAGGTCTATTCTGCGAACGTTATCATGCAAGTATTAAAAGAAGCGGGGCTTCCGGATGGCGTAATTAATCTTGTGTATGTAGATGGGCCAACTGCAGGAGAGGTAATTTTTAATCACAAAGATTTTGCAGGTATTCATTTCACCGGAAGCACTGGTGTGTTTCAAGGTATGTGGAAAACCATTGGCGTGAACATTCAGAAGTATAAATCATATCCCCGCATTGTTGGTGAAACCGGTGGTAAAGATTTTATCATGGTGCACAAGAGTGCTGATGCTAAACAAGTTTCTACAGCCATGACGCGTGGAGCTTTTGAATATCAGGGACAAAAATGCTCGGCTGCTTCGCGCTGTTATATTCCATCAAACTTGTGGGATGATGTGAAAAAATATTTGTTGGAAGATTTAAAATCGTTTAAGGTTGGTGGCACGGAAGATTTTGGAAACTTTTTCAATGCTGTGATTGACGAGAAAGCGTTCAATTCCATTACCGGATACATTGAAAAGGCAAGACAAAATCCATTGAATGAAATTATTGCCGGAGGAAAGTATGATAAATCGAAAGGCTATTTCATTGAACCCACAGTAATCGTTTCGAAAGATCCGTCATCGCTCACCATGTGCGAAGAGATTTTCGGACCTGTGCTTACTGTTTATGTTTATCATGAAGAAAATTTTGAAGACACTTTAACGCTTGTTGATAGTACATCACCTTATGCCCTTACTGGATCGATCATTTCTAAAGACCGATATGCGATTGAAATGGCAACCAAAAAACTTACCAATGCTGCAGGTAATTTTTATATCAATGACAAACCAACAGGCGCTGTCGTAGGGCAACAACCATTTGGTGGTGCCAGAGGATCGGGCACAAATGATAAAGCGGGGGCGAAAGTAAATCTACTTCGCTGGGTCTCCATGCGAACCATTAAAGAAACTTTTGTAACACCTACCGATTATCGATATCCATTCTTGGATAAAGAATAGCATTGGATAAAATAAACAAAGCCCCCGATTCAAGATTTGAACTGGGGGCTTTTCATTTAGAACAACTTCACTTTCGTATTGTTAAACTGATCACGCTTAAAAAATCAACAGTGCTTCTTCCTCAATTAACTTGAGAAGGTTCAGCTTCCTTATACCAATTTATCTTTCGCGAGAAATACATTACGAGCCCGATAATTAAAAAGAGACCAATACTTCCCAACAATAAGGAATAGTCTTGTTGCAGTATGATCACAAATATAAAGGCATAAAAAATCACAAGAAGAGTTGAGAATAAGAACGATAACTTTCTGGTTCGAAGAAAAGTTGTTGAGTACAATCCGATCAGTATAACCGTTGCCAATGATGAAATAATATAGGAAATATCATAACCGAGATGTTCAGAGAAACTTAGCAACAGAGAATAGTAGATAATGAGTGCCGCCCCAATCAAAATGTATTGGAATGGATGGATCCTGATTTTTTGTGTGATCTCAACAAGAAAGAGCGAAACAAAAGTTAATAATATAATGAGTGCAGCATATTTAGAAGTGCGCGAGCTTTTTTGATATTGATCTACAGGTGGTAACAATTTCATACCAAACTCGGAGCCGCTGAGGGTTTGTTCATTACCTTTCCATTGCTGCGAGAACGGACGATTATAATGAAGTACTTTCCAAGAAGCAGTGAATCCAGCCTCCGTAATTTCACTTGGATCAGGAAGAAACTCACCATCAAAACTCGGGTTATTCCAGGTACTCGATAATTTAACAGTTGTTGTTTTGCCAGCAGGAACAAAATCCAAACGCTTGCTTCCTTTCAGATTTAATGTAATAGAAACTTCTTTCTTAAAACTGTCTTTGTTTTCCCAATTGAGTTTGGTCATAATTCCATTGCTGGAATAGGGTGAGTTTGTTTTGACATTTTCTGAATACAGTACTGCTGCTTCATCTTCATAATTCCTGGAAGCAATTCCCAGATTGTTTGATGGCTCTGTATTAAAGGGTTTTCCTCCCACTAAGAAAGTAGGATTATCACTAATACCTCTCAGATCTGTAATACCAAAAATCATGTAAGCATCTTTCCATTGAACCGTTTCTTCTGGTATGGATAGTGCTTTAAAATCTGGCTGTTGAAATTCGGATTTTATTTGAAGGCCTGATTCGTATACAACCACATCAAAAATTCCGCGATGACGGGTTTCTGGTTTTACATCTCCTGCAATGGAAAGATCTTCTGGCAGGAAGAATGCTTTTTCAATGTGCTCTCTAATTTCGGTTCCGTCTTTTCCCCGGTCAATAATTTCTTGCTTGATGTAGGGGATCACCAATACTGGTCCGGTCAAAGTTTGACTTCCCGACCATTTGTCGGTCACCTCACGTATTACTTCTTCTGATCGTTGCTGACGTTCGTCAATCAGATCTTTAATCGCGGCTGATGGAATGAGCAAAATGAGAATCAGAAAGCCAATCGATATGAGTTTTATCATGATCGATTCCTTAATCCATTGATTTAAGCGCTCAAAGATGTTGAGAACAGGTTGTGTTGTTTCCATATTTATAGTTTAATTAAAAGTACTTTCAATTCAAAAGTTAATAGATAAAAAATTTTATTTTTGTTGTTTCACCAAAGCCTCCAATGCATCCAGGTGCTTTTTGAAAGCTGCTATACCTTTCGCGGTTGCTTTGTATTTTGTGTTTGGCTTACGCTCCACAAATGATTTGTTTATTGAAATGTATTTTTCTTTCTCCAATGCTTTCATGTGTGAAGCCAGATGTCCATCGGTTGAATTCAATAGTTCTTTCAGCGAATTGAAGTCATACGAATCATTCGATACCAACACCGACATAATTTGCAGTCGGGCGCGGTTTTCTAAAATCTTATCAAGGCTCTCGAAAATATTTTTCACCGATCGTATTTATTATGCATGATTGTTCCGTAGACAACATGCAAAATTCCAAAACCCATTACCCAAAAAATTAATCCATAGCCAGGAAATAGAGCAGAGACTAATCCCAAAACAATTTCACAAAACCCAAGATAGCGTACTTCATCATACATATTAGCACTACCTTGAATCAAGGCCAATCCATAAAATATCAAACTCGCTGGTGCCGCTACACCAAAATGGCCGGTATATAAAAGAATAAGAATGAAAAAGCCGCCTGTAAATAATGGGATGCAAAGATTGATGAGCAATTTTTTAGTTGTGGCATTCCAAAGTTTCTCATTATACTTTCTGGCTTTGCGCGAGCTGAACAAAAAACCAGTTACAAGGGAAGCGGTGAGTACGACTATTGCAATCAGTGTGAGCTGAGATAACGTTTCAGCATCATTGATAGAATACACGCGCTGATTAAAAGGTGAAATGGGATAATGCACCATAAAGTAGGCTGCAATGGCTCCCAGTATAGCGTAGATGCCTGACAATACTCCTGACATTCCGCTGAGGGAAATGAATTTAACCGACCGTTCCATCATGTTACGGATGGAGGCAAGATCTTTTTCGTATTCGGGAATTTCTTTCATTAAAAAGTACTTTGAAATACAAAGCTAATGAATGGACTATTATCTGCAAGAGTTTCTCCAAAAAATAAAGAAATTAGAAAATGTGAGAAGGGTAATAAAACGGATACTGACCTACTTTACCTTTAACAGATCGGCTATTATTCTATATATAGCTGTATTTTGATACACTCCCCTGAAGTTCTCAGACCCAGGACCGTATGAAAAAACAGGAACCATTACTGCAGTATGATCATTCGTGCTAAAATTTCCGTGAACATAGCCTTTTGAAATATTCCCATCCAATAAGGTAAGCCCACCGGTTTCATGATCGGCCGTAATGATGAGTAGTGTTTCGCCATTTTGGTCTACGAACTTCATTGCTTCACCAACGGCCTGATCAAAATCGAGTACTTCGCGTACAACATATTCCATATTGTTATTGTGGCCACCATAGTCTATTTGGGCTCCTTCTGCCATGATAAAAAATGGGGCTGACTGTTTTTGAAATGTTGAAATACTTTTCAGCAATGACTTTGCAAGAAAATCATTCCGGCCATCCTTTTTGGATACTACGGCCGCATCATCGAGTACTACAAACTTTTGATTCTGAATACTGTCTATTGAATTGAATGACATAGAAACGGTGTAACCCTTTTGAATAAGATCGGTAGTCAAATTCCTACCGTCTTTACGATTCTTAAATGCGTATGTTCCACCTCCAATGAGAATGTCAATGCCGCTTGATATAAAATCACTTGCCATTGCTTCGCTTAAACTTCGCTCGGGTTGATGAGCATAAAATGAAGCGGGTGTTGCATCGGTAATGTCGCCAGTGGAGATGATAGCTGTTTTATAACCGCGTGGTCTAAGTTTTTCACTAATGGTAGGTAATGTATTACCTGATGAATCAACTCCAATGAAACGATTTTTTGTCTTAGTGCCAGTAGCCATTGCCGTAGCACCAGCAGCCGAATCAGTGATATAGCAATCAATGGGAGTTGTTACAGAAAAACCGATGTCTTTCAAATTAAAAATATTGAGATTGCCCAGATTAGCAGTATATCCACTGTATAATTGAGTCAATCCCATGCCATCACCAATCAATAGGATAATATTTTTTGGAGCTGATGATTTGGAGTATAAATACTTTGGCTGATAAACCGGATGAGTTCCATCGCTATGAAATGTGTTTTTTGACTTGCTCTTTATAAAATCCGATAACCTCAAAACATCGTCTGTTCCAATGATGTCCACATTCAATTTCATCCATGTTAACCATGTATTTGCAAAATCGGGTGCACCCCAGAATCTGATTTTCTTTTTCTTTGCATGTACTTCTTTAATGAGTGTGGTTAACTTTTTATGTTCGGATTGAACAAGCATCCCTTTACCATTCCATTTTGCATGATCGCTAAAACTTGTACTGATCATGCTGATGCGACTTAATTGTTCGTTGCTGTAGACAATACCCGGTCTTCCGTCAAAGTGTATAAAGTCAGGGAAGCTTTTCCATTGCGAGCGATCGGGAACATTGCCACTAACAGCAATCTCCAATGTTGAACATGAAAGTAATGTCGGATACTTATTCAATTGCTTCACCAATTCATTTAATGTGGAAATACCTTCTGTTTTCAGATCGACCATTAGTGTGAGCGAGTTGCTATGATTAGCATAAACAAATCCTTTGTGTGTTGTAATTTTTTGCTGTAGCGGTTTGAAGTAAAGTTCTTCTAGTGTTTTTCCTTCTTCTATTTCATCTGTGGTATGCGCTACCATTAACTGGTTTTTTTGCAGAAAAACATCAGCCTCAATAAAACCTACCTGTTGATAATATGCCGTGTAGAAAGGAATCGGATGAACATAATCATTGTGTGCAAAGATGGATGAAGAAGTATACTCTTGAGCAGACGATGTTATGAGAACAACACATGATACGATAAGTAATAATGTAAACTTTAACATGGATGAATAGTTTCAGGTTTGAAGTTCGAAGTTCTGTGCTTCAAGCTACCTACTTTACAATTGAGGTTGTGTAAAGAATACTTCCTTTAAAATCAATTACCTGAACAAGAATTTTGTCTGGCATGGCAGAGAATAGCATAAAACCATATTCGGAAACAGCAAACTCGCTGGCAGGTAACATTCTAACCGGAGTACGTTCTGACGCTGCACCTGAAATAAAATGGTTTACACTTTTGTTGGGCCCTGCTATGTGTTGAAGACTGTGTTCGTGTCCTGCCAGGTAAGCATCTACTTTATATCTATCAAACATGGGTTGTAGTGACCTTCGAATTGATCGGACATCATGATTTTCAGTCCTGCTTCCTCCTGTATACATAGGATGATGGCCTACAACAATTTTCCACTTAATGTTGGGAGATGGATTGGATAACAATTTTTCCAACCAGATTTTTTGAGCTGTGCTATCCTGATCATGAACAGCATGACCGTTTCCACTATAGTATCCTTTGATCAACGGACAGGTATCAATGAAGGCAATCAATACTTGTTGTGTTGTGTCATCGTTGAGAATAAATTTTTTAGAATAATACCGCGCAGGCATTTGCCATCTTCGACTGATTTTAGAATAAGCAACTTGAGCATCAGGGTTTGCACCATAATCATGATTACCTAATACCGGATGCCAATCCCACTGCAAAGAGAAAGCGGTGTAAATATCTTCATATGAATATTTCCAATGCGGATCGAATTCGCTAATGACGCCTTTGGGATAAAAATTATCGCCTGTTGCTATAATAAAATCAACACTTGCTTCAGCTGCCGTCTTTCCCATTTGTGTAGCCACTTCCCTTTGATGGTCTTCTCCATTTCTTCCCCAATCGCCCATCACAATAAAGTTAAGTGCCTGTGGATTTACCTGAAGTGTGGCCGTTGGTTTTGTTTGTGCATCACAATAGAATGAAAAAAGTAGTGAGAATAGAAAATAGAAAATAAGCTGAGATCGATTCATAGGTAATGGATTAATCGTCATCGGTGGACAGTCCACAGCTAAAACCGTAATTTCATTCTGTGGACTGCCGACCAATGACTGTTAACTAATTTTAGTATCCTTCATTTTGAACTAAGAAGCCGGGGGTTGCTGAGGCACCATCAATAGCGCTTTGCGGGATAGGGAAAAGTCTTTTCAACTTATTGTTGTCAGTTTTTTCTGTCCAGGTTCCTTCATACTTTCCAAAGCGAATCATATCACTTCTTCTCAACATCTCCCAGTAAAATTCAAAACCACGTTCACGATATAAAACATCAAGCGTTATTGCACTCAATGCAGGTGGTGTTAAAGCTCTTGCCGTTCTTGCAGCTCGTACCGCGTTTACATCGGACAAAGCTCCAGCGTCATCTCCCTTACGTAGTTTAGCCTCTGCACGCATCATATAAGCATCAGCCAGACGGATGATCACAATATCGGCTTCTCCTTTGTTTCTTCCTGAATCTGATTTTTTACTGAACTCATACTTTTCTACTCGATAACCATTGCTATATCCACTACCGGCAGGAGTAAAGTCAATTTCTTCCGTAAAGTTTACCAGACGTGTTTTATCTGCACGAGTAATGTTGCGCAGCTTGCCGATCTTATAGTTTATTCCATCATCACATCTTTTAAAGGGCTGACCATATGCTTCTGTAAGTAAACCATACTGTTGTCCTCTTAAAATGCCACGGTTGATTTCAAAATTTGCTCCAGCCATACAAGAGTCACCCGGTATAATTAAATTTTCTTTAAAGAAGCGTGCGTCTTTTGTTGCAGGATCATCTGCACCATACGCTTCTACCCAACTGTTATAAAAGTCAGGCGTTATGGCAGGCCCGTCTGTTCCGTTTGCTCGCGGAAATTCCGGAAGTGGAAACTGATCTCCCGATAAAGAAAAGTAGGCCATCCGATTGTGTCCATTTAATTCTGCGCGTTGATCAACCGCAAATATTAACTCTTTATTTGTATGGTTTTCATCATCAAAAATTTCAAAGTATTCAGGCGAGAACTGATATTGACTTGACGCAATAATCTTACTGCTGTATTCAATAACCTTATCCATGTCTTGTGTCGTGAAATCAAAATTATCTGCATACGGATCACGATAAACGGGAGCATTCAAATGCAATCGGGCGAGTAAACCCCACACAGCACCTTGCGTAATTCGGCCAGGGCCAGTTGTTGTTAGTACCTCATTTTCGATGGCGAGCAATTCATTCTTTATATATTCAACAGCCTCATTGCCGCGCAAAACCACAGACAACTCAGAAGGATTTTCTTTCACAAAGATTAACCCAAACAGATCGAGTGTCATTAATGAATAGTATGCTCTAAGTCCTCTTGCCTCAGCCTGATAAACTCTTGCCGTTTCACCTTCAATACGTGAGAGTTCATTGATAGCCGTTACCGAGCGAGAGATTCCTTGCGTAAGCGATTTCCAAACATCATTTAAGCGGACGTGCGAACTTGTATAGTTGTGTTTGTGCATGTCAATGTAAATACCATTATCTCCCCAATCAGTTCCGCCACGATAAGGTAGAATGGCCTCATCAGTAGAAATTTCCTGAAGGGCAAAGTAGGTAGTATGTTGAAACAATCCAGGTAAAATGGCATAAGCGGGCGCTAATGTTCCGTCAGCAATTTGATCCTTCGTTGCTCCTCCAGTAAAAGACTCATCTAACACATTTTCTTCAAGGTCTGTACAACCTTGTATTATTATCATGTTGACAAACAGTGCTAAGAGTATTATTTTCTTTTTCATAATTTGAAGTCGTTTAATTAAAATGATACATTCAAACCAAAGACAATGGTTCGTGCTTTAGGATAACTTTGATAATCGATACCGTATGATGTGACTCCATTCGAAGTTCTATCGGTATTTACTTCAGGATCGTATCCATCGTACTTGGTAACTACAAATACATTCTGACCTGTTACTGAAAGACGCAATGATCTTATCCAGTCTATTCCTAGTTTTTCAGGACTAAAATTATATCCAAGTGTAACGTTGTTCAAACGTAGAAAAGAACCATCCTTGAGATAGCGTGTAGATACAGAAGCCGGATTCGTAATAGATTCTTCCGGAAACTCAACAGCAACTGAAGTTGAGTTAAGTGATTTAGCTAATCGGGCTTTGTAAAAATTAGCATTGGCAGTATTGTCATAAATTTTATTACCTGATACTCCGTTAAAATTAAAATCAAGTGTAAATCCTTTATACCCTACATTCCCATAGAAGTTGTAAGTCTTGTTTGGTAATGCTGTTCCAGCAGCAACACGATCTTCGTCAGTTGCAAGTCCATCAGGTTTAGCATCTCTAAAAAGACTTAGTCCGTTCTCATCAATACCAATAAAGTCTTTCATGAAAAATGTACCGATGGGTTCACCGTTTACATATCCGTTGATGGTGGCCGAAGTTAATCCAGAACCAGAAGCGCCACCTGTAGTCAATAATGTAAATGGAGACTCCTCCACAATGTTATTTATGAATGTGATGTTACCACCCACTCCGTAAGAAAAATCGGTTGCATTTTTAAATTGATAATTTAATGCAAGCTCCACTCCTTTGTTTGTGATGGTCATATCATCTACGTTAATAAAGTAAGTACTGACGGGCTGAATCGGATCCGGCACCGTCACTTCCAGTAATATGTTCCCGGATGCTTTATTGAAGTAATCCACTGTTCCCGATAATGCTCCGTCAAGGAAAGCGAAGTCAAGGCCGATATCGGTTTGCGTTGAAGTTTCCCATTGAAGATCAGGATTGGCAACACGGGAGTAAGTAATACCAGCAGGATAGTTTGTTGTATTATCAAGCGGGTAGCTTGTTGATGCACTCACCGAGGTAGTAAAACGTGCCTGAGTTTGCTTTGATGGGAACTCTTGATTTCCGGTTTGCCCCCAGCCTGCGCGCAATTTCAAATTACTGATCGGTAGAGAAGCCATAAAAGGTTCTTCCGAAATTCTCCACCCAACGGAGAAAGAAGGGAATGTTCCATACTTATTATTCGATCCAAACTTGGAAGATCCATCAACACGTACAGTTGCTGTTAACAGGTATCGATCTTTAAAACCATAGTTGGCTCTTCCGAAGAACGATTGAAGTTCATTTTCAATAGCAGATCCGGATGGTGCATTGTCGGTTAAATCAAGCTCCTGACCAAGGCCAGGATTATACCGTGGCTCTATACCGTTGTCACTAAATTTATCAATGCCCCAGTGTCTGTTTTGTACAAAAATCTTTTGATACGAATGACCTGCCAGTACGGAGAAATTGTGATCTGTTTTATTGAAAGTATAAGTAAGATAGTTTTCAATCAAACTGTTTTTGTTGTTAACAAAATAAGAGTCGAGATCTCCATTTTGTTGTGGAGTTGTGCTGGGAAGCGATTGAATATCACGATCTGAACTTGAAATGTCCACCCCCAGATTCAATTTGTAAGTCAAACCTTCTATAATCTCGAAAGAGGGAGAAATATTTCCCATAATGCGGGTGGTGTTTGTTATATCATCATACAGCTTTAGTTGAGTAAGCGGATTGATAGCATCGGGGAAAATGGAAAGCTCTCCATTAGCATCGTAGGCTGGATAAGTTGGATTCAAACTCAAAACACTTCCTAAGACACTTTCGATGGGAGGTCGTTCACTAACGATATTGGCTACATTTAAATTCAGATCAACATTCAATCGGTCATTCAATAACTTTTGATTGATGTTAATGCGTGCAGAATATTTTTTTAGTTCGTTGTTTTTGAGAATACCTTCCTGATTCTGCATGCCGAGTGATGCATAGTATGTAAGCTTATCTGCACCACCACTAAAACCAAGATTGTAATTTTGAGTAAGGGCAGTACGCGTAATTTCTTTTTGCCAATTGGTTGAGCCTCCGAGGTCTGTTAGCACACCACCCACTTCAACAACTTTTTCCCGAAACTCATCAGCGCTGTAAATTGGTATTTCATTCGCCATTTTAGAAATACCAAAATTGGTGGAGAAGTCAATCGAAGAACGTCCTGATTTTCCTTTCTTGGTTGTAATCAATACAACACCATTAGCACCACGTGCCCCATAGATTGCTGTTGCAGAAGCATCTTTAAGCACATCCATAGATTCAATGTCTTGTGGGTTCAGAAAGTTTAATGGATTGATAGAGCCACCTGTACTTGAGTTGTCGAGTGCCATGCCATCAACCACAAACAATGGTGTGGTACCTGATCTAATGCTACCTTGTCCACGTATCGAAATGGATTGTGTACCTCCTGGCTCACCACTTGCCGAGGTTACATTTACTCCGGCAATCTTTCCTTGCAATAGTTGCTCAGGAGAATTGATTACCCCTTTATTGAACTCATCATTCTTTAGAGATCCAACGGCACCGGTTATGTCCTTTTTCTCTTGTGTTCCATAACCAACCACTACAATTTCAGAGAGTGTCTGTGAATCAAACGAGAGTTGGATACTGATTTCGGTTTGAGTTCCTACTTTTATTTCCTGACTTAAAGCACCAACAAAGCTAAAAACCAAAACCGTCTCGCCTGATGCAACCGATAAAGTATAACGACCTTCTGCATCGGTTACACTCCCATTGGCTGTTCCTTTCTCTAAAACGTTAACACCAGGAAGGGCTAATCCATCTTGATCTGTTACCTTACCACTTACAGTTCGAGCCTGAAGAAATTCCGTTGAAGATTTAAGTGTAGTAGAGAAATCTTTTGCTGCTACATTGTGTGGAGTAACCGCTAGAACAAATGAGGCCGCTAAAATAAATTGAAAGCACGTGAGTGTCCCCAATTTTCTTTTTACGAAGTACATGTAGTTTTTTTTCATACGCTTCAGTTTAGATTGAGTTTTTAGACTTGAGATTCATGGTTTATGAAGATTCTATTTTGAGTGCAAGTTTCTTCATTTAATAAAGTCTTAATTGACTACAAGCATTATGGTTTTATTATTAAATCATTTATTCAATCGAGTGCGTGTTGTTGTGTATTAACATTTTGTGTTCATTTTGTTTCGCTGTTTTCTTATTACCAAAAACAGTTTAGAGGGTTGTGAATGTGATGGGTACGATTTAGACAAAATTGTAAAGTCAAGTTTTATCCTAAACATATTTGATTCAAGTTCTGATTTCATCAGAGTCATCAAACACCTTGAATAAAAATGAAAGTGATTGACATTCGATCAAGAAGTGGGTACACACGGAATTCCGTCTACCTTATAAAGCAGAAGAAATTTTAAGATGACTGAAAAGGAATAGGTAAAGAACAGGCTTTAACAGTGGCTGCCTTACTAGTTACAACTACACATATTAAAACTATCAACTTGCGTAAGAACATACTGTAATCTTTAGTCAAAAGCTGATTTTTTTCAAATTGAGCTCCTTTTAGGTTCAATTGAAGCCTATAAAACCCGGATTACTCAATATTATTTGATAAAAATTCAGGCAGGTTTTGGAAAGTTTAGCCACAAGTCATTAATATTGCACTCCCAATTTTAACATTCCCCCTTAGCTCAGCTGGTTAGAGCATCTGACTGTTAATCAGAGGGTCTCTGGTTCAAGTCCAGAAGGGGGAGCAAGAGAAGCCACTTTAATGTGGCTTTCTTCGTTTATGAGCTATTGTGTTTACATTCTTTTTTCTGAAAAACTTTCAAGGTTTTATGTTGGTATGACCGAAAATCTTGATCAGAGAATTTTACATCATAATAATCCTATCCGTGATTTGAAGTTCACGGCCAAAGGAATTCCATGGAAAATATTTTTATCCATTCCATGTCATTCAAAGAATCATGCTTTAAAACTTGAAAGGCTTATCAAATCTAAAAAGAGCCGAATTTTTATTGAGAATTTAAAGAAGTATCCAGAGCTCATCGAGAAAACACTAAAGGCAGCATCTGACAGTTAATCAGCCCCGATAGCTATCGGGGCTGATTAAAGTCCAGAAGGGGGAGCAAGAGCCGCAGGCGCGGCTCTTTTTTTTTGTCTTTTCTCAATCTAGATCCAAACACAAATGGCTTCAAACTCAATATTGAGCCAAACCTGTTTGCTCGCAGCACCGTTAGAAAAACAAATTTCAATTCGGCATGAGGCTCCTCTTCATTTTTCTGATTATCACTTTTTCATTTTCATCATTTGCTCAACAGCCTTCAATCCTTGAGCCTCTTCGTATTTCAGACGGAGGTGTTTTTGGCTTCACCTTATCAAATGATGGGAAAGAAGCATTCTGGGTGAAGTCGTATGGAGGAAGAGATACCTTAATCATTATGCGTTCGTACAAACGAGATGAGGTATGGCAAAAACCAGCACCCGCATCTTTTTCTGGACATGCTGGTGTGTGGAAAGATATCGATCCGGTTTTTTCTCCAGACAATACTATTATTCTCTTTCAATCAAACAGACCTGTGGAAGGTAAGCCAGATAGAAAAGGTTTCGACATCTGGGCTGTGAAGAAAACAAAAACAGGATGGAGTGAAGCTTATCATCTTGGTGATTCTATCAATACAGATGCATCAGAATCATTTGCCTCGATGACGAACAATGGAAATATCTATTTTATGAAAGAAAATCCGAATGGTATAGGTTCATCTGATATTTACGTTTCAAAATATGTTAATAAACAATATAAAACTCCAGTTAACATTGGTGCACCAATCAATACAAGTTTCAGAGAATCTAACCCCTATATTTCACCGAAAGAAGATTACATTATTTACTTTTCAAGTGACTCCACAGGATTAGGTGAGGTCGATCTGTTTATCAGTTTTAGAAAGAAAGATCAGTGGAGTAAACCAAAATCATTGGGGGCACCAATCAATTCAGCAATCGGAGAGTTCTGTCCGTTCGTTCATCAAAAACAAAAACGACTTTATTTTTCTCGTACGGAGCAGAGACCGGGTGGAAGGAGAGTTGAAGATATTTATTCGTTTCCTTTTGATGTAGAAAAGTATAGGTGAGTATTTATCCTAATACTTCTCCTCCTCATTCGGGAAGGTATTTGCTTTTACATCGGCAACGTAATGACTTACGGCTTCCGTAATGATGGTATGCAAATCGGCATAGTGTCTTAAAAACCTCGGTTTAAATTCTTTATTGATACCCAACATATCCTGCATCACCAATACCTGTCCATCAGCATCTGCGCCAGCACCAATACCTATTGTCGGAATAGTAAGTGCTTTTGAAACACGACTCGCCAATTCGGCCGGTATTTTTTCCAATACAATACCGAAGCATCCACACGATTCTAAAAGTTTGGCATCGTCCATCAACTTCTGTGCTTCGGCTTCTTCTTTTGCACGAACCGAATACGTTCCAAATTTATAAATGGATTGAGGCGTTAATCCCAAATGTCCCATCAATGGAATACCTGCACTCAAAATGCGATCAACAGATTCTTTCACTTCACTCCCACCCTCCAACTTCACCGCATGTGCGCCAGATTCTTTCATAATGCGAATGGCCGAACGCAATGCTTCACTTGAATTACCCTGGTAGGTTCCGAAAGGTAAATCCACCACAACTAACGCACGATTCACTGCCCGCACAACTGAAGCAGCATGATAAATCATCTGATCCAATGTAATAGGTAATGTCGTTTCATGACCTGCCATTACATTCGATGCAGAATCACCAACCAAAATAATATCAACGCCAGCACCATCAATAATTTTAGCCATGCTAAAATCGTAAGCCGTGAGCATGGCAATCTTCTGCCCCCGGTTTTTCATTTCCTGCAGTTGGTGAGTAGTGATCTTTTTTAAATCCTTTTTATGGACAGACATTTTAGTTCAGGGTTCAAAGTTTCAAGTTTCGAGTCTAAAGTCTTGAGTCTAAAGTCGAACAACTAATTTTATCTACTTCAAATAGATCGCATTCTCTTTCCCCAGCACCACTTCAACATGGTCTTTAATGGTAGTGGAAAGTTCGTACCCGGTGTATTGAGGATAGATGGGAAAGAGCGTATGACTTCTATTGACTAACACCGCGGTTTCAATTTTCTTTACTTCAATATCGAGAAAAGGTTTAAGTCCGTATGCGAATGTTCTTCCTGTGTTTAGTACATCATCTACCAGTATAATGCATTTCTTTTTCAGCTCTTTCAAATCACAATCAAGCATTACATCACTTTGTTGAGGTGCAAGTTTATCCAGAATTACTTTAACAAGTTTAATTTGAATGGGTGAAATACTTTCTACTTCCTTCGCGAGGAGTTTAGCCAGTATGTAGCCCTGGCCATCAATGCCAGCAACTACAATGTGCTTCTCATTAAAATTATGCTCATACATCTCGAAGGCCATCCTTCTGATTTTTTGCTTCACCTGAGCACCTGCAAGAATCAATGTTTTTTCTGCAACCATAGTAGTTTCGAAGTACAAGGTATGAATTACCTGCCTACCGGCAGGCAGGCGAAGTACGATTATGTGTGTTTAAACAGCCTAAACTAAACAGGTAAAGGCAATGATTTGCTGTCTTTGAAAGTAGACAAGATCACCATCGACTGAAGGCTATCTACTACTTCAATATTCGAAACTTGGTCGAGCATTAATTGCTGATAAGCCGATATATCGGCTGATACAACTTTTAAAATAAAATCTCCAGCACCTGTGATGTGATGGCATTCTACTACCTCATTAATCTTATTGATGGCGGCAATGAACTTGTTAATGTTGTCCTTATTGTGACCTTTTAGGGTAACCATTACAAACGTACATACACCAATACCTACCGTAGATGGATCGATAACAGCATGATAACTTTTTATCACACCAGAAGCCTCGAGTTTATTTACACGCTCCAACGTTGGCGCAGGTGATAGCCCAATCTCTTTTGCTAATTGAGCATTCGTAATGTTTGAGTCTGCCTGGAGTATTTCCAGAATCTTACGATCAGTGTTGTCAAGTTTTATATTTTGCTTCATAATGAATAGGGGTTTCCAAATAAAATTTGGTCAAAAATAATATAAAAACTTAATTCTTCGGCTAGCCGGTGTTTAGAGTTACAGAAACAGGTTCAAAATCTTTGTATAAACGTCCCGAATTAGACCCAGCCGTCTGTGCTTAAAGGCAATTGATTGTATTTGGATAGCTGTTTCAGGCCTGTTTGTTCGCATCAGATTCTGTATTTTCGTAAAGGAATTGTCCGGGTTTTTCATATCCAATAAAAACCCTCCCCCCTCATTCTTAATAATATCTGAATCATCTCCAATCCCATTCTCCAGTAAAACCGGTAGTCCATTCGCCCAATACTCACCATCTTTTATGGGACAACAATATAGCCGGCAAGGTGCAGGCTTGATAGTCGAAAATGCAAAATCTGCAGCAGAAAGATAATGTGGAACAATATCGTTTGGTACTCTTGTCAGAAAGACTCTATCCATTGGTATATTAATTCGTATTAGATTTTCTTCAATATCATTGTGATCGTGACTAGAGAGAATAATCAGAAAAAAGCGTTCGCTAAAAAAACGAAAAGCCGCAGCAAATAAGCTGAAGGCTTCTTGATGATAATATATGTCTCCAAACTTCCCTACATATATACCCGTGATCATTTCGCTTGTGATACCAAGAGTCCTTCGGATTTGATTTCTCCGTTCATTATTGAATTGAAATCGCTCCAGTGAAATACCATTGGGCATGGTGAGTATTTTTTCTTTATCAACACCATCTTCTATTAATTTTGAGGTATAGTGAGTTGATACTGTTAATAGCGCACGGGCCATCACCTTTTGCCTCCATTCAAAAAAACGAAGAATAACATAACGAGGATCATATCTGCTCCAAACACCAGACTCCAACATATATGCTGCATGTGGTTCAAAGCACTCAACAACAAACGGAATACTTGTCTTTCTCCAAAGTAGATATCCAATCGCTCCTGCCAAAGGTGAATTGCATAGAATTCCAGTTACGTTGTTGGCTTCAACTTCTTTTAGTAAAAAAGATGGAAGATGGGTGAAGTCATAAAATTTAGCTGCCAAAACATTTTTGCCAGGTTGTGAAGAAAATTTAATGTGTCGGACTTTATTGATTTCAATATCGATAGGATTATCACCAGCGCGCTCGATGGAGCAAAAAAGAATAGTTTCAATTTCAGAAAATTCACTTAGAATGGTAAGGCGAGGAATAATTACTGATTGAGTTAAAATATCAGCAGATGACCAGTATCCAAGATAAAGTAAGATCATGAAGCTTCTTTCAGGATTTTAGCAATACGTTTTGAAGTGTTACCATCTCCATATGGATTTACTTTGTTGGCCATCTGACGGTAGTACTCAGAGTCGACCAATAAATTAAGAGCTTGCTGTACAATCTTTTTTGTGCTCGTGCCAACAAGAATAGCGGTGCCGCTGTCGACCCCTTCCATTCTTTCAGTGAATTCACGTAATACCAATACAGGTTTATTAAGGGTAGGAGCTTCTTCCTGAATTCCACCTGAATCAGTAAGTATGATGTACGACTTACTCATCAACCACAACAAGAAATCATAAGGTAGTGGATCTATCAAAATAATACCTTGGTGGTTTGATAAGTAGTGCTTTGCATTTTTTTGAATGTTAGGATTGAGATGAACCGGATATACGATTTGAAAGTCCGAACTCTTGTCAGCCAGCTCCACAAGAGCCTTGCAAATATTTTCAAAGGGTTCACCAAAACTTTCTCTGCGGTGACAGGTAACTAAAATGATTTTTCGGGAAAAATCAATGGACTTGAAAAAATTATAATATTGTGTTTGATCAGTATTTTCAATAATCTTTAACCCCAGTATCAAGGCATCAATGACCGAGTTGCCAACATTATATACACCCGTTGAAATTCCTTCATGATGAAGGTTATCTACTGCTAAGCTGGTCGGGCAAAGATGGCATTCAGCTAATTTTGAAATAACAACCCTGTTCATCTCTTCGGGATATGGAGATTGCATATTATTACTTCTCAAGCCAGCTTCTACATGCGCAATTTTAGCCTTGCCATAAAACGCAGCCATTGCGCCAGCCATTGCTGTAGTAGTATCACCTTGCACGATAACCCAATCGGGTTTAAAGTGTGGAAGAATGTCAGTAGATACTAATCTGATAATCTTAGCGGTAATATCAGACAAGGTCTGGTCGGGTTCCATGATGTTGAGATCATAGTCTGATTTGATTTTAAAAAACTGCATAACCTGATCCAACATTTCACGATGCTGCCCGGTTACACCAACCTTTACTTCAAATTCAGGATGAGTTTGAAACTCCTGAATTACGGGTGCCAGTTTAATAGCCTCTGGTCTTGTGCCCAGGAGAAAAAGTATTTTAGTCATAGATGGATAAAGGAGGGTGAGGCGTGTTTAAACCCGGCTTTAAAGCGAAGGTATAAATTCAAGTTGTAATTCAAGATGTGAGACAGGTAAAAACTAAATCTCCGGTTATTTTAGAAATTTCAATGCCAATCGAAAAATTCCGGATAAGCGAACGGCATTCTCTAGCGCACTAAATTTAATAGGTGGATGACCTCGTTCGAAAGTTTCTCGTTTGCTAATCAAATTCTGAATTTCTGTCATTAAAAATTTAGCCATTGCCTCTGTGTTTTGGTGATCAAAACATATAGAGGGGTAATTCTCCAAAATGTTCGAAGTAACACTAGCCTTCGGTGTTACCGCCATGATTTTGATCCCAGTCAAAAAATAATCCAACAATTTTGATGGAAAGAAAACCGCTCCATTAGAATTTGTTGGATTGTCAACAACCAATAAAATGTGTGCGCTTTGTTGAAGTTTCTTAGCGTTCGCATAAGATAATGCTCCAACATGATGAATGTTTGTAAACTTTGATTGTTCAAAAAATGCAGCATTTAAACGATCCATCGGACCTGCTACCTTTATTTCCAAGTACTGAAGCAAGGATGAATCTTTTTTCTTAATAAGATTCAGTACATCCTCCATAAAAAATAAAGATCGTTGCCCTGCAAGTCCTCCTGTGTAAACAATTTTTAATTTATCTCCAGCAGGTTTTGAAAGTGTTTCGATTTCTTCTGGATCGAAAACATTTGGAATAACTTCAAATTTACTTGCACTCGATGGATAGTAATTTGCGTAATGGCGAAGTGTTTCAGTTGTTGTGAATGTAACCTTGGTTGCTTGCTCAATGAGTGCGTGTTCGGACTTTAATTTCTTTTCAGACAAAGAACTTTCAAGTGGAGATAGTGCCCATGGATCACTGAAATGTAAAATCCATGGAACGTTGAAGTAACGGGCAAGCTTCATCGCCATAAATGCAGAACTAATGGGATTTGAACGTGAGTAAATTAAGTCAGGCTTTTGTTTCAGATTTCTGACAACCCGTCTCCATTGCCAATGGAATGTCATTTTACTATCCGGGAACATAAGTCCTTCCAGGCCGGCTTTACGAAGTAGAAAATTGGTCAGCTTCGATTCATATATTGGTATTTCAATTTTACTCTGATAACCAGAGTCTAAAGATTTCAAGGAATTATCAGCTGGCATAAACAAGGTAGGCATGCGACTGGTAACTATATCAAACTGAAAACCTTCTTCGCGCGAAAGGTATTTAAAGAACCTTGCCGTTTGAATGCACTCAGGATCATTTTTAGGAGGGAAGGCAATACTCACAAATAACAAATTGGTCATGCAGCAGTCTTACGTACGTTCAAAATTAAGTAAACATATTTGAATCATACACTGTACTTTTACGACCCATAGCATCAGACAAGAATTGTGCAATTCCTGAATAAAAACATTCTACTTATTTCTCCTGAAGAGTGGGGAACGAATATGGTTTCAAAGCACCATTATGCATTGGCATTGGCGAAATCAAACAATCTTGTGTTTTTTCTAAATCCACCCTCCTCAAGTTATGCTGAAATTGAAATAATATCAGGTCCAGAGAATATCCGTATAATTAATTATTCACCTTTTATTCGTGGTACAAATAACTTCAAGGGCAGGTTATTACCAATAGCTAACTTATTCAATGGAATTGATATTAAAAAAATCAAAAAAGCCATTGGATGTTCGATTGACATTGTTTGGAATTTTGATCCATACCGCTTCCAGAACTTTTCACTTTTTAAGCCGGCTCTTGGTATTTTTCATCCTGTTGACTTTATTCATCATCCTATTGACTTAACACCTGCGCGAACCTGCGATATTATATTCTCCGTGGCCAAACCTATTCTTGACTACTATGAATCCGTTAGTACACCACGGTTCTTTGTTAACCACGGACTCAGTCCGGTATTTTTAGAAGAGATGGAGGTTGAAGAAAAAAAAGAAGACGCTATTATACGTTGCGGATATGTAGGTAATCTGCTTTCGTTTGCTATTCACTATCAGAATTTTTTAAAGATTGTTGAAGAAAATAAATCGATAGAGTTTCATCTTATCGGTCCATATACTTCAAGTAATCTCGGAGTATACAAACCTTCGGATGAACTAAAAAAAATTTCGAGCCTTTCTAATGTAAAGCTCTATGGAGAAAAACCACCTCTGGAAGTAGCAAGGATAATTCGCAAGTTTGATTTATTCCTGGTTTGCTACGATCCTGAAAAAGTAGGTGCAATCGTTTCAAATAATCACAAGATTCTTGAATACCTCAGCACAGGAAAAACTGTTGTGTCCAGTTTCACGAGTACCTATGAAAACGAATCTTCCGATCTTTTAGAAATGGTGAAAAACAGCGAGAACTTACCTGCAAGGTTTAAAGAGACAATTCAAAAAATTACGCTATTAAATAGTTTACAACACCAGGCAAAAAGAAAAGCGTTTGCCTCGAATAACTCTTATGACAAGCATTTAAAGGAAATTGAATTCATTATAAAAAAATCGATTGTATTATAAATAAGAATATAAATTCTCTTTCAGTTCCTTGGGCGATGGGTACGAAATCAAAACAGCTTTATGGGGTCCTTTGAAAACAAACATTGAACCTGCAGCAACAGCAGACGCACCACCTTCTACAATTGCCTTTAAAAAATCGTTCGTTGAATTTGCACCTCCCAAAGCAACAACAGGAATGCTTATGGTTGATGATATCTCCTGAAGAACAACTAAGTCATACCCTTTACCCGTACCTTCTCTGTCAATGAATTGAACAATCAGCTCACCGGCACCCAACTCTTCGAGACGCTTGGCAAACGTGAGAGGATCAAGCCCTGTATTCTTCTTTCCATTTTCTGTAAAAACTCTATTTCGCTTTAGCCAGTCCTTCTTTATATCAACCGATACAACAACACTTTGAGAGCCATATTGATTTGCAAGATTGGTGATTAACGAAGGCTGGCTGATAGCACAAGCTCCAATAACTACCTTCTCAATCCCCAACGAAAAAAGTCGTTGAGCCTGCTCCATTGTATGAATGCCACCACCGTAAGCTAAAGGCATGAAACACTCACTCACCAGTTGTCCTATAAATTCAAAATCGGGTTCCTTTCTATTGAAGGCATCGATGTCTAACACTACTAACTCGTCAGCTCCTTTCTCGTTAAATATTTTTAAAGCATTGATGCCATCGCCAATATATTTTGGATTTTTAAACTGGATTGTTTTTACTAGTTGACGATTATGCAGGAGTAGAACAGGAATTACACGTACTCTTCTCATGGCTTCCAGGTGCTGAAGTTTCTCAAAATCTGCATGCCATAATGATGACTTTTTTCAGGATGGAATTGCATCGCTAAAATATTTTCCTTCTTCAATATTGTTGGGAAATCATACCCGTAGTGTGTTAACCCCAACACGTACTCTTTGTCAGCAACCATGTGGTAGGAGTGAGCAAAATAAAACCGTGGAGGAATTTCCATTTCTTTAAAGTCAGTAATCTCATTAGCTGATTGAAAAATCACTTCGTTCCATCCCATGTGTGGTACTTTTAAGGAGTCCATCTTTTGGGCATTGAGTTTTACACAATATGCATCAATGAAACCAAGTCCTGGTCGGCTACCTTCTTCACTCCCACGTGTTAGTAGTTGAGCACCCAGGCATATTCCTAAAAGAGGTATTCCGGCTGCTGATCGTTCTTTCAGGATAGTCGGCAATTCAGTGTTCTCTAATTTCACCATGGCTGAATCGAAAGCTCCAATACCGGGCAATATTATTCTTTCGGCCTTCTCAACTTGTTGTGGATCTGCTGTGACAAAACTGCCAACACCAATTCGTTGCAACATGTTTTGAATCGATCCAAGATTCCCTACACCATAATCAATGATTGTGACCATTTTGTTTTTTCAATTGCCCCTTCAATGCTAACCAGAATGGCCTTGCAAGTTTCAGCACAGGATACCTGCTGTAAATGTCTGTTTCAATCTGATATTCGGAATGAGCTTTGGGTGGATCGCTCATTATTTTTTCAAACTCGGCTTTTGTTAATCCTAATTTTTTCAAAACAAAATCATAGTCTAAACGCAATAGCTCAGATTCATAGATTGGCTTTGTTAATTCAGTGAGTGCCTCCCCTCTTGTCAATTGTTTCGAACAAATGAGTGTTGCTAAATGCGCTCTTCTCTTATCAATTTTAAACTTCGTAGGTAGAATGTAGCCTTGATAGAAGCGTGTAAAAATAGATTCATAGTGTTTCCCTCCGTAATCCCTCCACCCAAGTTCAGCCATCATCTCCTGTTTGGCCTTGTCTTTATTGTACGGAATTAAATTTAACGGTGAAACAGAATGAATTCCTTTTAGATTTGCCATTACCCTCGTTCTCAGATCCAATAGTGGGTAGGTCCTAAAGGGTTTGCCCACAAATTCTTTTTGAATTGCCCGGATGTGAATATAATCGGCCTTGTGGTGTATCCAATGAGGAGGCAAAATTGCCTCGGTCACTACATTTGTTCCGCTCAAAATAAATTTAATATTTTCTTTCAGAGCAAGTCGATATAGAGTAGCTGTTATCGCATGATCGGTTACCATTTCAATATCGACTACTGACGCCTTCAAAAAAGCAACTTGAAGATCTCTGAACTCTTCCCATTGAATAACCAAGGTGTGTAAATCAAACCCAAGCGTTGCAATTGTTTTTTCAATATTGCTAACCGCCAATTCCGAGTTCCATCCATTGTCGAAATGCACAATTAAAGGCCTTAACCCCCAGTGCTTTGCCTGCAAAGCCAGATATGAACTATCAACACCTCCACTTAGTCCCAATAGAGAGTCATATCGCTTTCCTTCTCCAGCTTTCTTAATTTCTTCAATGGTGCTGGCCAACTTTACTGCTGCCATGTCTGCTGAAGGCACATGGTGTAACTCTTGCTGGCGGTAATCCAGGCAATAATTACAGATGCCATCATTATCAAAAACTATCGAGGGATCGTCAGTTGTATCTAAAACGCAGTGTGAGCAGGCAATTATTTTAGTAGACATATCTTATTGTGCTGTAAATTTACGCAAAAATGATCGAGCCTTTTACCGATCTACTAATTTGATTGTATGCTTCTTTCCATTGGAATGCCCGTATTTAATGACGCAGCATTTTTGCCTTCAGCATTAGACTCGCTCTTGAACCAATCTTTTAAGGATTTTGAGCTGATTATTTCAGATGATCAATCTACGGATGGCAGTGCTGATATATGTAAAGATTATGCCTTGCGTGACAATCGCATTAAATATATTCGTCAGTCTGAAAATATTGGCATATCGGCCAACATGAAATTTCTGTTAAACGAATCCGTTGGTAAATATTTTATGTGGGCAGCCAACGATGATGTTTGGGATATTGATTTTGTAGATGAGCTGGTTAATGCCTTAGAGAGTAATCAAACTGCCATTGTTGCATTTTGCCCCTACCTTTATATCAATGAAGCCACAGAAGTTATTCCGCCTGCAGCAATTCGTGCTTTTGACTATTCTGCCAATCGCGCTTACGAGCGTATCCAAAACCTTACTAAATTTTATGACGATGGTTTTGGTTACGGCATCTTTGTGCGAGAAAAAATTCTAGAGGTAGAATTTCCACGTTGGGTATGGCCGAATCAAAAATGTGCTTATAATAATATTTATCCTTCTTTATTTTTCTATCTCACCAAAGGAGATTTTTTACTCGTAGGATCAAAGCCCTTGTGGTTTAACCGGATTAAGAATAATCCGCATCACTCCATACCATACAGAGGTCACATGATTCCCTGCTATCTGGCTTTTGTAATTCGAAAAATCAATTTAGTACTTTGGTGTTTTGTTTGTGTACAGAGAGCGTCTGGTTCCATAGGGTTGTTAATCAATATACTGCCTTTATTATTTAGACGCTTCGCAGAAGATTGCTGGGTGGAGTTAAAAACTCAAATCCGAAATTACAAAGCGGGGATGGTTAAACTGTTTTAAGAATTTCTTTCCAAACGAAAAGGAAAAAATCAGAGAATATGAAGTACCTGATCGAACCCCACAAACACAATAGAGCGGTTGTAAAAGCTGTAATCTGAAGCATTTTTTTACCCGCATTTACCTTAAGCAAAAGAAAAATGATGGAAAGGATCAACCCATAGATCAAAGTATTCACAAGACAATAGGTAACGAAAAGAAAACCCGTACTCCAACCTAACCAATGTCCTGCTATGAAAACCAAAACCCGGACAATCAAAATACCTACCTGAATGAAGAAATACAAAGATCCTTTTCCCAATACAAAAAAGACAGAGTTAAGGGTAGTTGTGCATAAAAGCAAAATGTAATATAGTGCCATGATGCTGGCAAATAACCCTGCCGCTCGCCAGTTGCTTCCAAATGCAAAATCAAAAATTAGATCGCCAAAAACAGCAAGCATTGTGAATGCTGGAATACCGAAGAGTAAAAGTTTGTTTAATAATTTAAGTGATATCTCCTTGAAATACGATTCAGATTGATGAAAAGCCTCGGCCGATTTTTGAGCGAAAACATTGCCAACAGAATACCCAAGTAAGCGCATCGGAATCTCTAGCATACTGGAAGCAAAAGAGAAATAACCCGTAATGGTTGTTGAAATACTTGCGAACCAAAAGAGTGGTATTTGACTTGAAACCAGTCCGACATAACTACCAGGAAATACATACTTAGGATAGTCCTTAAACACTCTTGTGATACGAAGTACTTCAGAAAAAGGAACATTCATAACTTCCTTTATTCTTTTTAATACTTGTCGGTTAAAGGCGAGGAAGAGATTGGCCACTTTCAACGAAATGTCTCCGATAAGTAATCCAAAAAAATTACTTCCATAGTAAGAACCATAGCCAATTGTAATTCCTCTACTTAGCAAAGTGCCCAAAACTGAAGAACGTGTGTTTTTAATATTTCGTTTGTCGCGAATATTCCAGCTTCCGATAATCTGAAAAAGACCAAGCAGTAAAACAGAAGGGCCAATAACATGTAAGAGATAGCCTTGTTGTTTCAAATCAACCCACCGATTTATTTGCGAAAAGAAAATAATAATCAGAATGGTAATCGTGGCACTAAGTGTAATGACGAGAAGGAACGAAAGTTTGAGCAATGGAAAAAAATCCTTTTCTGATTTTGGTAATTGAAAGGCATCAATGTAACCCAATGTTAGAACAAGAGACAAATTCATAACCAGGGCATTAAGAGCAGCAAAGGTACCATACGCCTCTGGTGTATAGAGTCGGGCAATAATGGGTGTTAAAACTAGTTGGATGGCAAACGAAAAAAAATAACCCGAAAACGCAATCGCGGCCTGGTATAGAAATGATCCCCGATCAACCTGGTGAAAAGGATTTTTAAACTTCAAGGGTGGTTTTCATTTGAAATAATAGATCGAAGAAAATATTCTTTTGGAGCAGCAAAAAGGTTTTGGCTTTTATACACATCATCCGAATTTTGAGTAGGCTTACCCTCCTGCAACGCGAACACACGCCAATCCAAGGAATTGAAAAACTCTTCAAACGATTCTACTGTTGTATTTTGAAGTCTTTCAAATTGAATCAACCGCAAGTAACCTCCCTCGATTAATTCCGTAGCACCTTTTAATACTTCTAGATCATACCCTTCTGTATCAATTTTTATAAAGGCAGGTTTTAGACTCAATTTTCTTACCTCTTCATTCAAAGTTGTTAGTTCAACTGCAATTCGATTTGAACCAGGATGAACATTATTTACAATTTTATTAAGTGTGCTTGCTCCACCGAGATCTGAAAAATAAATCGTACCTGGGTTGGCCCCAACCGCTTTATGAATAAAGATAAATTTAGAGTCAAGATTGTTAAATGCAAAATTTTCTTTAGCACGTTCAATTGCATGGCTACCAGCATCGAAAAGTATTCCTCCATTAATCATATCAGCAAGAGCAAGGGTTCGGTTGCCGATATTGCAACCAACATCACAAACAAAATCACCGGGGTGAAGATGACTTCGGACGAATTGGAGTTCATAAAAATCAACATTGCGAGTCCAGATATTTACTTCACCTGCGTCATGATCTGGAAAAGGGTAAACAAAAGAACGAAACCCGTTTTCCAATTGTATGGTCCATCGCCTGTTGAAATACTTGTAAAGCAATTTCCATCGAAAGAAATTGATTAGAAACCTGAGTCTCCTGCCGGCATTGAGCGGTTCTTTAAGTATTTCAAAATATATTTGAGCAAGATTTTTTTTTAAACTATTCATTCTGTCCTATTAATCTCGGATTAAAAGCATTATGAAGTGCAAAGGTATCAATCCTTACTGGTATTGATACCTTTGTCAATAAAAAGTAAATCGCCTACACAGCCCGGAAAAGTATAATTAAAATTGAATTTCTAAGCCTTGAAAAAAATCCTGTTTATAGCCGCTCATCGAAAGGATCGGGCACCCAATCAAAGGTTCAGGTTTGAACAATATTTTGACTATCTGAAAAGTCAGGGATTTCAATGTGAATTATCTCCACTCATATCGGCTGCCGATGATAAAGTATTTTATCAGCCAGGACATTATTTTGCTAAAATTCTTATTGGTCTCAATGCGTGGAGAAAAAGGTTTGTAGATTCCATGAAGAGAAATGATTATGATATCATATTCATTGCCAGGGAGGCCATCATGACCGGATCAACTTTTTTTGAAAATCGATTTCGGAATTCAAGGGCTAAAATCGTTTATGACTTTGACGACTCTATTTGGATTGAGGTTGTGTCGCAGAACAATAAAGCCTTAGCTTGGTTAAAAGATGCGCAAAAAACCTCTCGCATCATTGCCATGGCTGATTTGGTTTTTGCTGGAAATTCGTTCTTGGCTAATTATGCGAAACAATTTAATTCAAAAGTTGTTATCGTTCCCACTACGATTGACACAGAACTTTATTATCCAAAGGCTTTGATTCAAAAAGAACGGGTAATAATTGGATGGAGTGGAAGTGTATCAACCCTCGAACATTTTGAGCATGCAATACCTGCGCTAATAAAAATAAAAGAAAAATTTGGAAGCGTTATTCAGTTTAAAGTAATCGGTGATGGAAATTATAAAAATGAAGAACTTGGAATTCAAGGGTTACCTTGGAAACATGATACTGAAATTTACGACTTGCAAGAAATTGATATTGGTATTATGCCATTGCCTGATAATGAATGGACATGGGGTAAATGTGGGTTGAAAGGCTTGCAATATATGGCCCTAGAGATTCCAACGATTATGTCTGCAGTTGGAGTTAACTTAAGCATTATCCAGGACGGGCATAATGGTTTTCTTGCCACTACCGAAGAGGAGTGGGTTCAAAAACTTTCCGTATTAATAGAGGACGGTGAACTTCGAAGTAAACTTGGTAAAGCCGGAAGGATAACCGTTGTTGAACATTATTCAGTGCAAAGTCAAAAAAATAAGTATCTCGAATATTTTCAAACACTCACGGTTCAATAACTTCAGCTTCCTCGTCTGTTTTGGTTTTTGAATGATACAAAATCAACACCATTGATACAAAGTAATACGGAAGTAATGGAATTTTGTAACGAGCCAAAGTTCCAAAATTATAGGTTGACACTCCAACGCCAAAAGCAAAAATCAAAGCAAAGGTGAGGCAGAAAATGGTTTCTGGTGAACTTAGATTTTTAAAAAAATCAAAGTTTGTTTTTCGAATGACGTACAGTGTAAAAAGAAGTGTTAACAGACTTTCAATTGCAGAAAAAAGCATTAACGGATTTCGTACTTCCCAAAGGTATGGGCGAAATAAAGAAACATTAACGGCAGATGGAGCAAGTTTTAAAATGCCGTTAATAGAACCATCTAAGTCTCCAAGCGTGTATCCAGAGCCTGCATTTTTTCCAGTCCAATAACGAATATCATAAGCCGTAACCCGAACCGTTTCAGCCAGTCTTTCCAACGAGTAAAGTGGATCATCCTCGACAAGTTTCTTGACTCCTAGGTAAGAGACATAGAGACAAAAGGATATAATTACTGGAACCAGCATCAGTTTGAGTATAGTTGAGCGTATTTTAAAAAAAGACCCTGAAAAAATCCAAAACATGGCTGCAATTAGAAAACTCATCAGGATGTAAATCTTTACAGAAAAGATTACATAAAAGGAAAAGATTAATAATATAAGAAAACCCAGGTGCGGCTTCCGCTCGATAAAAAGACGATCGATGCAATACGTAGCGATACCCAGAAAGGCCAGTGTAACTGTATCCTTAAGAATGCCGGAACCCCAGAAAATAATAGAAGGCACAAATAAACAGCTATAGGCTAATGCCTTGTGAATCTCAGGATATTTTTTGTAGAATGTCAAAAACATCATCCAGCCACCAATAAAACTCAATGTTGCAAATAATGCTGCTGTAGCACTATACGATGAGAATGTTAAGAGATCAAAAATCGTAGCAATTCGAATGATGAAAAAGGATTTTTGATCGTAAAAGTGCCAGATTTTTTCAGAAGATTCCCACATTCCAGGAGCAAGATTGCCATCCGAAAAAAGTAGTTTTAATCCTAAACTAGGTGATTTAACAAATGCATCCCATATTACCCTACTTCCATGAGTATGATATACAAAAGTATCACCGCCATCATAATAGAACTGATACAATAAGCCAAGGGCAATGGCACCTAGAAGTTTAACTGTTAAGGCAGGAATAAAGTACCTGCGCGTAACATCGTCAGCGAACCGGGCACGCACCATGTAAGCGATTACATAGATTAAAATGATGATAATCGGTGTTACAATTAAATCACGAAGTTCCATCTTGCATTATTGCTTTTGAAAAAACGCCTTTAGAGCATCGCCCTTTTGTGTGATATTCAACATCGTGTTGAGACTTGTCTTTATTACCCGAAAGATAATTCTATCTTCTGTCTTTTGGCGCAATGCTTCATCCACATTGACCGATTGAACTTTTGAGTTCTCTGAATGGGAGCTTGCTCTTAATCTGTTAATGGAAATACCGGTTGTGCTAATATTTATCTTCTTAAAATTATTTTTGCGAAATAAAGATGAAAGTGTTGGTACTGTGTAATAGCTTAAGTGCTCTGGATACTGAATCATATTCCATTTTGACTTAAGAATGTTTCTGGAAATGGAATTGAAATTGGGTGTAGTTACGTAAACAAGGCCTCCATTTCTTAAAATAGAAGAGAAGGAATTAAGTTCCTGATTTGGCGTATTGATATGTTCAATTACCTCAAAGGAAGTAATCACGTCAAAAAAATCGGGATTATAGTAATTTGGATTAAGCGGACTCATGGTCATTTGAATTCCTTTCCTTTCACAGACTTCAATCGCTTCTGGAGTAAACTCAGTGCCGAAAACATTCCACTCCCTTTTCTTAGCGGCTTCTAAAAAGAACCCATCGCCACATCCAACATCTATAATGTTGTTTGTTTTTCTGTACGGTTCAAATGCGTTCAGAAGTTCATCGTATCGCTTTAAGGTAATTTCTGAAATGGTATTAGCCCGTGGATACAATGCATAGTGTGCTTTTAATTCATCCGTAGTTGGTTTACGCTGACAAAAGACAAATGAGCATGATGAACATTTAACTAAATAGTCTTTCTCATATCCCGTTAAGGCTTGCAATGATGGTGAGCTACACAGAAGACAAGCATCAAACCGATCAAATGAATTCATGTCATTAATTTGCTTATGGCCCTTATTCTTTTCGAGTAATACAATCAATCCCCCTTCTCCAATTTCTTAAGTCTACGCCTGGCATCTTTATAGGCTTCATCTTTTTTGCCTGCTTTCTTCTTTACTTCATTGAAATACTTCTTTGCTTCTGTTTTGTTGCCTTGTTTCTCTGCAATTTCACCCAATGCAATGATAGAGTATAGGTAATATCCTGTATCGGTGGCACCAATCTTTTCGGCAAACTTCATACACATCAGATAATATTTTTTTGCATCATCATATTTTTTGCGGGCTTCGTAAATCTGTCCTAGAAAAAAAGCAGCATACCTTCCACTCGTAGCTTCATACCCTACCTGCCCACTATCAATTTTTGCAAGAATATTTTTACAGGTGGGCTCTGCTTCAACAAATCGTCCCTGGCTATACAGCATGCGTGCATAGTATCGATGGAAGTACGGATTGTGCGGATAGGTCTGAAATAAATAATCACTAATGCTGAACGCTCGTTGGGGATCATTCTCATAATCATTCAATATGCGCATTAACCAAACCATGGCTTCGGTACGCGTGTAAAAAGCATTGTACGAAACTTCTTTCAGTTGCTTTAGCCCAAGTGCCTGATCGCCCTTCGGGAAAAACCACATCACCGGTCGTAACGCTTTATAGTTTTCAGGAACCCAAACCGAAAAATAATTATAAAGTGCATCACCAAATAATAGTTCAGGACTTAAATTCTCCCTCTCCTTGCTTACTTCTAAGTAATTCATGGCGCTCTTTCCGGCCGATGCCGCTTTTGTCCACTGATTACGATCTCCGTCAGAATACAACCTACCTTTAAATCCGTAGGCGGCCGATAGAAAGAAGGCTGCCTCTGATTTATAGGGTGGATGATGCTTATATAAATTTTCGGCTACCATAATAGTCGAATCCATATACGCGAGAAAGGTATCATCGTGCGAAGTGTCTTTTGGATTGGGCATTATCTTCCACCACTCAATTAATCCCATTAAAAAATAAGGTAATGGGTGCCACTTATACTTTGCTTTGAGGTAGCGAAACTCAAAAACAGCATCATCAAACTTAAAATCATAGAGATCGTTCAGTGCCTTGGTACATTGCAGTTGAACAGTGAGATCAGAAAGTAGAATAATGGTCGTATCTTTTTTTACAGGCGCTTGTGCTGAAGCGTTAAAGCTGACGACTGATAGGAGGAAACCTAAAATCAAAAGTCGACAGTCCACCCTATAGCATTGAATATTCTTTGATATAAAAGACTTCTTAATTTGCATCATAAATTGAAATACCAACGACCACACATACCTTCATATTTTAATGAGCGAAACTAAGTCATTCTTTGCAGCCGACAAAAGGCTACTCTTTTTACTCCTTTGTTTGAGCACATTTCTACTACTCTATGTAAAAATCTTCTTTATAGAAAATGAGACTGCTGCTTTCGAGTTTCTTCAAGATCGGCCTGAAGGAACCATATTAAAGCTCATTAGTGCTTTAAAGTTCCTTTCTATTCCTTTCATATACCTATGGAAATTCACCGTAATCGCGTTTGTGATCTGGGTAGGTTGTTTCATGTTTGGCTATCGCGTTACCTATGTTCAATGCTGGGGGGTAGTAATTGGAGCCGAATACATCTTTCTTATCCCGGAAGTAGTCAAAATTTTCTGGTTTATGTTCGTAGTTATAGATCCGAATTATCATGACATCCGTGGTTTTTACCCACTGTCGCTCATGCACTTTTTTGATTATTATTCCATTGAAAAGCGATGGGCTTACCCACTCCGCGCGCTGAACCTGTTTGAAGTGGTATATTGGTTTCTGCTTGTGGAGGGAATCCATCACTTTGCCCGCAAAGACAAGAAATATGTATGGATTATAGTAGCCTGTTCTTATATACTCATTTTCTTTTTGTGGCTTTTGTTTTATGTCATCGTGTATAAATAGTCAACAGTCCACGGTCGACTGTCATCGGCCGTGGACTGCAGACGGTTAACTGTGGACTATCGACTAATTTCATTATTTTCGCGCCTGACTTTTCAAGCTAAATCAGAATCATGAATTTAAATTTTCAGAAGACGAATAATCTGGTAGGGTGGTTTGTATTTGTAGTAGCACTTGTTACCTACTGGCTTACCATGGAGGAAACCGCCAGCTATTGGGATTGTGGTGAATTTATCTCCGTTTCCTACAAACTGGAAGTACCTCATCCACCTGGAGCACCCCTGTTTTTGCTGATAGGAAGATTATTCTCATTTCTATCGTTTGGCGATGTAACCAAGGTTGCGTATTGGATAAACTTCAGCAGCGTATTAGCAAGTGCATTTACCTCCCTCTTCCTTTTTTGGTCTATTGTTCTTTTAGGCAAGAAATTATTGAAGGTTAAGTTTGAAGAACTTGAAGGCTCAAATTCCTGGATACTTTTTGGAGCTGGTTTGGTAGGCTCATTGGCCTATACCTTTTCTGACTCCGCCTGGTTCTCAGCGGTTGAAGCAGAAGTATATGCCATGTCATCTTTCTTCACTGCCATTGTAGTTTGGGCTATGTTGAAGTGGGATGTAATTGAAGAAGAATCAAGAGCAAACAGATGGCTGCTCTTTATTTTTTATATGATGGGACTTTCCATTGGTATTCACTTATTGAACCTTGTAACAATTCCTGCACTTGCGCTGATTTACTATTTCAAAAAATATAAGCCTACACCCTGGGGTGTTGTGGCGGCCATGATTGTGAGTTTGGGAATTATATTCTTTGTAAACGAAATAATCATTCCGGGCCTACCTTCCATTGCTGCCAGCTTTGAAGTGTTCTTCGTGAATAGCCTGAACTTACCTTTCGGATCGGGTGCGATTGTTTTCACTCTGATTGTACTGGGTGCTTTGATATGGGGAATTATGTATACCCAGAAAAATCAAAAAGTCATTTTCAATACTTTCCTAAATGCTACCGCCTTTATCTTAATTGGATATGCATCTTATGCGTTGGTAGTAATTCGTTCTTCTTACAATCCTCCAATCGATGAAAATGATCCTTCGGATGTAATGAGTTACGTGAGTTATCTAAAGCGTGAGCAGTATGGAAGTCGACCATTGTTGTATGGACCTTATTATACTTCGCAGGCTATTGACCAGGAAATGGGGTCACCAAACTATAGGAAAGGGAAAGATCGCTATGAGATAAGAGATCACAAGTATGAAGTTATTTATGAGCCAAACTCGCAAACTATTTTACCACGCCTGTATAGCACCGACCCGGATCACATTCGCATTTACCAGGAGAACTTAGGATTGAGAGAAGGTGAGAAACCTACCTTTAGCGACAACATCAAATTTATGGTACAGCATCAAATTGGATGGATGTACGTGCGTTACTTCTTCTTCAATTTTGCGGGTCGTGAAAGTGATATTCAAAATGCAGATTGGATGGGACCAAACCAGTGGTTTGAAAAAATCCCATCAGCCCTTGCTGAAAACAGAGGTAGAAATAATTTCTTTATGATTCCGTTTGTACTTGGTTTGATTGGTATGTTTTATCAATCGGTTCATAACACACGCAACTTTGTGGTAGTAACACTACTCTTCATTTTGATGGGTGTTGCATTAGTCATTTACCTTAACTCACCACCCACTGAACCACGCGAACGAGATTACATCTATGCTGGTTCGTATTATGCATTCTGTTTCTGGATTGGCTTCGCAGTAATCGCTATGGCTGATCTATTTAAAAAGTTCATAGGTAATGCAAAGACAGCCGCGATAGTCGCTACCTTAATTGGATTATCTGCACCCACATTGATGGCGAAAGAGGGTTGGGATGATCACAATAGGGCCAACCGATATTTCTCCGTTGACTCAGCTATAAACTACTTACAATCATGCGCACAAAACGCCATTCTGTTTACAGGTGGAGATAATGATACATTCCCTGTATGGTATGCACAAGAAGTAGAAGGTGTTCGTACCGATATGCGGGTAATTGTTTTGAGTTACTACAACACCGATTGGTACATTGACCAAACTACACGCAAGACATATACCTCAGAACCTTTTCCATATACACTCACCAAAGAGAATTACAAACAAAGTGGTTTAAATGACTATCTGCCCTACTATGCAAAAAGTGGCATCAAGCAAATGGATTTGAAAAAATTCCTTGAGCTTGTAAAGTCCGGCAATAAAGGTCTATTGCATCCGCTCTATGGTGGTGAACGTAATATGCTCCCTTCAAAAGAAATCATATTGCAGGTTGATGTCGATAAAGTAAGACGACTAAATATTGTACCGAAAGAAATGGATAGTCTAATTGTACCACAAATGCTACTTCGTGTAAAGGGCAACGGCTTAGAAAAGAAAGATCTTGCCTTGCTGGATGTGTTGGCTACAGCGGATTGGGATCGTCCTCTTTATGTAAATCAAACTTCACTTTCGCAATTCAATATAGACTTAAGCCGATATGTTGTGCAGGAAGGAAATGCATACCGCATACTCCCGGTTTTAAATCCTCGTCCGTTTAACCAATTAGAATTGGTGAATACTGAGGTAAGCATGGAGAACATGTTAAAGAAGTTTCAATTCAGAAATCTTGATGATCCTAAAGTGTATTACAATCAGGACTATCGCAATTTTGTGTTGAACCATCGCAGCAGTTTTAATACACTTGCAGAGTTCTTAATCTTGCAAGGTGATACCGCAAAAGCACGTGAAGTATTACTGGCATCCTTAAGCAAGATGCCCGACATTGGTGTGCCATATGATTACACTTCCGCTCAAAGCGTTGCCTTATTATTTGAAGTCGGTGAAAATGAAAAAGCGATAGAAATTGCCAATACCATGAGCAAACGCGCTGATGAACTTGCTGCCTATTACACGGGCAAGGGTGACTATGGCCGCGATACACAAGTGAGCATATTTACACTCGGAGAACTTCAGCGCACGCTTTATAAATATGGCGAATCAGATTTGGCAAAAAGCCTCGAAGAGAAATACGAAAAGTATGCTGGCCCATTACAAATGAGAATGAATCAATAAGTATTACCTATACCCGAAACAAAAAAACCATCGCTACTCAGGCGATGGTTTTTTTTGTAGAATTTCAGTATCAATACAAAGTTAAAGTCCCTTGACTTTAGGTTTGCGCTTGTTTATCTTTCCCTACCGTTGCCAATTTTTCCATTATCATTGTTCCGGATGCCATCATAGAAATTGTAACGAAACAAAAAGAAGGGTGGGGTACATAAAAGAATCACATAATTAGGCTCATCAATCAATGTCAAATAAGGTAGTTTGTATTTGTATCCCGATCTTTGGTCTGCTTCTTTTTTCCTGCAGCGCTGATAACAAAACAACTATTTCACAATCAACAATCCCATTTTCAAAAGAACTTTGGCAGGCACCTGATACCAATCTTATTCCTGCAACACCTGAAGGGAAATTAATTCGCTATGGTAGAGAGTTAATTGTTCATACATCAAAATACCTGGGGCCTAATGGAAAAGTCAAATCTATTTCCAATGGAATGAATTGTCAGAATTGCCATCTGAACGCAGGCACAAAACCATTTGGAAACAACTACGGATCAGTTGCATCTCTCTATCCAAGATTCAGAGCGCGATCAGGAACGGACGAATCCATTGAGAAGAGAGTGAACGATTGTTTAGAGCGAAGCTTAAATGGAGTTGCTCTTGAAAAGAGATCGAAAGAGTTACATGCTATTGTTGCTTATATAAAATGGATAGGAAGCAATGTAACGAAGGGAGAAAAGGCCTTAGGATCAGGATTAAAAGATATTGAATTTCTGGATCGTCCGTGTGATTCAACCAAGGGTCGTCTTCTATACCTTGCGAAGTGTACACAATGCCACGGAAAAAATGGTGAAGGTTCAACCACTTCTGGTTCGTCTGAATATACTTATCCTCCACTGTGGGGAATGAATAGTTTCAATCAGGGAGCTGGGTTGTTTCGGATTTCCACAATGGCGAAATACATTCATGCCAACATGCCTTTTGGTGCGCGATATGATTCAACTCTTCTTACGGTTGAAGAAGCATGGGACATTTCGGCTTATATAAACTCCAGACAGCGACCGTATAAAAATTTTTCCAACGACTGGCCAAAGATTGAGACAAAACCCTTCGATCATCCCTTTGGTCCGTTTGCAGATTCATTTCCGGAAACGCAACATAAATTCGGGCCCTTCCAGGAAATTATTGCTACAACAAAGTCGAAGTAATTTTATTGTGCCCCGTAAAGGGTGGCTTCTATAAATTCCATGAAAAAAAATTTTGATTTTACTTTGACTAAACCCATTCTTTGAAGTTGCTGATTCCAGTCCGGTAATTTGGAGGATTCAATTCCACAGGTTATTTGAAAGAACAGATACATTATTTTTAACAAGGTACGTTGCCACCATTTCTTTCCGTTAATAAAATCCGTTACCAACCACAAAGCATCTGATTTAATACCTTGTTGAATTTTTCGTACAACCGAATCTAGCGATGCATCGGTGAACAGGTCAAAATAAAAACTGGCAATCACTACATCAAACTTAATTTTAGATGGAATATCATTTTCTGTCCCATGAATAAAATGAACGCGGTTCGAATGCTTTGTTTTTTCTTTCGAAAGCTCCAGCATTTTTGAAGAGGCTTCTATGTACCAAACTTCACACTGAGGTTCTATTTTTAATAGATGAACTAGCAACCAACCTGTTCCGCCACCCAGAATTAAAACGCGCGATGTTGACTGAATTTCATTCAGAAAAAAAAGTTGCGCTTGCCGAGTTGATTTTCCAAAAACCATCCGGGCAAGCCCATCATAGACCTTTGCAATTTTATCAAATCCTCCACGTGCCATTTTTCTAACCCAATAGATGAGCTCACGCAAGTAAAGCAACTAGAGATTAAGCACCAATGCTTTCTTTTTTAATTAAGGTATCATCGGAAAAATTCGCGCTTCACAACAAGCATCTTAAAACTATTTTTCTTAGCGACTTACCTTCTTCACCCACACCTGTCCATCTTTTGTGTAGGCAACTAACATTTCTTGTGCACTCACACTGGCGAGAGCCGGAAACTCACCGCCACTGCTATCTACTACTGCTTTTGTTTCAATTTTGCTTGCGTCATCCAAAACGGTAAAAACAATAGTGCCTTTGCTTTCGTTATGCATACCACCATTGTGATCGTGTTCTGCTTCTTTGCCAGCTTCTTCCCAGACAAGAGCTGTTTCTTTTCCCCATGTAGTAAGTTGCGGATGATGAGCCGCTTCAGAAAGTAATTGACGTGGGTGGAAGTTATTTTCCTTGAGTTTAGATGAAGTATAGTAAAGTCCTGGAACGCCACCCGCGGTGTACCACACAATTCCAATTTTAGAATTGTCGCCACACATACTGGCACCAGTATGGGGACAGCCGGCAATAACCCAATTATCTTCACTGATTTTTTTTGCCGATGAAAAGGTATTTCCGTTGTCGGTAGTAGTAGCATGCACAAAATCACGAATCTGTCCTTTTAGTCCGTTATCAATATCGCGATACAGCACATGAAGCGTTTCATTTTGATCTACATACAGATCGGTTCGGCAACACTGACAAACCGTTTCTCCAATTTCCTTGTCGGTTTGAAAGCCTTCCTTATTTTTTGTCTTTGAAAAATACAACGAGCTTCCATCTTTGCCTCTTTGATTTCGGCCATCGAGCCACACGGCACACACTTCACCATCAGGTAATGTCGCCACGTCAAAGTAGCTATGACCAAATTCTTGGAGCGTATCGGTGTGAAGGTATTTTTCTTTTGTCCATGTTTTACCTTGATCAAAAGATTGTGCGTAAAAAATAGATCCGGCAAATCTATTTGTTTCAGTAGGGTGTTTGCGTTCGTATACCGCCACAAGGGTTCCATCTTTTTTGAACGCAATTTTGTTCATGCTCTCACCGTGCATATTGGTTCCTTTAGACGGAATTACCTTATCCTGATTTCCGAATGTTCCCAACTTACTGTTGTAAATAGAATAATACAGAAAGCTATTTTCCTTTTCACCGGCAGTCCAACAGAGCACGGTGTTTCCAAGATGATCTGAAGTATAGTAGGCATTACCCGATGGCATGTCTTGTACCGACATCACATCTGATATTTTAATTTCGTTCTTCGGATCAGTGTTAACCATGCCGAATATAGATGCGATATATAGAATGAGAATCTTCATACTTCCTTAATTATTTTTTTCCTGTAAAATTATACTGCACTCCAAAAACAAATGTGCGTGGTGGTGCTGGTGTATAAGTAGTGCGATTGGTTGTTGTATTGCCTCGCGTAGCATTGAAAGCATAGATTTCATCTGTTGCGTTCATTAAATTGGAAAATACCTCAATACGTTTCCATTGATATCCGACTCTAACATTCAATACGCTGATACCTGGAAGACCAAACACACCTTTGTCGTCATACTTTACTATGTTAACCTGATCCTGATACCACCAACTCATATGCTGCCACTCTACACCCAACCGCAGACCTTTAACATATTTAGGTTTGAAGATTACTTCACTGTTGGCAATCCAAGAAGGTGAACTCGGCATTATTTTTCCATTCACATCTTTTATTTCGTCAGAAGGTTTGGTGCTCAATACAAATTCTTCAAATCGATGCAAGGCATTCGTTCCGGCAAAGCGAATCATCCATTGTGAGTTGGGGCGATAGGTAGCACTATATTCAATTCCTTTATGCAATGTTTTACCAGCACTTTGATAGTCGGTTGAATTATCCGGTTGGCGAATGTTTAATAATTCATTTTTCCCAATCATTTGATACAGCGCTACATCAACATCCAGTGTGTTGTGAAAAAATGTTATCCAACCACCTACTTCATAATTTGTAAACTGTGCTGCTTTAAGATTGTAATAAAATTCTGCTGGATCAGTATTGGGCTTCTTTCTAAACACCGCGGTTAAACTGGGAGGAGAAAATCCCTGACTATAATTAGCGTACACACCAACGAAGGGTTTTATTTGATACGTTGCCCCAACCTTAGGTGTAAATTGCTGATATGATTTTTTTCCTGAAGTAGAATCTAAAAAGTTTGTATAGTTAAAACTCATATCATCAAATCGTCCACCAATGGTAATGGTTAATTTTTTGATGGGCTTTACTTCTGCTTGAAGATAGACTGCTGTATTAACCAAATCGGCATTGTAGTTTGCTAGTTTTATATCCGGGCGTTCTTCTTTAATGGTATAGTTCTCTACTGATTTTCCATCAGGTCGAAGAATGGCATTTAGATCAACCTGATAGGCATCGTAAGTAACAGGTGAATAATCAAGACTGACACCGCCCACCAGTTTTGTTCGAATCGGTTTAATCTCGGCAGTGTGTTGCAGAATAAATGCTGTGCTGGTAAAACTGTTGTCATTCACTTCTCCGGTTGCAGTTGTTTGTCCTGTTTTCCATTTAATACCATACGCTGGATTTTGCCCAATAGTATTATCACGATAAATAAGATGAAGCAAGGTATGGTTGTTCTCATTCCACTGATGATCCATGCTCAATCGCGTACGCAATGATTTTACTTTGCGATAGGTAAAGTCTGATGTGCTGATGTATGCTTGATTATAAAATGCAGTACTGTCTACACTCCCGGGTGTTTGAGAATAATAATCATTGTAAGAAGTGGCAAGCGTTACTTGTGTCTTCGCTGTCAATTGATAATCGAGCCGGGCATTGACGGAGTTCTTGTCATAGTCAGAATACGTCATCCAGCTATTCGTTTGTTTGGCATAGAATCCGCCAACAAAAACACCGAGCTTCTTTCCGAGTTTACCACCGGCACTATACTGCACTCGCTTGTATCCGAAATTATCAACTTGAATTCCAAGTCGCGCAGTCGGTACAGCCGTAGGTCGTTGCGAAATAAAATTAATAGCACCACCAACAGCCTCGGGACCGTAAAGGGAAGATGCCGGTCCTTTCACCACCTCAATGTTGGAGATTGAAAAAACATTCATTTCAATTAATGCATTGTGATTGAAGACACCCATTGGACGAAGTGGAATACCGTCCTCCATATATAAGTAATAGGCACTTGTTCCCATGGGTTGTCGGATAGACATGCCATGTTGCTCGTTGTTATAGTTTAACATTGCCACGCCTGGAACTTTGTTGATCAGTTCAGTTATGAGCGTTGGTTTGGCATCACTTA
>ERZ795059.585-NODE-585-length-45987-cov-8.828769_pt1 | contig 45987 bp, 36 predicted proteins | sample MGYA00375143_ERZ795059 | MGnify/ENA primary metagenome ERZ795059 (study PRJEB30188, sample SAMN05720168) | activated sludge metagenome | isolation source: Anaerobic digester | place: USA | collected 2015-01-07 ... | reverse complement strand
GGGGTCCGGAACCTACAGTCTAAAGTCTACCTTCCTACAGCCTAATTCCCCCCCCCTCGTTTCGCAAACCCGGAACCCGCGTTATAGTCCTGACTTTAACACCATGTCGCAGATGGGCCCGCGCGATTTTGCGCCTTTGATGACCATGTGCCCGTAATTCATCGAACCTTTCATCATGCGGACGATCCAGTTTAGGGCATTGTTGGACTCGTTCAGATACGGGTGATCGACCTGGCGGGTGTCGCCGAGGCAAAAGCACCGGACATTTTCGCCCATGCGCGTGAGGAGCGCGCGGACCTCGTAGCGGGAGAGATTCTGGGTTTCGTCCACGATCACGATGGCGTCTTCAATATTCATGCCGCGGATAAAGGCCAGGGGGAGAATCTCGAACTTGCTTGGGTTGAAGCGGGTGTGGGTAGCGTCGTCTTTTTCAAAAATTCGTTCGGCGGGCCGCAGCGTATGGAGTTTTTGGATCAAGGCCCGGAGATAGCGGATGTACGGCTCCATTTTCTCCTCGACGTCTCCCGGCAAGTAGCCCATTTTTTCACCGATCTCAATCATGGGCTTGACGATATAGATTTTGTCAAACAGCTTGCGTTCCAGCACCAGATAGAAGGCGGTGGCCAGCGCCAGGAAAGTTTTGCCATAGCCCGCCTCACTCTGGAGCGTGACCAAGTCGATTTTTTCATCGAGGAGCAATTCGAAGGCCAAGTTTTGGTATACATTTCGGGGCCGGACCTTCCATACCTCGTGCTCATATTCGATCATTTTCGGTCCGTCGTTCCCATGATACAGCGGCTTGCCTTCTTTCCACTGGAAGGAATTGGGAATGACCTCATCCCCCTCCGTCACAAAGCCGGTATAAAGTTGAGAATCGGATTGGAAGGGGTGCGAACTTTTGAATTCCTGGCTTTCCACCCCGGAGATTTTTGCCAGCAATTGGAACAACCGGTCATTCGTGACCAGAATGGGCTCCTGCATCCCGCTGGAGCGCACTTCCTGCAAGATCTTCAGATCCGCGTGCCCATTATGTTCCCCGTTCCCATCATGTAATATCTGGATGACGTCCAGATTTTTGTGAATCGCCTCCACCGCCAGCGCCACCAGATGCTTCAGGCGCGGCTCCTTCTTCAGCCGGTCTAATTCAAGGATGACATGAAACGGGATGCCGACCCCGTTCTCTTCTCCATTGCGCAACAGATTGATACAGTTGGGATCTTCCAGCAGGGCGTTCGTGTCCAGAATATAATTCTTTTTCATCTAATTCCTCCGGGATGAACACCAGGTTAATGTATGTTGCCACAGTGAATTTCACAGGAGAATAAGAACGTGTTGAAATTACATGGACGTTTCCTTTCATGGGCGGATCAATGCCGGGGAAGCGGTTGGATTTATGGACAACACCCCCACGTAACCTCCGGTTGAGATCCCGGAAGCCCCAGCGCACGCTATTTCGCGGGCGGCTGTTGGACATCGCGTTTGTTCAGTCCGGCTGACTGCTACTAGCGTAGAGGATTATCGCGATTTATGCAAGACTTTTTTTGACTGGGGGGGGCGTTTTGAATAGTGTAGCGGAAATAATTGTTTCTGATGGCGGTACATATGGCCTTTTTTGGCAGGAGGCATGTGTTTTTAAAATGTAACCGCTGCGGCCAACGCCTCGGCTGGAATTCCTAAAGAATGCGAAAAGGAGTATGGCAGGCACATTCATGAAACGGCGAGCCTTGGAAATCATAGCCCCCATGGCGGGCGCTGTCTTGTTCTTGGTGACGATTTATGTGTTGCACCACGAACTTATGGCGTATCATGTCCATGACATTCTAAGCGCCCTCAAGGGTATTCCGAAGATTCATTTTTTTGCCGCCGTGATATTCACTGTGCTTGGCTACCTGGCCCTTACCCTCTACGACGTGCTTGCCTTTGTCTATGTGGGCCGGCGGCTGCCGTATCCGAAAATTGCCATAGCTTCCTTCATCGGCTACGCGTTCAGCAACAATATTGGTTTTTCATTTCTCAGTGGCGGTTCCATTCGCTATCGGCTGTATTCGGCCTGGCAGCTTTCCCCGGTGGATATCGCCCGCATCGTAGCCTTTTGCACCATTACGGGCTGGTTGGGCTTTTTCACGCTGGGCGGCATTGCATTGTTGCTGGAACCCTCGTCCCTGGGAGTCCTCCTGCATATGCCTTTCCACTCGACACATCTTCTGGGCGCGCTCTTTCTGCTTGGGGTTTCCGTCTATGCCGCCGCCAGCTTGTTCCGTAAACATTCCTTTCGATTCCGGGACACCGAACTACAGCTCCCTCGACCCTGGCTGGTGGGGTTGCAGTTAATTGTTGCCTGTGTGGATTTGTCGTTGGCCGCCACCGTGTTGTACATGCTGCTACCGGCGGATGCGGCCCTTTCCTATCCTGCCTTCCTGGGCGTTTTTATTGTCGCCATCGTGGCTGGACTGGTCAGCCAGGTACCTGGGGGGCTGGGGGTGTTTGAAACCCTCATGGTGGTGCTTCTTTCAGGCAAAGTACCGGTTACGGGGCTGTTAAGCGCTCTGCTTGCGTTCCGAGGCGTGTATTACCTCCTCCCTCTGATTGCCGCTGCGGGGATCTTTGGCGGCCATGAACTGTATTTGCGGCGCACCCATGTGGCCCGGGCGACCCAAGCCGTCACCCTTTGGTTTCCCCCTGTTATGCCGCGTCTATTTTCGATAATGACCTTTGCGGGGGGGCTTGTGTTGTTGTTTTCGGGTGCTGTTCCCAGTATCAAAGGACGCATGCTCTGGCTGGGTACGTTTATTCCACTGCCCGTAACGGAAATGTCCCATTTTCTGGCCAGCCTTGCGGGAGTGGGGCTTATTCTTTTGGCCCGCGGCATCCAACAAAAACTGGACGCCGCCTATCTCCTGTCCTGCCTGCTCCTAGTCTGCGGCATTGCCTTTTCCCTGCTCAAGGGGCTGGATTATGAAGAAGCGGTTATTCTCAGCTTGATGTTGGGGGCCATGCTGCCTTGCCGACGGTACTTCACCCGAACCGCTTCCGTGTTGCGGGAACCGTTTTCCCTGAACTGGATTCTTTCCATCAGTGTGGTGATCGGGTGTGTATTCTGGCTGGGATTCCTGTCATATAGACACGTGGAGTACTCCCATGATCTGTGGTGGCGTCTGGGCGCCGACGCCCCCCGATTCATGCGGGCGTCTGTTGGAATAGTCGTTCTTTTGGCCGCTTTTTCCGCTGCCCGGTTGCTGCGGCCTGCCCCACCCGATCCAAAACAACCCAACGTAAAGGACATTGAACGAGCCCAACCGATACTAGCGCGATGCAGGCATACAAGCGCCCATCTCGCTTTAATGGGGGATAAGTACCTGTTATTCAACGACAAGGGCACTGGTTTCCTGATGTATGGCGTGGAAGCCAGCAGTTGGGTTGCCTTGGGGGATCCCATCAGCCCGGATTCGGACAGACCGGAACTGGTGTGGCGGTTTAGCGAAATGGCAAAACACCATGGCGGATGGCCGGTGTTTTACCTGGTACAGCCAGAGTGTCTGCCCTTATATGCGGATTTGGGGATGACCATGATGAAGCTGGGTGAAGAAGCCCGGGTCCATCTCCCGGAATTCACCCTGGAGGGCAGCGGACGCAAAACCGAGCGGCATTTGATCAATAAGATTGAACGGGAAGGGTATCAATTTGAAGTTCTCTCCAAGGAGCAGGCCTGGGAATGGATGCCCCGGTTCCGCGCCATCTCCGAACAATGGCTCCAGGAGAAGAATACGCGGGAAAAACGATTTTCACTGGGCTTTTTTGATGAGGCCTATTTAAAGTATTTCCCCATGGCCATTGTACGCAAGGGAGATTCGTCAGGACAGGACGCAGTGGTTGCTTTCGCCAATATATTGGAAGGCGCGGAGAAAGAAGAACTCTCCATAGATCTCATGCGGTATGCACCCGGCGCTCCAAGCGGCATCATGGAATACCTGATAGTGCAATTGCTGAATTGGGGGCGCGGACAAGGGTATCAATGGTTTAACCTGGGGATGGCTCCGTTATCGGGTCTGGAAAACGGTCCTGCAGCGCCCTTGTGGAACAAATTTGGCGCCATGGTATACCGGCACGGCGAACATTTCTATAATTTTCAGGGCCTGCGTCAGTTCAAGGACAAATTTGATCCGGTTTGGAAGCCCCGGTACTTGGCGTATCCCGGCGGTCTTAAGCTGCCTGTAATCCTTACCAACGTAGCTACCTTGATTGCTGGCGGGATTAAAGGGGTTATGGCAAAATAGTTCCGGGAATCAGCAACTATCTCGACAACAGACACGGGAATTTCCCGTAGAGGAGGGTCATCTATGAAAGGGCTTCATTTCCCACAACCATTCCGTCATCTTCATCCCCCGATAAGGAATGTACAAGATATTTTTACGGAGCAGCGGACTCTGGGTCAACGCACATCAGACCATGTGGCTAAAATTGTCGGATCCTGGCCCTTTATCCTCATCCAGAGCGGTATACTTATTTTATGGGTTGTGGTGAACAGCATGGCGGTTATCGCCCATTGGGATCCCTATCCCTTCATCTTAATGAACCTCGTGTTGTCCCTCCAGGCCGCTTTTACCGCCCCAATTATCATGATGAGCCAAAACCGGCAGGCGGATCGCGATCGCATTGAGGCCCATAATGATTATCAAATTAACATTAAAGCCGAGGAAGAAGTCCGGATTATCTTGTTGCACCTGGATGCGCAGAACGAGGCCTTATCGCATCTTTCGGCGAAAATTTTACAAATAGAACAAGCATTGCAACCCCGATCAAACGGTTAACCCACGTTTGTCCTTCGTGCCGGGCACTATGTGGTACAGACATGTTATCCTTTTAACCAATCCCCGCGCACCGGCCGGTCCAGCCGCGCATTAGCCTCATCATCGTTCACAAAACGCTCTTTTTCCGGGTCCCAGGCGAGTTTTCGTCCCAATTGAACCGCAATCAGTCCAATCTGGCAGAGGGATACCGTCCGGTGGCCCACTTCCACGGGTTCCAGAGATTCCTTGCCCGTTCGAATGGCGTTGAGGAAGTCTTCCTTGTCACTCAGGGTGGTGCTCAAGTCCACCTCACCGGATTTTGCATCGCTCAGGATGGCGGGGTTACTCGCCTCGATGCGATCCGGATACCATGCTTTAATCCAACCCTCTGTCCCGTGCAACTCGATGAGGGCTTCGGGACCCATCTCATAATCAAGCGTTACGCCGTTGGCATAGGCATACTGGACCTTAAAACCGGTTATGGTGTCCCACAAGCCCTCTGAAAATGTTCCTGTTCCTTCCACGCTGACGGGCCCGGAGCGATCGGTGTTATTGGCCCATTGGGCGATGTCGTTCATGTGGCTGCCCCAATTGGCTATCATGCCGTTTGTATAGTCGGAAATCCTCAGCCAGCCTGGACGCTCGCGGATGTCATGCGGTTTATGCACCCGCTTTTCCGTATAGGGTTTTTCCGGGGCCGGGCCGAGCCAGAAATCATAATCCAATTCCTTGGGCACCGGCATGGTTTCGGGATTCCCCACCGGTTTGGAATCCTCCGGCACATAGGTATGAATCCGCTGTAGGGCGCCAATCCGCCCGTTGCGTGCGCATTGCACCGCTTTCCACATAACTGGCACCGACCTGAATTCACTGTCCGTGCGCGTCATCACGCCCTTTTGTTTCGCCGTCTCGCATAGGAGGCGTCCATGTGCGATGGCCGTGCTGAGCGGCTTCTCCACGGAGAAATGTTTTCCGGCCCGTGCTGCGGCAAGGGCTATCGGAATATGCCAGTGGTCCGGTGTGGAAATCATCACGGCATCGATATCCTTCCGGGCCAGCACTTCCCTGAAATCGTGATGCATGGAACATCCCGTATAGGTTTTCCCCATCTTCTTCGAATAAAACTGGTCTACCAGATCGCGCGCATGTTCGCAGCGCCAGGAATCCACGTCACATACCGCCACCACCTGCGCAGAAGGAGAGGCAAAAAACTGTTGCAGATTAACCTGTACGGCTTGACGTCCCACGCCGATCATGCCGATGGTGATTCGGCTGTTGGGGCCGGGCGCTTCGGCAGCCGTTGCCCTGCGGAAAAATGGCGTGATCGTTCCGGCAAGCGCCACGCCGGTTTTTATGAATCCCCTCCGTGTCAGGTTGTCTCGATACCGCATAAAACCTCCTATGCACATATTGCTAATGTCCTTCCCGGAATGATAGCATGAATCAACATTTATGGGGTTAGAAAATGAACGAAGAAACCGTGCAAGAACGCATTGAACGCTACCTGAAGATTGCCATTGCGGTCTACGCCGTGCTGCTGGTGCTGGCGATGTATCCAGACACCGTGGACCCGACGGGTGACATAAAGCGTCTGATTACAGCCTTGGCGGCCTTTGGCCTGATGGCCTGGTGGGCGTTGGCCGTGGCGTGGTACGGTTTGCCGGTGCGCCGGCCCCGGCTTTTCCTTGAAGTGCTGGTGTGTTTCCTGGCGCTTTATGTTCTTTCCACGATTCGTTCGGAATTCCGCTGGTTTAGTTTCCTGGATACGGGTGGATTCTTCTCGTTATTCGCACTTTATCTTCTGGCCAGCCAGGTATATCACACGCCAGCACAGGTTATCCGGCTGTTTTGGGTGTTGTGCGCTACAGTGGGATGTGCTTCCCTCTATGCCATGGCCCAGAAAATTGGGGTGGACCCCTTCCCTTGGGCGGACCGAACCTCGGATGTATATTTGAATTTACCCGCAACGTTTGGCAACCCCAACTTCGCGGCCCATATACTGATACTCACCGTTATTCTAGGGATAGTGCTTTTCAGTCTGAACCTTGGTGCGGCGCGGAGTCCGGAACAACCTAATAGCAAACGGTGGCTGTCAATTTTATTTGCTGCGGCGTTGACCGTGCTTTTCATGCTTCATTTGCGTTTCACGGAACAGCGCGCCGGCCTGATTGCATTGACAGCGGCGCTTGTTCTGGTAGTTCTGGCCTGGCTGATTGGCAAGCGTTTCAGGAGGCCGATCATGGGGGCGGTGATATCCCTGGCATTGGTGGCCGCCTTAGGTAGTGCGGGACTGGGGGGCGCCATGCTGATGTCAAAAATGCGTGGAGGCACCGCATTCCCCCTGGATACATCACTTTTGATCCGCTACCAATCCTATGTCAGCGCGGCGGATATGCTGTTTGACCGCCCGGCCCTCGGGGTTGGGCCAGGGGTTTATGCCATTACCTACTCCAATTATTGGACCCCTTTCGAGAAAGACTGGTTCGCACAGGAACATCGTGTTAATAACCATGTGCATAATGATCTCATAGAGATTGGAATAGACGCCGGATTGCTTGCGGCAGGATTGTACCTGACCCTGTTGACCCTGGGGATGGGATATGGGTTATTTATGTCGTTCAGCACGGCATCGCCGGTACGGCGCCGGTTGGGCTATGCCTATGCGGCGTTATTTCTGGCATTCCTGGTGGACGGCCTCTTCGGGTTTAATCTGCGCGTGCCTGTTTCGGCGGCGGCGCTGTTTTTGCTATTGGGCACACTCGATGGGCTATGGAGCGACTCCGCGCCCAAGCTGGAAGGCCGCAGAAATTTTGGCCTATGGCGCTGGGCGTTGGTGGCGGTGTTGTTGGTGGTGGCCATAATGAACGGCCGTCACTTTGCCTCGCAATATTTTATGCAGCAAGGCAGCCGCGCTCAGATAGCACAAGACTATGTAAAAGCAAGGGAATGGTTCGAACGTGGGGCGCGCATGACCCCCTGGAACTGGCAATTCGAGCGGCGGCTTGGGCTGGTCAGTCTTGCGCAATTGGATCCTATGAATGCGGTGGAGCATTTTGAGCGGTCGCTGGCCATTAACCCCCATTATCTGATGACCCGGCTGCCCATGGCGCACGCCAAGCTGATGATTGCCCAGCATATCATGCAGACGGATAGTGCAAAGGCAGACGAGGCGCTCAATACTCTGGATGAGGCTTCGGATCACCTGAATGCGATGCTGACCGTGTGCCCGGCGTTTACCGAAGCCCATGAACTGCTGGGGCGCATCGCTTCATTCAGCGCGGCATTTATTAGCATGAAAGAGGAAGCGGATGCCGCGGATCGCGCCCAGCAGTATTGGCGCACCGCCGAAAAGCATTTGCAACAGGCCATCCGATATTCCCTCCAGAAAAAGGCGGAACACTACCGCATGTTGGCGAAAATCCGCATGGCGTTGAACGATGTCAGCGGGGCGGAGCAGGCATTGGCGCAGGCGGTGGGAGCGGAACCCACGGATACGGAGACTTGGCCGTTGTTTCTGGAATTTGCCAACAAGAACAAGCATTATGATCGTGCGCGCAATGCCCTTATGGCACAGTTGCAGCGGTTGAAAGAGATGGAGAAACCGGATAGGGATGCGTTGTGCACCGCTTATTTGTTCCTTGCGCGTGTTCAGGAAAACGGTTATAACGATCAGGAAGGGGTGGAAAAAGCCTACTGGGGCGCGCTGGAAAACAATCCCATGCGTCCCGAAGTCTGGACCAATCTTGCCCGCTATGCCCAGGCTAAGAACCGGCCCGACTTCTTAAAGACGGCCGTCGCCCAAACCTGTGGGAAACTGACGGTTGCCAATGAGAAGCCGCTGGCCTATGTGGCGGCGGTCAATGGCACGCTCCAACAAGGTGGACCGGCACTGGAAAATGCGTCCGCCGTGGTGCTTTCGTATATCCGGGCACATAAAGCGTCGGAGCCATTAAGCGCAGAACAGGCCTATGGATGGGCGGCACGGTTGTTATTGGATGTCCTGCAAACCACTCCACAAGACAAGGTTGGATGCGGGGCGTACTTGAATTTAGGGATTAGTTTTGCCGGGTTGGACCAAATGACCACCGCGGACCAACTGTTTGCACGGGCCAAATCCTGCATTGATCCGGAACGGGAAGCGTTCCTGGCCATCCACTGGGCTGATACCATGGTCCGGCAGAATCGCATTAGCGAAGCAGTCAATCTGTTGGGCGAAGCCCGGAGCAAGCATCCGGACAACCTGGATTGCCGGTGGGCGCTAGCCCGGACGCTGGTTAAGGAAGGCCGGGTAGACGATGCGCGGCGGGAATATGAATCGCTGCTTCAGGAATCCGGCCTTGCGCAGGAAGGCCGCGTCATGCTGGAAAAAGAACTGAACGCCCTTTGAGGCTCCACACTGGCCGTAGTGGTTCAATCCCGCGGTGAACAGTATTAATTTAGATACCCCAAGGCCTTAAGCGATTCGCGCAGGGCAGGATCCATTGTTTCGGGGTTGACCTGCCCGGCATCGGCCACGTACCAGATATAGATGGCGAATTCTCTGGGCAATCCGGCAGGGTCATGGGCATCCGTGTCCGCCAATAATTCCATAAGAGGCATCGGCGTACCATCCAGCGCCCGATGTGCACCCGCAGCGCCTACATGGACAATATCCGGCGAAATCGGCCGGCCATCCACGTCCACGCGAATCTGCACGTTTTGATTAGTGCCAGCCTCGATGCGAAGGTGCGCATGATCCTGCTCCGCCAATTCAGTATGCCAGGTGTCCCGGTCGAATACTTGGTCGGAGGGGTGTTTTGTACGCCAGGAGAAATGGATTGCGTCCCCTTCGCGGTGCGTTTCCCCTTTCCAGTCATAATAGCTGAGTTCGAAGGGGCCAAAGGATATTCCCGTGACGGTTCCGGTTACCTGATGGCCGTCTTCACCGCAAGTCATCAGAATATGCAGGCCGGCGCCACCTTGTGCGGCTTTATGGATGCTGTAGTTACGCATTGCTTCGCCGCCCAGCGGTGGAGTGTCCAGTCCGTATCGTTCACCCGGATCCTTTATCAAATCAAACCAGCTTTCCCATCCGCCTGCGAGATTCCGGATATATTTCTGGTCCTCTTTACGCACCGCCCGGATGCTGTACGAGAGATTCACTAGCGAAGCATATCCCATGCGCGGGGCGCTAAGGCCGGTTTCCAGCAGATCCTTGAAAGAACGCCCCTGAAACCGGTCCTCCGGGGGCAGTCCGAGGATGTCCAGAATCATGGGGGCGATATCCACCATTTCCACCAACGATTCCCGGCGTTCGCCTCCTAACCGCCCACGGGGCAAACGGATAATCAAAGGCACCCTCAACACTTCCTCATACAAGGTCCTTCCGTGGATGTTCCCGCCATGTTCCCCGAATTCCTCCCCATGATCCGATAGCACTATGATGAGGGTGTTGTCATATAGGTTGCGTGTTTTTAATGCGTTTACTACCCGGGCAAATTGTGTATCGGAATAGGCGATTTCCCCATCATACAGATCGATGGCTTCCCGGAAGTGTTCTGGGCCGGCGCGATCGGGATAGGTCTCTTGGTGGAATTTTCGCCGGAATTCCTCCGGTGGTTCATAGGGAGCATGTGGTCCCATGGCGTGGACGTATAAAAACCAGGGACGTCCTTGTGCAAAGTCAATTGTGGCAATGGCCGCATCCACTACCTTTGCGTCATCCAGATTTGCCGTATCTGAGGAATCCACATCTACGTATTGCGCAAATCCATCTCCGAATCCCCATAATGGCAAAACATTGGGATTGGTAATCAGCCCATGTGTATCATAGCCGTGTTTTTGCAGCGCCAACGCCAAGTCCGGCAGGTTCTTGTGCAATACATCGGGGCGATCCTGCGCCCCGTGTACATGAGGATAGGTGGAAGTCAGCAATGATCCCACAGACGGCTTGGTCCAGGAGGACTGCGGCATCAATTGCGCGAATAAAATTCCTTCTTGAGCGAGGACGTCCAGGTTTGGCGAGGTTTCCCGCGCATAGCCGTAGCAGTGAAGATGATCCTGACGGAGGGCGTCAATGAGGAAGATCAACACATTCGGACGTTCTTGTTTCCCCTGGACAATTTCGCACGGGCTAAGCCAGAGGGTGTGCGGACAGGTAATGACCAAACGGCACGTTCCTTGCCGTCCCTCCAGAGGGATGCGATGATCGGTCCATTGCATGGATTGGGCGGTTCTAAATTTACGGATACAAGTGTTTCCAAGGTATACGCGGATTATGGATCGTTCGTCACGTGCGCCCCAATCCAATACCCCCAAGCGCAAGCATGCATTTTGGGTGACTTCCCCCAGGTGGATGGTTTGAGCCTTTGCTGCATCCACCCGGCAGGCGTCCCGCCACTCGGTTTCCCTCTCTATTCGTTTGACCGGAAGCTGTTCGATGGCAATTTCATGCGTGGGATCGGGGGGTGCTTGGCACCCCTCGCACAGGAAAACACACAGTATCCCAATACATGTGGAAGCAATCGTTTTCATGCTTACACGCTATCAACTGGTCAGGGACAATGCAACATTATGTCTCTGCCACGTCAATCGTGTTTTTTCCTGCTCCCTTGGCACGGTAAAGCGCTTCATCGGCTTTTCGAATCAGATCATCGGAACTGATGGCGCCGGTACAGGCCGCCACCCCGATGCTCATGGTCGTTCCATACCGGTTTTCGAGGCGTTCAAACTCCTCGCGCATCCGGTTGGCGACCCGCATAGCCCCCACGGTATCCGTTTCCTGAAGAATTACGGCAAATTCATCGCCGCCACACCGGAAGCCTTCATCGGTCATTGAAGAGCGAATGCTTCGCCGTATTACCTGGCCTACGGACACCAGCAATTCATCCCCCACCAAGTGGCCATAGGTGTCGTTGCATTTCTTAAAGTTGTCCAGATCGATCATCATGAGCGTAACCGGCATGGTGTTGTCCCGGGATCGTGCCACGGCCCAGGCAATACGGTTCTGGAAGGATCGTTTGTTAAAGAGACCGGTTAGTGCGTCTTTCTCCGCCGCTTCGGCCAGTTGGCGCTCCACTTCGCGTTTTTCAGTCACGTCTTTGAAGGTCAGAAAAACATTGCGCCCGAATTCCGTCCGGATAAACGATGCGGAAATATCCACATGAATCTGACGCCCCGTTGGATGAGCGATGACAAGATCCGCCATCGTGCCGCCGCCCCGGTGTGAACAGATGATGAGCCCCTGCTCCAGCCGAAGCCGGTCCGACCCGGTGAACAAATCCGCGATGGGCTTATCCTTTAGGGAGCTTGACAGCACGCCCGCCAGTTCACTGAAGGCGCGGTTGGCATCCGCTATGATAAACACTTCATCTTCTAATAACACCATGCCATCTGCACTTAACTCGAACAGACTTCGGTATTTGCTCTCCGCCATCATCCGTTCGCGCTCTAATTCCCGCTCCTTAAACAGGCGGATGAGCTTCGCTTCCAATTCCGCATGGGGGAAGGGTTTGTTGATGAAATCTTGAGCCCCTGCGTGCACCACTTCCACATAGGGAAAATCCTCCGGATATCCCGTCATCACGATAATATCCATGGCAGGGCATAGCGTACGGGCCTTTTCCAGCAGTTCAAATCCATGAACGCCCGGCATCAGCATGTCCGTTACCATAACATCCACCGGGGTGCGTTCAAGAATCCCCAAGGCTTCCAGACCATCCCGGGCGCATACCACTTCACACCCCAGACGGAGCCCCACCACCCGTTCAATCAATGCGGTGATGCTTTCCTGATCATCCGCCACCAGGATACGGTACTTCGCATACGGCAAGGGCGTTGCCTCAGCCGAAGTGTCAACCGTCTCGGCACACGATATGCTCTTCATGTTACTATCCATTTCCTTCCCTCTGCGCAAAAACAAGTATACGCCACGGGAGCATCATTGTGCAAACCATTTTCTATCTCTAATTGTAATTCCCAGGCGCCGCATACGCAAAATACTGTCTCTGATCATCTTTCACCATGAGAACCGGCCACGGCAATTGCTGTGCAAAAAACGGCGAAAAAGGAAAAACCGCGAAATTCACACAGATTCGCTATTGCCCGGCATCCAGGCGTTTCAACCGGATATCTTTGAATTGGATCCTCATCGGCGGGCCGCTATGCAATTGAAGCGCGAGAATACCTTTCAAATCTTGTTGTTTTGGGTCATTATCGCATACCTCGGCCACCGTTCGCCCGTTCACGTTCAGCAACAGGCTCGGCCCTCGGCAGATAAGATGATATTCATGCCAGTCTTCCAAGCGGAATCGTGCCGGGCCATCCGCCCCTTCGATTTTTGTCGTAGTGGGCTGGCCATTCATATCAAAAACCGTTTTTTCGCCTCGCCAGGCCAGTGTTTCACGGCCATGCTCATCATACAACCGCACGAGCCAGGGTGTATTCGTATTGTTATCCACTTGATACCCCCGGCAATCATCGGTGATTTTCCCGGTAAAAATTTCACTTCGGAATTGGAATCCGCAATTGACATCGCTTGCACTCAGCACTCTATGCCGGAGTTTCAACTCAAAATCCCCCAAGACCCCGCCCTGATACACCAGGTAATGATTGCGGTCCGTGGGATGCTCCGGTGTTATCTTGGCCGTGATGGCGCCCTCCTCAACCGACCAAAAACTCATATCCGCCGCCTTCCATCCCTCCAGGCTTTTGCCGTCGAAAATCGATATAAACCCCGGTTCCTCCTGCAATACCGGCAACGGGTCCACCGGCGCCGCCGCATTCCCTGGTTGCTCCCCAGGCGCTGCATTGGCCAAAGGCGTTCCCGGATGCTCCGCACAGGAGACAATCCACAATCCCGCGATCATGGCAATTACATAGCAAAGGAAATTTTTACTCATGCATTAATCTCTTTTGTTTTGCATACATTTGGTTTAGAATTAAAATGACTATGGGGCATTGTACCCCGAAAGGTCAAACAAAAAAACCTATGTGTTGAAGTGAAGTGCGTAACCAACAAAAGGAGGACCTGCAAATGAAAAAGATCATTCATCTGAGTGATGCCCACGCCGGATACCAGGTGTGCGGGGCGCGTATGGACCAAATTGTCACCAACATCATTTTCCGAAAAGAGCCGGCATCGGATTATGTGGTGGTGGTCACGGGAGATCTGGTAAACGATGCTACGGAAGAAAGGAATTATCCCGAGGTGAAGTCCTATCTGGATCGATTGACCAGTGCGGGATTCGAGGTATTGGTTATTCCGGGCAATCATGACTATGGAACGGGAACGCTCGGCTCAAAGGCGTATGTGGATTTATTCAAACAGACGTTTTTTGGCCGCCAGGATATTTCGTATCCGAAGCTTGATATTCTTGCGGATGTGGCGTTTATCGGCTTGGATTCCATGGCGGAGGAACTTCATTGGTATGACCGTCTTTTTGCGGAAGGCGAGTTGGGAAGCCGTCAGTTGAGCGACTTGGAAAAAATGCTCAACAGCAAAAAAGTGAAGGGGTGTAAAAAACGGGTGGTCTATCTGCATCATCATCCTTTTGAGCCGCTTCCGTTACACGGTCTGAAGGATTCAACGGAGCTTGGAAAAGTGTTAAAGGGCAAGAATATAAATGCGCTCCTCTATGGCCACAATCATTTTGCACACAATTCAAACGGCAAATGGGGGATTCCCCGGTGTTATGACGGCGGATCCTGCACTCATAAGCTTGGCTATCCGGGACCTCATAGAGTCATCGATTTGACGCGCGATCCCCGGTTGGATTATGACGGGTGCTTTGATTGAGGCAGAGAATGGTTCTTAAGGGTTTTCTCCACGTTTGGAGAGACGCGATCAATGTGTTGGCGCGTTCATGCAGCCGCTTGCACTATAATGGTGCAAATGTTCATCCATAGGAACTGAATCCTGGTTATGATGATATGTTGCATGAATGGTTGTTAGTTCATCACAAGACTGAAACGGACTACTGGTGGTTCATTAACAAGCGCCGGTGGGCACATGCACTGCTGAGCCGTTATGCGCCCGGCTCTGGGCTTGTCCTCGAAGCGGGGTGCGGGGGCGGGTTTTTTTCTTCGGAGCTGCAGGCGGGAGGCAGGAATATCATTAGCGGCGATTTGTCTCCGGTGGCAGCGCAGTTCGCCCATGAACAGGGCGTTCGCAAAACCCTTTCATTTGATGCGGGCCGGGGCTGGCCGTTCCGGGATGCTTCAGTGGCTTCCGTGGTCATGCTGGATATGCTGGAGCATGTCGAGCGGGACGGGGAATGTCTGGCAGAGGTGTCACGGGTGCTGCGGCCCAGCGGCATCGTGGTTTTGACGGTCCCGGCGTATCCATGGCTCTTTTCCGCCTGGGACGAGTATAACGAGCATTTCCGGCGATATACCGCAAAGAGTTTATCGGCTGCCGCACGTGCAGCCGGATTTCAGATTGAGCGCTGTTCCTATTGGAATGCGGCCAGCGTGCCTCCAGCCATTGCCCTGCGCTGGAAAGACCGGCTTTTAGGCGCCAAACTGAAAGACCTGGAGTTCCCTGCGGTGCCCCGCTGGGTAAATGCGGCGTTGGTCGCCTATGGCCGTGTGGAACTTGCATGGCTCAGGCATTTGCCCCTCCCCTTTGGGCTCTCCGTGTGGGCTGTGCTGAAAAAGAGGTAGAATAACGGCAGGAAACACCTGCGGGTGGAAAGGAATCGAAGACCGATGTCCCATCACAGTGCCGACAATGAACGCATCTCCGTGATATCGCCCGTATACAACGAGCAGGACAACCTCCGTTCCTTTGTGGCGGAAGTGTTGGGTGCGCTCGACGCCTTGAATCTGCCGAAAGGCTATGAACTCATCCTCGTGAATGATGGCAGCACGGACGATAGCGCGATGATCCTGGATGTATGCGTGCGCGAACATCCCGGCGTGGTGACGGCGATCCACCTTGCCCGGAATTTCGGGATGGAATCCGCCATTATGGCGGGGTTGGAAGAGTCGCGCGGCAATGCGGTCATTATTTTGGATTCCGACGGTCAGGACGATCCCGCGGCCTTTCAAGCGTTTGTGGAAAAATGGCGCGAAGGATATGACGTGGTGTATGCCGTGCGCACCTCGCGAAAAGAAGGGGCGGTGCAGCGATTCCTGTTTTGGAGTTTCTACCGGGTCATCGGCTGGCTGGCCAATTTCGACCTCCCTGCCGATGCCAGTAATTTCGCATTGATGGACCAGAATGTCGCGGAAGCCCTGCGCTCGATGCCGGAACGCAACCGCTTCTTGCGCGGACTGCGCGCCTGGGTCGGATTCAGACAATGCGGCGTGCCCGTGGCCCGCCGCGCCCGGCAGAAAGGAAAAACTCGCCTGGGACTCCGCGGCCAATGGAAACTAGCCATGAACGCCATATTCGCGTTTTCCTACGTACCGCTTTTCGTCTTCCGCATCGCGGGAATGCTCACACTGCTGCTCTCCGCCGGATTAATCCTTTGGGCGCTCTACTGTAAACTCATCGCAGGGCTTGAACTCCGCGCCTGGGCCTCCCAACTGATCTCCACCTCTTTCTTCGGCGGCATCAATCTTCTGGGCATCGGCGTCGTCGGCGAATACGTCGCGCGTATCCACGACGAAGTCAAAGCCCGCCCAAATTTCATCGTGCAGCGCATCACACGGGAATAACAATAGTGATCAAGATCTATGATATACTATACGCAGCAAATCACAAAGAAAAGATCATCAAATGACGTACAAAGGCCACATACACAACGGAACGGTGATTTTAGACCCTGATCCACTATTGCCGGAAGGCACAGAGGTGGAACTTATGCTGTTTGTTAGGGCGGATACGACGGAACCTCAGACAACTATTCCTTCCATCATTGATCGACTCAAATCCATCGTCGGAAAAGCTAAGGGACTGCCTTCTGATTTAGCCGTGAATCATGATTATTATTTACATGGTCAATCAAAGCGATGAGGCCGGTTTTCGTCGATACGTGCTTCTATCTTGCGATAAAAAGTGAAAGCGATTCTCTCCACTCAAAAGCATATGAGGTGGGTGTCCAATTATCATCACCAATGGTGACTACCTCATGGGTTTTAACCGAGGTGGCTGATGCCTTGTCAGCTCCAATACAACGCCCTGTTTTCTTAGACCTTTTAAACGACCTGAGATCAGATGAAAACCTTTCAATCATTTCTGCCGATAATTTCTGGTTTGAGGCAGGGTTGGACATCTTTCGCACGCATCAGGATAAATACTGGTCGCTCACCGACTGTATATCCATTGCGGTGATGCAGCATTTAGGTTTAAAGGAAGTGCTAACGGCTGACCAGCATTTTGTTCAGGCGGGATTCAGCACTTTGCTTCTGGGAAGGTTAAGACTCTGCACGAGTTTTCTGATTAACTTGTGCCTCGAAGACATGGCTGCGGCGGATTTTCCGGACCACGATGCGGAGGTTGCCCGATTCGATGATGTCGCCACCCTGGATGCCGCGTCCGAGATGACCCTCGCACCATTCGGTAAACAGCCGCGCGTTGGGCACGGCGGTAATCGCGGTAAGGTCGATCCCGGTTTTTTCGCGCAATTGCACCAGAGGCATCCCTCCGCCGATCACCCACCCCGAACCCGACATTACGGCGAACGCCGGCAAACGATCATACTCGTCGGTGATATCGCCGACCAGTTCCTCCAAAATATCCTCGAGGGTAACCATGCCCAAAATGGCTCCGGAAGCGTTCCGCACGGTGGCAATATGCACATGCCCCTTCATGATGGTATCCAGGCATTGTGCCAGGCGCGCCTGTTCGCTCAGATCAATCAACGGTCTCACAATGGCCCGCAAGGAAGGAGCCTGGGGCGCCATGCGCAATTGCGCCACAATATCTTTGAAGTTTACATACCCAATGATGGATTGCGGATCGCCAGGGCGCTCGATTACGGGAAACCGCGTATGCATGTCCATGTGGGCGGCGATCAGCGATTCCGCCAGCGAGTTGGTGACGCACAACGTGGTCACGTCTTGAATCGGCACCATAACGTCTCGAATAAACGTCCGGGAGAGCGCAAGCGTGGAGAGGATAATGCTTTCTTCCCGGCGGCCAATCAGTTTGAGGGAGCGCGCCAGCACGGTAACGGCGCGCAACTCGGCCAGTTCCGGCGCCTCCCCATGCGCGCCGGATTTCAGCCGGAGGCGTAAAAACCGATCCACCAAACCGATAAAGGCTTTCAGGCCCGATTCATACATGCGCACGATGGGCCAGGCGGCAAGTGCAAATCCCAGCATGAGGGGGGATATCGCCAGGCACATCCATTCGTTGTACCGCAACGCAAACACCTTGGGGATCAATTCACCAACGAAAATGGTAACGGCCGTTAAGGGAATGACCACAAGGGAGAGAGATAGCACTTCAATGATTTCCGGCGACCATCCCAGGATGGTCTGGAGCATGGGCGCAATTTTCTCCTCCGCGCCCGCGCCCCCGACCGCCGCCGCGATAGCGCCCACGAGGGTAATGCCGATTTGAACGGTGGTCAGGCTTGCTTCCATGCGTTGCTTCATGTGCAACGCCGCTTTGGCGCCCCGCCGCCGCTCGGCGTTTAACGTTTGCAGCCGTGCGAGCGATACGGATGCCAGCGCCATTTCATAGCCTGCGAACACGCTGTTAATGGCGATCATGCAGCAAATAATGATGATCTCGGTGTAAAAAATAGTGTGCTCCTAAAACACCGGAAAATGAGGTGCCGTTTCCCGCTTCTTCCGAAACGGGGCCTATTTATTTGATTGTTTTATCCTGTGGGTTCCGGCGCTGGTTTTACAGTTTTCTTTTTAGGCTTTGGGCGGGTGTTGCCACGGCTGCCCCGGAAAATTTTGCCTCTCTTGGTTTTGCGATCTCCTTTTCCCATGCGAACCTCCTTCTGTTTTCCTTTTTGCTTCTTTATACACAAGATACTCAGTATAATACACAAAATGACCCAACGTTTTGGAGGTACGGGATATGGTGCGATATGCCAGTATAGTTTTACCCCTGCTGTTGTTAATCGTGTTTGGATGCAGCACCTCCGGGAAGGAGCGAGCCTCAAAAAAAGCTGGTCCGGCAAAGCCTCCGGCTTCCATAGCCATGGATGCCGCAAAAACCGGCACGCCCATCTCAAAATACATTTACAGCCAATTTATTGAACACCTCGGGCGGTGCATTTACACCGGAATATGGGCGGAATCACTTGAGGACCGCAAATTCTTTTATCCCGTGAATGCGGCGGAATCCCCCTGGCAGGCGATAGGCCCCGTGGAAATGACGAAGGAAGCACCCTTTGTTGGCGAGCACACACCACGGCTTATCGCGCCCGCGGGCATTGCGCAAGGCGGGCTGGGCCTTGTAGCGGGCAAGGAGTACACGGGCCGGATTATTCTGGCGGGTACGAAAGGCACGGGACCGGTGGAAGTGTCCTTGGTGTGGGGGGAAGGCGAAAAAAACCGTCAGACCCTTCGCATTTCAAGCGTAAATTCCAAGTACAGCATGTATCCATTGCGATTTATGGCAGGAGCCGGCACGGACAATGGCCGGCTGGAGATTGCCGCACGCGGGAAAGGCTGCGTGCTGGTGGGAACCCTCTCGCTCATGCCTGCGGATAATGTGAACGGCATGCGGCCGGATACGCTGGCGCTGCTCAAGGAATTGAACGCACCTGTGTATCGCTGGCCTGGCGGCAACTTTGTCAGCGGGTATAACTGGAAGGATGGTCTAGGCGATCCAGACAAGCGCCCGCCCCGGAAGAATCCTGCGTGGAGTGGCGTTGAACATAACGACTTCGGCTTTGATGAATTTATGCGGTTCTGCAAGGAAGTGAACGCCGAACCGTATGTCGTGGTGAACAGCGGTTTGGGGGATGTTTCGCTGGCGCTGGAAGAGCTCGAATATGCCAATGGCGGTCTCGATACCCCCATGGGGATCATTCGCGCAGCATATGGTCACCCGGAGCCATATGGGGTGATCTGGTGGGGCATCGGCAACGAAATGTATGGGAACTGGCAACTCGGCCATATGCCTCTGGAAGAGTATGTAAAAAAACACAATACGTATGCAGAGGCGATGCGCGCGAAAGATCCGGCGATTAAGTTAATTGGTGTGGGCGCCACCGGCCCATGGAGTGAAACCATGCTTTCGCAATGCGCAAACAACATGGATCTCTTGAGTGAACACTTCTACTGCGGGGAAAAGCCTGATTTGCTGGCGCACGTCCGGCAGATTCCGGATACTATCCGCGCAAAAGTCAAGGCGCACCGCGAGTATCACGCTAAAGTGCCCGCGCTCGCCGGGAAACATATTCCCATTTGCATGGACGAATGGAATTATTGGTATGGCCCGGATCTCTATGGAGAAATCGGCACGCGCTATTTCCTCAAGGACGCACTCGGCATCGCCATGGGTTTGCACGAGTACTACCGCGTCAGCGATACGGTGTTCATGGCCAACTATGCGCAGACGGTAAATGTAATCGGGGCTATTAAAACCAGCAAAACTGCCGCGGCGTTTGATACTACCGGCCTTGTATTAAAGCTTTACCGCAATGAATTCGGCGTGGTACCCATCGCCGTGGAATATCCCAAAGGCCCAATCGATGTAATGGCGGCATGGACGGAAGACCGGTCCGCGCTCACTGTGGGCGTTGTGAATGCATCAACCGAGGCCAGTTCTGTTCCGTTCACCCTGACCGGTGCTGCGCTTTCCGGTTCGGGCACGCGCTGGATGATCATGGGCAAGGAACCAAAATCGTTTAATGAACCCGGCAAAGAACCGCAGGTAATCATTCAGGAACAGCCGGTGCAGCGCCTTGGCACTGCGCTCGAATCGCCTCCGCTCAGCATCTGCCTGTATCGTCTTGACGTTAAATAATCCCATCCGGAACAAGTTGACACGTAAATAAAGGAGAGGCGTCCGCCGAGGGAAGGACGGACGCCAGGAGTGGGAGGGGGAAAGAAACCTATCCCGTTGAAAAATGGGAGTTGCGGGTTGGGAAGGATAACCATGGGCAATGCTCACAGTGCATCGGCCCAGGTTCCCGCAACTCGATTTCTTCAACGGGCACAAACATCATTTTTGAAACTCCAGTTTTCCGGCAAGGGCAACCGCGACCCGGGCGACATTCGCGCCGTGGGTCTTGGCGACGGCCAGTTGTTCTTCACTTACGCCGATGGGTTCATGAGCAAGGTTGGTGGTCCGCGCATAGGGACCCCAATGAAGTCCGCCATATTCGTATTTGGGCGTGTGTTTGGGCAAGGGCACGAGAATCATGCCGCATTCCGCAAGATTGGCCATCAGGGAAAGCATGGCCAATTCTGCTCCACCACCGGCAGAGCCTAGCCCTCCGCCGGTGGCGAAGACAGCGCCTACTTTTCCGGTCAGGGCGTCTTTTGCCCACAACCCGGAGCACACGGTGTCGATTAACTTCTTGACCCGCCAGTCCATGCTGCCCATATGAACGGGGGTGCCAAAAATAATGGCCTGGCTGGAGGTCATATCCTCCGCCGTAGTTTCTTCGGCATTTCTAATAAGGGCTTCCACACCGGGAATGCCCACAGCGCCCTCTGCCACGGCTTCCGCCATTTTTCTGGTGGAGCCGTAATCGCTCGCGTATATCACTAACACTTTCGTCATGGCACTCATACTTTCCAGGACTTTTTTCAAGGCCTGCTAACGGTTGATTATTTGAACAGGTGAACCATGGTTTTCATTCCCAATAGCAGAAAAATTGTGTTTTGGGAAACAAGTTGCCATGCGCCTTAGATTCCCCCTAACGCTTTGAAAATAGACTTGTGGACAATAAATTTTCAGAGCAGAAAGGGCAGCGAGTCTGGAGGTTGGAATCTGAAGTTAAAAACCTTACGCCTACCCCCCCATCGTTTGGCCCCCACCCCAAATGGAACATACCCCCTGGTATTAGGGATTATACGGCTGTACAGTCCTGAACGAGTTGAAGCGGAACAGCCCCCTCCCTGGTCTATTTCATGGGAATAGTTGACGGGCCAAGGCATAGATGATACTGTAGTTACGCCTCCCATAGAAGAAAGGATACGCATTGGACCCAAAGAAGAAAAGAAACCAAGGCCGGGTACTGGCATATGTGGTGGCTATCTTTGCCCTGGCGGCCTTGTCCATCTTCGGCGCGGTTTTATACTATGGCAGCAAAACCATCTTTGATCTGTTGACCGAAAACAAGCAACTCAAAATGGCCCTGACCAATCTTACCCAGGAAGACCAGATCGGATACGCCAAAGTGCTGTCCCAGACCACCCGCGACGGCCAAGTGTACACCCGCCTGAAATTTGTAGAGACCGCCCGGAACAACAAGCTCGAAAAAGTCCTCGAAACGGACTACGAAATCCAAGGCGACGTTGTTCATTTCGATGCATTGATCATAAAATTCGACAATCGCATGGTAATGGACGGAAAAGAACGAGCCCTCTACCTATGGCGCCGGGTGTACGGTGAAAAACAACCTCCGGAAGCCGGATTCCCCATAGAAACCCCCGGCCAGGAACCACAACGCTACAAAGAAATCATGCAAAAGCTCTCCGTAAGCGACCGGCAAATGTTCTGGTCCTCGATATGGGATTTATCGAACGAACCCGACCGCCTTCGCGAATTCGGCATCCAGGCCATCTTCGGCAACGCCGTGTATACCAAACTGCGGGAAGGGCTCATATACATCTTCAAAATCGATGCTACCGGCCAGGTTTCGCCGGAAGTAGTTCCCGACATGTAAAACCGGACAATGTATCGTTGGTTCATGCGCATATAATGAACAGCAAACAGAAAGAAAGTGCAGGAGTACGTCGTCACACGGTTGTGCTGGCGATAGTGGCATTGATTCTCAGCGGCTGCAGCGCAAAACCAGAACCTTCACCAAAAACAACAGACAAAATAAAAGTAATTGCACCCTTTCCCCCACAAGCCTATTTTGTGGAACAGGTCGGAGGATCCCGCGTCGAGGTCACGGCCCTCGTGAAAACCGGCTCCTGTGCGGAAACTTACCAGATTACCCCAAAACAGATGGATGCACTGGCACACGCACACATGTACGTTCGAGCCGGTCTGCCGTTTGAAGAAATCCTCGTTTCAAGAATTGAAGAGGTCTGTCCGCAACTGAAGATACTGGACCTTCAAAGTGCGTCCCCCACCGAATCGAAGGAAGTATCCACACAACATGATCTTCCCCCTCCCCATCAGGAGGATCCGCATACCTGGCTGGATCCCCTAAGCGTCATCCAACAGGTGCACCTCATTGTTCAAACGCTTTCCACCATTGATCCCGCCCATCAAATCGAGTATTCAAACCATGCGGCCGCATTTATACGGGAAATAACCGCCCTCCATGAAAAAATAAGCACCCTCCTGGCCCCATTAAACGGGAAAACACTCTATGTCTTTCATCCGGCTTTCGGACATTTCGCGGCCCGGTACGGACTGAAGCAGATCTCCTTGGAACGAGAAGGAAAACCGCCCAGCCAACACCACCTGGAAGAGGTAATCGAAGCCATGAAACGGGACGGCGCCCGGACAGTGTTTATAGAACCCCAAAAAACAGACCCTTCCCTCAAAGCCATTACCGAAACAACCGGCGCGCAATTAGTGCCTTTGGACCCGTTAAACCACGAATATCTCCAGAATCTCGAAGCTATGGCTATCTCCATTTCAAAAGGGCTTTCCTGAAATGACCCCCGCGGTTGAAATACAGAATCTCTCCTTCAGATACGAAACAGAACCCGTCCTGGTGGATGTTAACCTCACCATAGAAAAAGGGCGAATGGTATGTTTTGCCGGTCCTAATGGCGGTGGAAAATCCACCCTGTTCCGGTTGATCCTGGGGCTGATCAAACCGGAAAAAGGTCTCATTCGCGTTTTAGGCCGCGCCCCGGAACAAACCCGCAGGAACATCGGCTATGTGCCGCAAAATTTCACGTTCGACACCAAATTTCCCGTGCGCGTGATCGACGTGGTCCGCATGGGATGCCTCGGCCATAGTCCCTGGTGGAATCTCCAGCGCCAGCCTCATCATGCACACGCCCGCCGCGCCTTGGAGGAAGTGGGCCTCGCCCATTTGGCAAACCAGTGGTTCAATACCTTGTCCGGAGGCCAGCGCCAGCGTGTGCTGATAGCGCGCGGACTCGCCACCGAACCCGAAATACTGCTATTGGATGAACCCACTGCCAACGTGGACGCAGGGGCGGAAGAAGAGATCCTCAGACTGCTCGAATCATTACGGGGAAAACTGACGGTGCTGTTGGTTACACACAGTGCCTTGGTGGCCTCCCGTTTCCTCGAAATGATCGTATGTGTCAATCGCCTCGTACACATTCATCCCAAAGCCTCCAACGTGGACGATCAACTCATGCGCCATATTTGCGGATATGAGCCACTGCCCGCTTCCCAAGAGGGCGCCCTCCATGGCTGATTTCCTCTATGCCTTGATTGATTCCTCCCTGGCAAGAAATGCCTTGTACATGGGGCTTTTGGCCAGCGTGGCCTGCGGCGTGGTTGGAACCTATGTGGTGACGCGGCGCATTTCCTACATTGCAGCAGGCGTTGCCCATTGCGTGCTGGCAGGATTGGGCGCCGCGCACTATTTGAACGTCGTCCTCGGATGGACCTATCCCACTCCCATTCAAGGCGCGCTCATCGCCGCGTTGATCGCCGCAGGCATCATCGGATGGGTCTCTCTGCGCGCCCGGGAACGCGAAGACACCGCCATCGGCGCCGTATGGGCCATCGGGATGGCCATCGGCATTCTCTTCATCTACCGGACCCCCGGATACAACCAGGACCTGATGAACTACCTCTTTGGCAATATTCTCCTCGTCTCCAACCATTACCTCTGGATCACCCTCATACTGGACGGCGTCGTATTGGGGATCGCACTCCTGTTCTATCACCAGTTGCAGGCCGTCTGTTTTGATGAAGAATTCGCCCGGTTGCGTAATCTGCATACCGGCTTTTATTTCTTCCTGCTCCTGGCCATGACCGCCGTAACCGTCGTCCTCCTGTCCATGGTCGTCGGCATTGTTCTCGTCATCGCCCTGCTCACCCTGCCTGCGGGCATCGCGGGGCGCATCGCGCGTTCCATGGGACAAATGATGGTTATCTCCTGCTGCTTCTGCGCAGGGATCACCATCACCGGATTAGCAGTCAGTTACGGCCCTGACCTGCCCGCCGGCCCTACGATAATTATTCTTGCAGGATGCACGTATATAGTCACTCATGCAATTACCTATCTGCGCGGACTCCGCCGAGGATAAAGCAATATCTTTTGTGCGCTGCACGTACCCACCCACCCCATGCATCCCACTTGCATGGCTAACCCTCCATGGTGTATAGTACTTTAAATTCCTGAAACTGAAAAAACGTTGTTTTGGGAATTTTGTGGCAAAACAGGACGTTTTGGAGCAAAAATAGCCCAGAATACATAAATCACAAAAGAGCGCTCGTAATAGCACTTGATGATTGTTGTAAGGTCTGGTAAAATATGGTTTTGCGATGGTCGCAACGCCGATTAACAATACGTAATAAAATTACGGGAGGAAAGAAAAACTATGAAATCACGTTGGATGGTTCTGACACTTGCAGTATGTTTGGCGCTGGTTCTCGTGGGCGCCACGGGCTGCAAACACAAGAAACAAGAGCCGGTTATCACCACGCCCGGCGGACCCTCAGGCAGTGGCACGGGCGGACAGCCTGAAGTCAAAGATGTCCTGTTTGGGCCGAACGGTCTGTTGAAGCCGGTGTATTTCGACTTTGACAAGTCGAATTTGCGCCCGGATGCCATTGAACAGCTTAACAAGAATGCAGAAGTCATGAAGAAGCATCCGGAATACATTTACCAGATTGCCGGGCACTGCGATGAACGCGGCACTCAGGAATACAACCTGGCGCTGGGCGAACGCCGTGCGTTGGCCGTCCGCGACTATCTCATTTCAGTCGGCTTGGGCGCAGACAAACTGGTGACAATCAGCTACGGCAAAGAACAACCGGCAGATCCGGGCCACGACGAAGCCGCATGGTCGAAAAATCGCCGCGCTGAATTCAACGAAGGCAAGAAATAACCGCCGCGCACATAGTTTTTTTGATAGTTTGATCCCTCTCTGGATACACGCAGTTTTCAGAGAGGGATTTTTTCTCACCCCGCCAGGCCGTTTGTACTCGAGTTGCATAGGACCTTATTGCACGTCATATCGGCGGGCAGAACATGAAGACATTCACGGGCCAGCCGTTTCCGGTTTTACAGGATTTCCTATTGTACAACGCTATCAATAACTACCGCGGCGTTTGGCTGTCCTGAGTTCCGGGCCACTTCGGCAGGCGTTTTCCCCGAAGCACTCTTTTGGATTTTGGATGCACCGTGGGCCAACAACACGCGCACTACATCAATATGCCCTCTTTGCGCAGCTTCATGCAACGGTGAAAAACCTTCGGTGGTTTCACTTACCAGATTGGTATCCGCGCCATGCTTGAGCAAGCATTCAACCGCGGCCTGCTGGCCTTCATAGGCGGCCAAATGCAATGGGGTACGCCCGAACAACATGCCATTTACGTACTCTGGATTAAGCGTCAGCACTTTATCCAGCCGCTCGACATCGCCAAACCTGGCCGCATCAATCAATTCCTGATAGACCACCGCCCGCAAAAACATCACCGTGCGATCCTGACCAATCCGCATGGCCAATTGCAGCGGGGTAAGTCCAAGCGCCGGCGGGCGATTCTTTACTTGTTCAAGCACCAGGGCCAAGGGCGTTTGACCTGCCTTGTTCAATGCACAGGTGTCAGCGCGTTTTCCCACTAAAAGCTTGACGGTTCGCAAATGTCCGTTCATCACAGCCGCATGCAGGGGAGTGTTCCCGTCGCCATCCGGCGTATCAATATTCAACCCCCGCAAAATAAAAAGCTGCATGGGACCCCAATGTCCTGCCGCCGCGGAAACATGCAATGGCAGTTTCCCCTCATTATCCGCGGCCCGAATATCCGCTCCCCCTGCGGTTAAAGACTTTACAATCATAATATGACCCCGCCGTGATGCAATATGCAGCGATGTCCGGCCTTTCTTATCCTGTGCATTTACCTCTGCCCCTTTTTGAGCCAGCCATTCCACCGTTTCCAAACAACCGCGCTCCGCCGCGGTGTGTAAAGGGGTCCAGTCCGTGTTATCCCTTGCATTCAGATCCAGATTGAGCGAAACCAGCCACTGGGTCATCTCCGGAGTGTCATTTTCCGCCGCGGCAAACAATGCGGTGCGCCCAAACCGATCTATTACATTTATCTCTGCGCCAATTTCCATCAGTTTTCTGGCAATAGTCTGACGCTGATGATACAAAGCAATTATAAATGGAGTGCGTTCATCTGAATCACGCGCCCCAATGTTTACCCCTTTGGACAACAGATACTCCATAATGGTGGAATGATCGTTAATGATGCTGTAGAACAACGGCGTCCGTTTTTCCCGATCCACTGCTTCGATATCCGATCCTTTGTCCACCAATTGCTGAGTAATATTCATGTTGCCCGTTTCCGCGGCAAGGTGCAGCGGGGTTCGGCCTTCTTTATCCTTGAAGGTAATATCGGCATTGTGTTCAATCAGCAGTTTCACCATCTCCGCGTTTCCCAGCATTACGGCTGAATGCAGCGGGGTAAAACGCCTGCGGTCTTTGGTCTTGATATCCGCTCCCTGATCAAGCAAGAACACGGCAATATCCGGAAAACCTTTTTCCACCGCCAGATGCAAGGGGGAAAATGCATCCTGGTTTTTATTTTCGATGCTGGCCCCTTTATTAACAAGCAATTGGACGACATCAAGACGGTGGTTATCCACTGCCACATGAAGGGGGGTCATACCGCTCTTGTTGACCGTATCGATTGCGGCGCCCCGGGAAATCAAAAAGTCAATCATTTCAATATCCCCGCTTGGAATCGCTTGATGAAGCACCGAATCGCCCGCAAATGACCGCGTCACCATATTGATATCCCCGCCATGCTCCAATAACAGATCAATCCCCTCCTTGAATTTGATATTCACGCCCAAGCTGAGGGCCGTTCTGTAATCATTATCTTCGGCGAGAGGATCCGCACCCGCACCAAGCAGGAGTTTCATCATATCCAGGTCTTTTGCCATAGTGGCCGCCATCAGGGGCGTGCCCCCTGAAAAAGTCTTGGTATTCACCGAATCCGGCGCCGCTTTGATGATTTCTTTTACATACTGGAAATCGCCCAATCGAACGGCCTGATGGAGGCCATACCCCACGTTCAGTGCGCGAAGCAATGAAACGGCATCCCATTGTTTCGCCATGGCGGCCACAATCGCCGGCCCGCTGTGCACGTCTCGCTCAACACCGCTCGTGATATTTTCATTCAGCGCGGCAAGCATCCGGATAACATCCACATTCCCTTTTTCCGCAGCGATATGGCTGGGCAGATAATTGCGTTGATCCGGCACGTCGAAACTAAACCCCCGCACATGCAGTTCCAGCAATGTATAGACTTTGTTGGCCATGGCGGCGAGATGCGCGGCCATAAGCCCCTGCGGTTCTTTGGCTGCCGGATCCCCCCCTGCCTGTGTCAACTCCTCCACTATGTTCGCGCATCCCTGCTGCGCCGCATATAAAAGCGGATCCAGATTTTCCTGATTCCGCGCGCTTAGATCCGCACCACTCCGGATAAAATCCACACACGCATACAGGTCTTTTGCGGCAATTGCTTGAAAAATGGAATCATATGCCGCTTGACGTCCAAATGAGGCGGAGGCCCGCCATGGGGGCGCCGGCGATTTTTCCGGTATGCCGATAACGTCCGGCTCCCCGGAATATACGGGCAACGGGGGAAAATCTTGTTCATCCAATCCATACATTTCCATGCCTGGCGGAGGAGCCACAGGACCAGGCATCGTCTGCGCCGGGTTCTCAGGCATGCCTTGTGCATGAATATATTCCATGGAATCTCCCCCATAAAATCCCAGCATCAACAGGAAAATCACGAATACATATTTCGCTTTCATCACTAACGTCCTTGTCGCATCCTATATTGGTTCATGGCAGATGCAACATGTATAGTGCCACGGAGACGGCCTACTGCTCAACCCGTCCCGGTTCTTTCCATTGAAAGGTAACGACGGACCGGGGTGTTGCCGACGCAGTAAACATATATGCGCCATACCATTCCGGCTTCAATTCGCCCTCCGCCAGGGAATCATTCGTTTTCATCCAGGCCGGGGGACTCCAGGGTGAAGCCACGAATAACAGTTCCGGATTCTTTGCCAACGCTGTCTTCAGTACCGGCAGTACATACGCTCTGTCTTTCTCGATGGAAAAATGGTCCAGTGCAGGATCGGCCTGCCCTTCAGGAACATCATCATAGGAATAATAGGGTTCGCCGGCAAAATCCGATGTTCCAATGCAAATGCGCATAAGGTTCATGCCGATGCCCTTTGCGGGGCTGACCAGACGCTCGATGACTTCCTCCCGCTTTTCCGGCGTCAAACGCGAAAGGTTATAACACGTACTGTGTTCCAGCGACCCGCCCAACCCAACAATTGATTGATAGGTTTGGGCGGGATCGACAATAATATCTCTTTTTCTTGGACTCTTCGCTTTTTTCAATTCCAGCGGTGCTCCTTTTGAGAGGGCCGCTTTTCCATCCTCAGAACTGATCCAAACATTTACTTGGGCATAAGAAAACTCCGTACTCATGCAAAAGGCGAGGAGGCAACATGACAAGAAACGATAGAAAAGCGGCATAAACGAGTCCCTTTTACTCATACAGGACTTAATTTGGCGATTCTTCCGTCAGCGCTTTATTGATTTCCCGGCGAAGTGATCCTTCAAAATTAAAGGAAAGCCCGACATGCACTTTCCGGATTACGCCATCTTTTCCAATGATAACCGTCTGCGGAATGCCATTTACCATGTATTTTTCAAATACGGCATTGGAAGGATCTGTAAGCACGGTTAGGTCAATCCCTTGTTCCTTTATGAACTCTTTCACCAAGGGCAGTTTTTCATTATTGATGCCGTACGCGACAACTCCCCGGCCATAGAACTCTTTCGCCAATCGGTCGATAATCGGAAGGCCTTTGCGGCAGGGGGGGCACCAGGTAGCCCAGAAATCCAATACGACAACATCCTTGCCACGATGGCTGGAAAGCTCCACCTGTTGCCCGTCCAGCGAGGGAAGTTGAAAACCAGGTGCAGGCTTCCCTTCCAATGGATGAGCCGTTAAAGAGTTGGAAAAATAATGCAGAATGGGAATCACTATGATCGCTAAAATGATTATCAGCAAGCGTTTCCAGGAATTCATACTACACGTTCCTTCTTATGATTGTTCAGACGGATGGCCGGCGCGCAAATCCATCCAAGCCATTTCCTGAGTAGTGAGCGATATATCCAATGCGGCGGTCAATTCTTTAAATTCATTGGGGGTGTAGGCCGCCACCAGCGGAAATACATTATAGGATTGATTCAACACATAGGCCAAGGCCATCTGGGTTACCGAACAACCCCTATCCCGCGCCAACAGGGTGGCCCGATCCAATCGCCGCCAATTATCCTCGCATCCATAACAGCGCATATAAAGAGTTTCGGCGTGTTCTTCCTGATTTTCCCGGGTGAGACGGCCTGAGAACCATCCACCGGCCAGACTCGACCAGCAGAACAGCGGAAATTGTTCCCGTTCATACCACAGCCGCTGATGTTGGTTGGCAGGGCCCGTAATCGTGATGCAATCATCCCAGGGTGCTTCAATTTGTTCCGCAAGGCTGAAATGGGGGCTGCTCACGGCAAACGGCGTGAGATTATGCGCCTTGGCGTAGGCATTCGCCTCTAGTATGCGATTCACAGTCCAATTGGATCCGCCAAACGCATGAATGCGGCCTGCCTCTTTATGTTCATTCAGCACTTCAACAATAGGCCCCACCGGAACGCCAGGATCATCCCGATGCAATACAAATAAATCGATGTAGTCCGTTTTCATTCGGGCCAGAACATCAAAAATATCCGCGGTAATGTCAAAGGGCGTTACCCGTTTCCGGTCTGCATTATGATGTGCCCCTTTGCCCAGCACCACCACCTTGTCACGAATACCCCGTTGATTTATCCAACGGCCTAGAATGCGATCACAATCCCCGCCGCCGTAGACATGCGCCGTGTCAAACGTGGTACAACCTGCGTCGAAGGCGGCATCAAGCAGTTCCATGTTCTCCGCTTCGGTTTCCACGCTCAACATGATGGCGCCCTGCACCAGTCTAGAGATCTCTTTGCCGATTCCCGGCACCCGGCCATACTTCATATTCGTTTTTTACTCCATTTCTGAAAGGCTTATTCCATCGGATATTTCAGGCCCCACTGGGCTCGAATTCGATCCAAGGTGTCCATGATTTCAAGGGTTTCATAGAGCGGCATGGTTTCGCATTCGAGTTTCCCCTCCCGGATGCATTGACCTGCCGCAGCAGCTTCATAATTATATCCATTTCCCAGCAGGGGGAGTTCCGCATCGATGGGGTCGTGGCCGGATTCCGTCAACGTGGCGCGGGTTCCGCACCAGAACATGGAATGCACGCGAATCATGCCGTCCGTGCCCATAATGGTCACTTCATGAGGGGTATTCGTGCGCACCGCCGAGGATAACAAGGCCAACCGCCCCCCGGAATACCCCAGCACATAGGCGGCCTGCTCATCCACTCCAGTATCGCCAAGATGGGCCAAGCCGGAAATCTTCTGGGGCGGTGTTTCGAAGACCATCGAGGCCATCGAGACACAATACACTCCAACATCCAATAGCCCCCCGCCGCCAAAATGGGGACTAAACAGGCGGCTTTCCTCATCATAGCCCGCGCGAAACCCAAAATCCGCCTGGATCATGCGCGGCTCGCCAATGCGGCCTTCCTTTAACCATTCACGTACTTTGACAATAATGGGCAAGAAGCGCGTCCACATCGCTTCCATGAGAAATCGTTTTTCCTCACGAGCCACTTTTATCACTTCTTCCGCTTCGCGACGGTTGATGGCAAAGGGCTTTTCACAGAGCACCGCCTTGCCCGCCCGCAAGCACAAAATACTGTTGCCCTTGTGCATGGGATGGGGCGTGCCGACATATACGGCATCGAGATCGGGATCATTTGCCAAGGCTTCATAGGACCCATAGCAGCGTGGCGCGCCGAACTCCGCGCCAAACGCGTCCGCTTTCTCCTGGGTTCTGGATCCCACGGCCAGCAGTTCCGCATCCTCCAATACACGTAATCCTTCGGCAAATTTATGCGAAATATTGCCGCATCCTATTATCCCCCATCGAATTCGATCTGCCATCTGTATACTCCCTCATTCCAACGATTTGCTGGTAATCAAGCCGATGCCGCGGCCTTTATCGCCCACTGCACAATAAAACATATAGAACGTATCATTTTCCTGGTTATACACCAGTGAGATTTTATGCGCGTATTGCTTGTCCAATCCACTCGGATTCCCGCCCGCCTTATAAAGCGGCTCGGGATGACTGGTCCAATGATATACATCCCGCGAACACGCAGCCATGATGTGCGCGCCGCCCTTCCCCACGCCAAAATAAAACATGACCCAATGGTCCCCGTCATGCAGCACTTTCCCGTCTGAACAAAACTGTTCGTCATAGCTTCCGGGAGGACCGTTCTTGATAATGGGATTGCCCGGATAGCGGGTCCAATGCAGCAGGTCCGTGCTGTTTACAATGCCGGTCTGTTCGATACTGCCATTCGCCGCATTGTAAAAATTCCAGAACTTCCCGTCATGTTCCACCAGCCAGGGCGCGTAGATGCAGTCTTTTTCCCAAGCCGCCGCACCTTCAATAGACAGGATCGGCATGGAGTCCGATGCGCGATGCCATGTCTCACCGTCCTCGCTCCATGCGGCTCCTTGCGCCCCAGGCCGCAACTCATATCCCCCTTGTTTCGGGTAACACGAATACAGGGCCCAGAATTTCCCGTTCCATCGTTTAAGGGTGCGCGGACCGCGGACGTCATAGGAATCAAACAGCGCCGTGCAAAACGCCACGCCGCCATGATCAAACATGCCCGGGGCGCCAAAACTCATGACCAGCCCTTTCGGCGTCCAATGCACCAAATCCCGGCTCACCGCAAGGGCGGTCTGATATCCCCGGTCATCAAAGCCCGTATAAAACATCCGCCACTCATCGCCTTGCCTCCATACCAAAGGGCAATCCGTCATCTTGAAATTCAACCCGTCTTTCGGGGCTGGAGGTATTACATGATCCGGGTAGTAATGCCATCCGCGATAAGGAGCAGTCCATTGAACCAGCGTAGCGCGATCAATCTCCATAGGTGATTCCTTTGCCGGTTCTGGCGCCGCTTGCGATGCTCCGAATATGGCGCAGAAAAGGATAAAACGCCACACTGTCTGTTTCCCTGCCTTCATTACAATGAATTCCTTAATTTATGGGGCCGATGGCATGGGTGCGGGGATGCGTTCGATGGTTTTGGGCTGGTTTACCCATTCCTCTTCGCCGTAAAGCCCCGCCAGGGAAATATCAATGGGTTGAAAGCCGAGTTTTAACGCGGGTGAATCCGATTTCAGCCGGAAATCCCGCGCATCCACATTCTCAAACATGGGATCGGCTATCACCGAATGCACATCCTGTCCCTCGGCTTGCCACTGTTCCAGCGTCTTGCCCGCAAACGCTATAGGGGCGTTTGAGGTGTCCCAATAGCAGTTTTGGAAATTCCGGAAATTGCCATTGCTCCAATTGCTGCCCAGCAGCTTGCCATTGTTAAAAAGAACAATATTCCGCTCAAAGAAAAAGGAGATATGTTCTTCCTGACGCGACCGGATTAACTGTTCCCGGTGCGAAAACGCGAAAACATTGTTCTGCACCCGGTTATCCCGGCCATAGTGCTGATGCAGCGTGCCGGTCAAGGTGTTGCAGACAATATTATTCGTGGCGAGGATATCCGTGCTGCCTTCATCAAAATAGATCCCCCAGCCGCCCGATATTTTCGGATTCGAATACACATCATGGAAGTAATTATTCTGAATAACGGTTCCGGGGGAAATACCCAGCGTGTAAATCGCACCCATATCGCTGAGTTGACCTTTGCCGACATCGTGGACATTATTGAATTCAATAATGTTGTGGTTCGCGGAACTCTCCTGATACCCCCAGGACCAGCCGACAGAAATCCCAGAATAACGGAAATCGCAAATCTCATTATGGGAAAGCCGGTTATACGAAGTACGGCCCATCCAAACCCCCACTGCTTCCCGGAACATAAGTCCGCCGTCATGCAGGAAATTATTATCCACCACATTCCATAAAGCGGCCTCATTATCAGACGCGGGATTGCCTCCTTCGCCAATGCGCACCCCGCCCGCACCCATGTCCGTAATCTCGCTATGGGTGAGGCTGTTGTATTGGCACCCTGCCCGGAACCACAAACCATAGGTGCCCGCGTGGGCAATTTCGCACCGATCCACCGTGCAATGCCGCGCCCCCGTGGCTTCGAATGCCGCGGGGATGGTATAGGCCGCCTGCGCATCGCTAATGCCTTCCGGCGCAATCGTATATTCGGCATAGTGCATTTTCAGGCCGCTGAAGCTTAGATAGTGCACGAATTTGCCTTCCGCCGGCTTACCGTCCAACCGGATTAATTGTTTGGCAACCGGTATCACTGCCTGAATGTTGTCCGGCGTTTCCCCGGGCATCGGCATGTAATACACTTTCCCTGTTTTCCGGTTCAGATACCATTCCCCCGGGGCATCCAAGGCTTCAAACACATTTTCCACGAAATACCACTGATTTTTAAGCCAATAGGCAAACGGCCACCGGGCGGGGCCTGTGAATTCCACACTATGCTTCTCTTCATCAAGCGCCTTAATGCGCAGCGAAGACGTAGCCCAGGAATGGAATATCACCACCAGGGCATCTTCCAGATTCGCCCAAGGCTTCAAATCTCCGGGTTTATACTGAAATTTCGTGGCGCTGTTGGCCTCTTTCCCCGAAGCGGGGTCTTTTTCCTTTACCGGACCTTCCGTATACAGGAAATCCGAATCGGGGGGATAATCCCCAAAAGGATGCGCCGCATTCGGAGTGCGCGCGGGCTGACGGCGCTGACCATTAACCCATAACGCGCTAAATCTCAGATTTTCCGGGACATCCGCCACAAAGAGCGCGCCTTCCTGGCGCCACCCGGAAACCGTTTGGCCACCACTAATTACCGGAACCTCTCCAGGATACGCTTCATAGCATATGGGGGCCTCTTTTGTCCCGGAATCCTCATCCGTGAAGACGATCGGTTCCGTGATGGAATACTCCCCCCCACGAATGACCACCTTCACCGGTTCGGATAACTTGCCTTGTGCCTTAAGTGTACGAAGCGCGTCGCGCGCTCCAGCGATAGTGGCCAACGGCCCGTCGCTCTGGGCCGTATTCGGTTCCGCCAGGCTTCCCGGCCATGCATCATTTCCATTTGTGGCGACATACAAGGTCATGGCGTCCGCCTGAATGTTCAACACCGACAGCAGCCCAATACACAGGCACCCCAAAACGAATTGTCTCATCAGATGGTTCATTGGATGGCTCCTTTTGACGTAATGTTTGATTGATTATAAATAATGCGCGGGATCGACTCAAAAGTCAGACAAAAACCACTGGTTGAAATATTGATGTTCTAAAAGAGTAACGCTTAGAATTGTCATAAGTGCACTCTAATTGAAAGCGAGGGCGCGGTGAATACTAACATGGAACATCCGCTTAACCAGGAAACAATTCATACTCACAGAATGATACTGTTAAAAACATGCATGCCGGGGATTGTGCATGATCTCAATAATGCCAACAACAACGCAATGATGGGCATTGAAAGTCTATCGGAAATATGGAGAACGGTTGGCCCCATGCTGGATCGCATTAATGAGGAACGATCCGGATTCAAGATTGGGTTCCTCTCCTATGATGAGTTGCGCGAAGAAATTCCAAGGATGTTCTCCGGCGTGAGAGAAGGATTAACCAATATCCGCAGCATGACGGACGAAATCAGAAGGTATGTGTATCAAGGGCAGGACCACGGCATGGAGAAAATAGATCCTAACGGAGTAGTAGAGGCTGCGGCAAAATTGCTCATGGGATATGTTAGAAAGTTTACAAACAATTTCTGTCTCTGTTACGCAAAAACACTGCCTCCTGTCCATGGCAATTTCCAGCAATTGGAGCAAGTGGTCATTCACATGATTCAAGACGTCTGTCAAACCCTTCCGGACCGCGACAGCAAACTGAAGATAATCACAGACTCTCAGGAAGAGGGGAAAATCATAACCGTTGAAGTCTCCGCGGAAAACGGAAATGACGTTGCCACAGAAAACTGGCAGCCCGTGGATCCCGCGCCGGAAATCCGGTACAAAGGCCCCTCCAGCTTCATGGATCTCTCATTTGCCGCCTGGATAGCGTCGAATCATGGTGGACATCTGGAAGTCAAGACCTTCCCGGGACCAATATCCCATGCCGTGAGGATGCTTGTGCCGGGCATCCACGGATAGCACCCTCTCTTTTCATGGGGCGCCTCGGAAAACCAGAGAGCACCCCGCCCATCGGGGCAGCGGCAAAGCAATTCCATGCCGCCAGTGTTTCAGGGAATATGACCAGTTTGCATAAGAGAAGTATTCGCGATAAACTCATGCCCGGAAGCGGATGCATTTTGCATCAAGGCAATCGCGTTGCACGTATGGTTTCTTGAGGAATATGCCTATGACGTCCTCCTTGCCGGTGTTGGCAATTGACGATGAATGGACTTCTCTCCAGGCCTGTAAACTCATCCTGCGCATGGAAGGCATAGAAAACGTGATTTGTTGTCAAGATGCCCGGAAGGCGATGGCCGTACTTGCCCAACAGAAGATCGGGGTGGTGTTGTTGGATCTGTTTATGCCCCACATATCCGGATTGGATTTGCTGGGGAAAATATGTCAGGAATATCCTGATGTGCCGGTAATCGTCGTAACCGGCGCCAGCAATATCGAAACGGCCGTGGAATGCATGCGATCCGGTGCTTTTGACTATATGGTCAAACCCATTGAGCGAAGCCGGCTGCTTTCGGGCGTGGAACGCGCTTTCGAGGTTCTGGAACTTCGGCAAACCTGCGCGGATCTTGCCTACCGCCTCCAAAATCAAGAATTATTGCATCCGGAAGTGTTTGCGGGCATTGTAACGCAAGACCCCGCCATGCATGCCGTATTCCAATGTGTGGAAGCCGTGGCCCCCTCCTCCAGGCCGGTATTGATTACCGGCGAAACGGGTGTAGGCAAGGAAATGATAGCACGAACGCTGCATACCCTCAGCGGACGGGAAGGGCAGTTTATCGCGGTAAATGTCGCGGGTTTGGATGATACGCTTTTTTCCGATACGCTGTTTGGGCATCGAAAGGGCGCATTTACCGGCGCGGACAAGGATCATCCCGGTCTTATCGCTCAGGCCAAAAGTGGCACATTATTCCTCGATGAAATCGGAGATCTGAGTTCAATAGCGCAAATTAAACTCCTTCGGCTAATACAAGAAAAAGAATTTTACCCTCTCGGAAGCGCCGAACCCGAATCCACCGATGCCCGAATCCTGGTGGCCACCCATCAAGATCTCGGTAAATTACAGGTATCCGGAAGATTCCGCAAAGACTTGTACTACCGGTTGAAATGCCATCATATTCATATACCCCCTCTTCGGCAACGCAGAAATGACATTCGATTGTTGGTGGACTATTTCTTAACCCAGGCATCCGCCACCATGGGCAAAAAAGCCCCCGTCCCGGCAAAAGGACTCTTTGATCTTCTCGCCACCTATTCATTTCCCGGCAACGTTCGGGAATTGGAGTCCATGGTATTTGACGCTGTAAGCAAACATACCAGCGGCATGCTCTCCACCAGCACGTTTTCACAGCGGATCCAGTCAGACGACGACTCCGGATCAGATCTCCACGAACATCCCGAAGAATCGTCAGGAAAATCTCCTTTTACCTCCATGACACATCTTCCCACGCTGGAAGAAACCGAATGGATCGTGATACATGAAGCCTTGCGCCGGGCTAACGGCAATCAAACCGTGGCGGCCCGGCTATTGGGGATATCCCAACCCGCCCTGAGCAAACGTCTAAAGCGCCACCCGGTCCATTAACCCAGAACTCTACCCCAAATCAACCCATAACTTCAGGCATATTTCTCATTTCCGTCATAATCTTCGTAAGTCATTATATTTAAACGCCTTGCCCGAAAAAATAAAAATTCGCTATAACATTAGTTATACCAACCTCTTCCCCTTCAAGCTTTCTGTATTTTACGACAACTCATTGTCTTGCAAGACCTTATAAAAGAGGGTATAAAGTGGCACGACTATTGCGTCCCCTAATGCGTTCTGTTCAGGATCATACCGAAAAGAACAAAACGCTTGGAGAGTTGATTTCTTTAGCGGAACGCGTGGGAGGGCCGCTGAAAAATGGGAACGAATGAAAACAACGTTTCCGCAATATAGCCCCCACCCTCTCCGTTTTGGGATCGCTGGGAAATCCATTAGGACATGGGGCCGGAAACCATAGTCCGAACAGAGTAGAGCACTCAAGATTCAGGAGGAATCGATATGAACGAGACAACTGCGGTAAACGCAACCTCCACAACAGATTTGAAATCGTTGGGAGGCAAGTATCTAACGTTTGCACTGGGCACGGAAGAATATGGCCTGGGCATTCTAAAGGTACAAGAAATCATTGGCATGATGACCGTCACCCGGGTCCCCCGGATCCCTGATTTCGTCCGTGGGGTAATAAACCTGCGGGGACGGGTCATCCCTGTCGTAGACCTTCGTTTAAAATTCAACTTGGAAGCCCAAGAAGACACAGAACGGACCTGCATCATCGTCGTGCAGGTAATGCGGGCGGAAAACCGGGTTACCATGGGCTTGATCGTGGACGAAGTATCCGAGGTGCTCTACATTGAAGCCGGTCAGATCGAGCCCCCCCCCTCCTTTGGGTCAAGCATCCGGACAGATTTCATTCTAGGCATGGGAAAGGTCGGAAATAAAGTAGTAATGCTGTTGGATGTGGACAAAGTACTTTCCACTGACGAAGTGAATGCCATTGGACAAGTGGTTTGACCGTGATCGTTGGGAATGGGACCGTGGTAAAGAGAACTCAAACAAAATAATCAACATGGGGTTGGGAGACCCCGGAAGATATAAAGGAGAAAAGGAAATGTTTAAACGAATGAGACTCTCTGCAAAAATCGGGACGGGGTTCTTTATTCTGGTATTCCTGGTGGCCGTCATTGGATGTGCCGGATGGCTGGGCTTGCGTGCGGTCAATAACCAAATGCAAGCAAATACACAAGCCACCACCACCTTGGAAGCATTGAATAAATGCGCCACACTGCGCCGGGACTTTGCCGTCAAAGGGTTTGAGAAAACAGGCGACGACACCAAAAATGCCGCGGAAAAATGGGAAGACGCCTATGCCGAAATGGTAGCGGACCTGGGCAAACTAAACGATTCCGCACAACTAAGCGCAGAAGACAAAAAACTGGTGAAGGCGGCTCTCGACGGCGGTGAAGTGTATAAGAAAGCCTTCATGGATCTGGCGGACCAACGCAGAGAAAAAGATTCCGCCATGGACGGCTGGAGAAAAATCGGCGGCGAAATTACAGCCGCTGTAAACAAGGTCACCAGCGACTCGATTGCGCCTGGCAAGCAGGCCGCGGAACAGTCGGGCGATCCAGCCGCGATCATTAAATGGGCGAATATCGATGTTCAGTTGCAGACCCAGGTGATTGAGCCGTTCTTCCTCCAACGGGTAATGGGCGTATATGTAATCGCCAAAAACGGGGATACCGAGTGGCAGAATTTCCAGGATCAACTGAAAAAAACAAATGCCGGCGTCGCGGCATGGAAAGAACTTGTAAAGGATGATTCTGCCTTAGTTGCCGTAGCCGATACGATCACGCAGCAACTCAAGGACTATGCCGCAAACGGCGAAAAATATCATACGGCAATACTCAATGAGCGCGCGTCGGATGCCAACATGGCCGGCGCGGCCAAAACGGTGGTCGATTCCATTCAGAGTCTGCAGCAATCCATGCAGAATTCTGTGGACTCAGTGACACAATTCACCAGCATGCTGGCCCTTGCGCTCACGGCAGTGGCGGTAGTTGTTGGCATCTTCCTGGGTATTTTTATCACCCGCTCCATCACCAAACCCATTAACAACGTCATCACCAACCTGACGCATGGCTCCAGCCAGGTAGAGTCGGCCGCCAACCAAGTGGCGCAGTCCAGTCAATCCATGGCGGAAGGCGCAAGCGAACAAGCCGCTTCGTTGGAAGAAACTTCCGCTTCGCTGGAAGAAATCACCGCCATGACCCGGCAAAACGCCGATAATGCCCGCCAAGCCAACCTTACCTCCAATGAGGCGCGGGAAGGGGCGGACAAAGGCCGCGAAGCAATGCAGCGCATGGCAGCGGCGATTGCCAAAATCAAGGGATCGTCCGATGAAACCGCCAAAATCATCAAAACCATCGATGAAATCGCTTTCCAGACGAATCTGCTGGCCCTAAACGCCGCGGTGGAGGCAGCACGCGCAGGCGATGCAGGGAAAGGCTTTGCCGTGGTGGCGGAGGAGGTGCGAAACCTTGCACAACGCAGCGCCGAAGCCGCGAAGAATACCTCCTCGTTGATTGCGGATGCACAAAAGAATGCAGACAATGGGGTGAGCGTGTCCTCGGAAGTGGCCTCCATTTTGGAGCGTATCGTAACCAGTTCTCAGAAAGTGACCCAACTGGTGGGTGAAGTCTCCGCCGCCTGCAACGAACAGGCCCAGGGCATCGAACAGGTAAATACGGCGGTGGCCCAAATGGATAAAGTGACCCAATCCAACGCCGCCAATTCCGAAGAAGCCGCGTCCGCCAGCGAAGAGCTGTCGGCACAAGCGAAAGAGCTGGAGGAAATGGTGCAGGTGCTGGTGGGCATCGTGGGCGGAAACTCAGCCAAAAACACCACAGTGAAAAGGCAATCTCCTCCGGCTGCGGCACGCCGCATCCATGTAGGTAAAGTTGAAAATCCAAGAGCACAACGGCCCTCTCCCGATTCTTCCCGGGCCAAAACCCGCCTTCTGATTGAAGCAAAAAAAGAAGACGCCGGCAACAAAACAGTATCCCCCAGCGAAGTCATTCCTCTCGACGAATCTGACCTTCGCGACTTTTAAAAACTCCTGCCAGGGGCTTGGACCATGGATTTCTATGGTCCAGGCCCCCTCTTGGCTATAATAGGGACAAAACAGACCAGGCAAGAGACATGTAGAGGATGAATCCATGGGAATGCAAGCACTCGTTGAACCGGTCGAACGGCTCGCTGAATTGCTGGTGATGGCGGATACCACCGACCTGCGCGCTTTGGCGGATGTCCATTCCAGTCTTCAGGCCATTGAAGAATTGGCCCGGAATGCGCAAGAACCATCCCTCGCCGGCATATTGAGCGCCGCGGCGGTTCTTACCGAGCAGATCATTCTGGAAGAAGTGGACGATCCACAAAAAGCTCTGGAAGATCTCTCCCGGGTGGTGGCCAATATCCAGGCCTTGGTGCGCGACAATCGCCAAACCAGGGATTTCTTATGGCCCAAGAGTCTGAACTTTGGCAAAACAGATGTGGAGATCTCAGAGGAAACCACTTCTGAAGATTCCACGTCAACAGATCTTGCCAAAGAAAGGATAAGTCCGCCGCCAGAGGAACTCACCGCCGATCCACGGCACGGAGAAGATGCCAAGCCGGTGTCTTCCAGGTATCTTGAAGGCGACCCCGCATTGCTGGGCGAGTTTGTGATAGAAGCCATAGAACATCTCGAAGCCGCCGATATAAACTTGGTGAATCTGGAAACGGATACGGAAAATGACGACGCGCTCAATGCCGTCTTCCGGGCATTCCACACCATCAAGGGCGTGGCAGGTTTCCTCGCCCTGGAGGATGTGCAGCTTGTCGCCCATCAAGCGGAAAACCTCCTGGACCTTGCACGCAAACATAAAATTGTTCTGGCCGGTGTCGTCATGGACGTAACATTCGATGCCGTGGACATGCTGAAACGCCTGGTGGCCAGTGTGAAAAGTGTTCTGGAAAGCGGAGGCACACTGCCCGTCGTCCCGGAAATTCCCGCGCTTGTAGCGCGAATTAAAGCCGCCGCCGAGGGCAAACCTGTGACAAGTCCACAACCAACAGCCTCCATTGTAGCCAAGCCCGGCGAAAATTTGGGCGACACCTTGGTCAACGCCGGACGTGTCACCTCCCAGGCCATTGATGAAGCGTTGTCCGAACAGCGTGCCGTCAACAAACACAAACCCCTCGGAGAACTTCTGGTTGAGCAAGGAAAAACCATACCCACACAAGTCAACACCGCGTTGGAAATCCAACGTAACAACCCGGAATTGGGAAAAGTGGGCGCCATCCTTGCGGAGATGGGGGCTGTAGATCCAAAAGATGTTCAGTTGGCACTGCAACAACAACAGCATCTGGCCCCTGGACCCAAAATGGGCGAATTGCTGGTTTCTTCCGGCAATGCGGAAGCAAAAGACGTAGCCCAGGCTTTGAGGAGCCAAATGAATCTTCAGCAGTCTGCCGCACAACAACTCAGGGAAGCAGTAAAAGTGGACGCCGGCCGATTGGATCATCTGGTGGACATGATTGGCGAATTGGTCATTGCGGAATCCATGGTAAGCCAGTCCATGGAACTCAAGTCCATTATGCCTCCGGAGTTGGCGCGGAGCATGGCTCAACTGGACAAAATAACGCGGGAGCTTCAAGAAATGGGTACTTCATTGCGCATGGTTCCAATACGGGCAACCTTCCAAAAAATGGCGCGCCTGGTCAGGGACTTGGCGCGCAAGTCCGGAAAACAGGTGGAATTTGTCACCTGTGGGGAAGATACCGAACTGGACAAGACCGTAGTAGACAAAATTGGGGATCCACTGGTGCACATGGTGCGTAATTCGGTGGATCATGGCATCGAGGCCTCGGCGGAGGAACGAATACGGGCTGGAAAACCGGCCGTTGGACGGGTGGAACTGCGCGCCTTTCACAAAGGCGGCAGCATCTATGTTGAGATTCAAGATGACGGCCAGGGATTGAACCGGGAAGACATACTGGCGAAAGCCCTGGACCGTGGATTGGTGCGTGAGGGCGAAGTGTTGAGCGATCGTGACGTATGGAATCTGATTTTTGAGCCCGGCTTGTCCACGGCCAAGGCAGTCACGGACGTATCGGGCCGCGGGGTCGGCATGGATGTAGTCAAACGCAATATTGAAGCGTTGCGTGGACAGGTGGAGATTCACTCAGAGCCAGGCCGCGGCACCGTATTCAGCATTCGCCTGCCCCTGACCTTGGCCATTATCGACGGGATGGTGGTCCGGGTGGGAAAAGAACGCTACATCATTCCAACGTTGTCCATTGTGATGTCAATTCGCCCGGAACTCCGGCAATTGTCCACCGTGGTCAAACGCGGAGAGATGGTGGAAATTCAAGGCAATTTGGTGCCATTATTCCGGCTGGCGCGGTTGTTTTCCGTTGAGAGCGCCATCGAGGATATCCAAGAAGGCATTGTCGTGATCGTCGAGGATGAGGGCCGGCGGACCGGCTTGCTTGTCGATGAAATATTGGGAGAACAACAAATTGTAATTAAATCACTCGGTGAAGCGTTGCAAGGCACCCAAGGCATCGCAGGCGGCGCCATCATGCCGGATGGACAAGTGGGTCTTATCCTGGATGTGGGCGGTCTAGTCAAATTGGCCAGCGGAGAAAAAATAAGCCCGGTGTGTCTGGAAACAGACTAAACAGTGTTCATGGCGACGATATTGACGAGACATAGGAAAAAAACGTACAACGGTGATGGCAGTTGAGAAAAGAGAAAGAGTCTTGTACAGTTGAATACTACCTTTTCCGCTCCTGACGGTTTAGATGCCAAACAGGACGGGAAATGGATGGTGAGCATTAACGCAGGAGGAGTATTTGTGAAAGTAGAGTACATAAATCCGTTTATTGAGAGCACTTTCGAATTGTTTAGAACCATGCTGAGTGCATCCATCAAACGCGGTAATGTGGGCCTCGCACAAAGCGATGCAGCAGGCCCCCGTGACATAGTCGCCCTGATTGGACTCAGCGGGCAGGCACAGGGCATGGTGGCGCTCGCATTTCCCGTGTCTACCGCCCTTGGAATAGCCAATCGCCTGCTGGGAACGGAACTTCGGGTAATGGACGACACCGTCTCGGATGCCATTGCCGAAATGGTAAATATCGTGGCTGGCGGCGCCAAGGCGCGTTTCAAAATAGAAAACGGGCCGCCGATAGAACTCAGTTTGCCTACCGTGGTGCGGGGCAACAGCTTCAGTCTTGATTATCCCATCAAAACAACATGGATCGAAGTCGCGTTCGAAAGTGATTTGGGCCCCTTTGCCATGCGGGTTACCATGAAGATTGAAGCGAAGAAAGGAAATTAACTATGAGAGCGCTTGTAGTAGACGATTCCGCCGTGATGCGCAAAGTGCTGATTGGCGCCCTGGCCCGGGCAAACATCGTCGACGTGGATCAAGCATCAGACGGCGTGGAGGCCGTAGCCGCCACGAAACAACAAGACTATCAGCTCGTATTAATGGACTGGAATATGCCCAATATGCTGGGCATCGACGCCGTCCGGGAAATCCGCGCCCAGGGCAAAACCATGCCTATTGTGATGGTCACCACCGAGGCGGAAAAAAGCCGTGTGATTGATGCTCTCAAGGCCGGCGCAAGCAACTACATCATCAAGCCCTTTGAACCCGCTACAATTGTGACAAAAATACAGGAGCTATTAGCGAAAACCGGCGCCACATAATCATTCCGGGAGAATCAGCCGGTTTCGTTCGATGGAGGAAAGCGCGAAACAGACATTGGAAGAATGGGTGATAACAATGGACGCACGGACCTTCAATAAATTCAGAGAGATCATATACGAAAAGAGCGGCATAACCTTGGGGCCGGGGAAAGAGGCTTTGGTTTCCGCCCGGGTCGGCAAACGCATGCGGGCGCTCAAAATGAACGACCACAAGGAATACCTGAACCGGGTCATCCAGGACTCAACGGGAGAAGAAATCGTCCAGTTGCTCGATGTCATTTCCACGAATGTAACCAGCTTTTTCCGGGAGGATGCGCATTTCCACTTTATTACCGAACAAATCCGTAAATGGCTGGCAAATGGCCAGCGCCGGTTCCGTTTCTGGTCTGCCGCCAGTTCCACCGGCGAGGAACCGTATTCCCTGGCTATCACCCTTTCCGAAGCCTTTAACGGCTACACTGTGGACATAAAAATCCTCGCAACAGATATTTCGACCCGGGTGCTCCAAAAATGCCGGGAGGGCTGCTATGGCGCCGACAAGGTTAAGCCTGTCCCAAAAGGATTGCAGGAACGGTATTTCACCCGCGCCCAAGGCAAAGACGGCCCCTTATACACCGTCAAACCCATCCTGCGGGAAATGGTCGTTTTTCAGCGGCTCAATCTGTCCACCCCCCCGTTTCCCATGAAAGGCCCCTTCGATATCGTCCTCTGCCGGAATGTCATGATCTATTTCGACGATACCATCCGAAAGAACCTTCTTGCGGAAATTTACCGTTTATTAAAACCTGGCGGCAATTTGATTGTTGGACACGCCGAGAGCCTTACGGGCATGTTAAGCAAATTTCAGTCTGTACGGCCGTCCGTTTACGTGAAGTGAATAAAGAAAACGCAATAGTTGAAGTCCCCCGGAGGCGCCTCTGTTGGAGATAAACAGAACGCCGTCCGGGTATAACGAAAAAATAACAAGAGAGAAACAACGGTGCAGTATACGGTAGGAATTTCGGAGATGCGAATCGCGGACCAGCCCGACGATGTGCTGGTCACCTATTCCCTGGGATCCTGCGTGGGACTAACCCTCTATGATCCGGTGCTGCGAATAGGCGGTATGATCCACTGCATGCTGCCCCTGTCTAAAATTGATCCTGTTAAAGCCGCCCAAGTGCCAGAGATGTTCACAGACACCGGGGTTCCCCGGTTGATTCAAACCATGCTCGACCGGGGCGCCCCCATGCGCCGGCTCGTGGCCAAGGTCGCTGGAGCCGCCAAATTGCTGGACGAACAAGGAACATTTAATATTGGAGAGCGCAATTTTACCGTGCTGCGCAAAGTGTTATGGAAAAATA
>ERZ795059.579-NODE-579-length-46351-cov-15.364459_pt1 | contig 46351 bp, 29 predicted proteins | sample MGYA00375143_ERZ795059 | MGnify/ENA primary metagenome ERZ795059 (study PRJEB30188, sample SAMN05720168) | activated sludge metagenome | isolation source: Anaerobic digester | place: USA | collected 2015-01-07 ... | reverse complement strand
AGTATTCTCAGTTTGCCGGCTATTGGCTGGAACGGCTGTTTGCGGACATCTATTTGCAGAGCGGAGAATATAATCGGGTGAGCTCCTACTGGGAGAGCGGCTTCATAAACAAGATCGATCTGGTGGCCGTGAACGACGCGACCAAACTGATGGTGCTGGCAGAAGTCAAGCTGCAAAAGAAAAACATCCACAAAGAGCTCCTTGTGCAAAAAGCAAGCAAGCTGCGAGCCCAGTATCCGGATTACCGGTTTGATTATCGCTATCTGAGCCTGGAGGATCTGAATAAAGCTTTCAAAAACTGAACTAGGACAAACAGCCTATTTCATCAGCGTTACTTTGCGGGTATGCTGTTTTTCACCCGCTTCCAGACGCATGATATACACACCGGAAGCCACGTCGGTTCCAGCAGAGTCCTTACCATTCCAAATCACGCTATGCTTGCCAGCGGTCACATATTCATCCAGGAGGGTAGCTACCTTTCTGCCCCGCAAGTCATAGACCTTGATGGTAGCCGGTCCTGATTCTGGCAGGCTGTATGGCACCAAGGTGCTGGGATTAAAAGGATTGGGAGAGCAGCGTTCCAGATACGGCAATTCCGGAACCTGAGGATCGGAATCTGGATTGGGAGAACCAGCTAACTTAACGCCCTGCAAGTTGATAGTAGCGTATTTATAGGAACCATAATAATCATATCCTGATAGAGCAGCCGCCCAGGCACGATCTCCATTGAAAGCTACGAGGCTTGTGTTATCCGCAGTGTTGAGGACAATTCTATCTACCGGTTGGACAAGGTTCCACTGCGGAGTGAGGTACATGTGCATGATAGTATGTTGATTGTCCAAAGTTGCAAATACCATAAGCAACAGGTTGCCATCAGAGAGGTTACTTATTCCCAGCACAGCAACCCCATCGACGCCGAAGCCTGGAAAAATGATGCGGTGGGTGCCGACAAGTTCTCCGGATGTATCATATTCACGTACATAATAACCGTTCGCATAATACCCAACGCAAACCAAGCCATTGAAGGTGAACACGTTGCAACTGTATGTGTAGATACTCATCACTCCCTGCAGGGGGAACATCACACTTCCCTGGCTGTTGATCATGGTGTGCGCGATGTAATCTAAGTAATCGTAATCGACATACCTGCTATAATTTAACAGCGCATGCAGATTTTCTCCAATGACGTTAAATCTATGACCGTAAATGTTTGCAGACTCATACTGCGTCGGCAAGTCCATTCCCCATAGTGGAAAACCAGGCCGGATATGAAAATCTGCATCCAGACAGGCCACCAACCTGGTGTTGCCTACAGCCCATGTCATCCAGGGCCAGTTCAACTGGAGGCTTGTCACATCATTCGTGAGCCCTGGAGGTGCTTGTGTGATCTGGAACACATCTTCCCAAAGATAGGTATTACTGTCCATTTTCTGGCACCATATGGTGTTTGCGATTGCGCCAACCATATACCAGTCGTCAAGATAAGTGCCGATATCCATTGAACTAATAATATGGCCACCCATCCCAACAGGCAGCCCACCTTCTGGAAGCATGATGTTCCCCGTCTCAGAAAACACTTGGTAGCGTTGGTATGCAACCCCATTAAGTTGCTCAGTCCAAAGCACCAGGGTCTCGTTGCTTTTGCATCTCACCAGCCTTGAGCCTTCCGGCGTGTAACCCGGACGGTTTATTTTAATCCCTCCATTACCGAGAACCGACTGTCCGCCAGATGTATAAATCTGCAGGTAAAGGTCCCAATTGGGGTTGGTTTGAGAGGTTGTTCCCTGTTGCCACGTCACCGCGCAGCCATTGGCCCGGGCGAAAATACGCAAGTCTTGCACCGATCCACCATCGCTATACAAAAGACCCATTCCATTGGGATCAAGCTGGGGTTGCAACTGCTGGTCAAGGATTTGCACCTTTATACCTTTTTGCCTGATTGCGGTTTCGTGCCACTCCACTCCAATGTTGTAGCCATATCTGTGAGCTGTAGGGTGTTGCTTCACGTCGTAAGAATCCGTAAGATATTGATGTGTCAAGGCGCCAGCAGCATCGACGTGGAATGCCACAACGTTCTTGGGATTGTCATCTCTAATGCCCACAACTGAACAGCCACCAGCGTTATCTGGCATAGGTTGGGTAATTTCAGACAAAGTTCCTGCCACTGCCCCGAGGTTTATTCCATTACCGTATAGAGTTGCACCATTAGGGTTGATCTTCTGAACATAGGAGACTGCTGAGAAAAATATCGAACCGTCTGGACCTAAGGCTGGAGTTCCGCGATAAGTCTGAGTCAAAACACTAACAGGTTGTGGCCAGATTGCCGAACCGGAATAATCAAAGCGCTGCGCTTCTATGCCAGCGGAATACATAAACAAGGCGAAGCTATCATCAGCAAAAGCGCAGATCTTTCCCCAACTAAAACCTGTAATTGTGACCGGTTGGGACCATAAATTCTGTCCGGTAGGGCTCACTCGCTGCATATTTACCGTATTGAGGGTGTTGTTTGACCAGCTAACAATCATGCTATTATCCGGTAAGACCATCAGATCGGAGAACCCACTACACCAGTTAACCCCCATAGACCAACCTGCGCCAGGAATAGTGCGAGCCCCAGTCGCGTCCAAGTGTTGAATTACACTGGGACGAGCGCTATTCTCAGTACCGTAACTAGCTACGTACACACCTCCATTGTGATCGGCTGCCATTGTCACCTCATTGTTAACGTACATATAAGCGTCCAGAGCTGGGACTCCCTGTTGGCCCCATAGATATTCACCCGTGCGGGAGATTTTCAGTACCCGTAGTGAGTGTACAGAGTATGGAATAGTTGCCACGACAAAACCCTGGTCAGATGTTTCCACCATGCCTTCCATGTAGGGACCCAATGCCAGGGGTTCATCCCAAAGAGGTTGGTAATTTCCGTCAAAGAGGCAAAGCTTGAAGCCTGTGACCCCGTTGTCATTCTGCCACCAGGTGAGCAAATGACAGCCGTCGTAGGTCTGCAGCGAGATATTCATTGAATGGTAGTTCACATTGTCATAACTAACTACCGAGACTGGTTGTGGCCAGGCGAGCTCTGCTGACAGGATGCCACCAGCAGCAAGTAGTGCTACTATGAATAACATAAGCTTTTTCATGACGAAATCCCCTAAGGTCAATCTATTACATTTCTGATCGGTGTCAAGCTTTATTATCGACTTAATTCTCATGCACATAGGCCTCTAGTATTCCTAAGTTTCGCAACCACCGTTGTTGCAAGGATGGTTACGATGACAGCATACAGCAGTGTAAACGGATGCATGGTGTCATTTTAACAGCAAAACTTTCCTGGTGAGTGTCTGGGAACCAGCTTCGGCACGAATGAAGTAGATACCTGGGGCGCAGTCGGTTGGGGTCCATAGGACGGAAAGCGGATCGGGAGGGAGATCGGCATGGTGGAGGGTTTGGATGAGCTGGCCGCGGAGGTTATAGACACTCAGCCTGGCGGGACCGGCTTTGAGGCCAGAGAGCTCGATGCTGCAGTTTTCGCGGAAGGGATTGGGGTGGATGCTCAGTTTCAGGACGGGCGGGGGGATTTGATCATCCGGAGTGGAGGAGCCCAATTCGAGGGCGAAGCAATGGACGCGGCCGTCGTAGCCGATCAGGTAGAAGTGGTCGTCCGAGTACCGTGTATAGCCATAATAGCCCACCTGATAGCTGTAGGCGCGCACGCTCAAATCATCGTAATCTATGAGGCAGAAGCTGTGGGGGCCTTGGTCCACCTGGCTGATGGCCACCGCGTAGCGCTCATCCAGACGGAAGAAACTTCGGGCCCCGGAGTAGGCGCTCAGATCTGGAAAGCCGCCCATGTCTTCCAGAACGCCGTTGACAAGCTGCCAGTTTTTGACGGTGTTGGGCTCTCTGAAGCCGGATGGATAAGAAGTTCCGATGCCATAAATGCTGCTGAAGCTAAATGATGTGTAGGGCACAAAATCGTAGAGATATCCATAGCTGTAGGGATTGCCGCCGGGGTTAGGAATAGCGGCAGTGATCAGATCAGTGTCCTCCACCCAGGCCAGCATGTTCCAGTTCTGATTGCGGTCCAGTCCGTCCGAAATGCTGATGTAGCTGAGCTGGTCAGTGACCGCCCCCGTAGAAGACATCAGATAGTAGGGAGCGTACTGCCACCATTGTTCCGGATAGGTGTTGACAATCTGGGTTCCATGCACCAGCAGATCTGGCAGATCGATATTCACCTGAGTGGTCATCAGATAGTATCCGCCTGCCAGTTCAAAAACGCTATAGCCGGAATAAGTTGTCGTCTCCTGTTCATAGAAAGGCTGGAGGGTGTCCGTGTTGAAATCCAACCGGAATACCTTCACAGGTCCGCCGCCGGGATAGGTGAAATGAGCGGCCCAGCCAAGCTGTTCATCCACAATCACAAAGCCCGGTTCTGGTTCCAGATTGACGCCGTAATGGATGAAGACGTGCTGACCGGTGCCCTGGGCGTCGGTGATCAACACCAGAGTTCGATGTCCGGCCAGAAAAGCCAGGAAGAGCTTGCCGGCTTTGAATCTCTGGTAGAGCGGGAAGCCGTTGAAAGGCTCCCAATCATCGGGAGCGGTGAAGGTGTAGACGGTCTGAAGCGGTCTAACAAGGGCGTCCGGGGTCACTATGCCCCTCTGGATGGTCACACTGGTATCGGTGACCGCATAGTTGTACAAAGCCAGGGAATCTCCGATCACGCCCATCAGATCGTAGCTGTAAGGTATGGCTGGCGTGATACCTACGCGGTTGATCCGCATCTGTTCTCTGGCCTGGATTTGCAAGCAGGCCAGAAGCATCAGGATCGACAAAGCGTATAATCTAAAGTACCGCATCGCATTACCTCTGAAAGGAATATACAGCAATAATCATACCAGAATGGGCAATAATTGCATGGCACGGACAATAGCTATGGAGTTACGCGTTACGAGTTACGCGTTAAGCGAATCCCATGCAGACTTCCGAGGCCATTCTCTGCCCCTCAAACATCTCTGTCCCTCCGTCCCTCTGTTTTAGAAAATCCTCTGCTTTTCTCTGTTTTGATCTCTGCTTTTCTCTGTGTTTAAACGTGATGCGTGATGCATTACAATCACGCGCCGATTGGGAAATCGACGTTACCGCCCTCGGAAACGAGGAAGTTTCCGGTTCCACAAGGGAGGGCATTCTTAATTCTCATATCTCTGTCTCTCCAAAACCTCTGTCTCTTTGTCCCTCTGTTTTCAAAAGAATCATCAGCTCAGAAACCCTCCCAGTCCAGATTTAGCTTGACAGCAATACAGGCCTCTTTGTTTGAGTAAAGACGAAGGTAAAGCCATGAAGATATGCATCGTTACAAACTCCCACCACAGCACGGACGTGCGGCTGTATTACAAGATCGCCCTCAGTCTGGCCAAGCTGGGACAGGTGTATCTGCTTTGCGCCAGCGGAGTTAGGCAGCACAGCGTCAACCCCTATCAGATCGTGGTGGATTCCGATTCTCCCTGGGCGGCGCTCAGGCAGCTTTACAATCAAGTTTGCCATCTGAGGCCGGACCTGGTGATCTGCGTGGAGCCGCTCACGATGCTGGTGGGAATGCGGATCAGGAGGCATCTGGGCTGCAAGGTCATCTTCGACATCCACGAGTTCTTCGCCGACGCCTTTGCCGAGCGCTTCAGTCCTCCCTTTTCATGGCTGATGAAGCTCGTGTATCTAATGGGCGAACGCTGGCTTTCCAGCAGAGCGGATGCCTGTATTGGCGTGAGCGACAAGATTTTGGACCAGGCAGTGCCCAAATCCAAACGTAAACTGGCCATCGCCATTCCAAACTACCCTGTGAAACACGTCTGGGACTACAACTGCGAGACGCCTTTGGAGCTCAGTCTGCTCTGCGAGACGGATTTTGACCTCATCTATATCGGCGGCCTCACCAGAGACCGGGGAATTTTGCGCATCCTCCAGGCCGTATCTTTGCTCCGAAAGGACATTCCGCGGCTCAACGTGCTGATCCTCGGCAAGTTTCACGATCCCGGAGTGGAGAAGGAATTCAACGATACGGTCAACGATCTCAACCTTACCGGCGTGATCTATTATCAGAGCTGGATTCCCGCCGAGAAGATCGGACTGCTGTTAAAGCGCAGCCGGGTGGGGCTTTGGACCTTCAATCCCGCCAGCCGCAGAATGAAACGCGCCGTTCCTCTGAAGGTGCTGGAATACTTTGCGGCGGGCCTGCCGGTCGTGAGTACCAAGTCTCCCCTGATGCGGGACCTGGTGGAGACCAACCGTATCGGCGAGCTCTGTGAATACAACTCCCAAGCCATTGCCGCGGCAGCGCTTAAAATCCTCAAACTGCCCCATGACGAATATGAAAAGATGCAAGCCCGCGCTATCGACCTGATCGAAAGTCGCTTCAACTGGGAGGCGGTGGAACCACGGCTCCTGGACCTGGCCAGCCGGCTGGCAAAGCGCTAATGCCCAAACGCGTCCTCTATCTCAGCTACTTCTATCCTCCTTTGGGAGGACCGGCTGTGTTGCGCAACCTCAAGACAGTCAAGTATCTAAGCCGGGCAGGATTTGAGATCGACGTGATCACCGTGGCCGATCTGGAATACCTCTACCGGGATGAGACGCTCGCCAGCCAGCAGAGCGAAAGACGGCTCTTCAGGACGCGCTCGGCAGATCCCATGGCACTGCTCAAGAAACTGCGTCCCGCCAGCAGCGATGAGGCTTCCCGCATCTATATGAATACTCCTGAAAAGGCCAAACTGATGATCAGGAGGCTGTGGCCCATCGACAACAAGATCGGCTGGCTGCCTTTCCTGCTTCAGACGGGACGCAAGGCATTGCGGGAGAATGAGTATGACCTGATCTACATCTCCCTCGGGCCCTTCTCATCAGGACTGGGAGCATACTGGCTGTCCAAAGAGAGCGGCTTGCCTTTGGTGCTGGACATGCGGGATTACTGGACCCTGCTGGGAGATTACGAGCTGCAGGGTTTTGGATGGCAAAGACGCCTTTCAAGGCACTGGGAAGCAAGGCTATATCGTCATGCCAGCCTGATAGTTACAGCTACCCAAGGCATTGGAGAGGATATCTGCAAGGCCTTTGGCGCTGGGCTGCAAAGCAAGTGTCTGACTGTCTATAACGGCTGGGATGAAGAGGATTTCGAGGGCCTGGATGCCAACCATCCCGGTCAGGGCTTTGATCTGGCTTACTTTGGCAATATCTACGCGCGGCGCAGCCTCGGCAAGTTTTACGCCGCAGTAAGTTCCCTCAGAGGCGAAGGTATTCTGCCAACCAATACCCGGATAAAGCTTTACGGCAATTTCTTCCGGGAGACTGTGGAGGAGGCCCAAAGCAGCGGAGTGAGCGATCTGGTGGAGTTTATTCCCCAGCTCGGTCACCGGGAAGCCATTCGGGCCATGCTGAGCTCGCACGTCCTGCTCCTCACGCTCAACAGCAGCGGCCCCAAGGGGACTCTGAGCTCCAAGATCTTTGAATATCTCAGGGCCGGAAGGCCCATCCTGGCTATGGTGCCGGCTCATAAGGAAGCGGCCTCGCTGCTCAGGGATTGTGGCCAGAACTATATCTGCGCCATGGAATCGGAGAGCTCCATCCGCCAGGCTTTAATGCGCCTGATCGCTGAATATGAAGCGGAGAAGCGCTATCCAGCCCCTCCGGAGCTGGAAAGAGCAGCCCAGATCAGCAAACTGGCCGCGGCACTGGCAAGTATCAAGAACTAATCTTCTATTCAGGGACGGCATTCAAGCAAGTAATTCGCCTACCCCTCTCGTCTGTCCGCGCGACATGATCTAATTCCATGCCATTCAGCGCATTGCTGTTTCCCTGCCAGTCCTCCCTTATCCCTTGATCGCGATATCAGGTCAGGCAAGCCGGACCCAACCTCAACTAAGTTGGTTTTGCCCCGGTAGAGCTATGGGCCAGATTCAGCCACATGAATAAGAGCGAAGAGCGACACAAGCCTTCCTGAACGGCTCCCGTGTTTTTGATTGACAGCAAATCAAAGATCAGTTCTTTGGAAATAAACGTTGAAGGGAGTCATTTTTGCGTAGCATTGCCGTATCAGTTATGGCGCTTATAGCGATCATGCTGGCTGGGTGTCGTCCCCCCGGCCACTTCCACACCCACGTCCTGAATCCGCTATACAAACACGTGTTGGACAGCCCCGCCACCAATTGGATTTTTGCCGATCTGCAGGGTAACGAAGAAGAATACTTCATCGCCACGGACAACCAGTTTGGCAACATCAACTCCCTCTACGTCTTCCATCCCAATGGCAAGGTCATTTCCCAGCTGGGCATGAGCCAGAAATTCAGAGGCTTACGCTCTCTCACCGATCCCCGCAACGGCAATCGCTGGCTGTTCTACAGCTTCAACGATCAGCGCCGGGTGACTGTCACGGGCCTGAAATACACTTGGGAAGTGCCGCTCAAACGGGAAGAAAAGCTCTTTGAATCGATCGCCAGAACTGATGCCAGGATCGATGATCCCAGCCTGGAATGGTTTGCCCTCGTCTATCCCGAAATCCTGGAAGATATCGACGGGGACGGCAAGCTGGAATTGGTCTGCAGGATGCTGGACGGCTATATGGCCAATCCACGCGGGCTGGTGGTCTATGACTTTGACAGCGGCAAGATCAAGTGGCGCTTCGACACCAGTGCCAATTTCTCCAGCGTGCTGCTGGCGGATCACGACAAGGACGGCAAGAAGGAGTTTATCCTTTCTTCCCAGGCGGTTATGAACACCTCGGCCGCTATAAACAGCTTCGATGATCAGAGTGGCCGGGTGGCGGTGCTGGACACTTCCGGCAAGATCCTGTATCAGGAGAAACTATTTGATGGCTATGGCGATATCCAGCTCACCAGCATCGATCCCGATCAGGATGGCCGCCCTGAAATCTATGCTATTATCTCCACTTGGGGTGCTCGCAATATCCGCAATTCCGTCATTCAGCTCAAATGGGAAAATGGCCATCTTCGCAAGATAAAGACATGGGCCCTGGGCACTTACTTTGACCGGGGCGCTCAGCCATATCAGTTCCAGGACCTGGATGGTTCCGGCACCTGGAGACTTCCCCTGGTGGACAAGGGCAGCGGTCTGGTGGTGCTGGACGAAAACCTGAAGCCGGTAAAGCATGGCTACAAAGACTTTATCAAGCAAATCTGGGCGGTGGAAGACATCAATCAGGACGGAGTCAAGGAGATCTTGCTGCTCACGGCAGACAACAACTTCGTGGTGCTGGACCATCATTTCCGCGAACTGGCCAGCCTCAAGAGTCCCTTCCCAGGTGATGAGCGGACTGCCATGCAGGCTGTGAAGACTGGCTTTTCCAAGCCCAGGACGATCGCTCTCTGGTCCAAATCCCAAATGCAGTACTTCGAGCTGAAGGTGGAGCCCTTCTACAAACTGGCCTTCCGCTTGCTTGCGGAATATCTGTGGGTGCTCACCTTGTTGCTGGCCATGGCAATGCTCTACGCGTGCTACATCATATACTACAACTGGACGATGTTTGCCTGCTTTGGAAAAGAAGTCGGCCTGGGAGTAGTTAACTCCACCAGCAAAGGCCGCGTCCGCAGAATGAATGCCGTGGCCATGAGTGTTTTGAGCCCCGATCCAGACAAGCTGACGGAGAGGTCTTTGGCCCGCTTGCATCCTGAGCTCGCAAGGCTGGTAAAAGCTCTTGTCAAATCCAGAGAGAACAACTGTGAGACCACTCTGGAGCTTGAAGACGAATCCAAACAAAAGAGCTTCCGGGTGCTGGCCTACAAGCAGACAGGCCTGAACCGGGGCGTAATGCTGATCTTGTTTCCCAGGACCTATGATCTGGACGCAGACAAAGCTGTCTGGGCAGACACGGCCAGGCGTCTTTCCCATCACGTGCGGAGGCATATCACCAATGTCATTCTGGCCCTGCCGCGTCTGGAAGATGAAAATGACGGCGAGGACAAAAAGGAGTTTCTGGATATTATCCGCGACGAGATCGAGAAAATCCGCGTCTTCACCCACAGCTTTCAGCGCTTTACAGAGCTGAAGGACTATGACCTCAAGGCCCAGGATATCATCCCCTCCCTGGAGCATGTGGTGGCCAGGATCACTCTGCCTGAAAAGATTACCCTGATCAAAAACTGGAAGCTCAACTCCGTGCATGCTTTCATCGAGCCCATCCGTTTTGAGGAAGCGCTCACCAATCTGATCAACAACGCCGTGGAAGCAATGCCGGAAGGCGGAATTCTGCATGTGTCGGCCAAAGTGTTTCCCCATCACACCAGCCCCAAAGGTCCGCTTTCGGTGCTGGTGGAGATCGAAGACAGCGGAGTGGGCATCCCCGCCAAGTATATGGACGAAATCTGGAAGCCCTTCTTTACCACCAATCAATCTGGCACCGGGATCGGATTGCCGGAAAGCTGTAAGATCATTACGTCGATGGGTGGCGAGATCAGCGTCCAAAGCGAAGAAGGGGTGGGCACCGTGGTGTCCGTCTGGCTAAAAGGAGAAGGCGATGATGGGCATTAAAGTGTTGGTGGCGGATGACGACTCCATCTTTTGCCGGCTGGTGAAAGACATCCTGCAAAAGGATGATTATCAGGTGACGGTGGCCCTGGACGTGGAAGAAGCCAGACGGGAGACATCCAATCAGAGCTTCGACATCATCATGCTGGATATGTGTTTCCCCTCCCTCAGGGACGGCTTTCAGCTATTGGATGAGTTTCACTCCCAGTTTCAGCAAAGCGTGATTTTGATGATCTCAGGATCGGGACACATCCCGGACGCCGTGCTGGCCGTCAAAAATGGCGCGGCGGACTTTATCGAAAAGCCCATCGAGCCCAGGGAACTCAGCCTGAGGGTGCAGGCCCTGGCAGACAGGATCAACCGCACCCGTGCCAGCTTCGTCCATCAATATCCCAGCATCGGGATGGTGGGCACTTCCAAACAGATGATCAGCGTGTTTGAAAGCATCGTCAAGGCTTCCAGCTACGACACTCCAGTCCTGATCACAGGAGAAACGGGGGTGGGCAAAGAACTGGCCGCCCACGCTATCCATCGCCTCAGCAAATACGCCACCAAACCGATGGTGAGCATCAACTGCGCCTCGGTACCCAAGGATCTTTTTGAAGCGGAATTGTTTGGCTATGAACAGGGTGCGTTCACTGGGGCCACCAAATCCCGGGAAGGCTATTTTGAGTTTGCCAGGGATAACAGCATCTTTCTGGATGAGATCATCGAGCTGCCCAAAACCCTGCAGGCCAAGCTGTTGAGAGTGATCTCGGAAGGAGAGATCCAGAAGGTGGGCGGCAAAGTGGTGCCGATCAACACCCGCATTATCAGTGCCACCAATCAGGATATCGAAGCGGCGGTGGTCAAGGGCCTCTTTCGCGAAGACCTGCTCTACCGGCTAAACACTCTCCACCTTCGCATCCCTCCCCTCAGAGAAAGAGTCGAAGACATCGCTCCCCTGGCCCGCAACTTTGTGAAGGACTTCTGCGCCCGCAACGATCTGCCAGTCAAACAGATCACCCCCAATGCCATGGCCTGGCTGCAACACCAGCCCTGGAATGGAAACGGCCGGGAACTGCGCAACAGCGTGGAAAGAGCTCTGATCTTTGCCCGCGGGGATGAGCTCGATCTGGCCGATTTTACCAGCCAGGCTGATCTGCTCAAAGCCGCCAGCGCGGTGGGAGCGGACAACAAACTGCGGGACGCGCTGCGGTTGTTTGAACGCAATTATATCGAATATCACTACCGGGCCAACAACTTCAACCTGACCCGCACCGCGGAGGCCATGGGCATAGATAAATCCAACCTTAGCAAGAAGATCAGCGCGCTTAGCATCAATCCTCACGATCTCTAACCCGCAAGCGGTCTATCCAAAATTGACCTTCCGGTCGGTGTGGTAAAATATACCACACCCATTTTTGCGTTTCAGGCCTTCCTGAGGTATATTATACAACTCCATGATACAGTAACAATGACACAATTATATGTATTATATGCCGTTGGCTGAGATTATCACTTTCGGAACAGGAATCGCTCCCTATATGTGCAACTACAGGATTGCTACGTGTCAAGGGAGGATATCACGTGTGGGCCTGTAGGCTAAGTGGCTCTTTGGTCACAGACCTGATGGCCATACTCGTCAACCCGCCTAGCGGATTCTAATAGCCGGTACCCAGTCTCCCGGGTGCCGGTTTTTGCTTATTCAATCACCTTTTCCACAAAACCGGAATACATCGCTCTGGCCACACCCAGATATTTGGGTTTGAAACGAATCACGTCGCCGGTGCGCAATCGTTGAGCATTATCCCCCAGATCATACACGCTCAGATCACTGCTAATCCCCGCAAAACGAATTCCGGGACTGACAGGAACAAGCTGATCGGGGTCCACGTCCAAAATCCCAAAATCCAGCAGAGCCCTGAAACTGGTATTGTCGGGAGTGGGGGATAGACCTTGGCCGGTCACGCTTGTCTGGGGATCAATATCATCCGGGACTGTCTCTTTTTTATAGAGTTCCACGATGTTGGCCTCAAAGCTGAAAGCATCGGTGGAGAGGCCATGCACCTTTTTCCCGTTTAGAGGAGAAGTTCCCAGCAATACGGCTTCTCCAATCCGAAAGTGGTTGATCCCCTCAGGGACTTTTCCTTTTTGCAGGATGGGAATGGTGATACTGCTGGCCCCGGAGACCAACTCCAGCTTCCGCTTGAACTTAAGCTCAACAAGCTGTTTATTGAGCACCATCTGAATCAGCTTGTCGTAGGTGGGGCGCACCCCATACATGCAGCCCAGGTTGGTCCCCAAGCCGATCACTTTGATGCCAGGCAGACGGAAAATGCGTTTGTAGAATGCCTCCAACCCCTCTCGCAGGATCCCCTCTCTCAGCTCTCCCATTTCTATCATCACGATGATCTCATGGGTCCTGGCTTGTTTGACAGCTTCATTGCTGAGTGCCTGGATCGTGGCGAAGGAGCTGTTCAGAGATACATCCGCGTATTTCACAATCTGGGGGACGTTTTTCAGCACGGGAGGCTTGATATACATGGTGCGCAGCGAGGGATCGATCTCTTTCACCAGTCTCAGGGCTTTCCACTGGGATACAGCCACGGAGTGCACAGCCTTTACACAGGGATGACTGAGCAGTACATTCAACACTCTTTTATCCGTGCCCAGAGCCTTGACCACCAGCGACCAGGATTTGCGGTTGGCGGTCATCAGTTCTGTGATGGATTCGATGTTGGCGGTTAGAGCGTCGAGATTGATCTTTAGGCGGGCCACGCTTAGCTCCTTTTCCAGCGCATTTCAATATATTTGCTGCCAAAGCCCAGATGAGAGTAGAGATGGCGGGCGGGATTGTCTGGCTCCACATGCAGAGCAATATCCCCATCGCTGAGATCTTTGGCCTTGTTGATCAGGAGTTTACCGATTCCCCGTCCTCGTTTGGCACTATCGACGGCAATATAGACCAGCAGGTTTTGGGGCACAAACTCGCTCATCCCGGTCTTCAACATTACCAGAATTCCAGCCAGTTCTCCCGCTTCGATGGCTGCCAGAATGAAACCACCTTTACCGGGCAAGGGGTCCAGGACATAGTCGATGGCCTTTTCGATGGAATACTCGTCATCGCGCCAGCGTTCCAAATGAGTGGACAGGAAACTCACGACTGTCTCCCTGCCAAGGTTTCGTTCTGTATCATCCAGCTTGAATAACTGCAATACTTCGATCATATTATTACTCCTTCTTCTCAATTCTTATTAGCGCAATACCTTGTTAAAGTTGCGTTTAACCACTGTCAAGTCTTTTTTTTCTTGACCATTCCCTCTGCCCTGCCAGCCTGACCTCTATTCAGATTGATGCAACTTGACAACGAAATCTGCAAATTGTGCAGCCAAATCTGCAAACTGTCGCATCCTTATACATCGTAGGACATCCTTAACAAGACCCTTTTAGGTAGTTTCTGACAGTAATTCTGCAATTTAGATCACCGAAAATTGCAAATTATGACAGAGAATCTGCAAACGCTAAATCCGAAGATTTCACTGGGCTATGGAAGCATCAAAAAAATCGAGGGAGTTGATAACAAATTCTATAAGCAATTAGCTTCATGGCAATACTCTTCTGGACTATCAAATCGATACGAGGCTGGGCAAAGAGCAGATGAGACTGATGTTCTTTGGATATTCCATACCCCTCATTTCGTATGCAATATACTTTTACTTCGTCTTCTTTTTCTTCATAAGCAGGTATGAATACAAAAATAAGTAGTTCGAGCTATTGTTCATGGTACCTGATGATACTTCATGGCACCTAATCTATTGCCTTCATATATTGTTCCGTGCTTTATGTTGCTTGTGAATTTACTCCGGCTATGCCATCTAACGCATACCTTTGGGCATTTTGATAATTGCAGTCGAGATCAAGAGCTGCTTGAAACACTTTCAGGGCTTCGGTTGGATTACTTGCTTTTAACAAGCAAGTTCCCAACAGATTATACGCCCATACCTTCACTTCTAGTTGAAGCTGGGTTCGTTTATTCTCAAGAGACTTCCTGAAGCAGTCAATCGCCTCGTTCCATTTCTGTAAATTTTGATACACCTGGCCAAGATAAAACCAACATACAAGCGCCTCAGGCATTATGTTCGTGAGATTAAGCAGGTCACTTTCAGAGCGGAGTAAATCCTCAGACTGGTAATAACTGGAGGCAAACTCTTTATCTTTCTTTGTTCGAACATACTCCAAATTATCTATCTCGTCATCAAATAAATAAAACCCAGTATGCAAGACTGAGTCAGATATCCCGGAAAACTCTATACTTGTCGGGTATGAACAACTTCCCCCAGGCTGCAACAATGAAAATATCCTGATTAGCCTATCTTTTTGGGTGTGGAACTCAACATTGCAGCCAATGTACACCATGAGCCTATTGGGATATAGATTCCCAAACAAATAGTCTCTATCCAAACTTTTAGACTTGATGGTAAGTTGTAGATTAGAGTCTAATACTTGAGCAATTGTAGTATCCACGGGAAGCCAGCCGTATGGTTCAACATAGAACTCTGCCCACGCATGGCCAGATTCGGTGGGCCAAACAGCGGTAACCGAACGGGCAGGAATCCCTACAGAACGGCAAAGAGCAATGAATACAAAGCTAAACTCACCACAATCCCCGGAAAGACGTGTGAAAGACTTTTGAGCTCCTCTGTCTTCAACCTTGGGGTACACATACGACATATTGTCAATAACCCAATCATAGAATAGCTTTGCACATAGATAAGGATTGGTTTCGGATTGAATAATCTCTTTTGCTTTTTGCCTGATTTCTGGGCTTATCTCAATCCATGGCTCGGATTTTGTGTAATAGCGATATAGTTCCGATTCGGTATCGTAGGGCTTGATATTACCGGGGGCTACTTCAAATTCGATGTCTGTGGCAAGGACTTCAAAATCATACTGGAAAGTCAGGCTTTTGTTCGAAGGACTTATCTCCCAGAAGATAATTACATTTCCGTTAAGATCATCCTCTATAATCTCTTGAGGTGTGGGAATAATGGATGTCACTGATACTTGTTGCCCGAGCCGGTTCATAGGTAATGCCAGCCAAAACCGAATTAATGGGTTCTCATCAGTCACTTGAATATTCTCTACGAAGTATTGGTACCTGCCAAGAGCAGTTCTATTGCTGATATCATTCATACACTTAACTCATCCTTATTCTCGATATGATGCTGAGGGCTGGCTTCGGAGAAGACTTTGATTTGGGCACCTGGCCTCTCATACCTAAAAAGAAGCGGTATTTCGCATCACTTTCTCTCCTGTAATCAGGCTTTGATCCGCTAGTTCTAAGTAATGCCGAGAAAGGATATCTGTCAAGCTTTGTTCACTTCCTTTCTGTACTAAGTGTAGCTGCAACGTGACAACGAAATCTGCAAATTGTGCAGCGAAAACTGCAAACTGTCGCATCGTTACTCATCCTTGCTCATCCTTACCAAGACCCTTTTAGGTAGTTTTTGACAGGATTTCTGCAAATCAGATCACCGAAAATTGCAAATTGTGACACGATAAACACAAACGAATTTAGTTAAATGAATCAACTAGATCTGGAGTCTTCGAAACTCCTCTTCTGCGTAATTGTCTGTCATTTGGGCTATATAATCTACTAATACTCGTCTGTAAGCTCTAGATGATATAAGAAATGGGTAGACGACTTTGTAGTCATCAACTGAAATGTATCTTATGTTGTTCTGACCTTCTGTATTTAACATCTTTGCTTTAGAGATTACGATTTCTTGACTGATAGACCTAGGTCCTGAAATTGATGCAATTCTCTTTAGGGAGTCTTTTGTTATTCTGAAACTTGGTGTTAGAAGTATTTCGGAGAGCTTATCAATAACTGAGTTTGGTAGTTGCCTAGGCTCTATTAAATATGAATCCAGTATGCCATTTATTATCGCTTTACCCTTGTTATCCATAACCACAACACCTTGACTGTTTAAGATTACTGAATCCTTGAACATGATCAGCGTTTCGTAGTCAGCAACAGGGTAGGGTTTATTTCCTATTTTATCTATGGCTTGCAATTTTGAAATTCCTTTTTCATTGATTATCGAGTCTATCTCTGTTACTGTTGATCCAGAAAAATACTCTATAAAACAAGTCGTTAATTGATGAGAAAGGATATCGGGTTTAAGATCCTTGAGATGATCAAATGTGGTAGATGAGCCCGTTGTTCTGCGATGATAATCTAGAGCATTACAAATCACTGTTTTGAAAATTGGATTGTTTAGCATTTCTATGTTTATCAAATTCATTTTAATTGCATCTGAAATGTCGTGAACTACTTGGGCAATCTCATCCGAGATGGCAACAATATTTGATTCTATGCTTTGATAGCTTGCAGTTTTAATCAGATTGCTGAATGTTATGGTTTGGCCATCGTGTTTATACACTTCGGGATAGATGCATTCCTTCTTAAACTTATCAGTATGCTTTAATATGCCGGTCAGAGTTTGGAATGTAATTCTCATTCCTAATCCTCTGTCATGCATGCTGTAATCATTATACGAAGTTAATGCACGAACCGATTGAAAACTATGATTGAAGTTTTCATGTGGTATAACCATGTTAATTCTATCAAAATCGTCAATTTGTGCTCTTCTCAAAGCCTCCATCGGGTATGGAATTGACCCTTCTAAGAATTCGTTTAAAAGCTTTTCTCCAGCATGTCCATATGGCGTATGCCCAACATCATGACCCAAAGCAATAGCCTCAGTTAAATCACTATTCAATCTTAATTTTAAAGAGACTCTCTTTGCAATGTTAGCAACTTCGAGTGTATGAGATAACCTAGTTCTGCAGTGTTCATCAAAACTATCATTCATCGCAGAAGTTACGAATACTTGTGTCTTATAAGCAAGACGTCTAAAGGGTTTTGAGTATAGTATTCTATCTTTATCTCTTACGAAAGGATTTCTACTCCCAGGTTCATCCAATCTCTCTTTTTCGTGAGGTATTTCTACAATTCTAGTAGCTTTCTCTGAGGAGAAGGCTAGACGGTGTATTTTTTTATGCATGATTCCTCCATGTCTATTACTCAAAAATAATGGAATCGTACTAGTGCAGATATACTATGGCGCTTAGCCCCAACGTAATCCTCCCATACGCCTGCTGCTGGTTTGTCATCGAAAGCTAATGCCAAGTCATTCACTCGATAACTCATGATAGAAATGGCACAATATTGTCATTAAACCAATCAGTTGCAGTCGCCTGTAAAGTTAGTATTTGATTTTCAGATAGAAATTGGGCCAATTCGTCTATCAAAACTGCTGCCTCTTTGTGGCCATTGCCTGCTGCTATGAAAAACCAGAAGTAAGCTTCCCCATAGTTATGGGGAACACACTTCCCCCTGTAGTAACACAAGCCCAAATTGAAGGTGAACTCCAAGAACCCCGTATCATATTCATTGCTAAGGCACCAATTCGCTGCTTCTTCATGATCTTGTGGAACGCCCTCGGACCTAAAATAGCATTCACCTTTTTCACACGGTGCCATAAAATTTACGCTTCCGTCGTTACTTTTCTGCTGTTTTCGTGTTTTATTCATGTATTCTCGCTTATCTTAATGTAACATTTTGCTGACAAAAAAATCATCTATCTTCCGAATCAGGCTATCTGATCTGTCTTTTTCATCCAACTTTATTGGACAAGAATCTCTAACAGAATAGAATTCATCATCTGGTTCATCCATACCACACTCATAAAACATCCATACAATGTAGCAATACCCATCATTATCAAATAACCTATCCCAGTCGAGAACCCCATAAGAACTAAACCAGAAAGTGTTCCAGCGCTCAACTTCGGTTACAGAATCCTCATTATAGTTCCCATTGACCTTCAATAACTCAAAATTTCTTGGTGATTTATCAATCGTCCAGCATTCAATAGGGCTTTGATTCTTTATACCAAACCATATAACAGGTTTTAGGAAACCATGAGAATCATGCCATGTATAACTGTTTCCATCGCTTTCTGGTTTTGGCCAATCATGTATGTCTGTAAGAATTGTTCCATTGCCTCGTCGGAGCCCATACTGCCATACTCCATTGATTAGAAAGTTTTTAAGCATTATCAGAACTATCTTTCCAACATAGATATAGCCCTGCTCACGCTCAAATTCGTCATTGAGTGTCTTAGCGGTATCGATTGCTTCGGTTGCTATTGTAATCTCATTATCGTCAATCACATCAATATGTAGCTTTTTGCCGAGTTTAGACTCTAAGCACTTAGATAACTGCTTGCATAGTTCTTCACCGATTAACTCGGGGTCTGGGAAAAAGCCCACATTCTCTTTTGACAATGGAATTTCATCAAAACAATCACTGATATCATCGGCCATGGCACTATCTAAGATTTCCTTGGCTACTTCAATAATCGAATCAGTGTCCTTGGCGTCAGCAACATCGATCATCTCTTCAGCTGAGAAATCTGATACTGAAGAATGGATTATCATCTTCATACAGTCTCCAAATCGGTTATTCGAAATGTTTCACTTGTGTTTTCTCTCAATGCTTCATACAGTAACTTATTTAATTATCTCTAAGAACTTCTTTCTATCTTTCTCGGATAACTCCTTAAACTTCTCCACCAACCACTCTATCTTGATCTCACTCAGCCTTTTATCAAGAGCGGTTCTTACCTTCTCAAGCTTCTTAAGGTGGGCATCAGTGACATAAGCTGGCGGGCTCGATAGCTTATTCTGGAGCTGGTTGGCCGATGCAACATCCATTTCTGGAATATCCGGTTCAATTGCAAGGATCTCATCTATCCACTCCTTGCTAAGTTGTTTACGATAATCAGATATAGTTTTGACAATGTTCTTGATCACATCTTCGGGTGGCCATGGAAGTTCATCCTCAGCAAGCTTGGAGACTGTCTCTTGTTCAACTTCTGTAGAGAGTGTATCAAAAGAACTCCAGGTTAGGTTGATGTCGCTTAATCGACCGTATGATCGTTTAAACTGATGTAGCGCCTTTTTTAATATATGAAAGTCTTCCAGGTCAGATTCCAGTCCATCGTAGGCTCTGATGAGAGAATCAAGTTCCTCCAACAACTCATCTATTGAATCCTCAGTTGTTATCTTAGAAGTCCAAACTTTATCTGCTCTTTTCGTGATTTCATTTTCGGCTGTGGTTAGAGAATCATAGAAGTCTTTGAGGCCTTTTCTTACAACCTGCAGTTCATTAAGGTTGATTCTCTGAAACATGCCCTTGAGCTTACTGGCATAGCTTTTGGCTACATCTTTGGCTGTCCTGATATCTTTGAGTCTACTGGTGCCAAGGACACCATGGCTGATTCGTATCCAATTATCAACCTCACTAATCAATCTACGAGCCTCGGCAACATCTTCTACCCTACGAATCAATGATCTAACTCGAGCATCAAGATTACTGGCTTCATTATCAAGCCCAAGATCCTCCAGGTTAGGTTTGACCTTATTCAGCATCAGATGCTTAAACTCTCCCACATGATCAGGAGATTCGGATTTGGGGCTAATATGAGCAAGCCAATCCGGAAACACTTGGATAATAGTTTGTCTGCCTTCAACCAGAACCGGTCGCATATCATCGATCTGCTCATCTATCCACAGAGGTTTTTCAGATTCTAGCTTAGCTATTAAGCGCTTTAGAGAAGAGCAGCCCCAAGATAATGGGATAACATTTCCATTCTCGGTATTATTCTTAATCCTCATTATCGCATCGTCTTTTGCTTCTTCCATTTCATCAATTTTCTTTGCTGATTCATTTGCTTGCTCAGTCAGTCTTTGCTCTCGATGAAAAAGCTCTGGCGGCACGGGTATTTTTTCTTTCAGAACTTCAGATCGCTCCATGCAATCTACACGGGCTATGTGGCTTTCTGCTTGCTCCCACTCGTCTAGGAGGTTTTCCCACTCAGAAGTGTCATCAGATCTAAGGAGCAGATAGGCACCGTCCATGATTGACGGATTGAAGTGTTTTGATCTGATAAGATTGTCGTCTGCCCACCCATTGACAGTCGTATACTGCTGATTTATGAACACGTTTAAGGTATTGCTGCGTGGGGAGATGTAAACGCTCAAGAATAATCCGGCGGAGTCTTGATTAGCTCCAAAGGGCGGCTTGATCATGGTGTCATACATTTCGCGCAAGGACAGCATCCGTTCTTGTAGTATCTCATCCCATTCGATCGAAAGCTTCTTTAGAATGTTATTGGTAGGCCGTCTGTTGATTTTCCCATTTGCAGAGAATATACCCCAAGCATCTTTGAGAACGCTGTTTGCCCTATTCTTGTCTCTTACCGGTTTCGCCATTACCGTGCTATAATCCAGGGTAGAGTGCATCAATTCTCGGGTCAGCATGGAACAAGTGTCAGCAGCGTTTCCTCTAGAGGTGGCAAAGCCATCAAAAGGAAACAGAATAGGATGAGTGTAGATTTGTTTGAACAGCTCTGTTGCTGCCTTACTCAGTCTCAATCCTTCCATTTGCTTTCCGCCCAGCGAGATATACCTCTTCTCTTTCAATAGGGCTTCTACAGCTTCTTGTATAGAACGTTCGATTTTCACGCGATGTGATTCAACAAGATTGCCGAATTTTGCTAGTTCTTCGTTGGAAAGGGAATCCAGGATAGATAACTCAGTAAGGTATTGCCCCAATTTCCCTTCAACATCATACAGAAACACCAATAATATTGGAACTGCTTTAACCTTGAGTGACTCTGCTGCTGATTTGAGAAGTTTATGAGCTTCTCGAGAAACGCAGTCTATATCAGCAGTTTCCCCTAGGTAAACATAGATAACTGATCCCCTGGGATCATCAATACTCTCTGCTTTTGACCATCTGTCAGTCTCAAGTATGATCTGCTGAGGCAATGTGTCCAGATTTGCCACTTTTGCCTGAAAAGCCCACTCAGGGGTGCTGATCTTGTTCTCTTCAGCAAAATCACTCTGTATATCTTTGATCAGATCACAACAATCCTTGATGGAAGATACGAATAACTGGGACTGGGCGTTTTCATCATAACTGGCTGAAAGCCTCCGGATGTGATTGATGAACTGACTTCTGGGAAGCGCGTCACTAAGAATATCAAAGCTTTTGTATGCCTCATCCCACTCTATGGCGTTGTACTCATCAAGCAAAGTTTGTAATTCTACAGCCAGTACAGCCTTGTCCATATTGGTCAAAGCTTCTAGAGCTTCGATTGCATCCGCCCGGTTTGCTGCTACCAAGCCTAGTTTAGAACTTAGTACGACTGCTTTTAGAATCCTTATCTGATTTATAGAATACTTTGTAGCATACTTCGACATGACTGTCTGGTATGCTTGCATGATGGTTCCTTGCGCTCCAGATTCTTCAGAACTCAGTAGTTCTTGGATAAAAGAATTGCTCATCATGTCTACAGCGGCAATCCTCCAATCTTTGTGTTCTGATATTTGGCTCGATTCATACTGGTTAAAAGCTTCAATCAATAAAGCCAGGGCAGATCTTTCCTGTAAATGGCTTCCAACCGCAGAAAGGTAGTAAAGGAGCCACACACTGTATGCTGATAAGGGCCAAGATCCTTTGCTGACTATCTTATGAAACAGATCTGCATCATTCCAGACCTGAATATGTTTTGAACTAGGAAACCACTCATTGATCTTCGTTCGCTCAAGATTTGAAGTTTGGAAGGCTGATTTCCCCTCAAAGATTTGGTCTAAATACTGGGGATTATTCTTTTCGATCAGGTTGGCAATGAGCGTTTCAAGATTAGTAGACAGATAAAGCTTATCAGCAGTTTGATACCTGCTAATGTATCTCTGCATCTCATTTTTTTGCTCAGTAGCCATACGTTGAAGATATGCATTCAGTTCAAATTGGATAAATCCTACGAAACAGACTTTCGGTGAGTAGGCTTGTGTGGCTTCAAATAGCTCTTGAAGGACTCCGCTTCCGGCTAAATGACTTCGAGTGGAGGCGAATTCCATATATTTTCCAAACTCATCAAACAGGATGACAAGGGACTGATATGGATTTCCTTCGCCACAGTAGACTTCTACAGTTCTGCCAATAAGTTCTTGTACTGATTCGCCCCGCAAGTTACCAATCTGCATGTCATGTTTGCTTAAGAACTTGTCTACATTAATGTAGGTGGGTTCATCCTGCAGTTCAAGTGATGCAATGATATGTTCTATGCTTTTGCCACTACATAACTCAGACAGCTCCTCCAGAAGCTTTGGGTTCATTACTTGTAGTACATTTATTTGTTGTTGGAACCTTGGTCTCAAATCTTCGATAGGTTTTACGTCATGTCCATCCCTGCGTAGAACTTGTATGATCTGGTTGGATAATCCATGTATAAAGTCGAATTTTGTGAGGCCATTAAGAGCAATGACTAAACAGGGTTTATCAGCATCATCGAGTAAAAGCCCAATTTCATCACCTATCTGCTTATCTGCAGATGAAATATTAGCCAGGATGTCAGCGGGGGTGTTGTCTACAGGAGCACTCAGTAACTCCGCGATTGTAACACCAAGGTGTGATTTTCCGGTTCCATATCCTGCTATGGCCAATGTAAACGGGACATCTTCATGGCCATAAGATCTTTTCACTATTGCCTTGGTGAAGCTTGCTGTATCAATTAGCTTGTGACCATGAGTATATCCTACTTCATCCTGAGAAACACCATGATAGGCAGGTCCATGAAAAACAAATGCTTCAGCCGCTAATCGTGACTTGTCAGGATCACTTATGTACCAATCGATGTTTACAGCTCCATTGAAGAGCTTATCTCCCCTAAACCTTACGATGTCCTTTAAGATCATTATTTCCTCCAGTCCCTAGATCATATCATCGAACATTTGATTGTATGCTTCTCTAGCCGTTTTCATAGGGCTCAGAATCCAAGGATTCATGTGTCTGTCCACCCTAAGAATTCCCTTTCTCTCGACCATATCGAGTATATCTGACATTCCTTGTCCCAGCCACCTGCAAACCGTCAGCCATCCTGTTTTCTGTTCGATTTCAGCGGTTGAAACCTGATTCTGCTTTGGGAACCAGAGTTCCATCGAACTTATAATCCATGCTCCATAACCCCTGGCCAGATCGTCTTTGATTGGTGCCTTTTTACGAGTGATCATCTTGCCATCATCTTGAAAAGCGCCACAAACCTTAAAAGACGCTTCATCCTCGTACATACTGAGAAGAGGCCCAATTAAACTGCGATTACTGCTACCGTACTTAGACTCCAGCATGTTTTCCAGGTCATTTCTCGAAAATTTGTCTCCCAGGCTGTGGTAGCCTGACCAAAACACAAAGTGCCAAAGCTCAGCTCCTGTAGACTTGTTACACAGGTTAAGATGACATAACCATTGGCTCACATCAGTTTTTACAAAGGGGTCTTCCTTCAGGATCACTCTTCCAAGATCTGTTAACTCCGGACTTATTAACATATCTTTCTTTCTTTTAGTCGTTATCAAGCCCATTCCCTGACAATAATCTATCGTTGGAAGCACTTTTCCTGATGACTCACCAGTGGGAATCCCTGTCTTGTCAGAAATTGCTTGAGCATCGCCAGATCGGCCTTCAGCTGCAAACTTTAAAATTGCATTGATATATTGCCGCTCCGGTTTGAAAGTACGGTGGAAGTTCCTGGGCAAGCGTGTATTGACTTCTTTCTTAGCCATGGAAACCTCTTTCTTCAAGGGAGGTGATGCGAATTTTCTGTGCTTTCAATCTCAGTTCTCCAGATAGATCATCCAGGTGCCTTCCTAAAACCCAACACTCACCCTTTTGGAGTTTTGCCAACCGATTTGTCCATTCCTTCACCGGAATATCGCTAATAGCATTGTTAAGCAGTTGAGCGTGCTCCTTCATCTCATTCTCTGTGGGCTTGAAGAATAACTTCATCTCAGCTTGAAACAGCCTACTGACCTTTGCATCAGAGACACCGCCAACTCCTTTAACAGTTTGAGTTGCTGTTATCAAGGCCAATCCATGTTTTCTTCCTTCTGTAAGGTACTTTGCCACTGGCGCGTCTGGTCCCAGATCTAGGTTTTGAACTTCGTCTAGCACAACGACCTTGGGTAAATGCTTACCACCATAGCTGCTAACGTAGTTGTAAAGATCCCATAAAACAAATTCTATGATAGCCCTCGATGAGTGCTTGTCAACTTTATGGAATTGGAAGACTCTGCTTCTATTCTCTTCATCTGCAAACAGCTCATTCCATCCAATTTCCCTTCTGTCGACCAAAAAGGGTTTGCTCGTGATAAACGGCTTCAGTTTGGTGATAGTAGTTTGGACAGTGTTCTTTGTGTATAATGGGTCATCGAGGTATTCATAAAACATCTCCAGCATCTTGTCCAGATTGAATTCATCGCCATATCGCTCAATACCGGTTTGGATGACCTCAATAGTGAAAGGAAGCTGCTGGGTTCCAAGATCATACACGTTTTTGAAAATTGAAGATACTCGCTTTGAGATTGTGATTGGAGTATCCTTGAATTTCATCCCATCCTGTTCGCTGACTTGAGCTTTGAAAGGATTGATAGGAAGTGGATCATTGTATATGAACGTCTGTCCATCACTAGTAATAATCGGTTTTGCAGCAGTCTCTATGTTGTTTGGGACAAAGCCATCTGTGTAATCTATGACTAGGCTGTTCTGGTTCTGCCTGGCCATTTCGCATAGAAGACATTGTATTGCGTATGTTTTACCCATTCCGGATGTGCCGAATATCACCATATGTCTGTTTGCTAAGCTATCATGCCCAAACTCCCAATAGACTTCTTTGCCACCTGTGGTTTTGCCCAGGAGAATCCTCTCAGGAATCTTGGGCAACACAGTATCATCGTCTTCTTGATGGCCTTCTTCATCTTCTGGCTCTTGCTCAATATCAGGCTGGTCTTCCGTTGACTCCTCTTGAGGGGGCTCAGGGCTTGTTTCGTCATCCCAATTAGGCGTAGTATCTCCTCCATCATCTTCAGACTCGTCATCGTCCCAATCTGCCAAAGTCTCACCGGGTTGGAAGTCTTCATCTTCCGGACTAGGGGGCAGGTCGATGTCTTCAATTTGCTGCATTACGTTCTCATCTTCTGATAGAGACTCGTCCAGAAATTCAGCAATTACTCCTGTGTATTCATCTGTAGATTGAGCAAGTACTTTGATGTAATTCCTGCCTATTGAAAATACATTAGCCTTGCCAGTAGAAGTCTCATTGTTGTTCCAAGAACCTGACTTCTTGAATGTGCCATGCTCATCATCAATCCAGAAAGCCATCACGGAAGCGCTCCATGATATCTCGTAATCTCCTTCGGCTAGTTTCTCCAACGCTGATATGACCTGCTGTTCGTGATATTTGTCTATCCTGGCCTTAGCAGCTATCAGGCGGTGTAATTGCATCCACCAATAACGGCGATCAGGCTTATCGTCGTCGAGATTTTGCTGCTCCTGGAAATTCGGTTTGAATGCCTTTACCAATACACTCAACCCGTTATTGATCTGGTGTTTGGCCTTAATCAGCAGTTCTTCTGATTTATTCCCCATTTTACACTCAATCAGATGCAGGTTCAGGTGCACACGGTTATCCTGGCCTATGTTCGCCTTTAACCACAGCAGATCTGGCCTTACTCCGCTTTCCGCAAAGTCGAACCAATGCCTGTATGCATCGAGAGTCACCAGATTATCACACAACATAGTATCATCTCTGCCCACGATCTTACGGGTGAGGGCATATGCCATGAAATCTCTGATATACTGGTCTGCCGCCCCTGTAGCACGTATCAACGACAATCCGGACAATTCTTGGGCTACTTTCATGGTTCCTTTGGCTACAGCCTGATAGTCCTCCTCAGTCCATTTAGTGTCTGCTAGCAGTTGCTTGATGGAAGCTCTCAGCCTGATTTCAATGTCGTTTAGCGAAAAGTGCTCGGTCGATATGGTGTAGTTTTCTTCACCTGATATGCCCACTCCAGAGCCGAAACCAATAATCTCCCTCTGCAGCTCGCTTTTCTTGCCTGAATCTCGTATCAGGCGGTCATCCACACTAGGATCGATGCAGATCACCCACTCCGACTTGCTGTGGACCGCCCCGATCACGTCCATCCAGGGCTTGAGATCTCCAGTACCCATTACTACCGTGCCTTTTTGGGCATTGCCACTTTTTAGGGCATGCATGCAGCCCGCTAACCGGGAGCTGATGCTGAACTGCCTATTGCTGATAATCCTGAAGCGTTTGAACTCATCAGAGGGATTGTCTATCGTAGCTACGGCCTTCTCCAGGATGGGGTATTTGAGGGAGTGGGTTCGGATGTCCATTGGATCAACGGATTCAAACTTATCGGCGATGTTTCCTGTCCCGATAATATCATACAGGATGGTCACATCGGTGCTGAAATTATCGTTGATCATCCTCAAGAATGAGTTATGGTCGGCGGCATTGATCAATCGGTGCGAGATGGAAAACCTGCAGTTGCGGTATACCTGGAATTTGCTTTCAGTCTCAGCCGCTTCCCATCTTTCTCTCCAAAGCTCTATCCAACGGGCTATGCCGCTATCATCAGCAGAATCAGTAAAAATGCTCACGCTGATATTGTAGGGCTTATTGCGCTCATTTCTAATAACGTAGTAATTCGGATCTTTTATGTTTGAAAGCTTCATTAGATAAGCATGTATGGCTGCGATAATCGGTTGAATATCCTGGTTTCTATAAACGGCTAAGTTCAGTCCATCCCTGGCGTGGGGATGCAGCCTGAAATAGTCTAACAGGAGGTTGTTGAGCAGTTTGGATTCCCGGGTTTCCAAGAACATGTCCGCATCGCTCACATCGCCTATTTCATCATCGCTTTCATCAGACATCCCCAGCATCAGCCTGGTCGATTTTAGGTCATCTCCATCAATTGGATCACCTACTTTGTGGATCAGTTCATGCCCCACAACGTTGGTGTTCAGATTGAGCCCATCATCGATCAGAATGCAGTTTATGGGTGTTCTGATATGAGAAAGGTCAAGATAGGATTGCCAAATGTGTTTTTTGAAGGCATCCCGCCTCTTGTCTTTTTCGGTTTCAGCTTTCACGGCATAATTGAAACAGGAGTTTTGGTAAACTACTTGGGATTGCAGCATTTCCAGCAGAGACGGGTGAAGCACCGTGATGATCCCTGATTTCTCGTAAGCCTCACTATACCATGCTTCATTTCCATCTTTCTCTCTTTCTCTTATCACCATAAATGCTCTTAGCATCATTCCAGCCATCGGAGATTTCAGCATCTCTTCCTGAGTGCTTATCAGGTCTAACACCTCTTCGTAATGCTGTCTCAGAACGTCCCAAACCGAGGTGTCTGTCAAAGCAGCGATCAATCCGCTTTTCTTGGCAGCTTTGATAAACAAGTGGTACTTCTCGGCAAGATTTCTATAATGGGGCAATAGTCTATCGTCATGCTTCAGCCAAGTCCCAGACAACAGATTTCTCAGGAAAGACCCTTCTGAAGCAGAGTCTCTCAAGCTGTGCAGGAAGACCCGCCGCAGCTCGTCATTGGATGAAGTCTTAAGAATCTCGTCATAATAGGGAAGGTGGAAGAAGGGTAATACCAGCGCATGGTTTGGCCTATCCAATTCATCGGCTGCCATGTTGATCAATTCTGTTGCCAGGCGATAGCTATGGTTGGAGGGCAGTTTCCAGGCGTATCTTCTTTCCTGTGGCTTTTCGTCTTCCTGTGCATAGAGGTTCACGCTGAAAACCAGTTCGGAGATCGCTGTCCTGCTATAGCGGAATTTAATCTCATCGCTGTCCAGGTTGCACTGAATCTCAATCTCTAGGCCATCTTTGTTCTTAAGGCAGGTATGCTGTATGATAAAGCTGTCCAATCCGCCAATGAGCCTGTGCAAGAACTCTCTTGCCAGTTCTGAGACATCCTGGGTGGAATAGTCTCCCTCGCTGTCATCCCACTCCATGTCGTGCTTGAACAGGTCAGCAGTTATCTCTATCCTGCTTAGATCTTCCACGCTACCATAATCTTTTGACTTTGAAAACTCTGAGAGACTGTCCCACATGGCTGTCAGTACAATTTCTACCGGGCTTCCTTCCAGGCTCTTCACGCTTGTTTTCTTCTTTTCCTGCTTTTTCTTGAATTTCAGTATCTTGTCCAAGATGAAGACGAAATCGCTTCCCAAGAGCTTTTCTTTCTCCTCTTGGTCAGCAGTCAGGACGTAGTTCTTCATCCCGCCCAAGAATTCCGTTCCGCTACTGTACGCGCCTCGAATCTGTTCATTTTCCAGGTCTTCCCATCCCTCTTCTCCGGTCTCGATGGCTTCGAGTATCCCATCAATGGCCTTTACAGCCTTCCTTTTCTGGTTTTCCTCAATGAACATGGTGTAGTTAAAGAACTCAATAGCCTTATAGACGTACGGATTGAATTTCTTGTTTTTTCTAGTATAGGGAAAGCTGGTGAAATTGGGTAGTTGGAAATCCCGTAGCTTCGTCAAAACCACTTCTAACACTGTCGGAACGCTGTCACAGTATGATAGGTCCAAGCGCTCCAGCCACTTGCTAAGGGATATCAGGTCCGCCCTACCCTGCTCGATGATAGGGTAGAGGATGTTATCAAATACCAGCATGTCTGCTTTGTTGTAAAAATCTATGCCGTTGGAACTAAGTTTATCGACAACCCACTGACTGAAACTACGAGACATTCCCGTTTCCCAAACAAACTTCAAACTACAAAGGTTGAAATCTGCCAGACTGGCGGAATCAGTGACAACATCAGACCCATAGAGGACTATCACGTTATATTTATCAGGGGGCATAGGCTCATTGCGGTAATAAGCTAGATTGTCCAGTAAGGTTATCCACCCGGCCTTATCAGCCTTGTCCCTGCCCTCGTCAGTCCATTCATCGGTTAGTGTTCTGGCGACTTTGATCAGTACATTGGTATCAGCAATATTATGTAAGAAACTGCTGATAAGGTCTGCAGTAGCTATCGTCAGATCTTCCGGGATGCTTTCCACCATGAAGATCATTTTCCCGCCCAATTCCATGGAAGGAAGCTGGGATTCTATCCTACCTGTGATGTAGTCTTTGAACGAACGCGCAATGTATTTCATGATCCAGCTCCATCATTCCCTTGGTTGGGGTGCAACACCAAGGCGCAGGAATCCGACAAATGCATCAAGAGGCCGCTTTCTGCCAGCATTTCAAGTAGCCAGGCATCTGTATCACTGGAAAGATATACCTTTTCCACCCCCAGCCATTGGCAGCACTCGCCAAATCCAGCCTCGTCAAACACCATGCCCCACCTCGCTCTTATCAATTGTTTAAATGTTTCATATGTTATCCTCCCCTGCTGCGGTACAATGGTAGTTACCAGCACCCTGAGTATCTGGGGAGTTAAAACAAATCGAGCCCAAGCGCCCCGCTTGGGAATCACCAAACCGGCTTGCTTTGCCATCTTTAAGAAGAACTTGTGCCCGGAACGTGTATCGGCTTCTTTGAGGATCTTCTCATCCTGAACTATATCCGTATCCTGCATATGCGAGCGGATAGCCATATAGATGGTTTTTTCGATGTTTTTGAGGCTCTGATGCGATATCCGCTTGAGCGTCCCATTCTCCTCGTCAGACCTGTTTATAGCCATATAGTAGCCAGGCCATTTTGCTTCTCCATTGCTTAAACACCTGGAGCTCTGCATGATTAGATTCCTCAGGGTATGCAGCATGAATAAGGTCTCTAGGTAGTAAACGCTGTCCATCACATCCAGGCCGGATGACAATATTCTGTTCATTTCCACTGCCAACAGGTAGCCTTCCTGCCAGGTTGCGCTATTGCACCAACCGGCTTCTACAAACCTCGGTTGCTGTTCGTGCATGTCTGTCTTTGCGGCTGTTTCAGGATCTAGCTTGTCATCGATGAACTCAGCCAGGTCATCGATAAACTTAGGACAAGCGCTAAAAAACTTTGCCAGGCCCCTCTCCAAACTGTTAAGCAACTTTTCTGGCTCTAGCTCTTCTGAGCTGAATTCAAGCTTTGCATCCAGGTTCCAGGCTTGTATTGCTTCCTGGTTTTGCTTCATCGCATTGCATATCTGTAGGTACAGGAGTTCTCCTCCTCTTGCTAAGAATCTATGTTTATTCAATGAAAAGTAAAGTTTGGCATTATCGAGAACATAGCTCCAAGATTCTGCATAATGACTTTTAGCCTTTGTTTCATTCCAGATAGCTTCACCAGCAACTAGGCCACGACTAATGGGAATAAATGACTGTGCACACCATGTTCGACTTGTTCCTGCACCCTGAAAGCCAAGTAGTAAATTCTCAAGTGTCTTTACTACCTGAGTCTTATCATTGCTATCTACTTTGATTCTTTTTTTGAGTTCCTGTATTAGCTGGGTGTAATGCTCTCTGTGGGTAAGGTGTCTTGAATCCAGTCTGGATGAACTTAAGAAAGCAAACAGCTTAAGATTCAATTTGATTTTTGGGGAGTATTTTAACTTGGAATTGCTCCAAGAATGGATGTCATCCAAAGGGGGAAGAGCTGATCTCAGTTCTTTGCCCTCGATCTCCTTTACAGAAGTAGTTATCAGTAAGAATTCGCCCAACAATTCTAAACTTGTCTGGTCAGTACTAAATCTGTTTCCAAAAAGCCTTATGGCAGGATTGCTCTTGTATGCTTGTTCCGATTTGGCATCGTAAGGAAAGGTTGAGTTAGACATCAAACACCTCCACTGCTTGGTCGCTAATGCTGAATTTCTGTCTCTTGAATCTGTTGTCATTGCGTAGTCTGACCAGCATCATATCGTCGTTTAGGGAGGCGGTTTTCTTTAGCACCTGTAGCTTAAAATGCTCCAACCGCTCTTTATATGCGGCGTTCAAGAGGTTTCCAATCTCACCGTAATGCCTTTGGGTTACATAATCCAAAAACGGTAAGCCCAGCCTCAGAGTTACTCCCTTAAGCACTCCCTGACCTTTTAAGGCAAGTTCAGCGTATTCCGCTCCGGCCGCGTTGCTTGATCTATCAAGTTCCAGAATCACGCTCTGAGACCAGTCCAATTCGGCAATCACGATCTGGGCGCTTTGCCGTACTTCGCTTTGCTTGCGGGATAATGTGATGTACAATCTACTGTCTTGGGTGCCCATGCCTTCCGGCATCCTCACACCGGTAAAATGCTCTTGTATAACGTGGAAGACCATGTTCGTGTATTTGGCACGGTATGCTTTTTCCAATACTGACCCTTTCTGTTGCCATTCCTGCCAATACAAGATATTGGGTGAGTTTAGAAAATCGATCATTACTTGGGAGTCAGCAACTTCATCGTTCACAAAGAAATAAAGGAGTCTGCGCAATTGTCTGCGGGCTTGCTCAGGCGTAGATCCGGCTCCGCTTACAGTAAGGGATGCCATCCCTTTCTTGCGCATATCGGAAAACAGCTCTTTAACCTCAGGTAGCACCCTGATTGTGCCATGAACAGATGGCTTAAGCCAGAGATTCATCTCTATGCCGGAATTGAATATGGTGCCCAGGCTTTGCCGTTTCAGCTCCACAATCGCTTTCATCTCGCTTGCGGCGACATCTGGGCTCTTACCGTCATCACCGAATATCCTGTTAAAGAATAGGTAATCGGATTTCATCTGCGACATCTTCTTGTGCACGTTTGTGGCATTGATCCCGCTGCTGATGATGTAGGCCAAGTGAGATGTAAGCTGCCTGATGGTTAGCCTGGTGCCGTACTCATACAAGCGCCTGTAAAGTAAGAACAGCCTATGTGTCACCTGCTCCTGGGCAGAACGGATTAGTTCCACATTATGCTTCATGGGGCAGAAACTCTCTCGTGAGCAGGAACCGCATCCTATCCAATTTTCGGGCTCCAGCATCCTCGTAAAGATATTTTCTGCCAGCTTTAGATTGTCTATATAGGCCAGATTGTAAACGATGAACTCCACTCCAGCAAATTCCACTTCAGCGGCACCTTTCTTCTGGCTAATCGCTGTCAATATCCTGCTCTCAGCCTCAACAGAATTGATTTGCCAGGCCTGTGCGTTCCCCTTGAAGAAATCCAACAGCGTTCCTGTATTAGAAATGATCATGAATCTGCGTTGTCCGGCTTTCAATTCTTCGATCAAGGTTTGGTCCGCTTTTCCTTCTCGCTCGCTGAAATCTTTGATGATGCTTAGTCGGTGCTCTTCAATTTCCTCTCGCCTTTTAAGCGGCTTTTCTAGCATGGTAGAGAGCGGCAAGCCTCGCAATTGTTTGATGATATCTACTGCAATAGTTGTTTTGCCATCGCCGGCATGTCCTGTTAGAATGACATGCTTGCCTGTTTTCTGTCTTAATTCCTTGTCCAGTATATGCACTAGCGGGTGCGTCGTGTGAATGGTTCCAAAGAGTGGATTTACAGCTTGTGCTTCCGCTATGGCGTTTTCATTGAAGATGTTTGTACTAATCAGAGAACTTAAATAATCACAGAACAAGACTGAATCACCTCGTGCGTTATCCCCCTCACTATTCTGAGGTTGTTCTTGATCGATATCATTATTGGCATAATCTCTCAATATGTCGATAATAATCTGTTTAACGATTTTTCTTTGCTCTGCCATCTTTAAGAAGTTGAATTCTTCATCTCTTAAATGAGCGTACGAGACGAGTGTAATCAAATGAGATGGCCCGCTTATCGACTTCGATTCAGCAAGTTCCTTTTCTCTTCCAAGATTTGGGACTAGAATCCATATGGGTAATGATCGTAAATGGAAAAAGGGGTTATAAGACCTATCCCTATCATCATCTTTTGAGTACTTCAGAAATAGTGAGCTAAAGATTCTCTTAAAGGCATCGTTATAATGTATCCTATTCTCGGAAAATTCTCTTTCTTCAAGGTATATAATGGCTGCAAGCATACAAATATGTTTGTGCGGCTTGTAATGCTGGTCTTTTCTAAGACCATGAATTAACTTTGAGAATTCTTCTATCACCATTCCTCCATTGTATCTCACTTGTGAATCACCTGGACTGAATTCATCAGATCATTAAAAAGATCTGCGACATTAGAATCATCGGTTTCCAAACCAAATGAAACTCTTATTGTTTTATCTGACAATGAATAGTCTGAATTGATAGCTTGAATAACATGGGATTTCTCCAATGAACTTGAGTTGCATGCCGAAGCTTTACTTATGGCAACTCCAGAAAGATGCTCTAAAATCAGTTCTGCCTTTGGCGAATTCAAATAAATACTAGATAAACCACCGATTCTGGGTGATTCTTGGCAGTGAATCAGAAAAGGACTATGTTGGGCAGAAAGCAGTTTCTCGAATGCTTGTGTCAAACTGGATAGCTTTCTAAGGAAATGACTACAATTAAGACTCATTATATCGCAAGCTTCCCCAAAACCAACAATAGCTGGGACATTGTAAGTTCCTGGTCTAATACCCGATTCCTGTCCCCCGCCGTATAGAGGATAATCCCAAGGCCATTTACGGCTCCCACCTTTGATGTAGAGAGCGCCAATGCCCTTGGGGCCATAAATTTTGTGGGAACTAAAAGATGCCAGGTCACAGTCTAATTGCTGAGCATCAAAAGGCATTTTCCCAAGTGCTTGGGCGGCATCGGTATGAAACTTCGCTCCAACCCGATGGGCGATTTCTGCCAGTTCCTTCACAGGTTGTATGGTGCCGATCTCATTGTTGGCAGTTTGCACGGAAACCAAGGCTGTATCTTCCGTGATCAATTTTCGGGCGATGTTGATATCCACAATTCCATTACTGGTAACAGGCAGCAAGGTTAGATCAAAACCTCTTGTGCCGAGGTTTTTGGCTGGAAGCAGCACCGATTTGTGTTCAATTGCGGACACTGCGATCTTTCGTCTTTTCTCTTTTGCGTCCAGCAATAAGGATAAGAAGATCAGGTTATTGCTTTCTGTAGCTCCTGAGGTGAAAACTATTTCACCGGGACCGCAACCGACAAACTCGGCAAGCTGCAATCTCGCTTTTTCCACCGCAGCCTTTGCCTCCCTGCCGAATGCGTGAGAGCTGCTGGGGTTTCCGAAACGGTCACGAAAGTAGGGTGCCATGGCAGCCAGGACTTGTGGGGCGCATGGCGTAGTGGCGCTATAATCTAAGTAAATCATAATCTATAGATGGCAGATCAGGCATGCCTTATCGGTGCTCTCATCCTCTGTATCGTCAAAGACATCAACCAACCTTTGTTTAGCAGAAAACCTGCTCTTTTCCCTTTCCTGGCGCTTGATATAATCTGACTTTATCTGTGCGATCCGCTCAGGTTTGATCAGGTCGTATAGGCTTTCACCCTGATTCCAGGTATAGGTGTCACGGGGGCTATCGCCTATCTTTTCATAGGCTGCCGCCTTCTTGAATAGATCGGGGTGGTTTTCGTAGAGACCTATCCACTCCCTTTTCTGCTGGAAAAAGCAAAAATAGCAGCCGGAGCGTGATCTCCAGTTGTAATAGCTAGGAACTCCGAGGCCGGATTCTTTAAGGATGCGATACACCTCTTCTTTACCGATGTTATCCTCGATAAAGGGAAACACCGTTCTGATATTTGGTTTGGTCGATATATATCCTTTCCTCTGGGCCTCATCAGCCCGTATGCCTACATAACTGATGACCTCATCATTACCTATGAACCTCTCATAAGGTTTCAGTTTTAAGTAATCTGTACACCATCTTGACTCAGGTGAAGGTAAAAAGCCATTCTTGATCTCTAGAATATCGTCAAAACCATAACCATCTGCATACTTTAAATAGTGGATTTTCTTCCCAAGATACGCCTCAAGCTTGTTCATGTATTCATATGTCTCATCAAGTTCTTTCTCAGTATCGCAAAACACATAATCCATATCTATTCCCTTGCTGCGCATATATATGGCAAGTGCGGAACTGTCTTTGCCTCCGGATAGTGCCAGTATGTGTCTAACCTTGTTTTCCATCTATGACCCCCACGGTTGTTTATTAGTCATTGCCATTAGTGTCCTCATCCTCTTGCAGTTCCGTCAGCAGTTCCTGGATTATTCTGCGGATCTCATTAATGGGTAGATTGCTTTTCATATTGGAGATCTGGTTCCGAATCTCCTGTCGAAACATGGATGCTTGCTCGGCTTTTCCATTGTGGTTTTCCGGCTTTAGCGATCCAAAGCTGTTCCAGTAATGAAGGAACAGCTCTCCCATCCCCCTGGCCAATCCTTCAAATCTGTCGATATCCGAATCCAGCCATTGTTCAAATGACCTCTTACTCACGTTGGATAGAGCTGGAGTGGGATCGTGCTCTTCTCTGGCGCCATTTAAAACGCTGTTGATAAAGGGTGTCAGTTCACTGTGGGTAATCCTGTCTGCCAGCACTCTGCAGCGATCCTCCAACTCCAGCCAACCGGTCTCTCCAATATCCAATTCGCAGCTTGTGAGAAGTTTGTCTCTGGCTACAGAGAGGACTTCCAGCGCGTGTCTCGCCAAATGCTGCAAGGCTCCATTCAAACCATTGAAATAGGCGTCAAAATCATCGGCTGAAGCATGTTTGGAGCCTACAATCTCCATCCCAAAGCACCGGGGTAGCTCTTTGAACAGCAAGCTCTCGGGAGAACCGGCATTCAAGAAAGCTTCTCTAACCTGCAGGGCTTGTGGATCGGCAATTCTTCCTGATTTCAAAGTAAGATTGGGTAATGAAGAGAAGCTTCTGTACAAAGCCCTGACTACTGAAGCGATCTTGGGAGCTGTATTAAGGCTACCGGCCAGTCTTTCCACTATTCTGAGGGTGATGCCTTCAAGTCTCACCCCCTTTATCGAAAACAGATCCAGGCGCCTCTGCAGAAGGTCGAAATGGCCGGGTTGAGGTTCGGGCAAAAAGGTTCCCTCCCGGTACAAAAACACCTCTCCCTGGTGCACCACAAAAAAGGCTGTTATCAAGATAGGAAAAATCCCCTCCGGCAGGCCAAAGGGCGCCTTCCTAAGTTTGGCGTATATATCTGTGAGTTCCATCTCTTCCAGCTTATCATTGAAAACGTTCTTTTCGATCAGCTGCCAAGCGGGCCTCAAGTTTACAAAATTGGCGTTCGGAGGTGCTTGAAACTTCCAGCATGCGAGCTTCTCATCATACACATGCATGCTGGAGGCTTTGAGGATGGATTCGTAGATACTTCTTTCTGGTGGGTACCCTGTCATACCCAGGGTTTCCTGCTCGGGATTCGTCAGGATCAGTTCCATCAGCGTTCTACGGGCTGCTGATGCTGCGCTTGAGATATCATCCCGGGAGATGAGTTCGTTGCGCAGAACCGGGCTTTTATGGAAGAGGACATCGCAAGCCTTGGAAAGCAATTTGCTGACATCCACAGGATTGCGCGTTTCTTGCTGATCGCCCAGCCAGAACCACAGGCAATCATTTCCCAGGGGATTTGGTCTGGGATCAATGATTGTATACGCCCTTTTACTGAGTTCCTGTTCATAGGCTGATATCCTCAGGTTCAGTTCGCGGCGGGCAATGCGGTCATCCCTCAATTCGTCTGTGTGCTCTTCTACCCACTTCAGACAAGCCAATTCATTCACAACCCCGCTCAAGCTGTCCATCTGCCTGGGAATCGCAACCAATAGTTGGGGGTTTTTCTTTGTGACTGCTTGAACTTCCTCAACCAGATTTGAGAAATGCTCGTTAGGTATCAGAACCATAACCAGGCCTGAGGCTCCTTCCGCTAGTTCCCTCTCCAGCATGCTGCTGGCATCAGTTAAACTGTCCGAGTATTCTATCGAGAAGTGGCGTATCATTCCGGCTACAAGGCTGTGCCGTCGGGCTACCATACGTTTTTGCTTAAGGTGTTTGCCTATGGTATCCAGGAACAACTGCGTATCAAAGTGCAAGTGCCTCCTGGCTTCATTAAGGCGTTCCTCCAGGTCCACATCGCTGCCTTCCCAGATGCGGTAGCTGCTGTCAAGCTTGCGGAAAGTGATCAATGATTGCTCAACCAGGCTCTGAAGTAGGCTTTCGATCTCAGCACTCTGCGGTAGGCAGAGTTCCAGCATATTTTTGGTAGCTCTGAGTGGGCTGATTTCTGACAGTGAGTTTAATACCGCGATGGTTTTCAAGGCACAGGTTTGGGTCTCCGTTAACCGGGACCTGCTGTTGATCACGTCATTGGCTTCCAGCATCTTCTTTGAATGCGGGTTTCGGGATAGCCCAATCTCGTAGTTTGAGAGCAGGTAATCGTAAATGTCATTAATCCGGATGAAACCATGATCGTCTTCAACTACGTTTTCCCGGATCGAGTTTTGGAATCCGGCATACTCTTCGCTGGCTAAGTATGAGAAAATCGAACGCTCATTTTGTGCGAATCGTTTGAATATGTATGGCAGGGCAATTAGCAGTGTGGGGTGAATCGGCCAAGCTTTGTGAACGGATTTTACTAATGATTCGTGAGTGAGGCCAGGTGGAATGATGCCTTCCATTTTCAGCAAGTTCTTGATCACCCGCTCAAGAGCCTGTTTAACGTCCTTTGGGGCACTTTTTAGAGGTTTTATCGCCTCGGCCAGCATCTGTATCGTGCTGCTTGCAGGTTCTGCGAAACGGATGTTTACGAAGCGTTCCTGTATTTTTGCCCACTCAGCCCTGTTGGTCCGGGAAAGTAGCTCGCTGTAGCTATCCATTTGCTGGTGCAAAGTAATAACGAACAGCATGGAATACTTGCTCAGCCTTTCCGCATGTTCAGCCAGTTCCTGCAGGATGAACACGTCTCCGCCCTCCCGGTCGCTGAGTGCGTACTCGAAAGATTTGCCGGCTTCATCAACAATCAGCAGGACACCCGCCAAACCCGCCTTTTTGGCTGCAATACCCAGTTTATCCATGGCTTGCAGCACAATCTGGGAATCATGCCATAATTCAGCTTTCAACTGTTCTTCAAGCTCGTTGAGCAGTTCCAGGTTGTTTTTACTGCCTGGGAGTTGACGCAGAGCCTCGATTACGCTCTCCATGACCAGTTGGTTTATTGGTCTGCGTCTGCCGGTTACCAAGACCGGAAGATATGAGGACTTGTTTCTATCAGTCAGGAAGTTCTCAATCTTGGGATCAATGGCTTTGCCTCTTAGCAGTTCCCGTGCTTTCTGCCCCTGCCCGTTATCCATCGAGAGAAGCTGAGCCAAGTATACCGCAAAAGCAGATTTACCAGATCCGTATAAGCCAAACAGGCAATACGACTTCTGTCCACCCTTCTTGATCAGTCCGGAGAGGATTTGGGTTAAAGAAGAGAGCACATTGCCGGTGACGATGTATCCGTAGTCCTGGGTTTCCCTGCTGTAGTCGGCATTAAGGTTAACAGACCGGGTAAAGCGTGAAGCTACGCCAACATATTCATTGACCAGCGTCTTCATGCTTCCACAGCCTTTTTGTAATAGTGATCCAGGATATCATTCCCTTCCACAAGATTGCAGTGGATCAGGGCAACCCCGGCTGCCTCGCTGAAACCAAAGGCCTCTGACCATTTGGGTTCGTTACTTAGCTGTTCCACGGCTTCCACGATCGAATTCTCATCCAGCATGAATATCTGCCCCGGACTGTACTCACGGTACATGGCTTCGTTAATGGTGATAGCGATCTTTTTCTGCCTACTCATGTAGTCCCAGAGAGCGTAACCAATGATCTCAGGGGCTAGGTTACTTTTGCTGCCGATATTGAAGCTGTACAGATCGCTGTCATTGACTGACTGGATCAGATTCAACTCCTGAAAGGGGCTACCTATCTGCTCATCCTTTTGCTTATTGATTAACCTTCTGGTTCCGGCGTACAATCTCAGATAGCAATCAATATCTTTGGCCAGTATGCTGTCTGCGGGGCTTTTTTTGCCATGTGCATATAGTAGCCTGATGGCGGCATCTATAACGTCTCTTTTATTGAACTCAGGTTTCCGCAAATGCGAATACAAGATCATTCCCGAGTGTATGTAGTCTGGATGAGTGTTTAACTTCCAGTGCAGAAGCCAGTAGGAATTGTTATCCTCCAAATATGGGTCCCAGCCTGTATCTTCGTCCAGCAGTTTAGTCCCAAAATCGCTTGTAGCTCCAGACTTAGTGACTCCGGTTAACTCAACCCAATAGCGAATGCTCTCCACCATGTTCTTGCCAACACCCAGGTCTACAATGGCGTCCTGGCTGCTAAAGCTTCTGCCGTCCCTAACAAATCTATATCCCTTCTCGATCCATCCGTAGCGTGTCACAAATGTCTGGTGCCCGGAGAATTTCGGCTTTCTATTTTTCATCAAGTCCCTTTATTTACGTGCCATTGGCATTTATTTGTTTTCCAAGTGTGAGGATTGATCAGATATTAAAATGCCCGATGCTACTTCTTCTTAGCTGCGACAGGTTTCTTGTGCGTAAATTGTTTTACCCACTCGTCCACATCGGCTTTCCGAAACTTCCACAACCGACCAATCTTCAATGCGGGCAAGCCTTTTTCGTTCACCCACTTGTACACAGTATCTCTGTTCACTCCCAGATAGAGTCTCACGTCCTCAACAGATAGTAGCCTGTCTTCCATGTTGCTCCTTACATAACTGTCTTGAATGTATCATTTTATCCCTCAATCATCACAATGACAAATCAGGATAAAATCGAATAAAACCGACTGTATTAGGAATCGAATTTGTGTCAATGCTCTTTTTTCATATTGGAGGCAGATACTACGATTTGTTGTCTCTTAGTGCACTTACCGGGTGGTGACTGATTTCATTAGGTAATTCATAAATCAGCTTCCTTTTTCTGTAGGTTAAAGTGATCGTTCCAGTAGTTTTCCTGTCAGTCCAGTAATTTCCTAACAATGAAAGACAATCATCTTCAATCAAGGAAAATGCTATTGTGCCGAAATGATATGGACTTCTATCTTTGACTGTTTGCTTAGGCGTACTTTTATATGTATAGATGAGTTGGTTAATCTGCTTTTCTTTGTCATATAGGAACTGGTAACTAATGCTTTCACTTCTCATTTCTCCCGTTATCATGACGGCACTGAGTCCTAAATAAGTCTGCTTTACGTTAAGTATGACTGGTATAGGATCAATTCTTTTACTAGTTAACGGATCAACCCAAGTAGACTGAATCTCTCCTATCCAGCATCCATTCAAGTTTGGAACTGACACTAACCAGCCCCTTAATGCTCTTTGCTTCCATAGAAATTTTACGAAAAGAAGTAAAAGCAAATTGTCTACCAGTACAACGAAAGATACTAAACTGTAAAGCTGCTTTGGAGAGGAAAAATCAGTTTGTTTTAGTATTATATACATTATCGTTGTGATAATTGTCGCTGTTGCCAGTATCGTGACTAGTGGTTTTAATTGTTGATGTGACATTAAAACTCCAGATAAGTCCACAAATCTTGCATGAATTTGTTAACAGACTGAATCGTCCATTTGCGCTGATTGTGAAATAGATAAAGCAATTCCGAAACTTCACCCCATTCTTTGCATGTCGCGGGGTCAGTTGTTTTGTTATACAAGAAAACAATGGCTTCCTTTAATCTGTCTGACCATGTGTTGTTTATGATGAATACGTTATCTGGGACATTCCAAAGTAGTGACTCCAATAAAAACGAGGTAATCCCATCATCTACACTAAACCCATCCGCTATCATTCTATATCTTATCTTCTTTAAAATGCGCGTTAAGCGCTTAAACCTCTTATGGGTTAAATGGTTTTTCTGTATTGCATTGAAAATGTGTTGCTTTGGATAGTTTAAAACTGCATCAGAAGCATCAGAAATCAACTTGGTTCCAGCGACATATCCTCCCTGTTCGCCATAATTTCTATATTCCCAAGCGGCGACTACATCTGTCTCTATTCTATAAGTATTACCCTTTACTGTTATGCATTTGTTGCCTCTAACAACCGATTCTCTCCCAAAGCAATCCTTAAGTGCTTTTTCTATCTGGTTCTTATACTCTCGAAATAGATATCCGCATGGCGTTCCCAGGCCATAGTCTCCCGCATATGCATTTTTTGGAATATCATAGAAAAAACAGTCTCTATTCATAACGCAAACATCAATATCGCTATTCAATCTTACATTAGTATCATTAGCATAAGAGCCTTGACCAAAAATATCTAGGTTCAAAGTAGACAGCCAATCATGTTTACTAATTGCATCTTTGACTAATCTTAACGAGTTCGAAAGTTTAGAATCCTCCGTGTCACTTGGAGGCTTTCTCCATGAATTAAGTGTTTCTTCATTGAACCGTGCCACTATTCCTCCCTTAATTTCAATTTGTTGCTCAGCAACGTACTATGCCTTGGGTTTCTTTTAAATGTCGTCAATATTGTGATCCTTGATTCATCCCACTTATGTAGCGATCTACGTCAGCATTGATCCGAGAAATGTTTTCTTTACTAATTATCTTCGAGATTTCATGAAGTAGTTGCAAAGCGTCTTCATCCTGACTATATGATGCAATTTTCGCCCAATAATATGCTTTTTCTATGTTGCGCTCGATACCATCACCATTACAATAGCAAACAGCAACATTATATTGAGCCTCCTGCATACCTTGTTTCGCTGCTTGAATAAAGTATAAAAATGCCTTGCCCATATCTATCTGAGTTACTTCTCCTTGCAAATAAAACGATCCTATAGTGTGTTGAGCGGCAGCATATCCTGCCTCTGCAGCTCTCAGTATCAGTTGGAACGCTTTCTGATAATCACGTTTAACGACTCTTCCCTCCCAATACATGATTCCCAAAGAGTAAATAGCTTCAGTAATGTCATTCTCAGCAGCCATGCTCATCCATTTGAAAGCTTCACTGAGATTTTGTGTGACTCCAACACCATCATGGAGCATCGATCCTAACCTATATTGGGAGTATCCATCACCTTGCTCAGCTGCTTGTCTATATAATAGTGCGGCTTTAACGAGATCTTTAGTTATATCAGGGCCTTTTGAGAACAAATCAGCTAAGGAAACCATTGACCCAACAATACCACGCCTTGCTGCTCTCGACCACCAATTGATAGCTTCCTGATGGTTTACTTCTATACCATGCCCGTTGGCATATATATTCCCTAAATTGTTTTGTGCCGATGGATGTGCATTCTTTGCAGCCATCATTGTCCATTTATAAGCTTCTCGGTCATTCTTTTCGATGCCCCGTCCTTCATGATAGAACAATCCTAAGTTGGCTTGGGCTTCAACGTCCCCATTTGTCGCTCGTCTGATCACACTGGATATCCCAAGTTCCGAAACACTTAAGAGAATTTGACTATTGTCTTTACCATGACCTTGAAGCCAGTCTTCGACTCTTCGAAATACATCAGCGACTGCCTTATCAGATAGATCTTCTGAGACTAACCTTGCATTACCGATTGAATCTTCGTTTCCATAAGCAGAAGCCAGCATAAACCAAAACAATGATTCAGCGTTGTTCTTTGTTACACCAGCTGCCTCAAAGTAACTCCACCCAAGATTAAGAAACGCGTCAACAATCTCTTGTTCGGCTGCTTTGCGAAACCACTTTACAGATGCTTCCAGATCTCTTCCAACTCCCAGTCCTTCATAGTAGGCAACTCCACAGTTGTATTGGCCCTCACCATGACCCTGATTTGCAGCTCGCAAGAACCATCTAACAGCTTCCCGATAATCCTCTTTAACTTGTTTACCTTCCCGATAGCAAACTCCAAGCTCGTACTGAGCAACTGCATCGCCATTATCTGCTAATTTCTTCAACCTATTTATCGCCGAACCAAACATATTCCTATACTCCTTATTACCGAACTCTTTGGCTTGAGCAATTATCCTAGATTGATGTATTTTGTCAAGAGCAGCACAGCATAGCCCTTATCATTATTTGCGTATGCTTTGTGAATACTGTACACAATCCAAGTGGAATCAGTTTAGCAAAGACTCAATAATACTTCAATTCTCACAATATACAGGACAATATCCCTTTTTTGATATTCGATCCAATAGCCCAGACTCCGTCTTTCGAGATAATCTTGTAGTAGCCGTTTACTTTTTCTACTGCTCCAATCGAAGCCAGAGCTTCCAAATACACATACACCCACTGCCTGGATTTACCGATAGCCTTGGCTATGGTTCGGACATTTCTATGTCTAGTGGCTTCGATTTCCTCAAGTAATATCATCGCCTTGTCTTGATCGAAGTTCCACCGATTATGATCATGCGTCTTCTCGTATATCCCCAGGTAGCGATTGGCCTTCACATAGATCTGCTCAGGATCAATAGAAACTACCTTGATCCGCTGATCGGCGACAAGTCGGTCAATGATTGGCTTCAGACGTTTGATGGATATGCCAGTATAGCTTGCGATAGTATCTGTTGAGAACGGCCTCCGATACTGGCTCACGAAGTTGCGAACCAGTATCTCGGCTTTTCTTGCTTGTTTGGAGCTTGGAATTATTGGATGAACTTGTTTGGTTGTTTCTTCAGTTCCCATGTTCACCTCAGTTGATCTCGCTTGATGGTGAAGTACTATTCTGATTGCCGCCAATCGCATTCTCGACACCATAGATGAGCTTAACTGCTCGTCTCAAGTTCCCAGTCGATTCACGATAGATCATCTCTTTCATGGCCTCATTTGGCGTTTTATCCATCACTTGCCGGCAGAGCTCCGCGATATCTTTCTTGTTACTGCTGTTGAACTCGCAGAATACGTTGCAGCGGTCGAAGTAGTATTCGTTAACCTGCAGCAGCTTCTCTTTGGCATTCTGCATGCCCACCAGGATCACGATGGCCATGGTCTCATCCACAATATCCCTGATTGCACCCAAGAGCTGCTTGTTACTGAAGGCGTAGTCGATCTCGTCCACTATGATCACCGCATCTTCGTGGTTCTCCAGGATTGCCATGCAGCGTTTGAAGATGGTATTGGTAGCACCACAGGTGGGTACGTTCCCGTAGTTGTATCTGCTGGCGAGTGAGCTGAGCAATCTTTGCGCGAAGTTCTTTGGAGTAGTAGTGGATTCCAGCCGTAGATAGATGTAGCCCTTACTGAAGGCGGTTCTGCTTGCCCAGGTGCTCTTGCCCAGACCGGGTTTTCCATACACCAGTCCCAGTCCCACTAACTCCAGTTTCGGTCTGCGCTGCAGATAATCGATGGCACGGTCGGCCTTGACTACATTAGCTGTAGTTATCAGTTTTCCCTGTTTCATGGCCGCCCCCTATTTGAAGATCCCGATTCTGCGGAGCGTCTCTTTATCCAGGTATTCTATGGGCTCCTGAGTGCTTTCATCCTCTTCATCTTCACCGGGTATGGGGATGCCCTCAGAGCGCATGAGTTCGATATCTATCTCATCAAGAGTGTGTTGGCGTTTATCTGTATCGTCCTGATCTGGCTGATTCTTCTGCTCGCCTGTTGCCTGATCAGGCTTTGGCTGAGTGTTTGGCTGAGCTTTGTTTTGTTCTGCTTGTTGCTTGCGGATGTGGTTGTTGGCCATGTCGATAAAGAACTGAGGTATTTCACCCCTGAATTCCCGACGATCAAAGCCCATCCGCTCGAGCACGGTTCTGATTTCTTCATCCTTCCTGCGTTTTGCTTCATACGGAGTTTCATCTTCAGTTTCATCATCCTGATTTTCAGTGGTTGCTCTGTTATCAAGCATACTCGGATGCAGCGGCATGTTGCGCATGGCTTGCCTGGTCATCTCTTCGATGATCTCATCCGGATCAGGTGGCGGTGCTTCCAGCATGGGTGGACTATTGAACAGCGATTCTGCGTCTTCCAGTTCATCTGTCACTGCCGGTCTTTTCGCGTGTTGCCTCAGGAGCGCATCCACCGATTCCTGGGCAGACATCACCCATTTCTGAGCGCTGCGTTCCTTATCCCGCCTCAGTTTCTTGATCTCATTGTATTCCTTGTTGAGTGCCTTATGCGAGACCGCCTTATCCATCGAGACCTCGATGAAGGGATGCTGGGTCTGACGCAGAGCCGCCTGGCAGATGAATGTATCATTCTTGTCATAGACTACGATCCATCTGGCATCACTATAGTCATACCGGATGATGCAAGGCTGTCCCACATGGTCGACAAGCTTCCTGTCCCAGTAGATTAGCTTGTTGAGCCGAATGCCTTCGTTACGGATGTTCTTGCGCTCCATTGCCATCATCATGAAGTTGAGCCTGGAGATCTCGATCAGGCGATTCTCGGCTATCCTAGCAGCACTGAAGACCTCATAGGGAGTCCGATGCTGCAATGAGCCATGCGGAGTTTCGCCATAGCATTTGCGCACGTAGAAGTTGATCATCTGCATCGTCTCTTCTATGGTAGGCGGCTTGCCGGTATACAGCTTCTTTGCCCACTTCTCGTTTCTGCCATAGTGGGCTGGCTTATCGGCAACGCTGGCTCCTCGGAAGGTGGATATGAACCGCTCAAACTGCTCCTGGAAGGTCTTGAAGAAGCGTTCGATGATCTTGGCCTTGGCATTGTAACTCTCCGCGAATCGTACTCCGATATCGAGCCGCGGGAAGATGCCGCCCAGTTCCTTGTTCAGGTCATGATCTTCCCACTGTTCATGAAAGAGCTTTGACCTGAAGGCCTTCCCATTGTCCAGATAGACGTACTGCGGAAGTACCGCCATGGTCTGTCTGTCATTATCGGCGATCTGCGAGGCGTTAATGAAGCCGTTGCGGAAGGCGGTTAGGATATGCTGGCTATCTTCGGTAAAGGCCAAAGAGGCTCCCACCGGATAGCGGCTTGCCCAGTCCATCACCATGATCATGGTCATGCGTTGGGCTCTCCCGGTCTGGGGATTGATGATATCGAAGGAGAGGGTATGTCCATCGGCCACCCAGACCTCGCCCACAGCTAAGCTGCTATCGTCTCTGCGGATGGACTTGATGACTCGCTCGG
>ERZ795059.575-NODE-575-length-46518-cov-9.371435_pt1 | contig 46518 bp, 33 predicted proteins | sample MGYA00375143_ERZ795059 | MGnify/ENA primary metagenome ERZ795059 (study PRJEB30188, sample SAMN05720168) | activated sludge metagenome | isolation source: Anaerobic digester | place: USA | collected 2015-01-07 ... | reverse complement strand
AATTCAGTTCAGGATCTAACTCCTAATCATACTGAATAACAGTGGTTATTGAGTTCAGAGATCCTGAAACAAGTTCAGGATGACGATTTGGTGGTCAGGATGACGACTGGAGGTTCAGGATGACAACCGGAAGTCAGGATGACGAAGAGTTTATAGGATTACGGCTTTGTTAATAAAGGCATCGGCAGTTTATACAAAAATAATAGGCCGCCTGCACCGAGTCGCGAGAATGCGATCGATACAGGGGCCTAGAGGTTGAGCGGGGTGCTCACGTGAGCACCCCGTGTTGAGGTTGTCGAGGACTAGGGGAGCGTGCAGCGGACGTTCAGCCCCCAATCATCGGGGTAGTTGTCGAAGCAGTACGTGCCGCCGGTGGTGAACGCTCCGTCTTCGAAGACCGCTAGAGGAGTGTTCTTCTTGCCGTCGCACAGGATGTACTTGTCCGTCGCGTCGCAGCCGCCGGTCTGCCCGCAACGCAGGTCCCAGCCCATGACGTTGTTGTCCGTGGTGGGCGCGAAGCCCACGGTGAACGTGATCACCGCGTCCTTGGCGTAGACGGCGTCGTCGCCGTCCACGTCCTTGAGCACGGCCGCCATCTGGCTGACGTTGACCGCGCCGTGGTTCACGTACCACGTCTCGTCCGTGTCGAGCGGGTATTCGACTCTGGAGTAGGTGGCGAGCGCCTCGCCGAGGGGCGGGTTCTCACCCGTCTGGACGATGATGGAGAGCTTGTTGTCCGTGCCCAGCTGGGGGCACCCGCTGGTGTTGTTCCAGCAGGTGGGGTTCCACCCGAGATCCTCGTCCTTTTCGGACATGATCCCGCCCTGGCAGTAGTACTCCACACCGCCGGATTGGCAGTAGTGGCACTCCTGCCAGCCGTAGAGCGAGCAGAGCTCGCCCGGATGGCACTCGTTGACCGTACCCGCGTCCGTGCCTCCGGTTCCACCGGTTCCGCCCGTTCCGCCTGTGCCTCCGGTTCCGCCCGTACCACCCACGCCGCCATCGGGCGGATAGTACTCGCAAAGGTTGGTCTGCTCGTTGCACACGGTTCCGGGTCCGCACATGCCGTTGCAGGGCTCCGATGGCAGGCACTTGTCCGTGACCGGATCGCAGTAGGTGCCCGGCCCGCAGAGGCCGTCGCAGGGGAGTCCGGCGTCGACGGTCGTTCCGCCTGTGCCTCCGGTTCCACCGGTGCCATCGGGCACGCAGGTGTTGGTGACCGGGTCGCACTTGGTTCCGGTCGAACAGAGCCCGTCGCAGTCGTTGGGCACGCACTTGTTGGTGGTTTCGTCGCACTTGGTTCCGATCGAACACAATCCGTCGCAGGGAAGTCCTGCGTCAGCTCCGCCCGTGCCTCCGGTACCACCTGTTCCACCAGTACCGCCCGTGCCTCCGGTGCCTGCGTCCTGCTCGTCAGCCACGCACTTGTTGGTGGCTTGGTCGCAGTGGGTTCCTGTACCGCACAGCCCGTCGCAGGGAAGTCCTGCGTCAGCTCCGCCCGTGCCTCCGGTGCCGCCCATTCCTCCAGTCCCGCCCGTGCCTCCGGTTCCGCCCGTGCCAGCATCCTGACCGTTCAGCTCCGGGCAGTTCTTGTACACGAAATTCGGGTTGTACAGGGTGGCCGCGGCGGCCAGGACATCTTCCACGGCCAGCCGGTCCACGCAGACCGCGGTCGCGCCGCTGTCCGTCTGGATGAACTTCCCGTTCTCCTCGCAGGTGCAGCCGTACTCGCCGCGCTCGATGGCTTCCTTCTGCGAGCCTGTGGGCTCGAGCGTGTCCAAGTTGCCGCAGGCGCTCGTCTGGATCATGAATCCGCCGAGCACTGCCGCACCGCCAACGCTTCCGAGCAAGCTCACTGCCTTGACCATCTTCATTCGGTTCGTTCCCATGATGGGCTCCTCCTCGTTGTTGTCCTCGATGTCGAGGTACGAAATGTGTTGACACTTAAGGCTAAAATTGGGTTTTTGTCAAGCCCCGCGGGTGCTTGAGCAGAGTTGTTCAGCCTTAAGCATTCAGAACCTGTAACGCGGATATAATATGGATATGATATAATGACCGTCAATGGAGGATGAAAATGGCCAAAATAAAGCTAAAAACAGCCTTTCCAATAACTGGCGGAGTTTGTTTTGGGTGATATTTTTAGTCTTGTTTTTAGGCAGTTTATTGGTGGCTTTTGGGCTCAACTTAGCCCCATTTTTTTTAGTCACATGTTTAATCGGTATCTTATTCGCCTGGCGTTTTACGTATTTTACGCTTTATTTAGCCATTTTTTTCTTGCCTTTTTTGGGTTTTACCGTCTCCATTCCCACCGGCAGTCTTAAGTTCGGAGAGAGAGCTTTTGGCGGATCCATAGACTTGTTTTTAGGGGAGACCATCTTGCTGTTTGTGCTGGGGGCCTGGGCCATCAAGATTTTTTATCTTTGGTATAAGCGGCGGGACAGTAATTGGCAGCCGATCTTGCCTTTGTGGCAACCATATTTGGCTTTGACCGGAGCTCATTTGATATCGGTTTTCAGTTCGTACGCACCCGATCCGGTGATGGTTTTGAAATTTGTTTTACGACCCGTTTTGTTTTGCTACGTGGCTTTTGTGGTCATGCCCGTTAACTTGATCCGTTCGCGCCGCCGGCTGAAAGCGGTTTTGGGTATTTTGACCGTGGTGGGCGTGCTGGCCTCTTTGAACGGACTATTGTCTTTGGCCAGTGTTGAATCAATCGGTTCGTTTGTGAGGCGGGCGCATCCCATAGCTTTGTTCGGTTTGAGCCCGATCGGGGAAAATCATAACGTATTGGCCGAACTGCTTTTAATGACCGGGCCCTTGTCCATGGCTTTGGCTGTGTTGGCCAAGAAAGATCGTTGGAAAAGTCTTTTGTTCGGCCTGGCCGGGTTACAGCTGTTGGTGGCTTTGATGACTTTCGCGCGCACGGCTTGGATTGTGTTTTTCGCGCAGGCCGTGTTTATGCTGGCCACGGTTTGGCGGCCCATGGTCAAAAAATATATCAGTGAATTGTTGTTTTTAATTATCTTGCTGATACCTTTGGCTTTAATTCAGATTCAATTCAGTTTTTCGCACGTGGCCCAAAGTTCCAATTCCACGCGTTGGATGCTGACCGACATTGCTTACCAAGCTTTTTTAGAGCACCCCATTATCGGCAGCGGGGCCGGAACCTATGTGTGGCGGGTGGGCAGTGCCCAAGTTTTTATTCAAGAATTCGGCGATCCTTTGGACGCGCACGGCTTTTGGCAGAAGCTCATGACAGAAACCGGATTATTGGGTATATTGACCTATGCGTGGTTATTGCTGGCCGGAGTTGAAATGATCAGGCATACGCTGAAATTCATACCCAAAAACAAACAGTTGGCGGCCTATGCCCTGGTCTGTTCGGCGGGCGGCGCGATCTTGTATCAATTCCTGAACACCGCTTATTGGACGGCTCACATGTGGCTGCCCGTGGGTATTATGCTGGCCGGTATTTCCATTTTGCGGCATGCGGATCGTGAGCTTGAACCGCCTTCACTTATTTAACATGCGTCCTTCGCGTCCCTATCACGCGGTTACCGCTTATCATCGCGAACCAGGAGGTCTGCGCCGTTTGGATTTTTTCATGGACCGAGTTCAAGCTTTTGCCGGAGATGATGATCCGGCTGAATATAAGATATTGGATATAGGTTGCGGCAACGGCAATATTTCCATACCTTTGGCGGCCATGGGTTTTCAGGTGGTGGGCATGGATTTTTCGGACGCGGCCGTTAAAGCGGCCGCGCAAGCCGCGGAAGAAGCCGGAGTGATGGCCACTTTTGTGGTGGGTGATGAAACCGCGGTGCCGGATAACAGTTTTGATATCATAATTTGCTCCGAAGTTTTGGAACATCAAAGCCGGCCCGAAGTATTTTTACAAACCATCAAGAAAAAGCTCACGCCTCATGGTCTGGTTTTATTCTCATTGCCCAATGGACAAAGCTTGGAAGAGCGTATCCGCCGTTTGTTGGACAGGAATCAGGGCGGGCGCTGGGTTAAAAAGATTATCAAGCGTCTGATTGGCATTTCCACCATCCAGAGTTTGGCGCAGGATCCGCACAAACAGTTTTATTCTTACCGCCGGCTGATCAAGCAACTCAAAGACGCGGGTTTCATGGTGGTGTTTTCGGATAACGCGTCGGTTTGGTTTAAAGAATTTTTTTATCTCATGGGCCGGATCTGGATGCGGCGCGGGAGCCGGTGTTTTCATGTGCTGGATGCTTGGGACAATGTCATGAGTGATTATTGGCCCAGAAAAACGGCTGACGGCTGGCTGTTGGAAACCCGGTTGTCTCAAGCCCAGCCCTTGGCCGTGCAAATCATTCCCACGCTGGAACTGGGAGGAGCCGAGATCATTGTCACTCAATTGGCCGAATTGTTGCCGGAACGAGGGTTTAGCGTGGCGGTTTTGGCGCATGTCAGAACAGGTCAATTACATAAGATTTTAAAGAGCAAACATGTGCCGTGCACGGTCATGGAAAGGCGGGGATTTTTGGGGCGTTGGAAATCTTTTTGGAACATGCGCCAGTGGCTGATGGATGTTAGGCCTGAGGTGGTGCATACGCATCTTTTTGGCGGTGATACTTGGGGGCGGCTGGCCGCGCGCTTGGCCGGGCTGAAAAACATCGTCACTACGGAGCACAACGTCAATCCTGATTACAGCCGGACACGGTCTTTGGTTTTGCGTTTGATGGCCGGCTTTTCGGTTAAGTACGCGGCCATCTCCAAGATGGTAAGTGTTTATCTGCAAGACCGGGTAGGCGTGCCTCAAACAAAAATACGTTTGATTTACAATGGTTTGGATCTGTCCAAAATAAAAAAAAGATCAGGTACGTTGTTGCACGATATTCCCCGCATAATTTATGTGGGGCGCTTGGAAGAGCAAAAAAATCCCGAGCTGTTATTGCGCGCTTTGTCTTATATCAAACAGCCTTGGCAATTGACCGTGGTGGGGGACGGCAGTTTGCGGCAAAAATTGTGCAACTTGGCTTATGAACTGCGCCTCGCGCCCCGGGTCAGTTTTTTGGGGGTCAGAGAAGATGTGCCTGATTTGCTGGCTGATCATGATTTGTTTTGTTTTCCGTCCAAATGGGAGGGTTTTGGTTTGGCGGTGATCGAAGCCGCGGCCGCCGGTATTCCGGTTTTGTGCAGCGACTTACCGGTTTTAAGAGAATTGCTGGATGATTCGCAGGTTACTTTTGTGCCTTCGGATGATATTCAGGCCTGGAGCCAGGCTGTTAGAAGCGTTTTGATAGATCCTGCGCCTTATACGGAAAAAGCCCGGCGCGCCGCGGAGTCTGATTGGCAAAAATTTGAACAGCGGAACATGGCGGCCGCTTACGCGGAGTTGTATCAAGAGGTTTTGGCTGAAGGTTTAAAATCCAAAGCCGTATGAAGATTTTGCACGTTAATAAATTTTTTGATTTGAATGGGGGAGCTGAAGTTTATTTGCATTCCTTGATTAAAAAACAACAGGAGGCGGGGCATGAGGTGCACGCTTTTTCAACCCGGTCAGAGCGCAATTTGCCAACTGTGGATAAAAATTATTTTGTCACTCGTTACGCGTACGATAAAGCGGAAGGCGCGGTTTTGGATTTGAAAAAGGCTAAAAATTTTGTGTGGAATACGGAAGCTGAAAAATCTTTTGAAAGACAGATTTCCGATCTGAAGCCGGACGTGGTGCATTTGCATAATATTTATCATCACTTATCCACCAGCCTCTTGAGGGTGATTAACCGGCACTCTATCCCCTGTTTTCAAACTTTACACGATTACAAACTGGCTTGTCCCAACTATAAAATGTTTGTCGGCGGACGGCCATGCGAGCGGTGCCGGGGCGGTAAGTATTACAACGCTGTTTGCCATGGCTGTTTGGGTGGATTTTGGCCCAGCTTGCTGGCCTCTTCCGAAATGTACATGACCAAGTTTTTTCAGAGCTATGAAAAAGCGGTCACGCGTTTTATTTGTCCTTCGGAATTCATGCGCCGAAAAATGGAAGACTGGGGAGAGCCGCCCGGAAAATTGGTTTATCTGCCCAATCCGGTTGAGCAAGTCAAGCAGTTATCCGCGGAACGCGGCACGGGTGATTATGTGTATGTGGGCCGGTTGTCAGCTGAAAAAGGCCCGGAGATTTTGATCAGGGCTTTTTTGCGCGCCAATACACAAAGCAGGCTGTTGATTATCGGTGACGGGCCGCAAAAACATGAATTGCATAAATTGGTTGAGCAATCAGGTTCGGATAAAGTTGAGTTTTTGGGTTTTTTGGACAGCGCTTTGGTCGCGGAGCAGGTATCCAAGGCCAAGGCTTTGATTCAGCCGACTTTGATGTACGAAAATTCTTCCTTGTCTATTTTGGAAGCCATGGCTTTGGGTACGCCCGTGATAGCTTCCAACTTGGGAGGCATTCCGGAACTCGCGCAGGATGGTATCAATGGTTTTTTGGTTGACCCCGGCAAGATAGAATCTTTGATCGAGGCGATTAATCAAATGGAAACTTTTAGTCCGGAACAAAGATTGGAAATGGGTGATGCGGGCCGGGAGTTGGTTAATCAAAAACATACTTGGGAAAAACATTTGGCCGGGTTGGAACGGATTTACGGAAATTATTAGCGTATTTAACGTCGCTCGTCGCACGTCCTACGTCGCACGTCCCAGTCGTCCTACGACAGAGCTGTGCTCCACTTTCGAGCTTACTTTCCCTCTCTTAATCTTAAGAGAGGGTTAGGGTGAGTTTATAAACTGGATCCCCGCCTACGCGAGGATGACAAAAAGAGGGACGTCATCACTAAATCATTAAAATGCCACCATGTCATTGCGAGGAGTCCGACGACGCGGCAATCTCGCTTATCGGCTAGTCGTCTAAGCAGATTGCCACGTCATGATTACATTCCTCGCAATGACATGATTGTTGTTTTCTTATGAAAACGGGAATCCACAAAGCTAAACCTTTGGCGGCTCGGGCGGGCGGGGGGCGAATTTGGGGTTTTTGATTTTCCATTTTTCCACCCATTGACCCAAGCCTTTAGCATCTCTTTTTTTGGCCACTTGGGGATTGTACTGTGACCAGTTGAGCACAGATTCGAAATTCAATTGGTAGCGGTTGCGCACCACGATATATCGGATTTGTTTTAGGGCCAGGGCCCGGCGGATGGTGCGATCAGAAACTCCGAAAAGTTTGGCGGCTTGCGAAACGCTTAATCTAAGGTCTTGGGTATCCATATTATGTATGATTTATAGCTTTAAAATAGACTTTTGTCAACACTATATTGGACAAATATGGGAATACACCAAGTCACAGCTCTCTCCCGGGGTTGGCGGGGCCGGAAAACCGGGTTGAATAATTGTTATTTTTACGCATTTGTGGCAAGCTACCAGTCACCTGTATTTTGCGTTTGTTAGGTTAACTTAGCCCCAATTCATGACGCAATTGATTGATCGCTACCTACTCTACCGACTGAAGATCAAAAGAGATCCGGATGCTTTTGCCAAGATATATGATAGACATATTGAATCTATCTATCGTTTTGTAATTATCAAATTACCGCGTAAAGAAGACGCGCAGGATATTACGGCTGAGACTTTTACCCGCTTGTGGCAACATCTGCAGAATCAAAAAGAGATTACCAATCTTAGAGCTTTTTTGTACCAAATCGCGCGTAATTTGGTGGCGGATTTTTATCGCAACAGAGATGTTATATCCGAAGCGCAGACTGAAGATGTAACGTTTGGCCTGGATTTAACGTCTAATGTAACACAGACGGACATGGGCCGGGGCAAAGATCAGATCGAGGCCCGTACCGAGCTGGCCTTGGTGCTTAAGCAGGTGGACAAGCTGAAAGACGATTTCCGGGATGTGCTGGCTTTGAGGCTGATAGATGGGCTGAAATTTTCAGACATCGCCACCATCTTAAACAAAGACGTGGGACATGTCAGAGTTATCTACCATCGCGCTTTAAAGGCCATCAAAGATCTGAATTAATCAAACCATGAGCTATTATCAGCTGTTAAAAAAGATTCGTAAGATCAAAGCTATAGTTCAGCGATCCAAGCCGGATCCGGTTTGGTTATTATCCACGCGCTCAACCTTGCTCATGCAGGTGAAAAATACTCTGCCCGTGGAAGCGCCTCGTAAAAAAGAAGTGGCCGGTGAATTATATAAATTCGTATCACCGTTTTTTAATTTTTCAAAAATGATTCGCAAACCGGTTTTTGCCGGGTTGGCCGTGATTGTCACCTTGTTCGGCGGATCTTTGTTTTCCGTGTCCGCGGCCGAACAGTCTTTGCCCGGAGATTTTTTATACAGTGTTAAACTGGCCACCGAACAGGCGCGTTTGGCCATGGCCAAAGATTCGAAAGATAAAGTCAAACTGAAAACCGAATTTACGGAACGCAGAGTGGATGAAATGAAAAAGGTGATAGCCGCGCCCGATGCCAATAAAAAAGAAAAGGTTATCCAAACGGCCGAGGTTTTGAAGCGCGACATGGATACCATTAAACAACAGTTGGGAGATATGCAGGGCAAGGCCGGCGCTCAAGATATAAAAGACACGGCCAAAATGATCGATCAAAAGACCAGCGCCGTGGTGCAGGCTCTGCAGGATTCCAAGCTGGAAATGTCGCCTGAAGAAAAAGCCAAGATCACGGAAGCTCAAGAAGCGGCTTCCAGTGCGTCGGTTAAGGCGATTGAGATTTTAGCTGATACGCATAAGACAGACGGAGATGTGGTTTCGCAACAAGATGTGGCCGACGTTTTAAAAACGCACGGTGAGATGGTGTCCAAAACCATGTCCCAGTCTTTTGGTTCGATGCCCGCGATAGACGCGGCCAGTTCTACTACTTTAGGTTCGGCCAGCGGAACGGCCATGACGACCACTACTTCATCCAATTTGCAAAAAGTGACGGAAGCGCAAAAATCTTTATCCGAAGTCGATCAATTGGCTGATGAGAATAAGATGGATGAAGCTATTGCCAAGTTGAAAGTGGGAACTCAACAGGCTTTTGATGCGCAAAAAACTTTAGAACAACAAGCACCGACAACAGGTACGGCGGTAATTAATGAACCGGCTTTGCCGAGCGCCAGCTCCACGGAACCGGTTCAAAACACCACTACTACGCCAGACGCTTCAACTTCAACTCTTGAGAGTTCGGAGGTTGATACGGGCCAGGGAGGATGACGGCCGGTTTTTGGCCTCTCACGCTGAACAGGGCATCTGTCTTTATATAGAGGGATGTCCTGACGGGCGGGGGAACCCCGAATCAGTTTCATGTCTCATGTCAAAGTGAGGCCTGAAAAATGATACGAAAAATGTTGCATGTTACTTGTTACAAGCTACATGTATCATGCGCCGGTTCCCATGGGATCTCGAACTCCAGCGCCCGAAATGTAAAATCCTCGCCAAGATCCTCTAATCAAGGTCGATGCCGGCGCCAGCCGGTAAGAGTGATCACCTCATTCATAACAATCTTATCGCGGGGTCAGCATTCCAAAAGGATGCCCCTCGCACAGAATCGTGTGTCGCAAGACACTCGATAACAATCCAATAGTTAATCTATGGGTAATTACTTAAAGAAAGCTTTCTCTTCATTCGTCGCTTTTGTAACCATTTTTGGTTCCGTGGGCGTCGGTGCTTTGGCTTTCCCGGTAACAGCTCAAGCCGCCACGCTTAATGCCGGCGATTTGATCAAGGCCTCCGGCCCGGCTGTTTACTTTTACGCCAACGACGGAATGCGCTATGTATTCCCGAACGAGAAAACCTTTTTCTCATGGTTCTCAGATTTCTCATCCGTTAAGACCATTACGGATGCAGAACTCGCAGCCATCTCTCTTGGAAAGAACGTGACCATGCGCCCGGGTACCAACCTGGTCAAAATCACCACGGATCCCAAGACTTATGCGGTCACCAAATGCGGTACTTTGCACTGGATCGAATCCGAAGCCATTGCCAAGGCCCTTTACGGTGATGCTTGGAACACGCGCGTCGTGGACGTGCCGGATGCTTATTTCGGCGACTACACGGTGGGCGCTTCCATTGCCAGCAACGTTCATCCGAACGGTCAGCTGATTTCTTATTCCGGCGACACTGAAAAGTATGTTGTCTGGGATGGTTTGAAGCGCAAGATCGCGGGTGATGCGGCTTTTGCGGCCAACAAATGGAACATGACCAACATGGTCATGACCGAAATCGCTTACACCAACGGCACGGACGTTACGACCGCTGAACCGGATAATTTCTGGACAGTGGCTTGCGGCGGCGCCGCCCCGGTTGTAGGCGGTGATGTGACTGTTTCTTTGGCTTCCGATACGCCAGCCGGCGCCACGGTGCCTAAGAACGCCATGTCAGTTCCGATGATCAAAGTCAACTTAACCGCTGGCAGCACCGGCGCCAATGTAAGTGGTTTGCACTTCCATCGCGTGGGTGTGGGTGTGACGTCGGATTTCGCCAACGTCTACTTGTATGATTCAGCCGGCAACCGTTTAACCACGGGCCGCTCGGTCAAAGCCACCACCAACATGGTTGAGTTCAATTCTTTGAACATCTCCATTCCTGCCAACACCACAGAGTCGTATTACATCTACGGTGATTTCAGCAGTCCCGGCAACACCGGAGGCAATCATGCTTTCGAGTTGGGTGACGCTGCCAGCGTAGTGCTTTCCGGCACAGGCACGGTCAGCGGTTCCTTCCCGGTCCGCGGCAACGTGTTTGTGGTCGGTACGGCTTTGGCCGGCGCGGTTGACATCCAAAAGGGTCCTCAACCCGCCAACCCGAACATTGGCGCCAAGGATGCTGAAATTTCCAGCTTCAAGCTCACGGCCAGCACCAATGATTTGCGCATTCATCGCGTAACCTTGTACCAAGGCGGCAACATCAACAACGCTGATCTCAAGAACTTCGCCTTGTATCAAGGCACAACCAAGGTGGCTTCGTCCGCCGCGGTTAGCTCCAAGGGTCAAATCGTGTTGAATTTCGACACCCCGTATCTGCTTCCCAATGGTGTAACCCGCGTGTTCTCGCTCCGCGCCGATGTGGCCGGACGCGCCGGACGCACGATCCGCACCTATGTGGAATATGCCACGGACATCTACGCGGTTGACACTGTTTACAATTCAGGCGCGGCTGTGACCATCGCCAACTTCGACAACTCTGGTTCCAACTACATCGAAGTTACCACGCAAGGCGGTCAATTGACCTTTGCGTACAATGGTCCTCCGACTTCCAACATTGCCAAGGGCAGATTGGGCACAGTTCTGTACAAGTTCTCGCTCACCTCACCTGACAATGATTTGGAAATCCGCAACTTGCGCATGCAGTTGCAGGCTGTCAGCGGTCAATTGTACAACGGTTCAACCTTGTTCTTCCGCAACCTCAAAGTAGTCAACCTGGCCACGGATAAAACTTTGGTCGGTCCTAAGGAACTCTCGACCTCCGGCAATACCACGTTGCAAGACCTCGTGTTCAACGAGATCTTCAACATCAAGGCCGGCGAGACCATGGACTTGGCTTTAGTCGCTGACTTGGCCAACTCGGATGACACTTTGTACATCGACAAACAATATCGCGGCATCTTCCAGCCTTTTGTGTTGGGCGATGTTAAGATAGTTGACACGGGTGAGAATTTGGCTTTTGCCAAGATCGTGCCCAATGCTGTTACCAATGGTAACAACATGACTGTCAAAGCTTCCAGCTTGGAAGTTGGTTTGTCTTCCACTCCGTATTCCGGCACTTTGGTGAAAAAAGCTCAAGATAAGCCCGTTACCGGTCTTACTTTGACTGCCGGTTCACAATCAGATGTGACCATCACCGACTTGCTGTTGAAATGTCAGGCTGACATCGGCGCCGATAACTTCGGTTCAGACGGCGCTTTGGCCAATTGCGATGAACGTGTGACTTCATTGTCCGTTTGGGACGGTAGCACACAAGTCGGTTTGGCTCGCGTGCCTGACACCAAAACGGGTGAAGCTTCCATCACCAACATGAACCTCAAGATTGCCAAGGGCACGACCAAGAATTTGACGGTCAAGGCCACCTTGAGTTCGGCCGCCTCCACCACTCACCAGGACAAACTGGCTGTGGGCTTGGCTTCGACCAATGGTGTAACAGCTCAAGACGAGGATGCTAATACCATCACTCCGACCATCGACGCTAGATTAACCGGAACAGCGGCGGGCCAACAATTTGGCACCACGCCTTCGGTTTATCATGTGATTTTGAACTCCGGTTCCATCACGGTTGCGGCTGAAGGTCATCCGGCTCAAGCCATCGTGATTGCCCGCGGTTTGGAAAAGGACGTTTGGGTACCGTTTGCCAAATATAAGGTAACGGCTCAATTCGAGGACATGAACATTGATTTGGTTCGCGTCCACTCCTTGGCTGGTGGCGACAACGCCAACTTCCGCATGGTAGCCATCGCTCAAAACGGCGATGTTAAGGGTACGGCTCAATTTGAGTCCGGTGCCACGGGTGAAAAAGACGTTCAACTCACAGGCAGTGAAATCACGGTTCCCAAGGATGGCAGTGCCTCCTTTGAATTGTGGGCTAAGATGAGCAACATCGAAGCTTCTTCCACTGTTAACGGAGCTTTGACCGGCGTGACCCGCACGGGTCATCAACCGGGCTTAGGTTTGGTCAGCACCGTCACCACCACTGGTGATTGGGACGCCAACTACACCGGCAAGATCAACATCCGCACCACGGGTGCCGCTTCCGGCGAACGTGTTTACTTCACTTCAGGCGACTTGGATGCTAACAACATGGTGCTCCGCAAGAGCAAACCGGTTGTTACCAGACAGAGCTTGACCAACACGGTCTTCAACTCGGGCAGTGAACAAGAACTGTACCGCGTGCAGATCGGCGCTGATTCAGCCGGCACTGTTGCCCTGAAACAGATTGTCTTCAATGTATCCAAATCAGCCAATGTGTCTTTGAGCGGCTTCAAGGTGTACCGCAACGCTTCAGAGATCACGGCTGCTGACTACACTGTTTACAATGCGGAAACCGGTGCGGACTTAAAGACCACCGGCGTTCCGGCCGCCACCTCTTCAGTTAGAGTTGCCGTAGCCTTTACGACCTCCAACTCGCAAGAGAGCTCAATCGCCGGTTCGGGCAACACCTACTCGCTGCGCGCGACGGTCAGCTCAACCTCCGGTTCGGGCAACAACGTAACCACGTCGTTCTTCCGCGATCCGACCCCGACGGTTGTGGCTCGCGCGTACCTCAAGAACAGCTCACCTGTGACTTCCGGCGGTACAACCTTTGTGTCCAATGCCAATGTTTGGAACTTGGATACAGGTGCCGTTAATGGCGCCCCGGATGGCACGGCTGATTACTTGGGTACCTTCCTGTGGTCCGATAACTCGGAAATCAACCACTCGTCAGCTGATCAGACTTCATTCGACTGGACAAATGACTTGTTAGTCGAGGATCTGACTCAGACCTCTTCAGTGAGCAACTAATTCGGACTTCAGACCCGGCTTTCGGCTTTGGCTGAAAGCGCCCCTCTCCCCGCATGGGGAGAGGGGATGGGCTGAAGAAAGAATCGGACGTTCGGTGCTCCGGATTAGTCTGGAGCAATCTCCAAAAGCTTCGTGCCTTTGGACTGAAAGCTAATCTTGAAATATCAAGGTTAAATCATCGGACCCATGGTCCGGTGCCAACCCCCCTTCGCTAAAGCTTCGGGGGGTTTTGGTTTGGATGAGCGTTTGTGCTATTCTATGGGGCATATGCAACGTCAAACCGCCATTAAAATACTCAAAACCATTGTTTATGGAGGCATCTACGGAGGCCTGCTCATGCCTCTCATGTTCGTACCCGTAGTTATTTTTCCTTTTGTCTTTTCCAAGCTGATTTTTTTTCAAATTCTGATCGGTCTGACCTTTCCGGCTTACGCGGTCTTGGCCTGGATCGAACCCAAATATCGGCCCCGCTGGTCTTATCTGTATTTGGCCATAGGCGCGTATTTTGTAGCTTTGCTGTTGTCCGTCATCTTCGCGGTGGATCCTATCCGGGCCTGGTGGGGCAATCAGGAGCGCATGAACGGCTTGTTCACGCTGTTGCATTTTCTGATGTGGCTGACCATGACCACTTCGCTTATCAAAACCTGGGATCAATGGAAGACCTTGTTGAATTATCAAATTATTTTGGGCGTGTTCATGGCTTGCGTAGCTTTATTGCAAAAACCTTTCCCCAAATTGTTGATGTTCCCGGCCGGCCCGCGTGTGGGCGGTTTGCTGGATAACCCCATTTATTCAGGGGCCTATCAGTTGTTTATTTTGTTTTTTATCGCGCTCTTATGGTTCAAAACCAAGAGCAACGGCTGGAAAACTTGGTATGTGATCGCTTTTATCACCTCGCTCACGGCTTTGTTCGCGGCCGGTTCGCGCGGTCCGTTTATGGGCCTGATTTTTGCCATGGTCATCTCGGCCGCCACGGTCGGTTTATTGCATCACAGCAAAAAAATCAGGATTGGCATTATCGGCGCGATTTTGGCCTGCGCCTTTTTGTATATCGGTATAGTGACCGTGGGCGTCAAAACCCCGGCCTTTGAATCTTTTGCCAAATCTTTTCCCACGGCCAGCCGCATCTTTTCTTTGCAGACGGGCACGGCCGGGCGCTTTATTGCCTGGGACATCGCCTGGCAAGGATTTTTAGAGCGCCCGCTCACGGGCTGGGGTTTGGATGATTTTCACATCCTGTTTAACCGCAAGTACAATCCCGAGTCTTTGCGGGCCGGCTATTATGAAACTTGGTTTGACCGCGCGCATAACACGGTCATGGATGTGTTCAGCATGACGGGCATTGTGGGTTTTGTGACTTTTTTGGGCCTGTGGATCATGTTGTATGTCACCATTATCAAGGCCCGCCTCAAAAAGCACATAGATATTCCCACTACGGCCGTGCTCATGGGCTTGCCGGCCGGTTATTTTTTGCAAAATATTTTTGTGTTCGATCACCCGGCGGCTTTCAGTATGAGCTATCTGTTGTACGCGCTGGTCATTTGCATCGGGTTTCCGGTGTTCGCGGGCAAAGAAGAACTTCAGGTTAAAGATGAGAAGCCGGCCCCCACCAACCCCGTGCCTTGGGTGGCTTACGGTTTATTGCAGGCCGTGTTTATCTTGCTTATTTGGTTGACTTCGGTTATGCCGGCTTATGCTTCTTATTTGGTCATCAAGGGCAATACTTATTTTGGAGCCGGCAATTTAAGCGAATGGTTGAATTATTCCAAAAAAGCGGCCGCCATTCAGACGCCTTATCTGGATGAACAGACTTTCTTGCATTCCAGAAATTTAATCAGTTTGGCGGACAGCGGACGTTTAACTCAATGGCCAGAGTGGCGCGCCATGTTTGATCTGGCCCGGGAAGTATCGGACAGGCATTTGGTGACGCACGGCATCAACGCGCATCCGCGTTTTATCTACGCCAATTTACTGCAGTCTGTGGGGCGCGCGGTTAAAGATCCGGACATCCAAAAGCAGGCCGAGGATCAGTTTTTGGAAGCCATTAAAGAAAGTCCCAAGCGCCAGCAATTATTTTTCAGCTACGGCCGTCTGCTGACCGAAATGGGCCGGCCGCAAGAAGCTGTGGAGCAATTCAGGCGGGCTGTGTCTTTTGACGAAGAAATTGGAGAAGCTTGGTGGTATTTGGGTATCAGCCAATGGTATGACGTCAGGGACATTGAAAACGGCGCGGACAGCCTTATTAAGTCCATGCGCGTCAGCCGGCCGTATATTATGCGCGGCGCGCAAGATGCTATGATGGTGGCTCAAGCTTATGGTCTGAAAGGGGATAAAGACGGGTTAAAATCACTGATTGAAATTTTGCCTACCTTGCCGGCTGCTCCGGCCGCCACTTATCTGCAGATTGCTCAAATTATGGAAACGCATGGTTTGATGGAAGAAAGAAATTTGATTTTGGGAGCCGTGGTGCAAATGGATCCCAAATCCAAAGCTCAATTACAACCTTTAATCGACGGCAGAGCGACTACCATAGAGCAGTCCCTGGAAATGTCGACTGCCAGTGCCACACCGGCCGTGACTCCGCCCGCAGTGACTAATACGGTTACTACAACTGAAGGTGAGTATAAGGGACCGAGGAGGTGAGCTGATTAACGTCGCACGTCTAAACCAATATTGTCATTGCGAGCGGAGCGTGGCAATCTCGCTTATGAGTTAGCTGTCTAAGCAGATTGCCGCGACACGGCGTTCGCGAACGCCGTGTCGCGTCGTCGGACTCCTCGCAATGACATGACCGTCATTTTGTCATTCCCGTGCTGTGCCCACCAGAGCTTTGTTAGTGAAGCGTAGGTGGGGAAACGGGAATCCACGGAGCTGGGGGCGGCACCCTCACCCCTCCTCGCAGAACTGCGAGGAGGTCCTCTCCCGGTTCCGGGAGAGGGTAGGTTTAGAGGAGTTCTTTTATGGTCTGATCAGCGGTATTTTGCCAGGTAAAATTTTGAGTAACTTTTTGGTAGGCTTGTTGGCCCAGTTTTTGGCGTTTATCCGCGTCATCCGTCAAATCCAGAATGGTTTGAGTCAAGGTTGATAAATCATTGGGCGGGACAATCAGGCCCGCGTCCGGCTCGAGCATCAGGCGGCAGGCGCCCACATCCGTGGCGATAATCGGCAGTTTGGCGGCCATGGCCTCTAAGATAGTGATGGGCATGCCTTCTTTGCTCGAGGGCAAAACAAAAATATCAAAAGCTTGATAAATACCGGCCGGGTCTAATCTGCCGGTCAGTAAAACATATTCTTCTTGCTCAAGTGCCCGGTGTTTGGCTTTTAATTCTTCCATTTGCGGACCATCGCCCGCAATCACAAAACGGATATCAGGATCCTTAGCGTGCACAGCTTGGCACACCTCCAAATACCAAAGCAGGTTTTTGGGCGGATAGGCGTTGGCCACCGTGCCGACTAACGTCCCACGTCGCTCGTCACAAAACATGTAACATGTAGCATGTAACAAAAAACCCAATGTCCTCCCTCCTTTCGCGAAAGGAAGGACCCCGCGTCCTACGTCAAAACTAACATTGTCATTGCGAGGGAGTCCGACGAGCGCGGCAATCTCGCTTAATGTCTTACAAGCCTCTTCCCGTCCGGCAAGGTTTTTTTCAAAAGTTATAGCATCAATCCCGTTAGGAATAACGGTGATTTTTTGTCGTGGTTTAATTCCGTGTTTTTTAGCCAGCTCCAAATCTTGATCATGCAAGCAAATAATCACGTGCTTTAAGCGAGCTGATATTTTTTCTATCCAAATATATAAAGTTTTTTTCCAGTTCGGCAATTGTTCATTAAAAACCCAGCCATGAGCCGTGTAAACTATCTTGGGCACTTTTGTCAGATACCCGGCTAAAGAACCGACGGCGCCCATCATGGAGCTATTGAGTTGAATGGCCCGGGGTTGGACGCGTCTGAATAATTTTATCAGTTCAATCAGAGCTAAAAAATTATCTATCGGATTTATATTGCGCGCCAGGTGTTTTATTTCGATGAAGTCAATGCCTGCGGAATGGCATTTTTGGCCCAAAGAGTCGTCCCGCGTCGGGGCAGAGCCGGCGCAGATGATGACGGGTAGGCCTTGTGATTTCATTTCAAGCGCCAAATTAAAAACATAGGCTTGGGCTCCGCCCCAGTCTTGGCTGGTAACCATGAGCAGAATCGGCTTAACTTGGCTCATAAGCATAAATTACAACGGATCGTGAATAACGTCCATTTTCATGTAGCATGTAGCATGTAGCACATAGCATGTAGCATATAGCACATAGCATGTAGCATGTAGCATGTAGCACATAGCATGTAGCATATAGCACATAGCATGTAGCATGTAACAACGTGCCACGTACTTAGCGTACATAACGTCCTCTCACGTACCTAACGTCCTGCGTCGCTCGTCCCGCGTCCTGCGTCAAAACTAACATTGTCATTGCGAGCGGAGCGCGGCAATCTCGCTAATCAGCCTGATACTCTAAGCAGATTGCCACGGCACGGAGTTCGCGAACGCCGTGCCGTGGCATTCGTCGGACTCATTCCTCGCAATGACATGACCGTCATTTTGTCATTCCCGTGCTGTGCCCACCAGAGCTTTGTTAGTGAAGCGTAGGTGGGGGAAACGGGAATCCACGGAGCTGTACCCCGCGAAGCACCGGGTGCGAAGTGGGGTCATTGCTTTTTGCGCCTAATTAAGCTAAATTGGCTGTATTATGGACTCAAAATTAATCCTGGTGACCGGAGGCGCGGGTTTTGTGGGCTCCAATCTTTGCCGGCGGTTGGTGTCTTTGGGGCACAAAGTAATCAGCCTGGATAATTATTTTACGGGTTCGCGTGACAATCATGTGCCGGGGGTGGAATACAGAGAGGGGCACAGCAAAGAAATCGAAAAATTGGTCAGCGAAACTCCGGATTTGGTTTTTCATCTGGGTGAGTATTCGCGCGTGGAAAAAAGTTTGGAGGATCCGCCGGAATTGGTTTGGGATTTGAATAAGGCGGGCACTTTTGCGGTGTTGGAATTTTGCCGTAAGAAAAATTGTAAAATCGTGTACGCGGGTTCATCTACCAAATTTTCGGACGGCGGTTTGGGGCGCGATCTCACGCCTTATACCTGGATGAAAGCCTCCAACACGGAGCTGGTTAAAAATTATGGACAGTGGTACGGCCTGCCTTTTGCCATCACTTATTTTTATAATGTTTACGGTCCGGGCGAAATCAGTCACGGTCCGTATTCCACTTTGATCGGCATTTTCAGCGAGGAATTCAGGCAGGGTCAGCCCTTAACCGTCACAGCACCCGGCACGCAAGCCAGAAATTTCACGCACGTGGATGATATCGTGGATGGTTTGATTTTGGTGGGCGATAAGGGAGAAGGTGATGAGTTCGGCTTGGGCGCGGAACAGGCTTTTTCGGTTATGGACGTAGCCAAAATGTTTGGCGCGCCCGTAGTCATGCTCCCGGAACGGCGGGGCAATCGCTTGACTTCCCAAGCTGATACCTCCAGAGCGCGGGCTTTGGGCTGGGAGCAGAAGCATAGATTGGACGAATACATTCGTGATTTTATCGCTAAAACCGAACGCTTGGCCGGAGAGGATAAAAGGGTTCTGGTTTTTTCCACCACTTTTTATCCGGTGCAGGGCTTGGCGGAACAGGCTTTGTTAAAACTCATGGAGTTGATGAAAGATGTGCATTTTGACGTGATTACTTCGGCTTTTTCGGCCGATGCTTTGCGGGCCGGGTCGCCCTTGTCCAATGTAACAGTGCATAAAATCGGCCGGGGCAAAAAAACAGATAAATATTTTTTGCCTTGGTACGGACCGCGTAAAGCCAAAGAATTAATGGCTCGCCATCAATATTTGTTCACCTGGTCCATCATGGCCAGTTACGCGGCTTTGGCCGGTATTGTGTTTCGCCGTCAATCACACATGCCGTTGTTGATTTCGTTGGCTGATCAAAAATTAGAAAAAGTCCCCTGGCATTTGCGTTTGTTGTTAAACACTATTCTGAAGAACGCGGATCAGATCTCTGCTTCTTCGGGGCATCAACTGCATTATGCGGCCAATGTGGCTTCGTCCGCCCGTCTGACAGCCTCCAATCGCACGGGCGATGTGTTCGCCAATCAAATTCGTTTTGTTTATAACGCCATTTTAAAAGATATTTCTCAATAATATGTCTAAAAAAATCATTATCTTCTCCACGGCCTATTTTCCTTTGGTGGGCGGGGCTGAAGTTGCCATTAAAGAAATCACGGACAGAATCAATGATTATGATTTTGTGATGGTGACCGCCAAAATTCAGGCCGGACTGCCGGATCACGAGAGAGTGGGGAAGGTGGAGGTTTATCGTTGCGGTTTGGGCAAGCCTGTGGATAAATATTTGCTGCCCTTTTTAGGTGCTTTCAAAGCTTGGCGTTTGGCCAAACAGGACGAAGTGGCCGGCATCTGGTCCATGATGGCCAGTTTTGGGGGTTTCGCGGCCTTGTTTTATACGTGGCTGCGTCCTAAAACCAAGATGTTGTTGACTCTGCAAGAGGGCGATCCGCCGGAATATATTTTAAAACGTGTCAGGCCTTTAGGCTGGGTTTTCAAAAAGATATTTACCCGCGCCAATCAAATACAGGCTATCAGCAAGTTTCTGGCCGATTGGGGCAAGAATATGGGTTTTAAAGGCGAGCCGGTTATCATTCCCAATGGCGTGGATGTGACGCGTTTTACACAATCCATAACTCCGGATGAAAGGCAGGCCTTGCGTCAGGCCATGGGTTTTGCACCGGACGACGTGGTCTTGGTCACGGCCTCGCGCTTGGTACTTAAAAACGCGACCGACCATCTGATCTTGTCTTTAACTCATTTGCCGGATAATTATAAAGTCTTGGTGGTGGGCGACGGCGAAGATATGGCCAAGTTAAAAGAATTGGTGGCACAAAATAAATTGGATAACAGAGTGGTATTTTTAGGCCTGCGCGGACACGCTGAACTGCCGGGTTTGTTGCAGTCATCCGATATTTTTTGCCGGCCATCCTTGTCCGAAGGTTTGGGCAATTCGTTTTTGGAAGCCATGGCTTCGGGCATCCCCATCATAGGCACGCCCGTGGGAGGTATTCCTGATTTTCTGACCGACGGTGAGACCGGCTTGTTTTGTGAACCCGGTAAACCCGAGACTATCGCAGAAGCGGCTGTGCGTATTCAAACAGAGCCCGGATTGCGCGATAAACTGATACGTCAAGGCAAAGATTTGGCGGTTAATCAGTATAATTGGGTTAGTATAGCGGAGAGGATGGGAGGGGTTTTCAGCTCATTGTCTAGACCTTGATTAACTTGATTACGCTCAGATTAACCTTGATTACTAAATGACAAAACCAAATTTAACGCGATGACGCTTAAATTTTTCCGGGATTATTTATTGAAATGGCGACTGTATATATGGACACTTATGAAATTACCCATAAAATTATTGGATGCGCGATGAAAGTTCATGGGGTTTTGAAGAATGGTTTTCAAGAGGTTATATATCAGCGTGCTTTAAAAATTGAGATGCAGATGCAAGGATTGGAATTTGAGAGGGAAAAAGAAATGAAGATTTATTATGAAGGTTTTGATATAGGAACGCGCAGAGTGGATTTTTTCGTTGAGAATTGTGTTATGCTTGAGCTTAAGGCGGCAACTGAATTGGATAATGCTCATTTGGCGCAAGCCATGAATTATCTTGAGGCTTATAATGTTGAAATCGGGCTATTAATTAATTTTGGCGCAAAAAGTTTAGAATTTAAAAGAATATACAACAACAAATTTAAATCAGGCAGTGATAAGTTGTTAACCCAAAGTAATTATGTTAATCATAATTCAGCTCATTAAGTAATCAGGGATAATCTGAGCATCATTAAGTTGAATTTGGTCTGTCATTAAGTAATCAAGGATAATCTGAGCGTAATCAAGTTAATCAAGGTCTAGACGTTGGTTTATGAAGTTATTAATAGCCACTGGAATATACCCTCCCGAAATCGGCGGACCGGCCGGGTATGTTAAGGGTGTCGCGACTGAACTCGCGAGGCAAGGTCATGAGGTGGCTGTCATCACATACGGGGACGAGAAAACAGAGATTGGTGAAAATTATAAAGTTACGGTCGTACATCGTACATCGTACATCGGCACGGCGTTCGCGAACACGCGTGCCATCGTACAAAGATACTGGATGTATTTTTGGAATGCTTACAAACTTGCGCGCCAGGCGGATGTGGTTTATGCGCAAGGGCCGGTGTCAGAGGGGTTGCCGGCTACCTTGGCGTCAATTTTTGCTCGTAAACCTCTTGTTCTAAAAGTAGTGGGGGATTATGCGTGGGAACAATACCAGCAACGTCCCGCGTCGCACGTCCTGCGTCCCACGTCAGAAGTACGCGGGACGATTGGGACGAGCGACGAGCGACGAGGGTTTGAATTGCTGGATGAGTTTGTGACGCGTCGGCATGAGGGGAAGATTTGGTTGATGGAGGCGGTTGAGAGGTGGGTGGCGTCGCGGGCTAAGCAGATTATTGTGCCGTCCAAGTATCTTAAAACAATCGTTACTAAGTGGGGTATCCCGGCTGATAAGATAAACGTTGTTTATAATTCTATTTCGTCGCTTCCACGTCTCGCGTCAGATTTACGTGGGACGAGCGACGAGCGACGAAAAGTGATCTTGACGGCCGTACGAGCTGTGCCTTGGAAGGGTGGGGATTTTTTGTGTGATGTTATCAAAGATTTGCCGGAAGAATATGTTTTGGCGGTGGCGGGTGATGGGCCGGAGTTGGAGAATTGGAAAAAGCACGCACAAGAAATAGGCGTGGCGGATCGCGTTATGTGGCTGGGCCGGTTGTCACGGGCTGAATTAACCGAGTGGTATCATAAGGCTCATTTATTCGTGCTCGCCACGGGCTATGAAGGTTTTCCGCATGTGGTCGTTGAAGCCGCTTCCACGGGTCTGCCTTGCATTGTCAGCGACAAAGGCGGGAATCCGGAAATCGCTGAACTTTTTCCGGGCTTGGTAACGGTGGCCGAGTATTTAAATAAACAAGCATGGGTTGAAGCCATCGCATCGTCGCTCGTCGCTCGTCCCACGTCCCGCGTTGGGTTGCCGGATAAGCTTGGTTTTGAGAGGATGATAAATGAAACGTTCTCGATTTTATCGTCGCACCCCGTATCGACGGGGCAAGCTGTCCCGCGTCCCGCGCCTGCCCACCGAAGCTTCGGCGAAGGCGGGTCCCACGTCACCCCCATTGTCATTCCCGTGAAAACGGGAATCCAGGGGCGTGATTCAAATCATGACCAGCGTCAGCGCATCCTGTCTATCAGCCTTGAGCGTAAACTCTTTGAGCCCGGAAAAGTGCGGGATAGAATTGTTGATCAGTTAAAAGATTTCGAGGCTGTCATCATCGTTTTTGCCAAGCAAAAGTTTGATGAGCAAATCGCGCCCAATGTGCGCGTCATCTCCACTCATTCTTGGCATAAGTTTTTTTATGTCTGGGATGCCTTGGTGCAGGCCTGGAAAATCAGAAACACGGATATTAAAGTCGTTATCACGCAAGATCCCGTAGAGACAGGTTTGGTGGGCGCCATATCAGCCAGATTGTGCAATTCAGCCTTAGCGGTTCAGGATCACGGCTATCATTTTCATGGAAAGTATTATTATCAAGAGTCGTTTTTAAATCATTTCAGATATTGGTTGGCCAAGTGGCTGGTAAAACGCGCGGATGCCATCCGAGTTGTCAGTCAAAGAACCGAAGATGCACTTGCTAATCTTGGTATCTCGCGAGAGAAGATGGTCCGTTTCCCGCTGAATTTAATTACCAATAACCAATTACCAATAATCAATAACCAATCATCAATTATCGGGAATACGTCGGTTGACGTGGGACGCGGGACGTGCGACGTAGGACGATATTTCCTCTTGGTTTGCAGGTTCGTTCCCATTAAACGCATAGACCTCGCCATCCATGCCTTCAGTCTTGTTGTTAAGCAAGATCCTGATATTAAGCTTAAAATCGTGGGGGCTGGGCCGTTGGAGGGTCAGGTTAAGCAGTGGATAGCTGATTTTGAATTACAAGCTGGAGTCGAGATCATCCCTTGGACCGATAATTTGACTGAACTATATCAAGGAGCAGTAGCCACGCTCATCACCTCGGACGGAGAGGGTTTTGGCATGACGGCTGTGGAGTCGCTAATGTGTCACACGCCTGTTATTATGACCAATGTGGGTTGTGCCGGTGAGGTGGTTAAAAACGGTGAAAACGGTTATGTTGTGCCTGTGGGAGATGTGCATGGTTTGAGTCAGGCCATGCTCGCCATGCTCCAAAATCGTTTAACCGTTCAGTCTTTAGCTGCGTCTGGATTGAAAGGAAATAATACTTTTGGGGAGTTTGTTGAAAAGGCGATTGAAAATCATGACTTGAGATTAAGGTCATATGGAAAATAGTCACAATTCAAAAAGATTATTAATATATACGCCGACATTGAAACATGACGACCCGGTATTTGGGTTTTCTGTTAATTGGATGGCTGAATTTGCCAAACAAGCGGGTCCTTTGGTTTTAATCAGCCGGTATGTTGATGAAAGCGATGTGCCAGCCGGATCCATCGGGGTTGCTCTTGGTAAAGCTTGGCTGCCTCGGGTTTTAAAAATTTGGCATTCTGCGTTTAAGCACAGAAAAAAATATGACGCGGTTTTTGTTCATATGTCGCCTGAAGTGGTGCTTGCCGGCTGGCCGATTTGGTTTGTATTACGCAAACCCATTTATCTTTGGTATGCGCACGGCGCTATCCCTTTAGCGTTAAAATTAGCCGAACCATTGGTTAAATTGATTTTTGCAAGTTCGGAAACAGGTTTGCGTTTGCCTACGCCTAAAGCTAGATTTGTGGGGCAGGGGATAGATACGGCATTATTCAAGCCTGATTCGGAAGTAAAAAAAGAGAATATAATAATTACGGTTTCACGAATTACACCCGCAAAAAAATATGAAGATTCTTTGGAATTTTTGGCAAAATACAAAGAAAAATATCCGGAAGATCAATGGGTTTATGAAATTATCGGACCGTCATTAGGGCACGAAGACTATGTCCAATCATTAAACCAAAAAGCTGAACAATTGGGCTTGGCGGAAAGATTTCGTATTTTACCGGCCATGGAATATGAGCGGTTGCCGGACGTTTATCAACGCGCTAAACTTTTTTTGAGTACCAGTCAAACAGGGAGTATTGATAAAGTGGTTTTAGAGGCTTTAGCCTGCGGAGTGCCGGTTATCGCCAGAGGCGAAGGTTACCAACAAATAAAGGGTGTGATCAGTTACGAGTTTATTCTAGATGATTTTTCAAAGATGCATGACATCTTGTTTACAGTAGCTACTCATCACGTTGGAAAACTTGAGGTAGAAGAAAAGCATTCTTTATGTAGGTTGGTAAAAGTAATTTTAAACAAAATTACTTGAAGTTGATATAAGACATATTTTAAAAATTTACTACTTTTTTACTCTTTACATAACACGCTTTTTAAAATATCATGACCTCATGAATTCCGATATTACATCGTCAAACATTGGAAAAACGGAGAAAAAAGCGAGCAATTCACCGTGGCTCTATTTGGGCTTATTGTTTACAGTGATCGGTTTTTATCTTTGGCCAAATATTTTTGGTCAAATTCCTTTTGGGTATTTATACTTAAATACAGACGTGCCACTGCAGGTGACAGGAATCCAGTATGAAATTTGTCCGGAGTGTTTTGTGCAAGATGTGCATTTTAACGGTGAGTTAAGGTTATTCAGTGAACGAGAGTTTATCTATCCAACACTGGCAAAACTATCACAACTCATACATCTCGACGTGATTGTATCATCAGGACTAATCGGATTAATTTTAAATATAATAATAGTCTTTGCCGTATTCTTGACACTTTGGGACCGGACTAAAAATAAATTTTGGAGTTTTATATTTTCAACACTTTTTATTTTTGGTTTCCAGATATTTGCCGGTATTTGGCTTGGAGGTTTTATTGGAGGATACAATACGCATAGTATCGCTATTGCGCTGGGTTTTGTTATATTTGGTGCGTTTTTAAAGGCTGTAAATAATAAAAATGAAAAATGGATATATAGTGTCTTTATCGTAACAGCGTTACTGGTAAATATATACGCAGTCGTGTTTACGCACCTGCTGGTAATAATGACCTTGTGTGTCGCTTGGCAAAAAACATTGAAATTAAAAAACTTGTTGGTATTGTGTGTGGTTTGTATATTGTTGATGCCATTGCCATTTTTTGAAGTATTACGAATACATGGTACGGGTTTACTTACAGATCCGGATACAAAAGTACTAACACCTTATATTTCACTAGAGAGTCCTCAATATTTTATCGCCAGCGCCCGTCGATTTTTAGTACCTATTGTACTACTTTTTGCTTTTTGGTTTTTTCAAGCAAAACTTAAGAGTAACCAAGTATTTAAAAAAATAGGAAATTATGAACAATTCGAAAATACTTTAATGAAAATAATAATAATTTCTGCGATTCTTACATTTGTTGCGATTTTACTTGAGAATTATTCATATTTCTTTTTCATGTTCCAGGGCGCCAGCGGATTTTCACAGTTTTTGTTCTTAGCTCTATTTTATCTTGTTGTTATCAAATTCTTGGATACAGAAATTTCAATAGGTAAAAAGGGAAAAATTATATTAGGCTTTGCACTGTACATTTTTATTTTAGTAGGTGCATCAAATATAATTTATACCATCCGTCATCAGGCTGATTGGCTTAAGAACAGTGAGCGTTTTCAGAATCGTGTGGAGCTCTATCGTTATATCAAAAATCAAACACCGATTGATAGTAAAATTTTATCGCCGGTAAGTGGTATTTCAATGGAAATTAGAGGATTTGCATTAAGAAGCATCGTAATCGCTGATAAAGACAAAGGCGGCTTGACTCAAGGTTACGAGGCGAGGCAACGTGGTTTTGCGTTAACTGAAAGAATTAAAGAAGCATACAAAAATAAAGATATGGCCGAACTGCAAATTATCGCGGAAGAAACACACGCCACACACATCCTATATCCCTCTGAACAAATTGATCATTCAAAGCTTTCAGACACACAAATTATTTTCCAAAACAAAAATTACGCATTAGCAGAAGTTAAGCCTTGATTATGTGCGGAATCGCTGGCTTTGCCGGAGCGGGGAGCAAAGAACAATTGCAGAGAATGACGAACGTCATCAAGCATCGTGGGCCTGATGACGAGGGTTTTTATGTTGCTGATGGCATCGGTATGGGCTTCCGTCGCCTAAGCATTATCGACGTATCCGGAGGGCATCAACCATTATCCAATGAGGATGGCACTGTCTGGGTAATCATGAATGGCGAGATCTACGGCTACCAAAGCGTCCGTGCGGAGCTTGAGGCCTCCGATCATGTATTTCATACAAAAAGTGACACGGAAGTAATCGCACACGCTTACGAGCAATGGGGAGATGATTGCTTCAAGTATCTCAATGGCATGTTCGCCATCGCAATCTGGGATGTGCGCAAAAAACGTTTGATCATCGCACGGGATAGGTTGGGTAAAAAACCACTTTATTGGACGATCCACAACCAAACTCTTTGGTTCGCCTCGGAATTGAAATCGCTAGTTGCTTCCGGAGTTGTCAAACGTGAAATCGACCCCTTGTCTTTGGCCTGCTACTTTCAAACTGATGCTGTTCCCACTCCGCACACAATTTTTAAAAATGTCTTTAAACTCGAACCGGCCACGGCCATGTCCTGGCAAGGCGGTCAAATTCAAAGTCAATGGAAATTTTGGCAACCTGAAATCATAAAGCAGGAGGATCGGGGTGCTAAGCAAGTTCTTCAAGGCCTGCAAGAACTTATCGATATCGCAGTCCGCGAGCGCTTGGTTGCGGATGTTCCTTTGGGTTTATTCCTCTCGGGCGGGCTTGATTCGGCTGTGATTGCTGAAAGTGCATCCCGTCAGGCTAATCGTCGTTTGCAGGCTTTTACCATAGGTTTTGACGACAAAAGCCACGATGAAAGTATTTATGCAAAACAGACTGCAGAAGCTTTGGGATTAGATCACTATCTCGAGATTTTATCTGCCAGCGACGCATTGCAAATGATCGATCAAGCTCAACAATTATTGGACGAGCCTTTGGCTGATGCATCAATTTTACCGCAACTACTAGTGTCAAAATTCACTCGCCAACACGTTACAGTTGCTCTTTCGGGGGATGGCGGTGATGAACTTCTACTCGGCTATCAACATGTTCCCGCTCATCAGCTACTCAATATCGTCCCACGTCGCTCGTCCTACGTCCCACGTCTATTGGCAAGGATGTTAAATTCTGTTCCTGCGGGCGATGGTTATTTTAGCCTTGGTTTCAAGGCTCAACGTATGGCTAGGGGATTGGGTGCGCCTGATGCTTGGGCGCGTGATGTGCGCTGGCGCGGGGCAATGACAGGGAATTATCTCCAAAACCTCCTCCAACCCGAATTCGCGTCCCAAATAGATACAAACTACGCCGAACAATCTCTCCGCTCCCGCGCCTCCGAATTATTGTACGATGTACGATGTACGAAGTACGATAGTTTCTGGCCCCGCTGGTCTTATGCCTACCTCCGCACCTTTTTGATGGACGAAGTCCTTGTTAAAGTCGATCGAGCTACCATGTGGTATGCACTCGAGGCGCGTGCTCCGTTTTTGGATACCCGAGTTGTTGAATATTTGTTAAATGTACCGAATAAATATAAGCTCGGAGCTTATAAAGGCAAGCGGCTATTCAAAGAACTTCTGCGCGGTAAAGTTCCGGAAGGTGTTTTAAGCCACCCTAAACACGGTTTTGCCGCCCCGGTTGGTGCCTGGTTAAACGGACCTCTTAAAGATCGCCTTGCCGGGTTATCCTCTAAAGAAAGATTGCAAAATCAGGGTGTTTTTAACCCAAAATCAGTTCAAGACATGATAGTCGAGCATGCAAGCGGTAAGATTGACAGGCGTAAGGAATTATGGGCTTTTTTCATGTTTCAATTGTGGTATGATGCTGGGGCATATAAATATGATTGAAAACAGCGCAAAATCAATTTCTCTCGTGATTCCTGTTTATAATGAAGAGGAAAATCTGCAAGGGCTTTATGAAGAAATCTGCCAAACGACAGAGAAAATGCCACAATATTTTTTTGAGATGATATTTGTGGATGATGGTTCCAAAGATAATAGCCCGCAGATACTAAAAGATTTGTCGATACGAGATAGTCGAGTAAAAACCGTAATATTCCGCCGCAATAGCGGTCAGACCGCGGCCATGAGTTGCGGTATCAAATTAGCATCGGGCGACATCATTATTCCCATGGATGCAGACAGGCAAAATGACCCGGCGGACATTCCCAAATTTTTAGAAAAAATCTATCAGGGATTTTCTTGCGTTTCCGGATGGCGTAAAGATCGCAAAGATAAATTGATATTACGAAAAATCCCATCTTGGGCGGCGAACACCATAATCTCCATCATGACCGGTGTGCATTTGCACGATTACGGTTGCAGTTTAAAAGCCTATCACCGCGACATAATCCAAGACGTAGAACTCTTTGGCGAAATGCATCGTTTTATCCCGGCTTATGCAGCCTGGTCCGGAGCTAAAGTTACTGAAATAGTCGTCAATCACAGAGCGCGCGTCGCCGGTGTTTCTAAATATGGCATCTCGCGTGTTTTTAAAGTCATACTGGATCTGATTGTGGTTAAATTCTTGATGAAGTATTTTAACAAGCCGATGCATTTTTTTGGAGCGGTTGGATTTATCTCACTTGGCCTCGGTGGTTTGGCTGAACTTGGCGCACTTTATTATAAGTTTATTTTGGGAGTCAGCCTCATTCAAACACCACTGCCAATTGTCGGGGCGATGTTTGTCATCGTTGGTGTTCAATTAATCATGTCGGGCTTGCTGGCAGAGGTGTTAATGCGCACTTATTATTCGGATCAGAGCCGCATGCCGTACAGTATTAAGGAAAAAATAAATATATAAAGTATGTTCAGGAATACTTGGAATAAAATGCAAGAAATATATGGCAACGAGGGTCAGCTTGAGCTTTTAACTGCTGAAAATTATTTATTTACAAAAGAATTAACATTGATTCTACAAAAATTTTCGCGAGGAAAAATTTTGGATGCGGGAGCGGGTTATCTATCAAGAAAAAAACTATTAAATAAATTTTCAGAAAAATACATCAGTTGCGATGTAGAGCGCTTTCATCCTGATATTGATTACGTTTGTGATTTAACTGGCGAAATGCCATTTAAGGAAAAAGAATTTGATACGATTGTCAATATATCTGTACTCGAGCATACAAAAAAGCCTATACTGGTATTGAAAAATTTTCATAAAGTCTTGGCTGATAATGGGTATATTGTTTTAGCCACCCCTTTTTTGTTCTATGAACATGGAATGCCGTATGATTATTTTCGTTTTACGACTAATGGGATCAAAGAGTTGGCCGAAGAGGCTGACTTGAATATAGTAGAATTTATAAAGACAGGCGGTCTTATTTGCTCATTCTTAAGTCTGTTTGCATCTGTATTTTCGTTAACACTTTTCATGGTACATTTAAAATTCTTAATACCATATTTAACTAAGTTCATTGCGTTTGTTTGTTCTTTTGAGCCAGACTTTATGAAAAGGTCATTTTACGGAATGACAATATCTGTATTGAATAAAAAAAATAGCTGATATGTGTGGCATTGCTGGAATGCTCGGAACAACCGATCTTGATATAAATAAAATGAGTGATTTAATCGCTCATCGCGGACCAGACGGGTCTGGTTTGTTCGTTGATGAAACGGATTCAATATCTCTAGCTCACCGGCGTCTAGCAATTATTGATCCGGAGCAAGGCAAGCAACCGATGATAACCCATGATGGACGTTTTGTAATAATCTTTAACGGTGAAATATATAATTACAAAACATTAAAACAAGAATTGGAAAAAGCGGGGCATGTATTTTATAGTAACTCGGATACGGAAGTAATTTTGCTGGGTTATTCAGAATATGATACTGAGATATTGAATAAGCTACAGGGGATGTTTGCTTTCGCAATTTGGGATACGAGTAAAAAAGAATTGTTCATTGCTAGGGATCGTATCGGAATCAAACCTCTGTTTTATAGATTGACCTATAACGGACTTGCTTTTGCATCAGAGATGAAGGCTTTATTGGGGGGTGTAAGAGAATTAAATCTGGGTGCTTTAGCGAACTATTTGCAACTTGGTTTTAGAACAGCGCCCGAAACACTTTTTTCTGGAGTTATGGAATTACCTCCTGCTAGTTGGATGAGGTACAAATTGGGTTACGAAAAACTAGTTTTGAATAAATATTGGGACAAAGAGAGTTTTTTTGCAAATAAGCTTACGATAGAGGACAATGCGCATAATCTACGAGATGCTCTGAATAAAGCATCGATCTCGCACCTGATTAGTGATGTCCCTTTAGGATTCTGGCTTTCTGGAGGGCTCGATTCGAGTATAATCTTGAGTTGCGTAAAAAACCAAATACCTCCCGAATCCCGAACTGCGTTTACTTTGGCGTATGGTTTGGACAATGATGAAACCCCTTATGCAAAACATATGGCTGAGGAGGCCGGTGTAAATTGGCATCTTTTTAATCAAGATTTGTCACAGGCGAAGAATATTCTCGAAGATTTGATTTGGCATCTTGAGGAACCCCTGCCGAATATAACTGCGGTAACAAGTTTTTTTCTGGCGAACAAAACCAATAAATATACAAAAGTAGTCTTGATCGGAGAAGGTTCGGATGAATTGTTTGCGGGTTATCCGACATATATACCCTTTACTGGCCCTTGGAGATTTTTTCCACCGACACTGAAGTCTTGGGCAATGGAAAAATCTTATCTTTTTCCTTCAAAAGAAGAATGGATTTCATTATCTGGGGCATTACTTAAACCAACGATAAAAAAAGTTGATTTTAATACAATGCCGAATAATTTGGATTCAGCGCTTAAATTTGATATTTCTTATGAACTGGTTCAGAGTCAGCTGGCTAGAATTGATAGATTGACAATGGCGCACGGCATTGAGGCGCGCGTTCCATTTTTAGATCATAAAGTCGTTGAAATGGCTCTGCAAATACCTTCGGGACAAAAAAGAAGAGGAAACCAGACAAAAATTATTTTGCGCGAGGCTTTTAAAAAGGCATTGCCTGAAAAAATAATTAATAGACCCAAATATGGCAAAAAGGGAACACAGGGAATAACTCAATATTTTTTTGATAATGTCATACACGGATTAATCAAAAATTCACTTAGCATTACTAGAATAAATGAATTGGGTTATTTTGACGCGGAGCAAATTCATAAACTTCTAAAAAGACCGACACCTTCATACTATCAAAAAGCAAAAAAGCAAAAAACGATTTACTTTTTAGTGTTATTCGATTTGTGGCATAGAATTTTTATTGAAAAAGAATCTAAATATGGAGCAATACACTAATAACAAAGATGAAAAGTGGCTAGTTGATTTAAAAGCCAACATTTTTAAACGTATACAAAAGGAATACGAATCAATATCCCCCATCGACCCTGTAAAAATCGTCGAGGATGTTTTTAATATGGAACGTATTCGGGAGCAAGTGGACCGTTTGGAATCGGAAATTGGTCCTTTAAAAAATCAAAAAATATTAGAAATAGGGAGTGGCTATGGGCAATTCATGGTAGAAGTTTATAATCGCGGGGGTGACGTTTACGGTATTGAGCCATCATCGGATGGTTTCTACGGTGAAACATTTGATACTAGCAAAGTATTTGCATCTCAAATGGGTGTTCCTGATGGAAGAGTTGTAAATGCATGGGCTGAAGATTTGCCATTTAAAGATAATGAATTTGATATTGTATATTCTTCCAATGTAATGGAGCATGTCAAAGATCCAAAAAAAGTATTTTCTGAAATGGTCAGAGTTGTAAAACCGGGAGGCTATTTACATATGACAGTGCCCAACTATGGTTCTTTTTATGAAGGGCATTATGTGCTCTACTGGATTCCATATCTACCAAAAATGTTGGCCCGCATTTATGTTAGGCTTTGGGGACGTGACCCTTCATTTATTGATACACTGCAATTTGTTACGTACTTAAAAATAAAAAAATGGGTAAAGGATCATAGCTTGATCTTAAAACCCATGACTTATGGCGAATCCTTGTTTTTTGAAAGAATGCAAAATAAAAATGTCGGCAATTGGGCTGGACTGGGGAAAATTCAAAAATTGATAGGTGTGCTTGATAGACTTGGTTTAATGAGTTTGGTGACATGGTTTTTATATTCAACAAAAACATTTACACCTCTGGTATTAATTGCTAAGAAAAAGTAGGTTTATGAAAATACTTGTTGTAAATTTTGAATATCCGCCACTGGGTGGTGGTGGCGGTGATGTATCTCGTGAATTAGCAAAGCAATATTCATCCAAAGGGCATGAAGTAAAGGTATTTACAGCTTGGCACAAAGATTTACCTAAAACTGAGATTGATTGTGGTGTTGAGGTAATGCGTGTATTTAGTTTTCGTAAAAATAAAGCAACTTCTTCATTTTTTGTTATGGCTATGTTTTTATTTTTTGGCTGGTGGCCATATCTAAAATTGGTAAAGAAATTCAAACCAGATATTGTGCATGTGCATTTTGGTGTTCCGACAGGTTTTTTGGGCTGGTTAAGCAAAAAGATTTATAAAGTTCCTTACATAATAACAGGTCACCTCGGGGATGTGCCCGGTGCATTACCGGAGCAAACTAATTTTCTTTTTAAAATTTTTTACATTTTTAGCAAACCTCTTTGGAATGGTGCTTCGGGTGTTTTTGGTGTTAGTAGCGCTTTAACCGATTTAATTAACACCGCGTATCCTAAGACCAATGCCAAATTCATCCCAAATGGAGTTGATGTTGATTATTTCAAACCGCCAACCATCTATAAAGACAACAATAAAATAACAATCTTATTTGCAGGTCGCCTAAATAAACAAAAAGATTTAAGCACATTGCTCAAAGCCTTGAGTTCACTAAAGAAAGAAAACCCCAATTTACCATGGAGATTAAAGATCGCGGGTGATGGGCCTATGATGGAAGCTTGGAAAATGGAGGCGAATAATCTACTTGGTGACAGCGTTGATTTTTTAGGTTGGGTCGATAGGGAGGAGATTTTGAAACAAATGCAAAGTAGTGATATTTTTTCACTCTCCTCGGTCAAGGAGGGAATGCCAATAGTGCTTCTGCAGGCGATGTCAGTAGGTTTGCCCATTGTAGCAACTGCCGCAGAAGGGACGACGGAAATTATTGATAACAATGTTAATGGTTTACTTGTTGCGGTCGGCGATTCGGTTGCTTTAAAAGAGGCATTATTAAAAGCTTTAACTGATAAAGAGTTAAGAAAAGAAATAGGAAACAAAGGAAGAGATAATGTAATATCCAGATATTCGTGGAGTATTATCGCAGATCAATACCTGGAAACTTTTCAAAAGTTTATTGAAGTTGGTCCCACTTTTTATTTTGGAAGACTAATCACATATAACCGTGGAGACTTGGCTAGTAGAGCTGGCGCGTTGGATGCGTTTAGAAAAATATTTCCAAATTCAAAAATTTATATGCTCTCGGTTGAACCACAAAAAGATACCAAATATTATAATATCGAACCGGTTAAATTGGGTTGGATTAAAGATATAATCCCACATCCATCCGCTATGATTGCTATGTTGAGTTCTGATTATCTCATTTGGTCGGGCGGCGTAGATCTTCAGGACGATACAAGTAAAATTAAAATACCCTACGTTTTCATTAAATTTCTAATTTTTAGGATCTTTAAATGCAAGATAATAATATATGCTCAGGGTATGGGTCCCATAGTTTCAAATTGGGGTTCGTGGTGGGTTAGACGTGTTTGTACACTGGTAAGTAAGATAATAGTACGCGATGAAGACTCGAAAAATATTTTAATAAAATGCAAGGTGACTCAAGAAGTCCATGTTTCTGCAGATGCAGCACTCGCTGAAATACCAGATCCGACAGAGATTGGTGTTAAGATCCTCCAGAAGACAGGGCTTTCTTTGGAGAGGCCTGTGGTAGGCATATCTATTAGGCGTTGGTTTCATCATTCATCAGATTGGCTACCTTATGAGTATAGAAAAAAATATGCTCCCAATTCAGTAAAAGGAATTAATGAGATGAATTCACTCATGAGACTTATATCACAAACCGCAGATAAATTAATAGATACTTATAATGTAGATGTTTTATTTATACCAATGTATCCCGACCAGCCCGAATGGTGGGAGGATGATGGTGCGATCGCGGATGAAATGCGGAATTTGATGACTAATAAAGATAGTGCCTTTGTTTACCATGGCACGGAAAGCCCAAGGCAATTTGCCGCCATGATGTCCAATTTAGAGTTTATGATTGGCATGCGACTTCATTCTACAATTATCGCTACACACCAACGCGTACCGTCAGTTCATGTATGCTATACCCAAAAAGGAAGATCCTATTTTGAACGTTTAAATAGTGCGGATGTAGTTTTTGATGTGGAAAAAATCATTCAAACCGAGTATGTGGAAAAATTTATACAATCTATTATAGAGTCATATAACTATCGTAAATTGATCATTCAGAAAATGGAACCAGGTTTGATATATGCTGAAGATTTGGCAAAATGTTCCCCTCAATGTGTAAAAGATTGTTAAACATAGACGAATCGATGTTTGTTAATTATTATTAAGCGATATGAATGATAGTACTATACCTTTCGATATCTTATGCGATCCCATAACGCATAAAGATTTACGCTTATTAGATAGTGGACAGCTCTGTACAAATGATGAACAAAGCTATTATCCGGTTATAGACGGTATACCGGATCTTTTGCCTGATGCCGGATCTAATAGTAAAGAAGGTGCTCTTGAAAGGGCGAAAAACTACAATGCAGGCGACAAAGTTCGTAAACATTATGATGAGCGTCCATGCCACAATTACATGGATATAAACAATGTCCCGTGGGGTAAATATTTAAGAGATTCAAAGTATGATTATCTGTTTACAAACAAGGATGTTGTAATTGAGGTTGGGTCTGGAAAAGGTGCAATTGCAGAAATCTGGAAAAAGTATCGAGGAATCACTCCTATCTGTATTGACCAGGCTTTAGGTTCATTGAGGCATGTTAAACGCCCACCGGTAGAAGCGCCTTCCGCGATTTTAGGCTCAAACTTGGCATTGCCCATAAAGGATAAATGCGTAGATATTATTATCTCACATGGGGTTATTCATCACACACCCAACCCAATGTTGTGTTTAGTTGAATTTTCTCGAGTAATCAAGACAGGTGGTAAATTGATTTTGGCAGTATATAATTGGGAAAATTTTTATAGAAGGCTGTACTGGTTTATGAATTGTGTTTGTGCGGCATATAGAAAAATTTTTGGAAAAAAGTTGGGTGATATATTGATAATGATAACCATTTTTCCATTCTATCATTTAGCGATTTGGTTTGTTTTAATATTTATACAAAAAAAATACCAATTTCCACCAATTAAAGAGTCTTGGGAGCAATTTAATGATTTTTTCACAACCCCAATAGCCAAATTTTATTTTAAAGATGAGATGCAAAAAATGGTTGAATCCTTAGGTTTTAAGCTATTAGAATATGATGCGGGTGGTTGGCCAAAAGGAGATTTTGCGCATTATTATTGGTTTGAGAGAGAATAATGGTTATGAAACAATGGAAGCCTCAACTGATAGTCTTAATTAAGATAGCATTTGGATTTGGTATTCTACTGTTTTTTATCAGGCGAGTTCCATTGGAGAGTTTTTTGTTTGATGTTAAAAATGCAAATCCATTCTATTTAGTTCCATACACAATATTCACTATAAGTGGTATTTGGTTTGCCGGTAAACGCTGGAAGACTGCTTTAGAGATTTTAGGCATACACACACCAATGAAAGATGTGATTGTCGCTAACGGTTATGCCTTTTTATACAGCATGATACTGCCCGGTCAAATTCTTGGAGAATCGTTAAAATTATTACATATTAGTGCAATCAAAGAAAACAAGGTGGTATTAGGTGCATCATTCTTGATAGATAAACTATTTGGAATTTTACCTTTATTGATACTAGCTCCAATAGCGACATTGATGATTCACGAATTGCCAATTAATCTCGTAGTATCAATACTGTTATTTTGTGCTTTGAGCATAATTTTAATTTTCTTTGCTTTTACATTTCCCGCGCCAAACCTTCTAGCAAAAAATAATTTAATTAAAAAAATTGATACTTTACGAAGTGTTTTTAGTCCAAAAAAGAAAAATTTTTGGCTTTTGGTGTTGTATGGTTTTTTAAATATTTTATCTATTTTTGCCGGATTAAGTTTCTTAGCCCTAGGATTGCATATAGATAATTTCTATACTGTAATCATCGCCTTCTCGATAGCTTCTATAATAAGCATTTTACCAATTACAATTGCTGGTATAGGAGTTCGAGAAGGTGCATTCATTAGCATTTTTGCATTTTCGGGTCTATCGGCTAGTAGCGCAATACTGATATCTGAACTAATACTAATTACTAATGTAGGCTACGGTTTTATATGCTGGTTCGTCACTCTTTTTTACCCGTCTAATAAAGCAAGTGGTGTGAATTTACAAATTAATAATTATGGTGAAAGAAATCAGGAAAAGACTTTATATTCTTTTTTATCATTGCCTTATATATATGGTTATTTGCAAAGTTACCTAGGCGGAAATTCGCTTGGTAATTTTTATGTTAAAAAGCACGTTCAGCCGACAAAAAAATGTCATATTTTAGATATCGGTTGCGGACCGGGAACGATTTTGAATTATCTTCCGGAAGATATTTTTTACGAAGGTTATGATATTAACTCCAAATATATTGAATTTGCGAAAAAGAAATATATGGATAGGGGTCAATTTTATTGCAAGCGTGTAAACGAAATGAATATTGACGAACAATCAAAATATGAAATAGTTTTATCAACCGCACTTTTACATCATTTGGAGGATTCCGAGGCAGAAAATCTTTTTAGGATATCTTACAACAAGCTAAAAACTAACGGTTATCTCGTTACATTAGATCCTGTTTATCACAAAGGTCAAAACCCCATCTCTCGCTTCATCATTTCCAAAGATCGCGGTCAGCATGTCCGAGATGCACAAGGTTATGAAGGGTTGGCGCGTAAATATTTTAATAATGTGGAAGTACATGTTATAAAGGGTTGGACCAGAGTGATGCCTTATACGTTATGCATCATGAAATGTTATAAAAACCGCTGATTATTGGTTATGAATTTTAAAAAGTATATCTTTACAACTAAAATTAGTACTGTTAATAGAATGAGCTTGAATATTGAGCTGGCGAAACAGTTTAAAAGGCTGAATGCGGGCTTGGTTTTAGATGTGGGTTCTAAAAAATCGCCTTACAGAAATCAAATACCGGCAACTAAATATTTAAGACTCGACATTGATCCGAAATCCAACCCTGATATTTGCGGAGATATACATGCAATTCCCATGGAAGATAATTATTTTGATACGGTTATTGCCAGTGAAGTTTTGGAGCACGTGCAGGAACCGCGTAAAGCTGTTTCTGAAATGCATCGTATTTTAAAGCCGGGTGGCGTTTGCATTCTATCAACCCGCTTTATAATGCCTTATCATCCGGATCCACAAGATTATTATCGTTTTTCTTGGGATGCACTACGTGATTTATTTAAGAACTTTTCCCAAGTCGAAGTGCACCACCATGACAATCGTTTGCAGTGTATATGGTTTTTTATGACGTTGAGTTGGGCAAGAGTTATTTTGAATATATTCAACCCAATTATTGCCAGAATTCATTTTATGAATACCAGATGCCCATTGGGTTTTGTAGTATATGCTAAAAAATAAACTCTACAACCTCCTCCGCAAATCTGAAAAATATACTAAAACGGATATGGTGTATTTGGCTAAGGGTGGAGGGTGGTTGTCTTTGGGCAAGGCTGTATCCATGACCTGCGCGTTTTTGCTATCTATCGCGTTTGCCAATTTATTACCCAAAGAAGTTTATGGTAATTATAAATATGTCATATCAGCCATAAGTTTGTTGTCTCTTTTTACTTTGTCCGGCATGGGTACAGCTATGGCTAGATCCTCGGCTCAGGGGAAAGATGGCTCTTTGGATTTGGCCATCAAAACAGAGATTAAATGGGGCCTTTTAGGAGGCCTGCTTTCCGCGCTTTTGGCCATATATTATTGGTGGAACGGTAACCTGATTTTATCGTGGTCTTTTGGAATTGTGAGTATTTTTGTTCCTTTTTTTAATGTTTATAATCTGTATGCCTCCGTACTGCAAGGCAAAAAACGGTTTGATCTTTTAGTCAGATTTGAAATTTTTACGCAAATAACTAATTTCATCCTCGTTTTACCGATCATCTTGCTGACTCAACAAGTTTGGATTCTGATAATCCCGTATTTGTTTGTTAATTCATGGTTGCAGAAAGTATGGCTTTATTTAACCAAAAAGACCATAAGCTTGAATGATGTCCAAGACCATGAGGTTGTTAGTTATGGTAAAAATCTTAGTGTTTTAAACATTTTAAACATGGGCGCGGCTTTGATTGATCAAATACTGGTCTTTCATTTTTTGGGTGCCGTTAACATGGCCATATATAACATAGCCTTGGCACCCACTGAACAGCTTAAGGGTCTTTTTAAAATGATTGGCCCATTAGCCTTTCCAAAATTTGCCGAGCAAAAACACGATATTCCGGCTGGTGCGATGTATAAAAAAATGTTTAAATTTGGCTTGGTCGTGCTATCTGTTTGTCTTCTGTATATTGTCGCCGCACCTTATTTGTATTCCATCTTATTCCCGGCATATAAAGAGTCGGTGATATACACACAGATCTTGGCTATATCATTAGTAGTAATGGTGTCGATCTTGCCGTTAACCGCATTGCAAGCCCAGCAAAAAATAAAAAAATTATATCAATGGAATACTGCGGTTGCCTTAATTCAATTAGTATTAGTTTTTATTGGGGTATATTACTTCGGTTTATTGGGAGCGGTGTTGGCAAAGGTTTTTACCAGATTCTTTGAAACTATTCTAATGATTATTATTTATCGTAGTGAAACAAATTATGCTATTCATGGATCGTAAATTCAGATTGCCAAGAATTTGGTCAAACAATGAATTAAAAAAATTTGCCCCTTTATTTGAAGGTGACATTGTTAATGTTAGCGGTTGGCAGGACAAGGATAAGGAAGGCGATGAATATAAAAATTACTTTAAGAATAAAAAAAGTTACACCATCACAAATTATAAAACCGAGGCCATGGGTTTTCAGGGTACGGAAGGTGAAATTTTTTTGGATCTGGAAAAAGAATTACCTGATGAGCTGGCAGGTAAGTTTGACGTGGTTTTTAATCACACTGTTTTGGAGCATATATTCGAGATCGAACAAGCTTTTAAAAACCTTTGTTTGATGAGCAAGGATATTGTTATCTTGGTCATGCCGTTTCTACAGCAGATGCATACGGATTATGGAGATTACTGGAGAATGACGCCTTTGGCCATTGAGAAATTATTTATTAAAAATGGATACAAGCTGTTATATTTAAGCTTTAACGATCAGGCCGGTGCTTCTGTGTACACCTTTTCTATTGCCAGCAAGCAACCGGAAAAATGGCTCGAAAAAATACCACTTAATGTACAACAGGTTTCCAATGTCAAAACCTATGATGGCTATACGAATTATGCCGGATCCAATGCCATGGGGAATGTGTTGTATTCAATAAAATTACAAATAATTAAATTTTTGAAAAAATAATAGGGCTACTGCTTTATTATTTTTGAGAGTATGAGGGCGCTTCTTTGTTGCCATGAATATTGAAGTGCTATTTTTTTCATCTTTGAAGTTAAATCGTTTAACAATAATTCATCGCTTAATGATTTAAGGATTGTTGATGCTAAACTTGATGCATCATCAGCCGTGAAGAAGGCACAATCGTTTTGATCAAGAATTTCATTCACGCTCGGCAAATCACTGGCAATTATCGGCGTGCCGCTGGCCAAGTATTCAAATAATTTGAGCGGTGAAGTGTATTTTGCTGAAATTTTTTCTTTGGCGCTATTCGGCAGGATTAGTAAATCGGCGGCTTTAAGCCAAATGGCTACTTTTTCTCTAGTAACGGCGGGGATGTTAATAGTTTTATGATTCGGATTCCTTTGATAAAATGCGTCTATTTCTTGCGCGTCACCGCCTACAGTATAAATTAAAATATCAACCGGTAAATTTTTGGATGCATCGGCTAAGGTATCAACGCCTTTCCACGTATAAAGATGACCTGTATATAAAATAATTTTTTTATTACCAGGTAAGCCTAATTGCTCGCGTGCCTCTTGGCGTGTTATTTTTATATCAAATGTTTCCAAATCAACTCCATCGGGCGCGGTCGATATCTTATCGGCAGAATAGGTGTAATCGGCAACAAGATCTTGTTTTAAACCATTGGTTATGGTTACAATGCCGTGAATTTTTTTTATGAAATAACCAAATAATTTTGATTTTTTTTCCGGCAACTGATGACATTCATAAAAAGTTTTATAACCGCGCACTCCAAACAGCCAAGCTATTTCCGGACTGCGCGTGTAAATAATGTTTTGTTTATCAATTTTTAAAGACAGAGAAAGCAATAAAAACTCCAAAATATTTAAGGTAAAACCGATTTTATGATTCAGCCATGACCAAGAAAAAAAATCAATAAATTTTAGATAACGAAAGGTAAAATTATTTCTGGTATGGTAATAGGTGAAAACGTCATCTTTAATATGATTGCGTCTCTTGGGTACAATCAGTTCAATAACCACCCCGTTATCCGCAAAAGCCTCGCACATTTTAACTATTTGATAGCCATGCGCTTTTTCGGTTGGCATTCTGCAGTTGTGGATGTAAGTGATGTTCATGTTCTATTTTTTTACCAACCAAAAATGGAAAGTTGAAAGAGTCCAGGGAGCGGTTAATTTATAGGTCAAGGACAGCAATTTTTTTAGCAGACTGTTATTTGAAAGATTTAATACTTTTTTACGGCGTGTATCAATGGCATCAAATCCATGGTTTGATAATAATTTAAGGGCACTTTTATAAGTATGATAATGCATTTGAGTTAAACTTTGATAACCGGAATCAGTATTGTAATCTTTGTGTTTATTCAAGGCACTTAAAATTTTCATGGCCCAATTTCTCGGCATCCAATTAATAAAATACAAATGGAAGTGAGGATCCCAAAAACCAAAGCGATTGGGGATACTGACATAGGCCTGACCGCCTGTTTTTAAAACACGATGCATTTCGTTTAGCATTTTATCGGGTTCTTCCACATGTTCCAACACTTCCGAAGCATTGGCAAAATCAAAATTAGCATCCGGCCACGGCAAAGATTCCACTAAGCCTTGGATAATACGATTTTGTTCGTAACCCTTTTCGGCCATTTTTTGTTGAGCGATTTTAATATTGTCCTCATTTTTTTCCAATCCATAAATATCCATTCCGGCTTCCAAAGCTTGTAGCATGAAACTGCCTTTGCCCGCGCCAATATCTACTGCTTTCATTTTATCCAAATTTGGCTCATGGATCATCAGTTGCCGTAAGTGGTTCATATTTATTTAACTAAAAATACATTAAAACCACTGGTTTGGTTAGAGGTTAATTTGTTAAACACCCGGTCCAGGATGCCTGCCAGATAATTTGGTATTTTATATTTGGCCAGAGGGGATAGATGGATCCAAGTTTCAATGGCGCCTCGGACGTTTTGTTTTTCCAGGCTCGAAAATTGTTTGAATAGTTCGTCTATGCCATCGCTGGTAAATCTCCAATAGTCATTATAATAGCCTTTCATGGGGTGGTAGTAGTAGAGGAAGGGGACAAAGATGTAACAATATTCGCCGGGTTTAAGTACGCGGTGCATTTCTTCAACCGCCTTGAATGGATTTTTAACATGTTCCAAAACCGCGATGCAGGTAATGGCATCCAGCGAGTTATCCGCCATGGGCAGATTATGGATATCGCCCACAATGTCCGGGTGGTAGTCAGCGACCGGGTCCAGAACTTTGTAATCCACCTTGGCCAGCAAGGGTATTATCCATTCGTTTTTAGCTGAATAACGGTTGTTTTTGTCTTTGGCAATCCGCAAACCCCCGCCTATATCCAACACGTTTTTACTGTCCGTGAAAATTTTGGTTATTTTAGCCCTAAAAAAATCTTCCCAGGGTGATAGTGGCATAACCCACCCATCATACCCATTTTGGCGCCCATTATACAAGTATTTGCGGCCCAGGGACGGCGGTTTATGTAAGGCTGTCTTGAAGCTCATCATGCCCGGCCATTGTGTTTTTGAGGAATGTGTATATAATTTTGTTGTTACAACGGAAGCTTGGTCCAATTAATTAAACTGAATAATTATGCAATTAGAGGAATTATTGTCCGAAGGCGTTAAAAAAGAAGGTTTTTTTTACAAAAGAGAAGATTACATCAGCCCCATAAAAAATTGGGACGCGCTTTCGGCCGAGAACCATATGCACGCGGCCGTTTCGGCCAAGGACGAAACTTCGGAAGCCAAGAAATCCGAATACGCGGTTGATAAGCTGATTAAGGAGCTTGAAAACGGTTATATCTTGGATTTGGGTTGCGGTTACGGGCGGTTGGAAAAATATGTTTTAAAACAGCGGGTGTTTAACGGCTGGATCGGCCTCGATAGTTCGGCCAACATGTTGGATATTTTTAACCGGCGCTATTCAGCCGAACCCGACGAACAAAGAACTCCCTTGTTTTTGATCAATTCGGATATCAATCAAATACCCCTTAAAGACGCCGTGGTCGACAATGTGATCGTGTCCGCCGTGTTTTTGCATAACCCCAAGGAGTACACCAAAAAATCCTTGGAAGAGGTCTACCGGGTGATGAAGCCGGGCGGAAAGATTTTTATTTTCAGTAATTTCCCCAATGCCAACAGCCTGTTGGGCTTGGAGGGCAATGCTTATCTTTGGCTGTTGAAATTGCTGGGCAAACAAGATAAAAACGGTCCGGTCAGGTATTTCAACCCGCGGGAAGTTGAACGCATGTTCAGTCAATTTACTTCGGTTAATATCATCAAATACGGCTTCCAAGTCATACCCAAAACCATCATCGGCTTGCCCGAAATAATCAACCAAGCTTACCGCGCCATCATAGCCAACCCCTTAAACTACCTCTTCGAACGTATTTTGCCCCAAAGCATCAAGCAGAAGTATTTTTTTACGCATATTGATCTGGTTGCCACAAAATAAGCAGCTCACAGACAGCAAGAATTACGAAATTCGATTTAAATCTCCATGGGGTCTGGGGTGAGCTTAGCCGTGGTGGATAAGATAGTGACGGCTTCCTATGAAATGAGAGGCTATAACGAACCCCAGCAGTTTTGCTACTTTTGCTGCCAAAAGTAGGGTCCATTAAGCTTTTTGGAATTGAATTAACAAGAGCGCAATGAATTGAAAGCAGGTTTATGTTATGGTCTTGAAGCTGTTTATCGTGCAGGGTACGATTATTCCAACATGCTCCACCTAGTGATCCCCACCCGCAACGAAGCTCCGTATATCCAGAGCGCTATCCGCCGTCTGGTTCGTTCTCTGGCCGAAATCAAGGATGATTGGCAAATAATAGTAGCTGACAACGGCTCAACCGACGGAACAGGCGACGCGGTCGAAGAATTAAGAATTAAGAATGACGAATTAAAAGAAACGGTTCAACTATTAAGCTGTCCTAAAGAGGGGAAAGGAGCAGCTATACGCTACGCGACGACGCAATCGTACCCCGTACCTCGTACATCGTACTTTGTATCACAGACAGACGAACTTAATAATTGTACGATGGTACGCCCGTTCGCGAACGCCGTGTCGTTGTACGATGTACGTTGTAAGATGTACGACGACGGCTTCTTCGGTTTCATCGATGCCGACCTGTCGGCTGATCCGGATGCTATTCCCGGGATGCTTGAGAAGTTGCTGGCTGATGAGGCGGACTTGGTGATCGGATCCAGGTTGTTGAATGTGAAGACTACTAACCGCGGTTGGTTGAGAACGGTCGCGTCCAAGCTTTTTAATGGGCTGACGGCTTTGATGCTGGGCCTAAAAGTCAAAGACGCGCAGTGCGGGCTTAAGCTGATGAACGCCAGGGGTGTGGAAGTTTTAAAGCAGTGCCAAGAGCCGGGTTGGTTTTTGGATATTGAGCTTTTGGCGCTCGCCCGGCAACAAGGTTTAAGGATCTTGGAGGTACCCGTGGTCTGGACTGAATTTCGTTTTCCAGGCCGTAAAAGCCAGATCAGGCACATCCAAGACGGTCTGGAAGCTATCAGAGCCATGTGGCGCGTGCGCCGCCGGTTACACAATTGACGATTCTATACTAATTTGTCCCGAAGCTTTAGGATGTTGAAGGCAATCCAAGCCTCCCTCTGTCATCTCGACCTGCCCCATTTGTCATCTCGACCGCAGTGGAGAGATCCCTTGAGCCAATAAACAAACTGAAAAGGGATTTCTCGACGAAGCCTGTCCTGAGCGTAGTCGAAGGACTCGAAATGACAAAACAACAATCATGTCATTGCGAGTGGAGCGAATGCGCAACGCGGCAATCTGCTTAGAATACTAGGCTGATCAGCGAGATTGCCACGGCACTCGTCGGACTCGCTCCTCGCAATGACATGATGGTCAGTTTATGTGCTTCAACACCACCCCCTACCCCTCCTCATCTGAGGAGGGGGATAGACCCCTGACGTGGGACGCTATGGACGTGATGTACGCCAGGTACGTTAATCAAAAACCTATGCTCGACAAACCCGCAAAATGGTATTTACTACAACGTCTGCTGGAATACGCGGACGAACATAAGGGTCAAGTTTCCATCCTGGAGTTAGGGGCTGGGCGGGCTTATGTGATTAAAAAAGTGCTGGAACAATTTCCCAATCTGCGTTATGTGGGCATTGAACCGGATCCGGTTAGCGCTAAATATGCTCAAGAGCAATTGGCCGGTTTTGAAAATGCCAAGATTGTTCACAGTTTGGCTTATAACCAAAATCAGCCCATCGCCGAACAAGACAAGTTTGACTTGGTCATGTCTTTAAGTGTCTTGGAGCATGTCAAAGATTTAAAATCATTTTTTGCTTTCGGTGCCGCACATACTAAGCCGGACGGCGCGCATATTCATGTCTATGATCTGGGCCACGCGCTTTATCCGTCAAGTCTCAAAGAAAAATTGCAGGTGGCGGTATGTAATTCAGTTTTAAGACAATATATTCCGGAGAATAAAATCGCGCGTTATGTGCCTCTGGAAGAAGTGGAGTCGATTTGCGGAGCGCATAATATTATTATTGAGCAAGTAACGTATCACAACATGCCTAGTCATGTGAGCTGGTTGAAAAAGGCTGGTCAAGAAGAGCTGATGGGCTTGATAACTGATTTGGAGATCAAAATGGCGCAAAAAATGCCGCCCGGTTTGGACAAGGAAAAGCTTTTTCCATCAGTTTGCGTGTGGGGCCATGTGCGCGGTCAATAACCCGGTTAATCCTTGAAAATTCAACGTATCTATGCTAATTATAGCCTAGGCTTTGGCTGTACGTTAGTTTCAGCACCACCCTCCTCTGTCATCTCGACCGTCTCTCCCTCTGTCATCTCGACCGCAGTGGAGAGATCCCTTGAGCCATTAAGCACCCGGAAAAGGGATTTCTCGACTATCGCTCGAAATGACAAAACAACAACCATGTCATTGCGAGGAGTCCGACGACGCGGCAATCTCACTATTCAGCCCGGTGTTCTAAGTAGATTGCCACGGCACGGCGTTCGCGAACGCCGTGTCACGTCGTGATTACACTCCTCGCAATGACATAATTGAGTGATGAGATCCTGAACCCCCACTATGTCATACGACTTCGAGGGGCACGTAAATTCAGGATGACGAAAGAGAC
>ERZ795059.573-NODE-573-length-46700-cov-7.980791_pt1 | contig 46700 bp, 42 predicted proteins | sample MGYA00375143_ERZ795059 | MGnify/ENA primary metagenome ERZ795059 (study PRJEB30188, sample SAMN05720168) | activated sludge metagenome | isolation source: Anaerobic digester | place: USA | collected 2015-01-07 ... | reverse complement strand
TGTTTCGAGCCGGGTTCGCATGAACTGATCATCGGGCCTGCCGAAGAGCGGCGTCGTTTCCTGGACTGGGGTGTGTTTCACGTGGAACACACCCCAGTCCAGGAAACGACGCCGCACTTCGGCAGGCCCGATGATCAGTTCATGCGAACCCGGCTCGAAACACACAATCGCACACGACTCGACAAGCGTTCCAAGTCCCGCCGCAACGCCGTCCACCCGTGCTTCAACCCGCCCGGCGATACGCGACAGGCCGAGACGGCGCTCAACGCCATTCGCTCGGACCAGTCGCCCGAACACCGAATAGCCGGGACTGTCGATGCGGCTGAGCACATCACGCTGTCCTGGCCGGAATGAATGGCCGTGCGACAGCAGGAATGCCGCTTCGAGCAGGCTCGTCTTGCCGGATCCGTTGGCGCCGACGAAAGCATTCCAGCCGGGCGAAAGCTCGGTGGCGAGATCCGAAAACAGGCGCAGATTCTGGATTCTGAGCTCAGCGAGGTGCATGCGGCGGAGCTCGGGAAACGAAAAGGCCCGCGCATCGACGGATACGCAGGCCCCGAGATCTGGACATCAGGAATGCAGTCAGAGCCGCAGCGGCATGACTACATGCCGGGTATCTTCGGAATCAAGCCTGCGCAACAGGCAGCTCGACTGGGCATCACGCAGGCTCAGCACGATCTCGTCGCCGCTCAAGGCCGCCAAGGCATCCATGAGGTAGTTCACGTTGAATCCAACGCTGAGATCGGACACCGAAGTCTGCACTTCGAGCTCCTCGACGGCCTCCTCCTGTTCCGGATTGTGGGCGACGATACGCAGGCGACCCGGATTCACCTCGAGCTTCACGCCACGGTATTTCTCGTTCGAAAGAATCGCCGCGCGCTGCAGGGCGAAGCGCAGATCCTCGCGGCCGACGCGCACGTCCTTGTCGGCACCAATCGGGATGACCGCCTCGTAGTCGGGGAAACGACCGTCGATCAATTTCGACGTGAACGTCACGCCACCCCGGCGCAAGCGCAGATGGTTCCGTCCAAGCTCAAGGTCGACCGAACCTTCACCGGCCTCGAACAAACCCTGCAGCTCAAGCACGCCCTTGCGTGGAATGATGATCTGTCGACGCGTCGAGATCTGCGTCGTCAGCTTGGTTTCGGCCAGCGCCAGGCGGTGTCCATCGGTCGCCACACAACGCAGCGTCTCGTCGCGAACATCGAGCAGGAGGCCGTTCAAGTAATACCGGACATCCTGGTGCGCCATCGCGAACGCGGTACGCGCAATCAGGTCCTTGAGCGTCGCTTCCGGCAGACTGATCTTCTCAACCAGGTCGATATTGTCGATCACCGGAAATTCACTTGCCGGCAAGGTCGCGAGCGTGAACCGGCTTCGACCGGCGCTGACCGCAACGCGATCCCCGTTCTGCTCGATCTTGACCTTGGCCCCATCCGGCAGTGCGCGGCAGATGTCGAACAACTTGCGCGCCGGGATCGTCACTTCACCTTGAACAAGATCGTCCGCCGAAGTCCGCGCGATCATCTCGACTTCGAGATCCGTACCGGTAAACGAGACACCGTCGGCCGTAACACTGACCAGAAGGTTCGAGAGCACCGGCAGCGTTTGACGTCGTTCAACGACGCCAACCACCTGTTGCAGCGGCTTGAGCAAGGCTTCGCGAGGAAGAATGAAACGCATGGTCGGGCCCCTTCCTGTTTCTGGTTCTGTCTGATGGGAGACTTGTGGTGGTAGCTGGTCTTGGGGATAAGCCAAAATCTGACTAAAACTTCTTTATCTTCAACCTGTTACGCACAATATCCTGCGTGGAAAAGCGTTCCGGCGACGTGTGGATGATCTGTGGATAATTCTAACCCGATCAAACACACACAGTTTATCCACAGCTCGTTCACCCTGTCAGTGCACGCACCAGTTTTTCCCAGTCCTGACGCAGCTTGCCATCGGTCTCGCGAAGATTCCTGATCGTACGGCAGGCGTGCAGCACGGTAGTGTGGTCGCGACCGCCGAATGCGTCGCCGATCTCGGGAAGGCTGTGCTCGGTCAGTTCCTTGGCCAGCGCCATCGCCATCTGTCGCGGGCGCGCCACCGAGCGGCTGCGACGCTTCGACAACAGGTCGGCGACACGCAGCTGGAAATATTCGGCAACCACCTTCTGGATGTTCGTGATCGTGATCGCCTGGGCGTGCACGGTCAGCAGGTCACGCAGGGTTTCCTGGGCAAACGCCACATCAACCTGGCGGCCGCCGAAATTGGACCGCGCGATCAGCGTATTCAGCGCGCCCTCGAGGTCGCGCACGTTCGAGCGCATGCGCTTGGCGATCAGGAACGCGACATCTTCGGGCAGGTCGACTCCCTTGCTCGCCGCCTTGCTGAGCAGGATCGCGGCGCGCGTCTCGAAGTCGGGAGGTTCGATCGCCACCGACAAACCCCAGCCGAGACGTGACTTGAGGCGCGGTTCGAGGTTCTCGACCTCCTTCGGGAAGCGGTCGCAGGTCAGGATGATCTGTTGCTTGCCATCGAACAGCGCATTGAAGGTATGGAAGAACTCCTCCTGGGTGGTGTTCTTGCCGGCGAAAAACTGGATGTCGTCGATCAACAAGGCGTCGACACTGCGGAAACGGCGCTTGAACTCGTCCATGTTCTTGGTGCGCAAGGCGTCGATCATGCTGCCGACGAACTGCTCGGAGCGCAGGTAAAGCACCTTGCAGGCCGCATTGTTCTGCCGCATCAGGTTGCCGGCGGCATGCATCAGATGGGTCTTGCCGAGGCCGGTTCCGCCATACAGGAGGAGGGGGTTGAATGCACGGCCCGGATTCGTTGCGACCTGGATGGCGGCGGCCTTGCCCAATTCATTGGTCTTGCCTTCGACAAAACTCTCGAACGTGTAGTTCGGATCGAGATTGTGTTCCTGGTTGTTGCGGACCGGAGCCTTCGCCTGCGCGCGCCTGGCCGGCTCCTTGCGCGAGCCGAGCGTGCCGATTTCGGCGTGGATCGTGACCGGCGCGCCATGCTGGTACTCGATGACCGCGCGGATACGCGCCAGGAAACGTTCCTGGACCACTTCAAGCGTATAGCCGTTCGGTGCCAGCAGGCGCAGACCCTCGGCGGCTTCGCTCGCCTGCAGCGGTCTGAGGTAGGTCTGCACGTCTTCGGCGCCGAATTCCGTTTCCAGACGCTCGAGACAGCGTCGCCAAAGCTCGCTCATGATGCTCCGATATTGATCCAGGTGGATTCCACGGGCGAGCGCGATGCCCGGCGCGAACCGTGCAGTCTACTCGCGCGCCTGCAATTTGCGCCAGCGTCGCGGCTTGACGTGCGTAGCGTCCCGCCCCTATCATTCGCGCCCTTTTCCCCCAGCCTGGCGCCGACTCATGGCCACCAAACGTACCTACCAGCCGAGCAACCTGAAGCGCGCTCGCACCCATGGATTCCGTGCCCGCATGAAGACACGTGGTGGTCGCGCGGTGATCAATGCGCGCCGTGCCAAGGGCCGCAAGCGCCTCGCAGTCTGACCCGACAGCCCGCGGCGGCATGGGGCTGTACAGCCTCCCGCGCGCCGCGCGCCTGCTCAAGGCCGGCGATTTCGCCGCGCTGCGCGGCAAATCGAAACGCATCAGCGTTCGCCATTTTGTCGCCGAGTTTTCCGCAAACGGACAAACGACCTGCCGACTTGGTCAGGCAGTGTCTCGCCGCGTCTCCAAGCGCGCGGTCGATCGCAACCGCATCAAGCGGCTCGTGCGCGAAAGCTATCGACTTGTGCGCTCCGGGTTGCCCGCCGTGGACATCCTGCTGATCGCGCGTTCCAGCGCCGTGCCTGCGCCCGCCGGCGAACTTCGTGATGACCTGGCCGCGCTCTGGAACAAGTTGCTGGCATTGAAGGCGGCACCCGTGACCGGCACAATGCACGGCTGATTGCGCGCGGCGGCCGACCCAGGTCGCACTCGATCGCGCAGACCGCTCCCACCCTTCATCGCCACGACATGGCGAATCGCCGAAGAATCCGACGCTGCCATGAATAATCCACGCACCTTCCTGCTGGTCGCCTTGTTCGCGCTGACCTACCTGATCTATTCCCAGTGGCAGCTCGACTACAACCCGCCGGCCGGCGTCCCAGCGACGGTCGCGACGACTAGCGACACCGGCAAACCGGCCGTCGCTGCACCGGCTGCCACCGCGTCGGCCGATGTACCGCAGATCAACGCAGGCGACACCGGCGGCACGGCTGCCAGCGTCCCGCTGCCGCCGACCTTGACCGACGCCGCAAGCCGGGTCGAGCCGATCGTGGTCACCACCGACCTGCTGCGCGTCGAGATTGATCTGCATGGCGGCAATGTCGTCAGTGCCGAACTGCTGGCCTATCCAGTCGAGCCGAAGCAGCCGCAACGTGTCCGTCTGTTCGACACCGATCCAGCAAGCTTCTTCATCGCGCAGAGCGGTCTGCTCAGTGCCGATGGTGCGGCTCCCAACCACAACGCCGAGTTCACGGCGAGCAGCCACGCCTATTCGCTCGCCGACGGACAAACTCGGCTTGAGGTGCCGTTGACCTGGCAGGACGCCAGCGGGATCCGCGTGACCAAGACCTACGTGTTCGCGCGCGGCAGCTACGTGATCGAGCAAAACCAGCAGGTCGACAATGCGAGCGCGAAGGAATGGACCGGCCAGGCCTATCGTCAGCTTCAGCGCGTTCCGCTCGTGCTCGACCATTCCGGCATCAAGGGCTACACGAATACCGCGCGCTACAGTTTCATGGGCGCCGCATGGTACAGCCCGGAGGAAAAATTCCAGAAACTCGCGTTCGACAAGTTTTCCAAGGAGCCACTCAAGAAGGATGTCACGGGCGGCTGGGTAGCCTTGCTCCAGCATTATTTCTTCGCGGCATGGATACCGCCTGCCGACGAGAAGGACCAGTTCCAGAGCGACGAAGTCAGCGTGGCCGGTGCGACGCGCTATCTTGTGCGCAGTGCTTCTCCGGTCCTCAAGGTCGCTCCAGGCGCGCAACAGTCCTTCCCCGCGCGTCTGTATGTGGGACCGAAGCTGCAAAGCACGCTCGATGACCTCGCTCCCGGCCTCGCCAAGACTGCCGACTACGGCATCTTCACGGTCATCTCGGAGCCGTTGCACTGGCTGCTGTCGATGTATCACCGGCTCACGGGCAACTGGGGCTTCGCGATCATCCTGCTCGTGCTGACCATCAAGGCCGTGTTCTTCAAGTTGTCGGAAGCCCAGTACCGCTCGATGGCGAGGATGCGCAAGATGCAGCCGCGCGTCGCCGCGTTGAAGGAGCGCTATGGCGACGATCGCCAGAAGATGAACCAGGCGATGCTGGAGTTGTACCAGAAGGAAAAGATCAATCCGCTCGGCGGCTGCCTGCCGATGCTCGTGCAGATTCCGGTGTTCCTCGGCCTGTACTGGGTATTGCTCGAAAGCGTCGAGTTGCGCCAGGCACCGTTCATGCTGTGGATCCACAACCTGACCGCGCCCGATCCGTACTACGTGCTGCCGATCCTCAATGCGGCGACGATGCTGGCCACGCAGATGCTGACGCCGATGACCGGCATGGATCCGCTGCAGGCGAAGATGATGAAGTTCATGCCACTGATCTTCTCGGTGCTGTTCGCCTTCTTCCCGGCCGGTCTGGTCCTGTACTGGACGGTCAACGGCGCCCTCGGCCTGCTCCAGCAATGGATCATCACCAGGCGCATCGAATCGGGCGAGAAGACGCTGGTCCCGGCAAAAGGCAAGTAGTCGTCGTGATGTGCGCGCATGCCTGACCGACCGCGCATGAACGCACAGGGCGAAACGATCGCCGCGATTGCGACGGCGCAGGGCGCTGGCGGTATCGGCATCGTCCGCCTGTCCGGCGCCGGAGTGCCCGGCATCGCCGAGCGGCTTCTCGGGCGAATGCCGAAGCCGCGCCATGCGCACTACTGTACATTTTCAGATCGCAACGGCGAGCCGCTCGATCATGGCCTGCTCATCCATTTCCGCGCGCCGCACTCGTTCACCGGCGAGGATGTGCTTGAACTGCAGGTACACGGCAGTCCGGTCATGCTGGGTTGCCTGCTCGGCCGCGTCGTCGAACTCGGCGCGCGCCAGGCGCGTGCCGGCGAGTTTTCCGAACGCGCGTTTCTCAACGGCAAGATCGACCTCGCCCAGGCCGAAGCGATCGCCGACCTGATCAGCAGCGGCTCCGAGGCCTCTGCGCGCGCGGCAGTGCGCAGCCTCGACGGCGAATTTTCACGCCAGGTCCATCGCTTGACCGAAGCAGTCGTGCGCGTCCGTGTCTGGATCGAGGCGGCCATCGATTTTCCCGAGGAGGAAATCGATTTCCTCGCGGCACCGCAACTGGCCGCCGACATGCAAGGCCTGCAGCGCGCACTGGAGGAATTGCTCGGTGCAACCCGTCGCGGTGTCCGCCTGTCCGACAGGCTGCACGTCGTCATTGCCGGCCGACCGAACGCCGGCAAGTCGAGCTTGCTCAATGCGCTGGCTGCCAGCGAACGCGCCATTGTCACCGACCTGCCGGGTACCACGCGTGACCTGTTGCGCGAAACGATCGAGCTCGATGGCATCGCGATCAACCTGGTCGACACCGCCGGACTGCGCGACTCCGACGAACCGATCGAGAGCGAAGGTATCCGGCGTGCGCGCAACGAACTCGGTCGCGCCGATCTGGCGCTGCTGGTCAGCAGCGACGAGCACATCGACGCCGACCTTGAACTGCTGGCGGATCTGCCGAAGTCCGCGGCGCGAATCGTCGTGCACAACAAGATCGATCGTGACGGGATTTCTGCGGCACGCAGGATCATCGATGGCATCGCGCATCTCTGGCTATCGGCCCGGACCGGCGCTGGCGTCGAGCTGCTCGTTGCCGAACTGCGCAATGCCGCTGGGCTCGGCGATAGCCCGAATGGTGCATTCAGCGCACGCTCGCGCCATGTCGACGCGATCGAACGTGCCGGCAGGCACCTGGATGCGGCACGCGCGGCCCTGCTCGAGCAGCACGCCGGCGAACTTGCCGCGGAGGAACTGCGCCAGGTGCAGAACGCGCTCGGCGAGATCACCGGCAGTTTCAGCAGTGACGACCTGCTAGGACGCGTCTTCGCGGATTTCTGCATCGGCAAGTGATTCTTCGCGCGCAGCGTCTTACCATGGCGCATCCAGCGAGAGCCTTGCATGCCCACGCGTGATCCGCGCATCGATGCCTATATCAAGCGCTCGGCGGACTTTGCCCAGCCGATCCTCGAACATCTGCGTGCGCTGGTGCATGAGAGCTGCCCGCAGGTCGAGGAAACGATCAAGTGGGGATTTCCGCATTTCGTCCACGCCGGCGGGATCCTCTGCAGCATGGCGGCATTCAAGCAACACGCCGCATTCGGTTTCTGGAACGGCGAACTGATCGACGCTGCCGCGACAGCCGGCGGCGATCGCGGCGCGATGGGTCAGTTTGGTCGCCTGCAATCGCTGGCTGACCTGCCGGGCAAACGCGCTTTGGCGGCACTGATCCGCAAGGCGATGACGCTCAACGAGGAAGGCGTCAAGCGACCAGCAGCAAAGCGGGATCCTGCCCGCGCGGAAATGGCCATGCCCGCCGAGCTCGCTGCCGCGCTCATCCGACACCCCAAGGCGCGCAAGCACTTCGAGACTTTCGCGCCAGGCCAGCAACGCGAGTACAAGGAATGGATCGCCGAGGCCAAGCAAACGACAACGCGCGAGCGTCGTCTCGCCCAGGCGATCGAATGGCTGGCGGAAGGCAAGCCGCGCAACTGGAAGTACATGGCCGCCAAGCCTGCGGCGGCTGGCAAGACCCGCAAGCCGCGCGAGCCATGACGGCCCCCTCGAGCGAAGGACCGCACGGTTCAACCGCCAATCACTGCACGATCGCGATTTTTCTTGCGCTGGCGGGTCGGCGCCGGATGCGTCGTTCCGGACCGGCGCCCGGCACCAAGACAAGGCATCCCCTGCCCGCATCCGTCGCGTTCAGCACGCAGCGGTAGTGCCACGACGGTTTCAATCGGGGCGAGGCGCACCGATAATCGCGCTTCCGATGGAGGATCGAATGCGTGCCCTGCTGCTACTCCTTTTGCTCATTCCGCTGCGCGGCGTCATGGCCGAACCGCTGACGATCGAAGCCATTTTCGGCGGCGGTGGTCTCGATGGCCCGACGCCGCGCGAACTCGCGATTTCACCGGACGGCGAACGCGTCACGTTCCTGCGCCCGCGCGCCGACGACCAGGGTCATCTCGACCTCTGGGAATACAGCATCCGTGAAAAGAAGACGCGGATGCTGGTCGATGCCGATTCGCTGGCCTCGGGCGAGCCGCTCAGCGATGCCGAGAAGGCACGACGTGAACGTGCGCGCCTGGCCGGGCTGAGTGGCATCATCCACTATCAATGGTCGGTTGACGGCAAGACCCTGCTGTTCCCGCTTGGCGGCAAGCTCTACCTCTATACATTGGCGGCGGCACAGGGCAAGGCGGTTCGCGAACTGCCGACTGGCGGCGAGTTCATCGACCCGAAGATCTCGCCGAAGGGACGCTACGTTTCCTACGTGCGCGAACAGAACCTCTGGGTCATCGATCTGCAGAGCAACAAGGCGCGCGCACTGACGCTCGACGGCGGCGGCACGATCCACAATGCAGAAGCCGAATTTGTCGCCCAGGAGGAGATGGATCGCAGCGATGGCTACTGGTGGGCATCCGACGATTCAATGATTGCGTTTGAACGCTACGACGAAACGCAGGTTCCCATCATCAAGCGCAGCGAGGTCTTTGCCGACCGCACCGAGGTGATCGAGCAGCGCTATCCGGCGGCAGGCAGCCGAAACGTCACGGTCACGCTCGGCCTGGTCTCGCCCGAGGGCGGCGAAGCACGCTGGATCGATCTCGGTGCCGACACCGACATCTATCTCGCCCGCGTCAACTGGCTGCACGGCGACAAGCATCTGAGCTACCAGCTGCAAAGCCGCAACCAGCAGCGGCTCGATCTCAGGCGGGTCGATGTCGCAACGCTCGAGCAGACCGATCTGCTCAGGGAAAGCAGCACGACCTGGATCAACCTCAACGACGATCTGCGTTTCCTCAAGGACGGAAGGACCTTCATCTGGGCCAGCGAGCGCAGCGGCTACCTGCACCTCTACCTTTATGGCATCGATGGAAAGCTGCGCCATGCGATCAGCCGCGGCGAGTGGAACATCGACAAGCTGCTCGGCGTCGACGAGACGGGCGGATACGTCTACGTGCAGTCAAACCGGGACTTCGTCCCCGATACGCAGATCTACAGGCTCAAGCTCGACGGCAGCACGGCGGATGCGCCGCTGCGGGTCAGCACGCGCGATGGCACGCATACGAGCGTGTTCTCGGCCGATGCCTCGGTCTACCTCGACACCTTCAGCGACCCGGCAACGCCGCCGCAGGTCAGCCTGCACAAGGCCGATGGCAGCCTGATCGAGTGGATCGAGAAGAATCCGCTGGACGACAGCCATCCGTATGCACGCTATCGGGATTCGCGCATCACTCCCGAGTTCGGCATGCTCAAGGCCGACGACGGGCAGACCCTGCATTACCGTCTCTACAAACCGGCCAATTTCGATCCGGCAAGGCGCTATCCGGTTTTCAGTTTCTACTATGGGGGTCCGCACGTGCAGAAGGTCGTGCGGGCCTGGGGCGATCCGGCATCGGCGCATGCGGCGCAGCAGACCCAGTTCCTCGAATACATGGCCCAGCGCGGCTATGTCGTCTTCACCCTCGACAACCGCGGCATGGCCCGACGCGGCCGCAAGTTCTCGGACGTGATCTATCGCCAACTCGGCAACGCCGAGGTACTCGATCAGCTCAGTGGCATCCATTGGTTGAAGGAGCAGCCGTGGGTCGATGGCGATCGCGTCGGCGTGTTCGGCTGGAGCTACGGCGGATACATGACCACGATGCTGCTGAGCAAGGCCTCCGACGAAATCGCCGCCGGCGTCGCGGTCGCGCCGGTCACCGACTGGACCCTTTACGACACGCACTACACCGAACGCTATCTTTCGTCGCCCGCCGACAATCCGGCCGGCTATATCCGCAGCGCGCCGTTTGCCTGGCTCGATGGCCTGACCTCGCGGCTGTTCCTGATCCATGGCATGGCCGACGACAACGTGCTGTTCGTCAACTCGACCGCGTTGATGTCCGGTTTGCAGAAGCGCGGCATCCAGTTCGACCTGATGACCTATCCGGGCGCAAAGCACGGTCTGTCGTCTGCGGGGGAGCGCGAACATGCCTATCATGCGATCGCGAACTGGATGGATCGACAACTGAAACCGGTGCAGGCGACCGTACCCGCGGAACCCTGAGGCCGGCCAAAAAAGGGGAAGGGGATGTTGAGCGGTATTCTCGTTGCCGTCGCTGCAGTCCTCGTGCTCGGCATCTGGATGTTCAATCGGCTCGTCGCCGACCGCAACCAGATGCGTGCGGCGTGGAGCGACATCGATGTGCAGCTCATGCGCCGTCACGATCTGACGCCGCAGCTGGTCACGGCGGTCAAGGCCTATGCCGCGCATGAGCGCAGCGCGCTGGAGACGGTCACCGAGCTGCGCGCACGAACCCAGGCCGCGGCCGGACTCGCCGACCGTGCCCGCCTTGAGGATCAGCTCGGCGCGCAGATCGAACGCCTGCTCGCGCTGCAGGAAAGCTATCCCGATCTGAAAGCCAGCGAGAACTTCATGCAGCTGCAACGCGATCTGGTCGCGATCGAGGATCACCTGCAGTACGCGCGGCGCTACTACAACGGTGCCGTGCGCCAGCTCAACACGCGCATCGAACACTTCCCGGACCTGATCGTGGCCCGTCTCGCCGGCTTTCAACGTGGAGAGTTCTTCGAGGCCAGTGCCGAACAGAGGAGTGCGCCATGACCCGCCTGCTTGTTGTCGTGTTGTCGATGCTGTGCTGCCTGTCGGTCCGCGCCGACGAACGCATCCTTCGTTTCGACAGCGCGATCAGCGTTGCACGCGACGCAACGATGACGGTCAGCGAAACAATCCAGGTCCGCGCCGAGGGCGATCGTATCCGCCGCGGCATCTACCGCGATTTCCCGACCCACTATCGCGACCGCTACGGCAACCGAATCGATGTATTGTTCGAGCCGATCGACGTGACCCGTGATGGCCAGGCCGAACCCTGGCACGCCGAAGCGCTGTCGAATGGCGTGCGGGTGTATTTCGGCAGTGCCGACGTGCTGCTTGGCAGTGGCGAGTTCACCTACGTTTTTCGTTATCGCACGGCGCGCCAGCTCGGCTACTTCGACGATCACGACGAGCTGTACTGGAACGTGACCGGCAACGGCTGGGATTTCCCGATTGATGAAGCCAGCGCGATCGTGGCCCTGCCCGGCCAGGTTGATGCCGGGCGGATTCGCGTGGAAGGCTATACCGGTGCGCAGGGCTCGAAGGCGCAGAATTACAGCGCGAGCGTCAACGACGATGGCCACGCGCAGATCGCGACCAATCGCGCCTTGCCACCGCAGAATGGCTTGACCGTCGTCGTCGGATTTCCGAAAGGCGTCGTGGAAATTCCCGACATGAGCAGGAAGCTCGGCTGGTTCGCGGCCGATAACCGGCGTGAAGCGGCACTCGGTATCGGCCTGCTCGTCGTCGTCGGCTTTCTCTACCTGCAGTGGCGCCGGGTCGGACGCGATCCAAAGGGCGGCGTGGTCATCCCGGAATACAACCCGCCTGCCGATGTCTCGCCGGCCGGGGCGCGTTACATCCGGCGCATGGCCTACGACGATCGCTGCTTCGCCGCCGACATGGTCGAACTCGGGGTCTGTGGTGCCGCGAAGATCAGCAAGGTCGGCAAGTCGACCTATTCGGTGCAGCGCGCGAACGTGCCGGGTGGATCGGTAGCGGATTCGGCTCGAGTTCTCTATGAAGGCCTGCTCGGCTCACGCTCGGAGCTCGAGTTCAAGAGCGAGAACCACGCGATCATCGGGCCTGCGCGCAGCGAACACGAGAAACACCTGAAGTCTGCCTACGCCAAGGCCAACTTCCAGCGCAACGACGGGATTGGCTGCCTCGGCGGCCTGATCTCGATTGCCGCGATCGTCGCCGCATTCCTGCTCGACAAGCTCACGGTCAACGCTGCCGTCATCGTGCCGACGGTCATCGTCTTCATCGTTGCCTCGATCACCAGCACCGTGCTGGTCAACACGGTCATTGCCTGGCGGGATGGTCGCCGGCCGATCGGCCTCAGCATTGGTGCCCTGATCGCCTTTGCCGCACTCGTCATTGCGGCCGCATTCCTGGCCTCGGGCACAAGCCTGCTGTTCGCGATCCTGCTTGCCTTGCTGGCCGGGGTACAGGTCCCGTTCGCACACTGGATGAAGGCACCGACCGTCGAGGGCCGCAAACGGCTCGACCGCATTGAAGGCCTGCGCCTCTATCTCGGCGTCGCCGAGCGCGACGACCTGGCGCGGGCCAAGGCGCCGCCGATGGATATCGATGAGTACCAGCGGCTGTTGCCGTATGCGCTCGCGCTCGATGTCGAAAAGACCTGGGGCGACAAGCTCGCCGCAGCGATCGGACCCGCCGCGGTCGCCGCGGCTGCTGCTGGAATGGCCTGGTACCACGGCAGCGACATGGGTCGTGGTTTCGATGCGAGCAGCTTCGGCAGCTCGCTGGGATCCTCATTGAGCGGCGCGATCAGCTCCTCGGCCAGCGCACCGGGTTCGAGTTCCGGCGGAGGCGGAGGCGGCTCCTCGGGCGGTGGCGGTGGTGGCGGAGGCGGAGGCGGCTGGTAGGCTCGCACCTGCGACCGACCCGGAGCACGAGCATGATGGCGCTGACCGTTGCGACCTGGCACGAGATCGTCCGCACCCGCGACGCGCGCCGACTTGTCGATCTGCTTGCCGAGGACGTCGTGTTCCACTCGCCTGTCGTGCACACGCCGCAGCGTGGCAAGGCGATCACGACGCAGTATCTGGCCGCGGCCCTGCATGTGCTCGGCAACGACACGTTCCGTTATCTCCGCGAGATCTGCGGCGACCGCGATGCCGTCCTCGAGTTCCAGCTCGAGCTCGACGGCATCGAGGTCAATGGCGTCGACATGATGCGCTGGGATGGGGAAGGCCGGATCACCGAATTCAAGGTCATGCTGCGGCCACTCAAGGCCGTCAATCTCGTCCACGCGAAGATGGGCGAAATGCTGCAGGCGAGTCGGCACGTTGCCGGAACGCCCGAGGCAGAAGCGGCGTATCGATCCACCGCTTCGGATGGAAAAGGCCAGCCGGCATGAACGACCCCGTCATCACGATCGCAACGGTCTCCGCGTTGATCGCCGATCGCCGGGACGGCGATCCCCGAGGTTCGGCGTTGGACCACCCCAGCGGAGACTCCCGTGCGTGATGGCCGATACCTGGTTCCTGTGCTCATGGCAGCCTTGCTTGCCGCCTGCGGCGTCGCCGTGCCTCCCGAGAAGTCTGCCTATGTCGGCGAATGGAAAGCCGAGGGCATGTCACTGCTGATCACGCGCGACGGCAGCATCGACTACCGGCGCCTGCGCAAGGGCGCATCGACGTCGATCAATGCTCCGCTCAAGGCCTTCCACGGCGACGACTTTGACGTCGGCATCGGTCCGATGACCACGACGTTCAGAGTCTCCTCACCGCCGCGACAGATCGACGGCGTCTGGAAGATGACGGTCGATGGGGTGGAGCTGACCCGCGTCGATCGTCGTTGATCGCGGAATGACCGGTCGCATCAGGCCGCTCGCCGCCAGATCACGCAGCGATTGTTGGCCGGCAGCGCGTGGTCGGCGACGCGTCGCAACCCCGCGCTCGCTGCGAGCGTGTCGACCGCGGCGAGATCGCGGATGCCCATATGGGGGCCGCGCTCGTGCAGCCAGCGATCGAATGCCGCGTTGCTTTCGCTCGTGTGACGACCGTCGATGTTGAACGGACCATAGACCGCAAGGAGGCCGTTGTCGCCCAGGACCGTCGGCAGCTGCGCGAACAACCGCTGGACCTGGCTCCAGGCCATGATGTGCAGCGTATTCGCGGTGAACACGGCATCGACGCGCAGGGGTGGCCAGTCCGGCTGGTCGACGTCGAGCGCGATCGGCGCGGGCGTGTTGCCGAGTCCGGCCTCATCGAGCCAGCTCTGGATGCCCGCAAGGTGTTCGGCGCATTCCGAACATTGCCAGCTCAGATGCGGCATCGCCGCTGCGAAATGCACGGCGTGCTGACCGGTGCCGCTGCCGATCTCGAGCACATGCCGGCGATCGGCAAAAGCCTCGCGCAGGACGGCAAGGATCGGGTCACGATTGCGCTCGCAGGACGGCGCGAACGGCTTGTTGGCGTGCGCGTTCACGCCCTGCTTTCGACGTCCGCCAGCGGTGGCAATTCACCCTTGCCGGGCGGTCCGGGCTCGGCAACCGCGCTCGGCGCGGCCGCCAGCGGGTGCAAGCCGGCGGTCGCGCGCCAGCCGAGCACGAGGCCAAGCACGAGCAGGCTGGCCGAGAGCACAAAGGCGGCGCCGGGCAGGTGCACGGGCGCCGAAGTACCGATGAAGAAGGCAAAGGTCTGGCTGAAGACGAATGGACCGAAGATCGTGGCCAGGCTCGACAGGCTCGAGATCGCGCCTTGCAGGCGCCCCTGTTCGGTCGGGTCGACCTGGCGCGTGATGATCGATTGCGTGGTCGGCCCGCCGAGTCCGGCAAGGGCGAGCAACGGGATCGCGAGCAGGAACACGACGCTGTTCGTCGCAAAGCCGAGGGTCAGGAAACCGCAGATGCCGAACAGCAGACCGGCCAGCATGACCGGTCGCTCGCCGAAACGCGGCACGGCGCGACGCACCAGCCCGGCTTGCACGATCGCGCTGCATACACCGACCAGGGCCAGCGTGTAACCGACCTCCTGCGGACCCCAGTGGTAGCGGTAGTCGGCGTACAGCACGAAGGTGGAATTCAACGAGAACTGGGCAAGCGCGACAAGGAAGAACACGATGGCGAGCGCAAACACCTGCGGATAACGGCGCAGCATGCGCAACGCGCCGAGCGGGTTCGCATGGCCGATGTCGAAACGCGCGCTGCGCCTTTCCTTCGGCAAGGATTCCGGCAGCACGAACAGGCCGTAGAGGAAATTGGTCAGGGCCAGGCCGGCTGCGACCCAGAAGGGCGCACGCACCGAAACGCCGCCAAGAAACCCGCCGAGCGCGGGACCGATGATGAAACCGATACCGAATGCGGCGCCGAGCAGTCCGTAGGCCGCGGCACGCTTCTCCTTCGGCGTGACGTCGGCGATATAGGCGTTCGCGGTCGAGATGCTGGCGCTGGCGATACCGGAGATGACGCGCCCGATGAACAGGACCGGCAAGGCCTGGGCCAGGGCCATCAGGATGAAGTCGAGGCCAAGCGCGAGATTCGACGCGAGGATGACCGGGCGTCGGCCGTAGCGATCGGACAACGCGCCCTGCACCGGCGAAAACACGAACTGCATGAGGCCGAACAGTGCGCCCATGATGCCGGTCCAGCGCACCGCGGTTGAAATGTCACCGCCGGTCATGTGCTGGACGAGGTGCGGGAACACCGGAATGATGATGCCGAACGCGAGCATGTCGATCATCACGGTCACGAACACGAAGACGACCGCCGCGCGGCGCACCGGTACGTGGTCGGTGTCAGACGTCATCGCGAATGCTTCTCTGGATATCGATGCCGCGGGGCAGGGCGCGGCAGCTCAGGCACATGCGCGGGCGATCGCGGCGGTGGGCCGATCACGATTTCGAGTGGATGTTGATGAAGCGCAGGAATTCGGCACGGGTGCGCGCGTCTTCGCGGAAGCCGCCGAGCATCTGGCTGGTGATCATCGACACGCCACGCTTGTGCACGCCGCGTGTGGTCATGCATTGATGCACCGCATCGACGACCACACCGACGCCACGCGGCTTGAGCACGTCCTCGATGCAATGGGCGATCTGCGCAGTGAGTTTTTCCTGAACCTGGAAGCGCCGCGAGAACGCATCGACCACGCGCGCAAGCTTGCTGATGCCGACCACCTTGTCGGCCGGCAGGTAGCCGATATGGACGCGACCGATGATTGGCGCCATGTGATGCTCGCAGTACGACTCGAACTCGATATCGCGCAACACGATCATCTCGTCGTATCCGGCGACTTCCTCGAACGTGCGGCGCAGGTATTCCGCAGGATCGATCGCGTAGCCGGAAAACCAGTCGCCATACGCATTGACCACGCGCTTTGGCGTATCGAGCAGGCCTTCGCGCGCCGGATCCTCGCCCGCCCATCGCAGCAAGGTGCGCACGGCATCCTCGGCTTGTTCGCGACTGACGGCGGGCTTCCTCGACGTGCCGGGTTTCTTGCTGGGAGTGGCCATGCGGAATCCGTAGCGTTGGATGTTCAGCGCCCAAGTCTATCAGCCAACAAAGGAGCGGCAGCACGGGATTACGGGTCGAAGCGGCACGCGGCTTCGCGATGCTTGCGCTGGCGCCGGCTTCAGCCCCGGGGGCTTGCCGCAATGCGGTTGCAACAAGCCGTCGACGCGACCCGATCCGCAATGCACAAGCAGCGGCTCAGTCGATTCGGCAGAACACGGCCTTGAGGTAGCGGCTTTCCGGCACATGTGCGAGCCAGGGATGATCCGCGCCGGCACCGCTCACCTTGAGGATCTGCAGGGTGCGACCGGCATAGAAGGCCGCGCGGCGCAGCATGTCGAGGAACTGTTCCTCGCTGACCAGTCCGGTGCACGAACAGGTCAGCAGGATTCCGCCCGGCTTGAGCGCGCCCATCGCGAGCTTGTTCATGTCGAGGTATTTCTTCAGCGCCGGAATCACCTGTTCGCGGTCACGCGTCATCTTGGCCGGATCGAGGATGACGACGTCGAACTTCTCGGCGCGGTTGTTCGGAAAGTCGCGCAACCAGTGGAAGATGTCAGCCTGGACGAAGCGGACCTTGGCCTTGTTGAGATAGGCATTCTTCTCGGCGATCTGGAGGATGCCTTCATCGAGATCGACGCCGACCACCTCGCTGGCGCCACCGATGGTCTTCGCGGTGATGCCGAAGCCACCCGAGTTGCAGCACAGGTCGAGTACGCGCTTGCCTGCGCAGAATTCGGCGAGGGACTTGCGGTTGTCGCGCTGGTCGACGAAGAAGCCGGTCTTGTGCTTGCTGCCCGGTGCGGCATGGAACCTGACGCCGTGTTCGTGGATGACGGTGGGTTCCGGAATCGGCGGCACCGCGCAATCGAAGCTCTCCTGCTTCTGCACATGGAGTTCGGCATAGGCGTAGATCGCACTGTCCGGGTAGTGTTCAAGCAGGCAGCGGCGGACCAGGTCGCGTTGCTTGTACATGCCGGCCGAGAAGAATTCGATGACAAGCGTGCCGGCGAAGCGATCGACAACGAGCCCGGACAGGCCGTCGCCTTCGGAGTGGATCAGCCGGTAGGCGTCGGTGACCGCATCGAGCTTGAGCAGGTCGCGACGCAGTTCGACGGCGGCGGCGATCCTGCGTGCGAAGAAAGCCTCGTCGATCTGCTCTTCGACATCGGCGGTGAGCACGCGCAGGGTGATTCGCGAGTGGCCGTTGTAGAAGCCGCGCCCGGCATAGTCGCCGTTGCGGTCGACGATCTCGACGATGCTGCCGGGTTTTGGTTTCGGCTCGGGGCGTTCGACCATCTTCTGGTAGATCCAGGGATGGTTCGAACGACGTTCGATCTTGAGCTGTACGACGGGCAGCGGCCCCGGTGGATGGCTGTTCATGCCGGAATGATAAGCGATGGTGACTGGCAATCCGAAGGCGCTCTGCCACCCGTTCCCACCTGCGCCGGGATCTGCCGCTCGAAGTCCGTCACCGTTTGTTACCGGGCGCACCCATGACTTTCGACAGGCGTTCGGATAGAGTCGGAGCTGTAAACGAAGGGGAGTAGCTCTCCCGTTGCCGCGATCGTCAACACGGACCGCCCCGCCGGTCCCGGTCCGGCAGGCAGGCACCGACAGCTTTCGATCGGTCGCTTGCGAGCAAGACCTTCGCCGTACGACGGCGAAGCGGTGCCCGGAATCCTCCGAGGTCCTGCCTGCCGCCATCGGCGCGGGGCCTCTTGCTATCTGGAGTTCAGGCAATGCATACCATCGGTACACCCGGCCTCTGGCTCGCGTTCAGTCTGCTGGTCGTCGTCGCCCTGGTCGTCGATTTCGTCGTCCTTCGCGCGGGCGGCGCGCACAAGGTCTCGTTCAAGGAAGCGGCCCTGTGGAGCATCGCCTGGATCATGCTCGCGATGCTGTTCAACCTCGGCCTGTGGTATTGGCTGGACGGTCATGTCGGTCCCGAGCTGGCCAACGAGACCGCCCTGCAGTTCCTGACCGGATACGTGGTCGAGAAGGCGCTGGCAATCGACAACATCTTTGTCTTCCTGCTGATCTTCTCGCGCTTCGGGGTCGGTCCCGAGTTGCAGCAGCGGGCCTTGATGATCGGCATCCTCGGCGCAATCGTGTTGCGGGCCATCCTGATCTTCATCGGTGCCGCGTTGATCGCGCGTTACCACTGGATCCTGTACTTCTTCGGCGCCTTCCTCGTCTACACCGGCGTCCAGATGGTGCGCGCGCCGAACGACGAAGCCGATTTCGAAGCGAATCCACTGCTGCGCTGGATGCGCGGCCATCTGCGCCTGAGCGCGGAATACCATGGCACCGCGTTGAGCGTGGTCAAGGACGGCGTGCGCTGGTTCACGCCGATGTTCGTGGTCATCATGCTGCTTGCGGTCACCGACGTGATCTTTGCGGTCGATTCGATTCCGGCGATCTTCGCGATCACCGAGGATCCATTCATCGTGTTGACCTCGAACGTATTCGCCGTGCTTGGTCTGCGCGCCCTGTTCTTTCTGGTCGCCGGCATGGCCGAACGTTTCCATCTGCTCAACTACGGCCTGGCGGGGGTACTGAGCTTCATCGGCGTGAAGATGCTGATCGTCGACGCATGGAAGGTGCCGATCGGATTGTCTCTCGGCATCGTCGCCCTGCTGATCGGGGCCTCGCTGGTCGCCAGCCGCCTGTTTCCGAAGATCGACTGAGCGGGAACAACGTCAGCCCGTGATCGGTGTCTCGCGCACGGCGTGCCCTGTCGCGTGGCTCATCCAGCCGTCACGAAATACTGTCCGACGCGACGTTTTCGCGTTGGGCCAGCATCGCACCGACAGCGACCACGCGATTGCGACCGCTGCGCTTGGCCTCGTACATCGCGCGGTCGGTCTCGCGCAGCAGCGTTTCGAGGTTGCTGACCTCAGGTCCCAAGGTGCCGACGCCGATCGAGGCGCGCAGCGGCACCGGCCATCCGCTGATGCTGAAGTCGGAGTTGTCGAGTCGCTGGCGGATGCGTTCGGCCACCGCAAGCGCCGCGCGTTCATCCGAATCCGGCAGGATCAGCACGAACTCCTCGCCGCCCAGACGGGCGATGACGTCGGACTCGCGCATCATCTCGCGCACGAGCTGGACAAAACGGCACAGCGCCAGATCGCCGGCCTCGTGGCCGAACTGGTCGTTGATCCGCTTGAAGTGATCGATGTCGAGAATAAGCAGTGACAGCGCCCTGCCATGACGCTTGCTTGCGGCAATCGCCTTGTTCGCCAGCTCGGTCATCGTGCGCCGGTTGGACACGCCCGTCAGCGGATCCAGCATGGCCAGGCGGGACAGGTCCTTGTTGAGGCGGTCGCCGCACATCAGCAGAAAGCCCGATGTCGCGATCACCGGCAGCAACGAGGCATATGTGAAGACGATTCCCTGCATCGGCGTCGAACCGGTCAGGCTCAGCATGCCCATGTCCGGTAGCCGCAGGATCCGCGCGAGCATGATGACGATGCCGACGATCAGCATCGTCGCGACCATGTGTTCCGGTCGCGTGATCGTCTCGCCCTTGCGATAGATCGCTCTGACACCCAACCCGGAGAGAACCGAGATGACCAGGGACATCAGGACAATGCGGCCGTACAGGGTGGGCCAGACGAAGCTGAGCGCAGCCTCGCCGATCGCCGTCACGGCGACGATCCCGACCATCCACGGCAGCAGCATGGCCTTCCGGTTGTAGACGCGCAGGGCCAGGATCAACTGCACGAACGAGAACGCGAGCAGCGTGTTGGCGACGACGATCGAGAGCCAGTCGGGGACCTGTCCGCGCAGCGAAAGAAGCGCATACGAGAACGGCTGGATCAGCAGGCCACGCACCCACAAACGGATCGGATATTGCAGGCTGCGCGGATAACCCTTGACCGTGAAGGCAAGCGCGAGCCCGATGATCATCGTCATCGTCGCGGTCAGCTGCATGGCGGTCGGAATATGGAAATCCATGGCACAACAATCAGTTGGGTGAGATGGTTAAGCAACATTCGAGCCATGTCTGGCGAAAGCGTCGATCTCCTCTCCGGTTCCGGCCCGCACGAAACGGACTCAATGCAGGGCACGCTGCCGGGGCAAACCCTTGCGCCGGCGACCGGCGACCCAACGTCGTGGCGATGGACATCGCCTCGCCCACCCCGGAACCTGGCAGTGCTGCCGTCAGGTTCGACCGGGAACGCATCAACTACGCCGTCTTCAGTGCGGCGATCCTGATTGCCGGTATCTGGCTGGTCTGGCTCGGTAGCTGGTTGCTCGGCTGGTCGATGAATGACCTCGGGATCGCGCCGCGCCAACTCGGCGGCCTGGTCGGCATCCTCAGTGCGCCGCTGGCCCACGCCTCGTTCGATCACCTGATGTCGAACACCCTGCCCCTGGCCCTGCTCGCGACGCTGACCCTGTATGCCTACCCGCTGGCGACCCGCTTCGCCTTGCCGATGATCTGGCTGCTGTCGGGAATCGGCGTCTGGCTGTTTGCGCGCGATTCCGTGCATGTCGGCATGAGCGGCATCAACCACGGCCTGATGTTCTTCCTGTTCCTGACCGGTCTGCTGCGCCGCGATCGCCTCGGTGTCGCGATATCCCTCGTCGTGTTCTTCTTCTATGGCGGCATGCTGCTGACCGTCCTGCCGCGCGAGGAACAGGTCTCGTTCGAATATCACCTGGCCGGCGCGGTTTCAGGCCTGCTCGCTGCCATCCTGCTGTTTCGGCTGGATCCCAAGCCACCGCGCAAGCGCTACAGCTGGGAAGACGAGGACGACGAAGCCGACGATGCGACCGATGCGGAATTCGACCTGCCAAGGCCCGATGGCGTGCCGGTACTGTGGAAGCGCGATCCGGAACAGTCCGGCAGTGCGCGCATCCTGCCGTTCCCGGCGCGCATCGACGACGACACGGGCGGAACACGACGCACCTTGCATTGAAGGCTCAGCCCACGATGATCGGCAACGCGCGCGTCTGCTTGACCGTGCGCAGCACAAAGCTCGAATTGACGTCGGCGACGCCGCTGCCATTGAGCAGCTGGTCAAGCAGGAAGCGCGAGAAGTGCTCGAGATCGCTGACCACGATGTGCAACAGGTAGTCCATTTCGCCGGTCAGGGCATGGCAGGCCATCACCTCACTCCAGCCCTGCACGCTCTTCACGAAATGCTGCACGGAAGTCGTGTCGTGCTTCTCGAGCTGGACGCGGACGAACACCTGCAGGCCGAGGTCGACCGCGCGCGGATCGACGAGGGCGGCGTAGCCGGCGATGATCCCTTCAGCCTCGAGTTTCTGGATACGGCGCAAGCAGGCGGATGCCGAGAGGTTGACGGCTTCGGCGACCTCGGCATTCGTCGCGCGCCCTTTCGCTTGCAGCAAGGCGAGAATGCGACGGTCGGTGCGATCGAGGACAGTTGCCATGGTTTCGCCTATTAATTGCGCTGACAGCTGATACTACGCAATAAACAAGCGTGAAAGCAGCGCGGAACGGCAATTTCGCAAACCTGTTGCGCGTCGAAGCGATTAGCATGGACGCTCGAATCCATCGGATTGAACGCATGTCTGCGCAACCGCGTCGCGTCGAAAACCAGCTCACCGACAAAGGCTACGTGCCGGTCTACACGACCGCGATCGTCGACCAGCCCTGGGACAGCTACACCGAGCAGGATCACGCGACCTGGTCGACGCTGTTTCGCCGCCAGCGCGAGATCCTCAAGGATCGTGCCTGCGCCGAGTTCATCGAGAACCAGCAACGCTTCGGCATGTCGGCCGATCGCATTCCCCGTTTCGAAGCACTCAACGAAGTGCTCGGCAAAGCCACCGGATGGAAGCTGATCGGCGTCGAGGGCCTGCTGCCCGAACTCGACTTCTTCGACCATCTGGCCAACCGGCGCTTTCCGGTGACCTGGTGGATCCGGCGTCCCGACCAGATCGACTACATCGCCGAGCCGGACATGTTCCACGACCTGTTCGGCCACGTGCCCCTGCTGCTCAATCCTGTCTTCGCCGACTACATGGCCGCCTACGGGCGCGGTGGCGTGAAGGCACATGGGGTGAGCGCTGCCGCCCTGGTCAACCTGACCCGGTTGTACTGGTACACGGTCGAGTTCGGCCTGATCCGCCAGAATGGCGAACTGCGCATCTACGGCTCGGGCATCGTTTCCTCGAAAGGCGAGTCGATCCACAGTCTCGAATCGTCGTCGCCGAACCGCATCGGCTTTGATCTGCAACGCATCATGCGCACGCGCTACCGCATCGACACCTTCCAGAAAACCTATTTCGTCATCGACAGCTTCGATCAGTTGATGGATGCGACGCGACCGGACTTCGTGCCGATCTATGCGGCGCTCGCCGAACAGCCATCCATGGCAGCCGGCGATGTGCTCGACAGCGACGTCGTGTTCAACCGTGGTACCGGTGAAGGCTGGGCCACGGATGCCGATGCCTGAGCGGAACGTCGCGAGCGGAGCGGTTGCACGGATTCGGTGCCGCTACACGCGCATGCCATGCCGGAGGTTCTCATGAGGTACGCGATTCTTGCGCTCGCGCTGCTGGCTTTCGACGCACACGCCGAAGTCATCGAGAAGGCCGCGGATCATTTTCTCGTCACGTTCTCGGCGCGCGTCGAGGCACCACCGGCGAAAGCCTACGTCGCGATCAGCGAAGTCGCGCGCTGGTGGAGCCCCGAACACACCTGGTCGGGCAAGGCGGCGAACTTGAGCCTGAAAGCCGAAGCGGGGGCCTGCTTCTGCGAGCGCTGGGCCGACGGCAGCGTCGAGCACGGCCGGGTGGTCATGGCCAAGAAGAATGCGACGCTGCGTCTCGAGGCGTCGTTGGGTCCGTTGCAGGAATACGCGCTCAACGGCATCCTGACATTCCAGCTCAAGCCGATCGACGAAGAAGCCACGCAGCTTGATGTGGGCTATCGCGTAAGCGGATCGAGTGGAAGCGGCCTCGATCAGTTCGCACCAGCTGTCGACGGCGTGCTCGGCGCGCAAATCGATCGCCTGCTGCGCTATGTCGACACCGGCAATCCCGAAGCACAGGCGGACGAGGTCGTGGAAGCCGCGGACACGCGCGATGTGCGCGCGCAAGTGATCGAGGAATGGGCGAAACAGGCCGCTGCGCAGCAGGCGGCGGATGCGGATGCAAAACCGGCGCCGAAAAAACCCGACGCAACACCAAAGCCCTAGGCACGCATGTCGCTATTGCGGCACGGCGCGATCATTCTTCGCCGCCGATGCGGCCTTGCGCTGGGCGATGTATTGACGGATCTGCGCATCGAGTACCGGCAGCGGCACCGATCCCTGGGCCAGCACCGCATCGTGGAAGCCGCGGATGTCGAAGTCGACGCCGAGCTCGCGCTCGGCTTCGGCGCGCAGGGCGACGATGCGGAGTTCTCCAAGTTTGTAACTCAAGGCCTGGCCGGGCCAAGAGATATAGCGATCGACTTCGGTGGTGACCTCGTGCTCACTGAGCGCGGTATGCTCGCGCAGATAGGCCAGCGCCTTGTCGCGGGTCCAGCCCTTGTGGTGAATGCCGGTATCGATGACGAGTCGACAGGCGCGCCACATCTCGTAGGTCAGGCGACCGAAGTTTTCGTACGGCGTCGTGTAGATACCCATCTCGATGCCGAGTTTCTCGGCATACAGACCCCAACCTTCCCCATAGGCGGAAATGTAGCCGTTGCGGCGGAACGCCGGTTGCGCAGTCTGTTCATCGGCCAGTGACAATTGCATCGAATGGCCCGGTGCCGATTCGTGCAGGGTCAGGGCCGGCAGGTTGTACAGCGGTCGCGAAGGCAGGTCATAGGTGTTGAGCCAGTAAGTCGTTGCGCCGCCGCGCCCGGCGGTCCAGAACGGTGCGATATCGGCCGGGACCGGCTCGATGCCGAAGCGTGCCCGCGGAAGCAGGCCGAAAAAGCGCGGCAGCTTGGCATCGACGCGCTTGGCGATCCAGGCAGCCCGCATCAGCAGCTCTTCCGGCGTCTTCGGATAGAACCGGGGATCGCTGCGCAGGAACGCGAGGAACCCGGCGAAGTCGCCTTCGAAACCCGCGTCCTCCATCGTCTTCAGCATTTCAGCGTGGATGCGCGCGACTTCGTCGAGACCGATCTTGTGGATCTCTTCGGCGCCGAGATCCAGCGTGGTGTACTCGCGGATCTGCTGCCGATAGTACGCCTTGCCATTCGGCATCGATTCGGCGGCCAGCGACTTGCGCGCCTTGACCATGTATTCCGTGCGGAAGAAATCGAGCAACTTCACGTAGGCCGGGATCAGCTGCTCGCGGATCGCGGCAAGACCGTCGTTGCGCAGCTGTTCGCGGCGCTCGGGCGGCATGCTTTCGGGCAGTTCCTTGAGCGGTTTGTAGAAATCGCTTTGCTCGGCGCTGGAAAGATCGGCGATGGCAGCGATCGAGACATCCCGCCCGGGCAGCACCGCGCGCGGCACGCTGAAGCCGCGCTTGAGACCGGCGCGCATGTTGACGATCTGTTCGTCGAAGTAGCGCGGAACATCCTTGAGCCGGGCAATGTAGTCCTCGGCATCCTCGTTGGTGCGCAGCGGCCGGCGCGTCATGAAGCCGAGCTCCGACCAGAACGAGGAATCCGCGTTGAACGGCATCTCGTATCCGCCATAACGGATGTCGGCGCTCATGTTCTCGATCTGCGGTCGATACACCGCGTAGTTGATCTGTTCGGTCGCGGAGAGTTCGTCGCGCGGCAAGGCATCGAGCTGGCTCAGGACATCGAGCCATTTCGCCAGGCGCTGCTTCTGGGTCAATGCGTCAACGTGCGGCAGGTGGTCGACGCGGGCCTGCTCGTCCTGGTCTTCGTCAACACCGGGAAACTGGAGCCTGCGCCATTCCCACTCGTCCTGGTAGATCGCCTTGAACTGCTGGTCAGCCGATGAGGTCACCGTTTCGTCGGCGTGCACCTGGGCAGTGATCGCGAGGCACGCAGCCAATCCGACCAGGCCACTCGTCAGCATCCTCATCATCAATTCTCCGGCGCGTCACCAGCCGGCATGATCGCATCCCCGGGCGATACTTCAAATCGACGCCGGCCTCCCGCACGGAGACCCCTGCCTGCCAATTGGACGGCATGCGGGAAGGGACGGCCAAGCGAAGCCGGGAGGCATCGATTCGACCTGCCGGAAGTCATCAGTTTCCGGCAATGGCTTGAGTCGTTGCGATGATCGGTCGATGCTGGCGTCCTGTCCGGGGATCGATGCATGGCCGTCACAAGCAATCTGCGCAAGCTGCTCGAACCGCTCTGTCTCTCCGGGATGGTCACCTGGGCGGCGGCGGCCAGCGGCATGATCGGTCGTGCCGGTGCGGAACAGAAGGTGTTGATCGCCGCCTTGCTGCTTCTCTTCCTCGTCAGCTTTGTCTTCTGCATGCTGTGCGAAAGCGGACGGCCGCGCCTGCAGGTGCCGCTGATCGCGGTCCAGATCGTGATCGGCGTGCTGGTCTGCACGATGGATCGCGAGGGCTTTGCGCCGGTGCTGCTCGTGATCGCGATGGCGCAGCTGGCCACCCAGTTGCCGGGTCGCGCATTTGCCATCGTCATGCTCGTGCTGAACGTGATCGTGTATCTGATCTTCCGCGGCGTCTGGCGCAGCGAGGTTCCGCTGACCCTGACCTTCGTGTACGCCGGCTTCCAGGTCTTTGCCGCAACCACGGCGATCTACGCGCAACGCGCCGAACGGACTCGCGACGAGTTGGCCCTGGTCAACGCGCACCTGCTCGCCACGCATTCGCTGCTCGAGGAAAGTGCGCGCGATCGCGAGCGCCTGCGCCTGGCCCGCGAACTGCATGACGTAGCCGGCCACAAGCTGACCGCGCTCAAGCTGCAGCTTGCCTTGCTGGCGCGCGACCCCGCCGGTGCGCCTCCGGCGGTGCAGACCGCCGTGACCCTCGCCGACGAGCTGCTCGGCGATATCCGCGGTGTCGTCGGCCAGATGCGCCAGAACGACGGACTCGATTTGCGCCGCGCGATCGAGGAACTGGCTGCTCCGATACCACGGCCGAAGGTCCATCTCGATCTCGCCGAGGACACCCGCGTCGACGACCTGGCCAGCGCCCAGGCCCTGCTGCGCGTTGCCCAGGAAGGATTGACCAATGCGGCGCGGCATTCCGGCGCCGACAACGTGTGGTTGCGACTCGCGCGTGACGGCGAACGCCTCGTGCTCGAGATTCGCGATGACGGTCGTGGCGCCCGCAACCTGCGCGTAGGCAACGGCGTCCGTGGCATGTGTGAACGCCTCGAAGACATCGGCGGAGGTATTGAATTCGACAGCGTGCAGGGCTTTCGCCTGAATGCATGGGTGCCGACCCGGTGACCGCGAAGCTGCGCGTTGCACTCGCCGACGACCAGGCGCTCGTGCGTGCCGGACTCAAGGCCTTGCTTGAAAGCTTCGGCGACCTCGCCGTCGTGGTAGAAGCAGTCGATGGTGGCGAACTCATCGAGGCGCTGCGCACCACCCCGGTCGATGTCATCCTTTCGGACATCCGAATGGCCGGTGTCTCGGGGCCCGAGGCGCTGCGTCGACTGCGCGGTGCCGGCAACATGACGCCGACGATCCTGCTGACTACTTTCGACGACAGTGCCTTGCTGCTTGAGGCGGTCGAAGCAGGCGCGCAGGGGTTTCTGCTCAAGGATGCCGCCCCCGAAGACCTGCACGATGCCATTGCAACGGTAGCCCGCGGCGAATCATTGCTGCAGCCGGTCGCGACCGATCCAGTGCGCGCGCGCTACGCCTACCGTGAACAGGAAGCGCCGAAGGCCCATTTCAGCGAACGCGAAATCGCGATCCTGCGCCTGCTTGCCGGTGGATATTCGAACAAGGAAATCGCCCGTTCGATCCATCTCGCCGAAGGTACCGTGAAGAACTATGTCTCGGATATCCTCGACAAACTCGAAACCCGCGACCGCACACGCGCCGTGCTCAAGGCCATCACCTTGCGCGTGATCTAGGATCGAGTGGAGCAAGCCTCATTCTTCCATGATGCACCATCGGTCCGTCGAGACCGCCGTCCGGGTGCGGCGCGCAGCCCGCTGCCGATGGCGCATCGCGTGACAAGGCGCTTCGGGCCCGATGCAGCCTGATATATTCGCGACTTCCCAATGTTGGGATCACGCTTCGGTAGCGCCCATGGCAGATGACTTCATCGAGACCTATGAGCAGGCGCTCAGCGAGCGCGATTGCCGCATGTTGATCCAGCAATACGAGACGAGTGGCAAGGCGGTACGCGGCCGGACCGGCGGCGGCGTGAATATCCGCCTCAAGGACAGTTGGGACATCTGCATCAGCGACCATGCCGAGTGGGGCGCGGCGGCAAACCTGCTCAACAGCGCGATGATGCGCGGGCTCATGGCCTATGTGCGCAAGTATCCGCATACCGCCATCGCGCCACTGTCATTGCAGTCGCCCGATCCGGAATCCGGCGAGCTCGTGTCACTCGATGCGGCGGCGATCCGGGCGATGCCCGATGCCCGCCTGCAGGCGCTGATGGTCAAGGTGTTCCGTCCCGGCACGATCAATGTGCAGAAGTATCTTGCCGACCAGGGTGGCTACCCGTACTGGCATTGCGAGCTCTATCCGAAGATCGGCGACAGCAATGGCGAGACCCTGCACCGCGTGCTGTTGTGGACGGTCTACCTCAACGACGGATTTGCCGCAGGCGAAACCGAATTCCTGCACCAGCAGCGCAGCATCGTCCCGCAGACCGGATCCCTGCTGATCGCGCCGGCCGGATTCACGCATACCCATCGCGGCAACGTGCCCAGGGGCGGCAACAAGTACATCGCGACCTCCTGGATCCTGTTCCAGCGCGCCGAACAGTTGTTTGCCGGGGCCGGCGCGCCCGCCTGAGCGCTCAGCCCGCCTCGTCGTCGCGAACGTCGAGTTCCTCGCGGACGCTGCGCAGCAGCAGTGGCACCGATACCGGCTTCTCAAGAAAGCGGATGTGTCGCACCGGGGGCAGGCCGTCACGATCGATCGACTGGTCATGGCGAATGAGCAGGATCAACGGACCGTCGTAGCCGAGGTCGAGCAGGGCGGAGATCGTCTGCACGCCACTCATCAGGCTGAGATCGGCATCCATGACCACGAGATCGGGTTTGCCGAGTGCGGCAATCTTCTGCAGCGCGTCGGCGCCGCTGCCCGCCGTGGTCACCGCGTAACCATTCAGTTCGAGCGTGTCCGAGAGCATGGTCTGCTTGCCGAGACGCTCGATCACGACCAGCACATGCTCGCCGCGGCCTCCTTCGATGGCGGTAGTGCCGTTGTCGCCCGTCTGCACTCGTTCGAGCGGCAGGTAGACCTCGAACGTCGTGCCCTTGCCGGATTCGCTGAGCACGCGCAGATAGCCGCGATGGTTCGTGACGATGCGCTTGCAGGAAACCAGGCCGAGCCCGGTGCCGGCTTCCTTGGTCGTATAGAACGGTCGGAACAGGTTGGAACGTACCGCCTCATCCATGCCCATGCCGGTATCACGGACCAGCAACTTGAGGTACGCACCGGGGGACTGCGCTTCGTCATCGCCAAAGAACGCGGTGTCGATGGTCGAAGGCTCGGCCGAGAGATGCAGCTCGCCGCCCTCGGGCATCGCCTGCAGCGCATTGAGGCAGAGATTGAGCAGGCATTGCTGCAGTTCCGTGTGATTGCCTTCGATGACGACATCATCGGAGGGCGTCTCGAGAACGAGCTTGATGTTGCCTGGCACGCTGCCCCGCAGCAGCATGGCCAGAGCGTCAAACAGCGCGGACAACTTCACCCGTTCGACCTGCACCTTGGCGCCGCGCGCAAACGAAAGCATCGAGGCAACCATCTCGAGTCCGCGTTTGGCGCAATCGCCGACGAGGGCTCCGTGCTTGCGCAGCTCCTCGTCGTCGTGCTCCTTCATCGCGGCCGCAGCCAGCAACAAGGGTTGAAGGATGTTGCGCAGGTCATGGCTGAGGCCGCCGGCGAGCATGGCCAGACTCTCGAAGCGCTGCGCGCGGATCAGTTCCTTTTCCGCGCGCTCGCGGGCAACCGACTCGCGTGCCTGGTGAACCGCGCGGCGCACCGCCGAAGCGAGCCTGGCCAGACGCCCCTTGAGCAGGTAGTCGGTGGCGCCACTCTTGAGCGCCTGGATCGCCTCGTCTTCGCCGATTGTTCCGGACACGAAAATGAACGGTAGCACGCGGTCCCGTTCGCGCAGGATTTCCAGCGCGCGATAGCCGCTGAATCCGGGCATGCTGAGGTCGGCGATGACCAGATCGGCGGCGAAGCTTCCGAGCTCCTCGCGGTAGCCGGCCTCGTCATCGACCCGTCGCGATTCGACCTCGATACCGTCTTCGCGCAGTACATCGATGATCAACTCCGCATCGAGCGGTTCATCCTCGACGAGCAGCACGCGAAAGGCGTTACCCGTGTCCGGGATCGACATGGCGCATTATTCCTGCTGCGGAAACTCATTGAGAACGGCCCAGAATTGCCCGAGCAGCTGCACTGCGCCAAAAAACTGGCTGACGTCGACCGGCTTGACGACATACGCGTTGACGCCCAGGTCCCAGCTGTGGACAAGATCGCTTTCCTCGCGTGAGGACGACAGGATCACCACCGGGACGCGCTTGAGGCTTTCGGTCTGGCGCATGGTCTTGAGCACTTCGAGGCCATCCATGCGCGGCATCTTGATATCGAGCAGGACAACGGCTGGATTGCCCTTGCCGCGCCCCTCGAATGCGCCGCGTCGAAACAGATAGTCGAGGGCCTCGACGCCATCCTCGACATGCACGACCGGATTGGCCAGCTTGGCTTCGCGGAGTGCGTCGATCGCCATCTCGGCGTCAGCGGCGCTGTCCTCGGCGATCAGGATGGTGTGGATGTCACGATTCATGGATTACCTCGGTTACGTGTGCTGGAAGCGCGCCGGACACCGCCGGCAGCGAAAAATAGACGGTGGCCCCCTGGTCAGGCTTGGCATCGGCCCATGTGCGCCCGCCCAGTCGACTGACGATACGGCGCACATTGGCCAGACCAATGCCGGTACCGGGAAACTCCGAGGCCTTGTGCAGTCGCTGGAAGACCCCGAACAGCTTGCCGGCATAGGCCATGTCGAAGCCGGTGCCATTGTCCTTGACGTAATAGACGATCTCCCCTGCGGCGGAATCCTGCGCCCCGATCTCGATCCGGGCATGCGCGCGGCGCGAGGTGTACTTCACCGCATTCGAGATCAGGTTCTGCCACACGCGGCGAAGCATGCTCTCGTCGCCGATCACCATCGGCAGCTCGCCGATACGCCACTCGATCTCGCGTCCATCATTGTTGCCCTGAAACATCGCTCGCAGTTCGGCCACGAGTGTATTCATGTTTACCGGCCCGGACCTGAACGCGCTACGGCCGAGGCGCGAATACTCGAGCAGGTCCTCGATCAGGGCGGACATCCGGCGCGCGGCATCGCCGATTACTGCCAGGTAATGACGGGCACGGTCATCCGCCGATTCCGCGATATGCATGCCGAGCTTGTCGGCGAAGCCTGCAATATGGCGAAGCGGCGCGCGCAGGTCATGGGAAACCGAATAGCTGAACGACTCGAGTTCGCGATTGACCACCGAAATCTGCTGGACCTTCGCTTCCAGATCCTCGTTCAACTCGTTGATGCGCTGTTCGTAGCGTTTGCGCGCCGTGACGTCACTGACGGTCACGAGCACCGTACGCCTGTCGGCAAGGTCGGCATCTTCGGATAGGTCCATGCGCCGCGCGTTGACGAGGACGACGCGCTCGATGTGGTCGCTGCTGTGCTGGATCAGTTCGAAATCCCAGATTTCCCGACCGCGCGTTGCCACGTCAACCAGTCGTTGCAGCAGCAGCGGATTGTCCCACGCACCATCGCCCTGCAGGTCGAGGCGCATGCCCTTCGGATTGCCGGGCGGGTCGCCGTAGAACTCGATGAACGCCTCGTTGGCCATGACCACATTCAGTGACACGTCGAGTACCACGATCGGTTCGCGCAGCGTCTGCACGATCATGCGCGAACGCTCCGTCGCCTGCCTGGCGCGCGCTTCCGCGACGCGTCGATGATGCGCCTGCCGTTCGAGCAGGATGATCACCGAACCGAGCAGGATCAGCTGGGCCAGCAGGGCCGCGCTCATGGTCCATTTCGCGGTCGTCCTGGCGCTTTCCATCTGCTTGTTGCGGTCGACGAACAGCGCTTTCTCGGCGTCGATGATCGACGTGGCGGTCTCGCGCGAACCAAAGATGAGAGCCGCCTGCCTGATCGACTCCCCGGCCGCATCGAAGTTCTTTTCGGCGATTTGCGCCCTTGCCGCGTCGAGAAGCGAGACCCGACCGTTGTAGAGCACCTTGAGAGCGCCGATACGATTCTGCTGGTCGGGATTGTCGCGCGTCGCGTCGGACAGCTTCTGCAGCAACGGGGCGATGCGCTCTCGGACCTTCTCATAGCCGGGTCGGGCCGCGCCGTGCGGAATGGCGACGAAATCCGAGACAACGAGGCCCTCGAGTTCGCTCAGGTCGAAACGCAATTCGTAGAGCGTCGCCTGCACTTCGGCCGAATGCACGACCCACGCAGACGCCTCAAGCGTGTCGTCTGCACTGTTGCGGATGATTGCGTACGGCACGGCCACGCTGGCCAGCACCGCGATTCCGAGGAGGATGTGGCGCAGGTGGGTTTCAAAACCCGTCGTCCAGTTTGGCCCTGGCATTCGATGTCCTAGTACGATGGCGGTCGGTACGATCCGAATGCACGGGAGGGACCTCCGGTGGAATCGGAACAGCCTGCAAGTGCGCAAGAATAGGCTATTGAACCCCAATGGTGCCTTGATGGAATCTTCCCGACGTGTCCTGATCACCGGAGCTGGCAGCGGCCTGGGTCGCGCGCTGGCATTCCGCTACGCCGAAGCGGGCTGGCGCGTGGCCTGCGCGGATATCCGCGTCGACCGGGCAGAGGAGACCGTCGGCCTGATCACCGGGTTCGGCATCGGTGCGATGGCCCTGCAGGTCGACGTCGGCAGCGACGAGTCGTTCGAGGCATTGCGCGACATGGTGCTCGCGGCCTGGGAAGGCGTCGACCTGGTCATCAACAATGCCGGTGTCAGCGGAGGGGGTTCCGTGCTGACCGCATCGATGTCGGACTGGCACTGGATGCTCAACATCAACCTGCTGGGCGTCGTGCGTGGTTGTCGCCTGTTCGGCCCCGTGCTGGTCGAGCAGGGCGGTGGACACATTGTCAACATTGCATCATTCGCCGCACTCGCCGGTGGTCCCGGAATGGCGACCTATGCGACCGCCAAATCCGGAGTGGTCACCGTGTCGGAGGGATTGCGCGCCGATCTGGAGGGCAGCGGCGTGAAGATTTCGGTGGTCTGTCCGAGTTTCTTCCAGACCAACCTGCTCGAAGGATTCCGTGCGCCCGACAACGCTTCGCTGAAAATGGCGACTGCGCTGATGCGCGAGGCGAAGGAGAGCGCGTCCGACATCGCCGAGGCGATCTACCGGAGTGTCGAGCGCGGCGAATTCCTGATCCTGCCGAGTGCCGAGGTGCGCAATCGCTGGCGACTCAAGCGCTGGTTTCCCGAATTGTATTTCCGCAAGCTCATGCAACTCGTGCGTGCGCGGGGAGCGCGCTGATGCACCCGATCATGCTGTATGGCGCCAACGGCTATACCGGAAAGCTGATTGCTGCCGAGGCGGCCAGGCGTGGCCTGAAGCCGGTACTGGCGGGCCGCAATCGCGATGCACTCGACGCGCTCGCGGTGCCGCTCAAGCTGACGCGGCGCGTGTTCGAGCTGAGCGACCCGGATCAAATCGATCGCAACCTCGACGGCATCAGGATCCTGCTCAATTGCGCCGGCCCGTTCTCGCGGACCTGCGCTCCGCTCCTCGAGGCCTGCCTGCGCAAGCGCGTCCATTACCTCGATATCACCGGCGAGATCGAGGTGTTCGCCCATTGCCATCATGCGCACAATCGCGCCCAGCACGAGGGCGTCGTCGTGTTTCCGGGCACCGGTTTCGATGTCGTGCCTACCGATTGCGTCGCGGCGATGCTGAAGCAGCGCCTGCCCGACGCAAACCATCTCGTGCTAGGTTTCGAAGCAGCGGGCGGACCCAGCCCCGGCACCGCCAGGACCAGTGTCGAAGGCCTGGCCAGGGGCGGACGGGCGCGCATCGACGGCGCAGTCGTCGACGTGCCACTCGCGTGGAAATCGCGCGAGTTCGTCCGCGAGGACGGCCGCGTGCGGTCTGCAATGACGATCCCGTGGGGCGACGTCTACACCGCCTTTGTCTCGACCGGCATCCCGAACATCGAGACCTACATTGCCGTTCCGATGAAAACCATAAAGCGTGCGCGCCATCTGCGTCGCCTGCAGTGGCTGCTTGCGCTGCGGCCGGTGCAGGCCTACCTGCAGGGCAAGGCCGCGCGGACCGCCGGACCCGATCAGCAGCAGCGTGAAAGCAGTGGTTGCCAGATCTGGGGCGAGGCCACCAATGCGGCGGGCAAACAGGTCGCGCTGTCGCTGGTCACGCCGAACGGCTACGACCTCACGGTCAGTGCGAGTCTCGGCATTGTCGATCACCTGCTCGCGATCACGCCGAAGGGCGGCTACTACACCCCGACGATGTTGATGGGCGCCGCGTACGTGCTGGGTTTGCCCGGTGTTCGACGAGTCGGCCAGGCGTAGTCCGCAGCGTTCTCGCCGACAGCGGCGTCGCGCTTGCGCCGGGAGGCAGGCGTTGCCCTAGAATCGGCGACCCCGATACGGACCGAAACCGCGCATGCAGCCCGTCAAGCCTCCCTTGAGCTTCTTCCCCGCCCTGATCTTTTCCTCACGCTGGCTGCAATTGCCGCTGTATCTCGGGTTGATCGTTGCCCAGGGCGTGTATGTCGTGCTGTTCGTCAAGGAACTGCTGCACCTGATCCTGCACGCGACCTCGTTCGGCGAGCAGCAGATCATGCTGATCGTGCTCGGCCTGATCGACGTCGTGATGATCTCGAACCTGCTGATCATGGTCATCGTCGGCGGATACGAGACGTTCGTTTCGCGACTCGGCCTGCAGGGTCATCCTGATCAGCCGGAATGGCTGAGCCACGTCAATGCGTCGGTGCTCAAGGTCAAGCTGGCGATGGCGATCATCGGCATCTCCTCGATCCACCTGCTCAAGACCTTCATCGCGGCGGGAACGCTGGAAGGTCTGCCGCTGTGCGTTGGCGACGAACTGATCAGTGCGTCGCAGGCGGCGATCAACGGCACGGTGCAGAAGTGTTCGACGCTGACCACGGTCGGCGTCATGTGGCAGACCATCATCCATTGCGTCTTCATCCTCTCGGCGATCGGCATCGCCTATACCGATCGGCTGATGCAATCGATTCCGCGCAGCAAGCCGGGCGACGCGCACTGAGGCGAGAGGACACGCAAGTTTCCTGAATGCGGGCTGGGCGCCGATCCGCCGATGTATTGCGGTTGCCGTCGCCGATCGACATGCTCGTTGCCTCACGGATCTTGAAAAGGGAAACGAACATGCGCATCGGATTGATCATCGCCGGAATCCTGCTGATTGCCGTCGGCGCGGCGGCCTTCACCGGCAACCTCAATTTCACCAAGGACAAGGAAGTGCTCAAGATCGGCGAATTTTCCGCCACGGTGAAACAGGAAAAGACCGTGCCGCAGTGGCTCGGTGGCATCGGCGCCCTGGTCGGGCTGGGTCTCGTTGCGGCCGGAGCGATGCGCAAGCCCTGACCGCGCGGAGCAGCCCGCGCGCTTCGCGCAGGATCGCGCTCATTCGCGATCCTGCGCGACACGAACTCGGTTAATCTGGCGCGATGGATGTCTCCCACTTGCTGGATGATCTCAATCCGGCCCAACGCGAAGCAGTCAGCGCGGCACCCGGCCACTATCTCGTGCTGGCCGGCGCCGGTTCCGGCAAGACCCGCGTACTTACCCATCGCATCGGCTGGCTGCTCGACGTGGAACGGGTGTCGGCGTGGTCGATCCTCGCCGTCACCTTCACGAACAAGGCCGCCGCCGAAATGCGTGCACGAACGCAGGCTCTGGTCGGCGAAGGTCCGCGCGGCCTGACCATCGGCACCTTTCACGGCATCGCGCATCGTCTGCTGCGCAGGCACTGGCGCGAGGCACGCCTTCCCGAAACCTTCCAGATCCTCGATTCCGACGACCAGCAGCGTCTGGTCAAGCGCACGATCCAGGGCCTGGGCATCGATGAGGCGCGGTTTCCCCCGCGCCAGGCCGCCTGGTTCATCAACTCGGCCAAGGATGAGGGCAAGCGGCCGGAGGCCATCGATGCGGCCGGCAACCCACTGGCCAGCACCCTGGTCGATATCTACGTCGCCTACGAGCGCGCCTGCCAGCGCGCCGGCCTGGTCGATTTCGCCGAGCTGCTGTTGCGCGCGCATGAACTCTGGCTGCAGGACGATGCCTTGCTTGCCCACTATCGCGAGCGCTATCGACATCTGCTGATCGATGAGTTCCAGGACACCAACACCCTGCAGTACGCATGGATCCGGGTGCTGGCCGGCACTACCGGCCAGGTGTTCGTGGTCGGCGACGATGACCAGGCGATCTACGGCTGGCGCGGCGCACGCGTCGAGAACGTGCAGCACTTCCTGCGTGATTTCCCGAATGCCGGGACGATCCGGCTCGAACAGAACTATCGCTCGACTGCGAATATCCTCGGAGCCGCGAATGCGGTCATCGCGCACAATCCGAATCGCCTCGGCAAGCAGCTGTGGACCGCCGACGGCGGCGGTGATCCGATCGAGGTCTATGCGGCCTACAACGAGCAGGACGAGGCACGCTTTGTCATCGAGCGCATCCGCGAATACCTGCGTGACCATCGGGCCAGCGAGGTCGCGATCCTCTACCGCTCGAATGCGCAGTCACGCAATTTCGAGGAACAGCTGGTCCAGAACAAGATCGCCTATCGTGTCTATGGCGGCCAGCGTTTCTTCGATCGTGCCGAGGTCAAGGACGCCCTCGCCTACCTGCGCCTGATCGCGAATCGTCATGACGACGCGGCGTTCGAACGCGTGGTCAACACGCCGCCGCGCGGCATCGGCGACCGCACGGTCGATCTGCTGCGCGCGCGCGCACGCCGCGAGGACACCTCGATGTGGGAGGCCGTGCTGGCCGAATTGACCGACAGCACGCTGGCGGGGCGTGCGAAGAATGCCCTGCGAGGTTTCCTGCAGTTGATCGACGAGCTCGCGCGCGACTGTCTCGAAGATTCGGGAATCGGGGCTCGCGAACCGGGGGTCGTCGACGCCGGCTCGTCCGACTCCCGGCCTCTATCGCTGGCCGAACAGATGGACCACGCGATCGCACGTTCGGGGCTGCGCGAGTATCACGAGAAGGACAAGACCAGCGCCGAGTCGCGCCTCGAGAACCTCGATGAACTCGTCAACGTCGCGAGCCGGTTCGAACTCACCCAGGAAGACATCGACGCCGGCCTGTCCGATCTGGCCGCGTTTCTCTCGCATGCGGCACTCGAAGCCGGCGAGGCGCAGGGCGAGGCCTGGCAGGATTGCGTACAGCTGATGACCCTGCACTCGGCCAAGGGCCTGGAGTTTCCGCTGGTTTTCCTGGTCGGCCTCGAGGACGGCCTGTTCCCGAGCCACAAGTCGGTCGAGGAACCCGGTCGGCTCGAGGAGGAGCGTCGCCTCGCCTACGTCGGCATCACGCGCGCACGCACGCATCTGATCCTCTGTTACGCCGAGACACGTCGCATGCATGGCATGGAAATGTACGGCCGACCGTCACGTTTCCTCGGCGAGATTCCGCGCGAGCTGCTGCATGAGATCCGTCCGCGCGTGCAAGTGAGTCGCCCATCGAGGGAGGGCCAGCAAGCCTCGCCAGGCACCGCGCTGGCCGGACTCAAGCTCGGCCAGCGCGTGCGGCATGCCCATTTTGGTGAAGGCGTGATCATCGACTACGAAGGCAGCGGCGCGCACACGCGCGTGCAGGTCAACTTCGAGAATGCCGGGCAGAAATGGCTGGTCCTCGCCTACGCCAATCTCGGCACGATCTGATGCGCAAAAAAAATCCGTTCGTCCCGTAGCTGCGGGACGAACGGATCGTTGATCGAAGTGTGCCTCAGCCGCGACGGCGCGAGCGGAATTCGTCGAGATTGCTGTCGACCGCATCCAGGATCGGCTCGATCGCTTCCTGGGCTTTCTCGGTCGCATTCAGCGTGCTGAAATTGACCTGTTCCATGCCGCTGCTCCAGATCGTGCTGCCATCGGAAACCCGGTAGGCCTTGACGCCCATCTGCACCGTGTACAGCGTCGAACTCTGTCCGTAGTAGTTGAGCTGTTGCGAGCCGACCGGCTTGGCCTGGACGAAGACGACCGCATCGGCACGACCGCGCAGCGAACCCATGTTCGGCTTGCCACCCGATGCTTCGCCCGCCTCGATGACGCGGAAGCCACGGCGTTGCAGCAGGCTGACCACGGCGTCGCGCGCCGGCTCGGTGATCACGTCATCACCGCCGATGACGACCGCTATGGTCGGTACATGGGGGCGCGCCGGCGTCGTCACTTTTGGCTCGGTGATCCGCGCGACCTCGGTGACTTCTGCGGCACGCGGTGCCGGAACGTTGCCTTGTGCTTCCTCGGCAGCGCGCGCGGCAGGAAGATTTTGCAGCGCGTCGACATCGGCCTGCGATGCGCGCGGCCCCGGGCCATCGACGCTCGTGCTTGCCGTCGCTTCAGCCGATCCGGGGACCGGGCTCGATCCCGGCGCAACGGATTGCTCGTTTGCGACCTGTTGTGCCTGGGTCGGGGATTCCACTGCGGCGACCGGCGCGGAGCTGGTTGTTGCAGTGCTGGCGCTGCTGTTCGATGTGCCGTTGTCGGCCGCAACGACACGGTCTCCACCGAGTCCTGGAATCCTGTCGCGGAAAGCCCAGGCCCCGCCGATCAGGCCGAGCACGAGGATCGCCGCGATCGCGATCGGAACCACCGGGCTGCTGCGCCTGGTACCGGCATCGGTCGGGCGATCCAGCACGGAACGACGCTCGAAGCCGGGCTGGTTGCCCGCCGCGGTTGCCGGATCGGCCGGAAAGGACGGCGGCATCGGCTGGGCCGACGGCGTGATCCGGGTATTCGCCACGGCAATGGCCGGACTGGAGACCGGCGTCGTCGACAACGGACGCTGACCGGAAACCGGCGTTCGCTGGCCGATCATGGTCGCTGCCGCCGCCGAGACCTTCGGCACGATCGTGATCGGTCCGCTCTTCGCCACCAGCGGGTGGGCGAGCAGATCGTCGGCCAGCTCATGGCAGCTCTGGTAGCGATCGACCGGCTCCTTGGCGATCATCTTCGACAGGATCCAGGCGATCTGCTCGTCGACTTCACCATTGAGCTGGCGCACGTCGGGAATCTCGGCACGCACGACTTCCAGCATGAGGCCGAGCGGCGATTCGTCGGTGAACGGCATGCGGCCGGCCAGCATCTCGAACAGGACGATGCCGAGGGAGAAGATGTCGGAACGCTGGTCGACCTGCTGGCCGAGGCAGACTTCCGGCGACAGATAACCCGGCGTACCGACGAACTCGCCGGTCGAGGTCAGCTTTTTCGAGAGGTCCTGATTCGACAGGGCGATGCCGAAATCGGCGATCTTGATCGAGCCGCGGCTCGACACCATGAGATTGCCCGGCTTGATGTCGCGATGGATCACGCCCTTGTCGTGCGCCGTGGCAAGGCCCAGTGCGGTCTGGTAGATGATTTTCGCGGCTGGCCCGACCGGCACCTTGTGCTCGCGCTTGAGCAGCGTGCCGAGCGATTCGCCTTCGACGAACTCCATGACGAAATAGGTCTGCCCCTCATCCTCGCCGATGTAGTAGATCTGGATGATGTGCGGATCATTCAGCGCGGCCATGCTGCGCGCCTCGCGCAGGAAGCGTTCCTTCACGCCTTCATCGTGCGCGAGCGAGTCCGCGAGGACCTTGATGGCGACATAGCGGTTGAGCGAGGACTCGTGTCCCTTGTAGACCACGCCCATGCCGCCACGGCCCAGCTCGGCAACGATGTCGTAGTGTCCCAATCGCGTTTTCATGGTGTCTCCGAGGCGCCTTGCGCCAGTAGTCATGCTGCGGGGTAAATGCTAGCACCGCCGATGCGGCATTTTTCGCACAGTGCTCGACAGCGAAAATCCGACTCCGCGCACACGCCAAGTGTGAACTGGATCACGTCGGACCGAAACGGGTATCGAGGCGGGGACGGAGGGGGCCGTTCCCGAACCATTCATGCCGCAGAGCAACAAGAAACCGGATCCCGCCCCGCTTCAGCCTTGTATGCCGTCGATCTCGAGGCGCAGATCATTGCGACAGATGTCTCCGACCAGGACCAGCGGGGCCGGCAGTCCGCATGCGCGCTCGTGGAGGCGTCGCTCAACCTGCGCGGCGTCCGCCGGGTTGCGCAGGTAGACCTTGAGCAGGCTCGCCGCAAACCCGCGTTCGGCAATCTCCGTGCCCGCTGCATCAAACAGGCTGGTCAGATTGAGCAGGGTCTCATCCAGCTGGGCGAGGGTGTCGCCGACATGCTGGCTGCTGTGGCCGACCACGGCCGCCGTGCCCGAGACGAGCAGCTGGTTCGCCGGGGTCCGCGTGGCCCGGGCGAACGTTGGCGCGACCGGGCCGTACTGGCGCGGGTAGGACCAGGCACTGAGCTGACGCGGGTTCTCGACTGCGACGCCGGCCAGACGCGCAGCCAGACCGTAGACCTGGAGCACGCGAATCCCATCGCGACGACCGATCGCGGTAGCTGCCGAGTAGCCGTTGCGGGCCGCCGGTCCGATGCCGTGCGCGCGGCCCGCGCAGAAACGCCGGTAGCGTTCGGTGTCGCCGTCGCCTTCGTTGATCGCATCCATGTAGTTCCACAGTCGCAACACGTGCGCCGGACTGCCGGTGCGGACGCGATGCGTGTCGAGCAGGCTGCCGATTTCCTGGTAGGCCTGTGCGGCGGCGTCCTCAAGGCTTCCGCTCGCGGTCTCGTCGACGTCGATCGCGAAGAACAGGTAATCGCCATCGCTGCTCCAGCGCACCGCACCGTCGCGGCCCCGGCGGACCGGCGCATGGCCGCGCCATACCTCGAAACGGCCGTTCAAAGCCGGTTCCAATCCGATGCGCAGGCAGCGAGGGTCGTCCTCAAGCGGCGCTGACGCTCCAAAGCCGATCACGGCCAGCACGTCAGGCTCCGCCAGCAGCGCGGTCAGGTCCGCGTTGACATACTCGACCCGCAACGGGGACAGGGCGCGGACGGCTGGCGTGGATGTGTTTTCGGAGAGTCGCACGTCGGGGAACTGGCTGCCGGGAACGGGTAGCGCCGCAAGGTCGGGCGGTCGCGGATGATACACTGCGATGCTGCAGATCATTGACTCCACGCCGAGGCAGACCATCCAGTGACGGACAATTCACAGTCGACCATTCAATCCCCGGCCGAGCTCGAACTCGCTCAACTGCTGGTCAGCAGCCTCAATATCGATGGCGTCAAAGCGGAAGCAATCGATCCCGATGCACCGCTGTTCGGTGAAGGAGACCTTGGTCTCGATTCAATCGACGCGCTCGAACTGGCACTTGCCATCTCCAAGCACTACGGGTTCCAGCTGCGTTCGGACAATCCCGAGAACCGGCAGATTTTCGGCAGTCTGCGCGCGTTGTCGGCACACATCGAGCAACACCGCGGCAGCTGAACCAGCCCTAGTCCTGGCCAAGGCGAAACAGGCGCACGCGTCTTGGCGGTCCGCGCCAGGCGAGCGTGCCGACGTGATCCTGTGCCAGATCGAAATGCCAGAGCTGCCACTCGGCCGGTGATCCGGCTTCGGCGGCGATGGCCTGCAGCGAGTCCGGCCGCGATTCGGCGTCGAGGCCGAAACGCAGGCGGTCCAGGCCAAACGAGATGCCGTGGCCCAGGGCCTTGAGCACGGCTTCCTTGCAGGTCCAAAGACGCACGAACGCGGCACCCTGCCGTGATGGCGCGAGAGCCGACAAGGCCTCGGTCTCGGCCGCGGTGAAGAAGCGTGCAGCGAGCTCGAGAGGCCCGTGGCGTCGTGCCACTGCCTCGATGTCGATGCCAAGTTCCTGCTTCTCCGAGAACGCGAATGCCATGCCGCGTCCAGCGTGGCTGATATTGAAATGCGGGAAGCCTTCGGCGCGAACATGCGGCTTTCCGTGCTCTCCGCGTTCAATGCGGGGCAGCTCCGCAGCCTGGGAATAGCGGCGCAGCAGGGCTTCCAGGCGTTCACGCGCAAGTGCCGACACGCGACGCGGCGGCACCGGTTCGCCGGACTGCCACAACCACAGATGGATCTCGTCGTCGGCAAGGGTGCCGGCGCTCCCCGCAGGCTCGACGTCCTGCATCGACAGGCGCCGGATCGGTGCGTGGCTCACGTGTGTTCCGGTTTCATCGCGGTGCAGTGTCGTCAGGCCGGATCGACCGGTGTCGTGCCGCCGCTGAATTCGCTGCGTGCCTGGCGACGGCGCTGGCTCAGATCGCTGCGCCACTTCCGGAACGAGAGCAGTCCGGCGGTCGCGTAGAGCAGACGGAAAAGATGGACGCGAAGCATGACCGGGCGGCTCTCGAAAACGTCGCCGGCCAGCATCGAGATGACGCCTTCCTCGACCCGCAGGTAATTGCGCGGATGGGCGAACAGGCCACGCATGATCGGCGAGTTGAAGCGGTAGATGAACCACGAGAACACTTTCACGCCACGCGCGACACGCTTGGCGAAGGCGCGCTGCAGCCCGGTCTCGCGGCGCGGATCGCGCAGCGAGCCGTTGACCACCTCGGCGGCACGCGTGCCGCCGTGCATCGCCAGGTAGACACCCGAGGAGAACACCGGATCGACGAACGCCCAGGCATCACCCGCCATGATCCAGCCCGGCCCGCTCATGCGCGAACAGGTGTAGGAATAGTTGCCGGTCACGCGGACCTCGCCGGTCATGCGCGCCTGCTGCATGCGCCCCCAGGCTTCCGGCATGAGCTTGAGGGTGTTGATCAGGAAGCCCTCGTTGTCGCCCTTGCGCTGCTTCAGGTATTCGGGCCAGCACACGCAGCCGACGCTCATCACGCCATCACGCAGCGGGATGAACCAGCACCAGCCGTGGTCAAAGTTGTAGATGCTGATGTTGCCTGCGTCTTCGCCTGGACGTCGTTCGACATCGAGAAAGTGGGCGAAGATCGCGGCGCTCTGGTGCTGCTCGTTCTTGCGTTTGAGCTTGAGCTTGTTGCCGAGCACGGTATCGCGCCCGCTCGCATCGACGAGGTAGCGTGCGCCGATCTCCAGCGTGTTGCCCTGTGCATCGCGGGCCAGCGCGCTCACCGCATCAATCGCGGTCGCGGTGACTTCCTCGACCTTGACCTGTTCGCGCGCATCGACACCGGCTTCGCGCGCGTGCTCGAACAGCATGCGATCGAACTCCTCGCGCTTGACCTGGAACGCGTGTGGCGGCGAGTTGCCGAGCGCGCGACGGAAGTGGAAGGTCTGGTAGTTGCCCGGGTCCGACGGGAAATCGGCGCCGAGCTTGAGCACACCGAGCGCGCTTACCTTCTCGAGTACGCCGAGCTGCTCGAAGATCGGCAGGTTGCACGGCAGCAGCGATTCGCCGATGTGGAATCGCGGGTGCTTGTCCTTTTCCAGCAGCAGGACACGCCAGCCATTGCGCGCGAGGACGGTGGCCGCAGAAGATCCCGCCGGTCCGCCACCGATCACCAGTACGTCGCAATCCACCTTTGAATGCATGAGGGCTCCATCGACCGAGGTTCCTGCAGGCGGCAACGCGCGTGAAACGCTCGTGCGGCGTGCTTGCGGCGGGCTGCCCGTCGTCGGCCACAAACCCGCCACCATGTTACATTTCCGCTCCTGACCTTGGGCGATTTCCCGTCGTTGCCGCAGATGAACCGCCCCGAAGAATCCCTCGTCGACCCTGCCCGGGCAACGTCCGTGGTACAGCGCGCGCGTCTGCTCGGGACGATTGCCGGTTACCTCGTTCTCGTGCTGGTGGCCTGGTTCACCGGCAGTGATGCACTGGCGGCTCTGTGCGTGGTGGTCCTGGTCAGTGCGGTGCTCGCATCCGGGCTGCGCAACGCCTCGCGAGCGGCCTGGGCGATCTGGATCCTGCTGGTCGGCGGCATCGTCCTGCTGACCTGGAACGGTCACGGCCGAACGGCCCTCGATCTCGTTCCGCTGCTGGTCAACCTCGGTCTTGCGATCCTGTTCGGATGGACCTTGACCGGCACGCATACACCGCTGATTGCGCGCGCCATCATCGCGATCGAGGGAGCCGAACGCATCGCACTGCCCGGCGTTGAAACCTACGCGCGCGCTCTCACCGCAGCGTGGACGCTGCTGTTCGCGTTGCAGGCGATCGTGTTCGTCGTGCTGATCGCGTGGTGGTTGCCGCAACTCGCGGAGGGTTCGCGCGCGCGCGACTGGACGATGACCTGGCTGCAGTTCGGCGGCTACCTGCTGCCGGCCCTGTTCATGCTTGCCGAGTACGCGTTCCGACGCTGGCATCTGCGGCATATCCCGCACACCCCGCCGCGCGAATTCGCCGAGCAGTTGCTACGCAACTGGCCACAGCTCCTGCGTGACACCGATCTGCGCAACGGCAGGACGCCGTGATCGATGGCTGACTTCGACCACGAATGGACCGAGCAGGTCTGCATCCCCGCGACGCATCCGAGTCTGGCCGGCCACTTTCCGGATCAGCCGGTGGTTGCCGGCGTGATCCTGCTCGATCGTCTTGCGGCAAGCCTCGAGCGCAACGGACATGGCATGCTGCAACGGATTTCCGCGGTCAAGTTCCGCGCGCCGCTGCTGCCCGATCAGGCCGCCGAGTTGCATGTCGCGATCAGCGCAGCGCAGATCCGCTTCCGCGTGACGCGAGGCGACGAGCTGCTCGCAACGGGCGACGGCGAACTCGCGTGAGCGATCACTGGAGCGAGCATCGCGAAGGCGGCGGGCGCTTCGCCATCTGGCTGATCCGTTCGATCGGACTGACCTTCGGCCGTCGCTGCGCGCGCCTCCTGCTGTATCCGATCACGCTGTATTTCTTCCTGCGCCGGACCGTCGAGCGACGCGCCTCGCGCGCCTATCTCGAGCGTGTGTTCGGCCGGCCGGCCGACGCCTGGATGGTCATGCGCCACATCCACAGCTTTGCCTCGACGATCCTCGACCGCATATTTCTGCTCACCGACAACCTGCGCAAGTTCGATATCAAGGTGTTCGGTCTCGACGACCTGCACGCGCAGATGCGGCCTGATCGCGGCATGCTCCTGCTCGGCGCGCATGTAGGCAGTTTCGAAGTGCTGCGCGTGATGACCCTGCAACGCCCGGACGTGACCGTGCGCGTGGTCCTCAACACGCGCCAGACGCCGGCCATGACCGAATTGCTGCACGCGCTCAACCCGGCGATCGCGAAAAACGTGATTGATGCCTCACGGCCTGGCCATGAAGTCGTCTTTGCCTTGCACGACGCGATGCAGGAAGGCGCGCTGGCGACCCTGCTCGGCGATCGCGCGCGGCCCGGCGAGGCGACCGTTGAAGTCGATTTCCTCGGTGCACCCGCCCTCTTCCCGGTTGCGCCGTTCCTGATCGCGAGCATGCTCAAGGTGCCGATCGTGCTGTGCCTCGGCCTGTACCGCGGCGGTCGCGGCTACGATCTGGTTTTCGAGACGCTGGCTGAACAGCTCGACCTGCCGCGCCGTGGCAGGGAGGCAGAACTGCGCGCATTCGTGCAACGCTACGCCGCCCGACTTGAACATCACGTGCGTGCCCATCCTTACAACTGGTTCAATTTCTATGACTTCTGGAACCTGCAACCTGCGCCCGGCGACCGCCTTGCTGTACCTGATCCTGCCCTGCCTGGCGAACGCGGCTGAGATCGATCCGCTGAGTCTGGTCGGCGGCCTCAAGCGCGAGCTGCCGGCACGTACCGCCTTTACCGAAGTGCGCTTCTCGCACATGTACGAACGCGCGGTGGTCGCGCGCGGCGAGCTCGAATATCTCGGTCCGGGCAGGCTCGGCAAGCGCGTCGATACGCCCTACACCGAGACCACGACGATCGCCGATGGCCAGGTCAACGTGCAGCGCGGGTCGCGCAAGCCGCGCCAGATCTCGCTCGACCGCGTACCCGAACTCGAAGGATTCCTGCGCGGCTTCAGTGCCCTGCTCGGCGGCGATGCGACCGCCCTGCAGCGCGATTTCGAACTGACCAGCAGTGGCGATACCGCGCACTGGCAACTTCGTCTCGCGCCGAAGGACAAGCGGCTCGGCAAGCGCATCGACGCGATCGAAGTCGATGGTGGCGGCGACACCGCGCGCTGCTTTCGCATCATCGATGCCGATGACGACGTCAGCATCCTGCTGGTCGAGCAGCTCGCCGCGGCAGGCCTGCCCGATCCGCTGATTCGCAAGAGCGTCGAGCGCATCTGCCGGGATGGGGTCGCCACGCCGTGAGTTCGCGCATGCAGCGGTTCGCCCTGCTGGTCGGTTGGGTGGCGGTGCTGGTCGGCGTCGCCGCCTATGCCGCGCATGCACTCAAGCTCAGTACCGATCTGCGCAGCTTCATGCCGCCCGCGCAGACCGCCGACCAGAAACTGCTGATGGAACAGATCGGCGAAGGCCCGGGCTCGCGCCTGCTCTTGCTCGCGATCCATGGCGAGGCGGACGAGCGTCTCGCCGAGCTCAGTCGCGCATTGAGTGTCGCGCTGCGCGGGGACGCGCATTTCAGCCAGGTCGTCAACGGCGAATTCGATGCGGGCATGCTCGATGAAACGCTGCTGCCCTACCGCTACTTGTTGACCTCGAGCTTCGACGACGAGCCGCTCAACGAAGCGCTGCTCGCCGATGAGCTGGGCCAGCGTGTCGAGGACCTTGGTTCGCCGGCGGCCACCCTGCTCAAGCCATTGCTGCCGCGCGATCCGACTCTCGAGATCATGAAGCTCGCGGAACGCTGGTCACCGCCGAAGCAGCCGCTGGTACGCGAGGGCGTCTGGTTTTCACCCGCCAACGAAGCCTTGCTGCTCGTGCAGACCCATGCCGCCGGTTTCGATCCGGCCGCCCAGGGCGAGGCGGTCGCGGCGATCCAGTCGAGCTTCGAATCGATCAACGGTGTCGGCGGCAAGGCCGAGCTCGTGATCAGCGGGCCCGGCTATTTCACCGTGCTGGTCAACGCCAGCACGCGCGGCGAATCCGAGTGGCTCGGCCGGATCAGCACGGTTGGCTTCATCCTTCTTCTGCTGCTTGCCTATCGCAGCATCGCGGTGCTTGGCCTGGCAGCGCTGCCGATCGCTTCGGGCGCGCTCGCCGGTGTTGCCGCGGTTGAGATCGGAAGAGCG
>ERZ795059.572-NODE-572-length-46900-cov-6.104365_pt1 | contig 46900 bp, 43 predicted proteins | sample MGYA00375143_ERZ795059 | MGnify/ENA primary metagenome ERZ795059 (study PRJEB30188, sample SAMN05720168) | activated sludge metagenome | isolation source: Anaerobic digester | place: USA | collected 2015-01-07 ... | reverse complement strand
GCGGTACGCGGGGCCGCGCGAGGCGATCATGCACGCCATCGTGCGAAAAAATTACGGATGCACGCATTTTATCGTGGGCCGGGACCATGCCGGGGTGGGCAATTACTACGGCACGTATGACGCGCACTATATTTTTGATGAATTCGACCCCAAGGAACTCGGCATCACGCCCCTGTTCTTCGACCATTCCTTTTTCTGCAACGCCTGCGGCAACATGGCCTCGATCAAGACCTGCCCGCACGGCAAGGAAGACCGCGTGTTCCTGTCGGGCACCAAAGTCCGCGAAATGCTCGCCGCGGGCCAGCGTCCGCCGGTGGAATTCACCCGGCCGGAAGTGGCGGACATCCTGATGAAGTTCTACCAGAGCGAAGAGGCGTAGGAGGCAACGGTGAAGAAACTGGTCATCATCGGTTTGGATTGCGCCGATCCGCGCTTGGTTTTCGAGCAGTTCGTCGACGTCATGCCGCACACCAAACGGTTGATGGAGCGCGGCGTGTACGGCCCGATGCGCAGCACCGACCCGCCGATCACCGTGCCGGCCTGGACCTCGATGCTCACCAGCAAGGACCCGGGCACGCTGGGCTTCTACGGTTTCCGCAACCGCGCGGACTACGGCTACAAGGCGCTGTACTTCGCCAACAACGATTACGTGAAGGAAAAGCGCGCCTGGAATTACCTGTCGCGCAATCGCCTGAGCAGCTTTATTCTCGGCGTGCCGCAAACCTACCCGCCCAAGTCGTTGCGCGGCGTGCTGGCCGCGAGCTTCCTGACCCCGAACAAGCAAGTGCAGTGGACCTACCCGGCCGAGGCCGCGGCGCAGATCGACGCGTGGGCCGGCGGCGACTACATTATCGACGTGAAGGACTTCCGCACCGAGGACAAAGACTGGTTGCTGGAACAGATCTACAAAATGACCGAACGCCGCTTCAAGGTGTTCCGCGAAGCGCTCAAGGCCAACGAACACGACTTCTACATGATGGTCGAGATGGGCGTGGACCGCATTCATCACGGCTTCTGGCGCTATCACGCCAAAGACCATCGCCTTTACGAGCCGGGCCACAAATACGAGTTCGCCATCCGCGACTATTACCGGTACCTCGACGAGCGCATCGGCGAGCTGCTGGAAGTGATCGACGATGAAACCGCCGTGATGATGGTTTCCGATCACGGCGCGCGCACAATGGTCGGTGCGATCTGCATCAACGATTGGCTGATCCAGAAAGGCTGGCTGACGCTGAAAGAGCAGCCGACCGGCGCCACCAAACTGAAGATGGACAATATCGACTGGTCCAAAACCAAGGTCTGGGGCGAAGGCGGCTACTACAGCCGGATCTTCTTCAACGTCAAAGGCCGCGAGCCCGAGGGCATCGTCGACCCGGCCGACTACGCCGCCTTCCGCGACGAAGTGCAGCGCGCGATGGAAGCGATCGTCGACGAAAAAGGCGTGAACATCGGCACCAAAGTGTTGCGGCCGGAAAACGTGTACAAACACGTCAACAACGTCGCGCCCGACCTGATCGTGTACTTCGGCGATCTGGCTTGGCGCAGCGCGGGCACCGTCGGCGGCGGCCAAATTCACATCTTCGAAAACGACACCGGTCCCGACGACGCCAATCACGATTACAACGGCATTCTCGTCTGCGCTTTGCCGGGCGAGCAGCAAGCGAAACAACTGAAACAATATTCGATCTACGACGTCGCTCCCACGATCCTCGATTTCTTCGGCATCGAAATCCCGGACGACATGATCGGATCCAGCATTCTGTAAGATAAGAGAGGAAGAAATCATGCGCAAAGGATTCACCATTTGGTTTACCGGCCTTTCCGGCAGCGGCAAAAGCACCCTCGCCCAGATGGTCGAGGAAACGCTGCTCGAACGCGGCTTAAACGTCGAAGTGCTCGACGGCGACGTGGTTCGCACCAACCTGAGCAAGGGCTTGGGCTTCTCCAAGGAAGACCGCGACATCAACATCCGCCGCATCGGCTTCGTCTGCAACCTGTTGACCCGCAACGGCGTGGCCGCCATCGCCGCGGCGATCAGCCCCTACAAAGCCATTCGCGACGAAAACCGCGCGCTGATCGGCCGGTTCGTCGAAGTGTATTGTGAAGCGCCGATGGACACCCTGGTCGAACGCGACGTGAAAGGTTTGTACAAAAAGGCGCTGGCCGGCGAAATCAAAGGCTTCACCGGCGTGGACGATCCCTACGAGGCGCCGGTCAATCCGGAAGTCGTGGTCAAAACCGCCGCCGAATCGGTGGTCGAGTCGCACGATAAAATCATCCGCACTCTCGAACTGATGGGCTATATCCCGGCCGACGAAAACGCCGATTACAGCGCGGATGAGGAAGAGAAGATCAAGAAACGGTTGAAGGATCTAGGTTACCTGTAAAACGCAAATTAGGTCGCGTATCCCTACATAAACGCCCGGTAGTCGCTCAGGCCGTTGTTTTCTACCGGGCGTATCCATTTAAACGAACAGCCGCCCGCCTCACGACGAGCGGCTGATTGTTTGGCGAACGAGTTTACTCTTCGGGCGTCTGCAAACCCGACAGACGCATCACGCGCGCCGGTCGGCCATAGAAGGTGTTCGCACCGCAATAGGCGGTCAGGCCGCCGACCAGGTAACCGTTGTCCTCCTTCGCGGTCAACGCCAGCGAATAAGACACCGGCAGGTCGCCGCACTTGCCGCCGCTCACCGCCGGTCCCTGGAACTTGAGGACGATCATCCGCCCCAGCGCTTCGGGGAAGCGGATCATCTTGCCCGCGCCCTCCAGCGGCACGTCGGCCGTGATCACGTCGAACGATTGCTTGGGCAGAAACTGCCCGGTGAAAGTATCGTCGCTGTACTGCACCAGGCGCAGGTGCGCGCGGAAATCGGTTTCGAAATCCATGTGCAGCAGGAAACGCCCGGTCTCCAGCGGCGGCGGCGCATCGTCGTCGTCATCGTCATCGTCGGCGGGCATCGTGTCGTCGTCGTCATCGTCGGCGGACGTGTCGTCGTCCGCGGCCGCATCATTGTCGTCGTCATCGTCGTTTTTATCGCAGGCCACCAGCGCGAAAAACAGTGTCGGTAGCAGCATCAACCAAATCATCCAACCGCGTTTCATCGTTACCTCCCTAGCGCGCCAACGTGGGATGCACGTTGATCGAATCGGCCAGCGCCAACGCCTGCGCATCGTCGCCCTCGATCAGGTAGAAAATCCAGGTGATCGTTTCCGACCACGGCGGCGTCAGATCCTCGAACATGACGTCCGGATCACTGTCGGTGATCCGTGCGGCCAGATGCACGTTGGCCATGTCCTTGATCACCCACCAACCGCCGCCCAGCCCGACCAGGCCGATCGGCACGGGCAGGTAGAAATGGCCGTCCTCAAAGGTGAAGTCCGACCGCGTGTAGGAGCGGATTTCATCGTCGATCAACGCGGTGGTCGTCAACACTTGGTCGCCCGTGCCGGGGAAGGTGATGCTGTTCTCGCGCGCTTCCTTGTCCTCGCCGGCCGTAAAGGCGATTTCCAACCGATAGGTTTCCGGATCGTCGCTCAGCTTGAACCAGCGCGCGGTGTGCTCGCGCTTTTTCGCCTGGACCGTGACAGTCAGCGGCGCTTCGGCCACCTCGACGCCCGGCCAGGAAAAAACTCCCTCGGTCACCGTGCCGGCGGCGGTGTCGATGAGCACGTGCTCCATTGCCAACGCGGTTTTGGCCCGCTCAATGATCTCGCGCGCCACACGGATCGCTTCGGCGGCGCTGGCGATGGTGAACTCCACCTCGCCCCGATACGGGTTGATGCCGGAACCGTCGGAAACCTCGGCCATGAACAGTTGCCGCCACGCCTCATCGAGCGTGTCGCGGTAATCCAGACCGGCGACCGCGGCGGCCGTTTCGGCGGCCATTAATTCCTTATGACCCATCATGCACATGGTGCGCACGTGATTGTCGCGTTCGTCTTTACGCCACAGACCGCCGCGCCCGAGCCACATCGACACGCTTTCGGTGCTGCCCGGCTGCCATGTGCCGTCGAGCAGATTCGGCGGATCCTCCGGCGCGATGCCCTGGTCGATCAGATCCTCGACGTAATCGGCGATGCCGCTGATAACGTACCCCTCATCAGCCAGCGATTGCAGGTTCGTCTCGTATTCCGCCACCGCGTCGTCGTTGGTATGGAAGAACCAGGGAAAGTACGGGTCCCAATCGCCGGTGGCCAGCAGCTCGCCGTCGCCCATGAACGTCCAGGTCGTTTGCACGCCGGTCGCCGCGTCGTCGACGCCCTTGCCGGCTTGCACAAGGTGGATGTTGCCGAAGGTGTAATACGGCTTGGCCGGTTCGTCGCCGTACTGGTACTTCCACAGGTTCTTCGGCCAAGCCATGACCGAATATCCGTTTTCTTCCATCCGCCGCGCCATGCCCTGCGCGCCCTGCCCCTCCTGGCAGAACACCGCACCCGACAACGGCAGATCGTATTCGGCGAACACCTGCAGCGTACGCTCGTTGCTGCGCCGCCAATCCTCATAGGGGAACGCGATGAACAACTGGTCGGCGTAGTGGAAGCTGATCAGCTCGACCTGTCCGCCTTGCGCCAGTTCGCGCAACTGCGTAAGTATCTCCGGATGCCGCTCGGCGAGCACCTCGATGAAGTACGCCTGCAACTCCAGCGAGAGCGTCCAGTCGGGATGATCCTCGAGCAGATCGAGAATCGGTTTGAAGCTCTCGATGACGATCATGTCCTCGGCTTCGTCCGGACCGATCTCCCACAGCGGGTAGTCGACCGGCAGCGGCACGAAGCCGTACAGTCCGCCGATGACGTACTGGATGTTGAAGTGAAACACGCTCAGCGCGTACTTGTGTTCCTGCGCCGCGGCGGTCGTCGCGCCGATCGACAGCGTCAGGAGAAACGCCATCAGGACCATTCGTCTTTTCATCATTCGTCACCCGTAATCAGTCCACGTTGGTAAAGCAGCCAATAGACATAGAGGTATTCGGCGGAAAACTCGGAACGATCCGAGGCCCCGTCGCGGTAACCGAAGGGAGAGTTGCGGAACATAAAATTGTCCACGCCCTGCTCGAACAAAGGATAGCCGTACAGGCTGAAGAAGCGATCGTTGGACGTCCACCAGTCGAACTTCCACGGCAACGACGGGAACGGACTCAGGCAAAAGCCCGGATTGATTTCCCAGTCGATGTCGTAATGCGTTTTCGGCGTGGGAAATTCGCGCAGGCGCCACAGGCCTTCTTCCAAGCGCGCCTCGTCCGGTTCATCCCAGCCCAACGCGGCCATGGTCGTCAAAAACAACGGCAGGCGCGGACCGTGCATCATCCAGTACGCGCGCCGACAACCGTGGCGCAGTTCTTCGAGCGAATCGTCTTCCAGCAGTTCGGCCAGCCAGGTCAGCACGATCAGCGATTGCGCGTTCAGATGATTGCCCGACCAGTCCGAGATGCCGTAGAGGTAAAAACTGCCGTTGCCCAATTCCTCGAGGAACAAGTCGTAAAAGAAATTGTTGAGCAACTGCCGGTACCGCTGCCGATAGGCGTCGTCGCCGTCGAGGTAGAACAGCAGCATGTTCATCTTCATTTCGTTGATCATGCCGTCGGCGGCGTCGGGATGGTATTCTTCCAACTCGGCGAGCACGCGGATCATGTCGGCCGCCAGATCCGCGTAGGCCGGGTTATCCAGCAGCACCATGCCCGCGAAGAAGAAACCGATTTGGTAGCCGTGCAACATGTCGTTGTTGCCGCCGGGCAGATAATCGTAATTCTCAAAAGGCGCCTCGCCGCGCACCCAACCGCCGGGCATGTTCTCGTCGTGCACTCGCAGGCTGCGCGCAAACGCGCCGATTTCCGGCACAATGTCGTAGGCCAGCACCTGCCCGCGTACGCAGGTCGCCACGTGCTCGAGCGCCTCGGCCTCGCCGGTGGCCAGATAGCGTAGCGCCTGGCTGCCGATGTATACGCCGGTCCACAACATGCTGGACATATCGTCATGAAACACGAGGTCTTCGCCCTCGCCGGTGCTCGCGCTGATCATCCCCGCGCCGTTGATGTGCCGCGCGTGCATGTCGGCGTCGAAAAATGCCGCTTTCTCGGCCAGCGTCTGGCGGTATGCGCGATTGCGTAAGCGCGTTTCGGCCAGGCTGACCGGGTCGATCGTCTTCTGGATCACGCGCAGGACGTCCGGATTGGCGCGGTAAAAATCGAAGTCGGTGGGATCGAAGAAGATTGTGTGCAGCGCTGATTGAAAATCCTCGCGATCGCGATAGGGGTCCATTTCCTCGCGGTCGATGAAACCGCCGAACACGCCGAACAGCAGGTTGTGCAAGCCGTCGCCGAGCGGCGCGTGCGTGGCGATGCGTTGCCGCTCGTTCGTCCAAATCGGCGCGTCGCCGTTCGCCTCGGTCCAGGTCCAGTTCTCCGTCGCACTAATTGTCTCGTCGCCGATGAAGGTTCCGTCGAACGATCCCTTGCCCGTCGGTATGAACGTCGCGCTGACCGACAGCGGATCGACATCTTCCAGGTTGCGCGTGAAATCGCCATAAGCGGTCATGAAGCCGATGCGCTCCAGCGAGGCGGACGCGACAAAGCCGCTCAGATTGCCGGTCACCTCGCCGCTCCACGCGGCCGCGACGGCGTCGCCCTCGAAGTCGGCGGCGGCGTATTCGATGGTTCGCACAAAGACAAGGCCCGTTTCGCTCGTGCGGATTTCCGCCCAACCGCTGTAGGCGCCGTATTGTTCATCCTCGCCGCTGACCGCGTAAACACCCGACAACGTCGGCGGCGGCGTGTCGTCGTCATCATTGTCATCGTCATCGAGGGAATCGTCGTCGTCATCGGCGGGTGTGGAATCGTCGTCGGCCACATCGTCGTCGACGGACAGATCGTCATCGTCATCATCATCGTCGCCGCACGCAACCGCGAATAGGGCAAAGACAAGGAGCAGAACCATAAAATTTTTAGAGAAAGGCATACCGACACCTCGCTGTGCAATGACACTACTCAAGGTTGAGTCATCCTAATCAATCGGTGGAAAAAGAACAATTGCCGACTTAGTGATAGTAGGGTTTATCGTCGTCGTCGCCGCGCACGACGTAGAGGTGGCGGTTCTCATTTTTTATCTTGGCCAGCTTGCGCCGGTAGTACTTGTCGCGCAGGCGTAGGAAGATGCGGTCGTAACGCAGAAAGACGAAACCGAAGATCATGCCGCCCAGGTGCGCCAGATGAGCCACGCCGCTCATTTCCGCCCGCCCGGAGACGCTCGATGCCAGTTCGATCACGCCCAGGGCGATGACGAACCACTTTACCTTCACCGGAAAAAGAAAATACAGATAGACCATCCGGTTGGGATAGGTCATGCCGTAGGCCATCAGGATGCCGTAGACGACGCCCGACGCGCCGATCACCGGCACAGCCAGCGACGGCGTGAACAGCACCTGGCACAAGCCCGCGCCCAGGCCGGTCACCACCAGATAGACAATGAACTTGTTGCGGCCCCAGAGGATTTCGAGTTCGCCGGCGAACATCCAGAGAACAAAGAGATTGAGAATGATATGCCAAATGCCGCCGTGTAGAAAATGGAAGGTCACCAGTTGGAAGACCGCGCCGCGCCAGAAAGCCGCCGGCGTCAGGCCGAGGTAAACGGTCAGCTGCGGCCAGAGCAGCTGCAGCAGAAAACCCGCGCCGCAGGCGATGAGAAAGGTTTTGAGCACCGGCGGCACCGGTCCACCCATGCGCATTTGCGGCATGCCGCCGCGCCCGCCTCCGGTTTGGTACGGATTCATTCGCCTCTCCGCGGCATGACCGACATGAGGATCTTCGTCAACGCTTCCAACTGAATGGCGGTCGGTCCGAAGACGCCGCCGAATCCCGCTTTGACGCCATGCCCGCTGCGGAACACCGTGTGCTTTTCCACGACGATTTCCATGGTCAACTCGTGATCGCGCAACGATTCGGCCATGTACCGAATCATATCCTGAAATTCCTCTAAAAGCCGCAACAGGTCAAGCGGTGAGCGGAAGAGCACCGTCGGCGCAGCCTTGTGCATGAAGCGAAACACGATGAATAGGTACGTCGCCGGATCGACCAACTCCAGGCGCAGCACCGCGTCTCGGTATTGCGCGGCCAGAAACGGACCCTTCTTTGTTTCCAGGCGATAGTGCAGATGAAGATCCTCTGCGCGCGCTTGCGCCAGAAACGCCAAACCCAAGTCGAGCGCGGTTTCGTAATCCTCGCCGGCAAAGGCATCGATCAACCGCGTCTGCACCGCCGCCAGATCGGCGCTGTTGTCGTCGAACAGATCCAGCAGCACGCGGAAGTTCCAGTCCAGCGCGTAGTCGATGCGCACCAGCGTGAACTCGTCGAGCGTCAGCGCCAACAGACCGCCGCGGTCGCGGCTGAAGCTCTCCAGCGTGACGGCGGCATGTTCGAATCCATCGCGCAGTTCGTTCAGCGATTCATTGAGAACGAGCCGTTCGCCCGCCCGTTGTCCGACCAGGGAAAATCCTTCGTCGAACAGCCGCCGAACCAGCGGCAGGAACGCGCGGCGATGGGCATGGCAAAAGCGGCAAAAATGACGAATCATCGTTTTCTCGACAGTCGGATCGGCGTCGGCTTATTCATCGCGCAACGCCCAGCGCCGCACTTTCATCAACGCGGTTTTGGGCATTTTATCGACGAATACGATGCGCGTGGGGCATTTATAATCGGCCAGATGCTGCCGGCAGTATTCACGAATCTGCGTGCGGCTTGGCGTTTTGGCTTCCTGCGGAACGATGTAGGCGACGACTTCCTCGCCCCAGATCGGATCGGTTTTGCCGACAACGGCGACTTCCAGCACGTCCGGATGGGTGATCAGCACGTCCTCGACTTCGCGCGGGTAGATGTTTTCGCCGCCGCGGATAATCATGTCCTTCTTGCGGCCGCGAATGTGGAAGTAGCCGTCCTCGTCGACGTAACCGATATCGCCGGTGAACAGCCAGCCGTCGCGCAAGGTTTCCTGCGTGGCTTCGTCGTCCTTGAAGTAGCCCTTCATGACCAGGTCGCCGCGAATGACGATTTCGCCCTCGCCGCCCGGTGGGACTTCCTTGCCGGCGTCGTCGAGGATCTTCATCTCCACGCCCGGCAGCGGCAGGCCGATCGAACCGATTTTCCGTTTGCCGTCGATCGGATTGATGCTGGTCGCGCAGGTCGCTTCGGACAGGCCGTAGCCTTCGATGATTTTCGCGTTGTACTTTTCCTCGAACTTTTCGAAGACATCGACCTTCATCGGAGCCGCGCCGCAAATGCAGAAGCGCAGCGAGGACAGGTCGTATTTTTCCGCGTCGGGCAGCTCGTTGAGAATGGCATAGACCGTCGGCACGCCGACGAAGGCCGTGGCCTTGTAGCGATCGAGCGCGCGTAGAAATTCGCGCGGCGAGAATCCGCGCATGAGCACCATCGAACCGCCGGCGTACAGCGGCGCGAGAAACGCGGCCAACTGCGCGTTGACGTGGAACATCGGCAGGATGTTCATGAAGCGGTCGCGCTCGTTCATTTTCATTGCCGTGACGATCTTCTCGGCGTTGAACAGATAGTTGCGGTGCGAGAGCATCGCGCCTTTCGGATGGCCGGTCATGCCGGAGGTGTAAATGATGCCGGCGATGTCGTCGTCCTTGATGTTAACCTGCGGCGGCTCCTCGCGCTCGGCGAGCAATTCGTCGAAAATCTTCATGCCGCGCGGCGCTTCGTCGGCGACAACGTAAATGTCGTTGAGGTGCTCCATCTCGTTGCGGATGGCGCGCAACTGATCGACAAAGTGCGGAATGGTGATCAGCTTGTTGGCCTGGCTGTTGTTGAGAATGAACTGCGCTTCCTCGCGTTTGAGCAGGCTGTTGATCGGCACGACCGTCGCGCCGGCCTTGGCCACGGCGAAAAAGGTGATCAGCCATTCGGGAATGTTGGGCAGCAACACCGCGATTTTATCGCCTGGCTTGCACCCTTGTTCGATCAAGCCGTGCGCCATCGCATTGGCGGTGGCCTCCATCGAGGCGTAGCTGAGCGCTTCGTTTTCGAACAGACAAAAGGTACGATCCGAATATTTCTTCGCCCGATCGGTAAGGAGTTGGCCGAGGGTGTACACTCATTCCTCCACTAGCCAACCACGTGCTCGTCGAGCCAGCGCTGAATCAGATCGAGCGCCTTGTCCTTGTCCAGGTCGTTGAGCACTTCGTGGTATTGGCCGTTAAAAATTTCACAGGTTTTATCCTTGCTGCCGGCAAGTTCGAAAAAGGCGCGCGTTCCGTCGGGGTGACAAATCATATCGTCGCCACCATGGAACATGAGCAGCGGCATGGTCAAAGCCGCTGCGCCGAGGTTGGTTTTATCAATGGTTGCGGTGAATTCCTGAAAGAAGCGCGCGGTCACGCGATCGTGCACCAGCGGATCGGCGATGTAGGCGCGCACGACTTCCGGATCGTGGGAGATCTGCTGCGGGTCCAGACCGTTGGACAGCGACAGCGTCGGCCAGATCTTCGCCATCAGGCTGCCGATGGTCGCTTTGAGCTTGGGGACCTCGACGGCCAATTTGAGCGCCGCGCCGCTGGCGATCACCGCGTCGATGGTGTCCGGGTGACGCAGCGCGTAGGCCAGCACGATCAGGCCGCCCATCGAGTGGCCGAGGAGGAAAATCCTCTTTTCCGGATAAATCTCGCGGGCCATGGCGATCATTCGGTAGACGTCGTTGAGGAATTGGTCGAAGCTGTCCACATGACCGCGCAAACCGGCGGATTTGCCATGTCCGCGATGATCGTGCGCGAAGGCGGCATAGCCGGCGGGAACGATCCGGTCGACCAGATTGCCGTAGCGGTCGCCGTGTTCGCCCAGACCGTGACAGATCACCACGACCGCCTTGGCGTCGGCAACCGGCCAATGACGATAGAAAACCTGCATTTTGTCGGCATTCTGAAAAGAGCCGGTTTTGGATTCGATGTTGGCCATGTGCAATTCCTCGAAAAAACTTATGAAAGTAGCCAAGTATTGTAGGTGTAAGCTCTTGGGGGTGTCAAGTTCGGGCACGGAAAAAAGGATGCCCCGTCAACGCCCAGTTGCAAGTGCCGGTGAAAATTGCTATGCAATTATCACAACAATCGATGGAGGGTCGTCAACCCCATGGCCCAATGCGCCCATTGCCAATCGCCGGCCAAGTACGTGGCCGTCAAACGCTTCAGCACGTTCGGCATCGAACCGCGCCACTTGTGCGATCACCATAAGAAAGTGTTCGAGCGAACCGAAGACCTGCTGCTGATCCTGGCGTTGATCGTCAGCGTCGCCTTTTTCGCCGCCAGCCTGTACCACGACGTCCTGCAAAAGAAAAACGCCAACCAAGAGGCGCTGATGCAGCAGGAACAAGTATTCGCCGAGCGAGACCTGGATCGCGACGGTCGCGTGAGTCTATTCGAAGCGCAGGCCGACGACCGGCAAATGGAATATTTCCGCCAGGTCGGCTATCCCTTCGTGCGGATCATCCTGCCCGGCGAACCGACCAAATCGGTCTTCAAGAAAATCGACACCAAAGCTTTCAGCAACGCCGTGTTGAACGGTCAGAACGGCGAACAACTAGCCGGGCTGTTTCATCATCCGCGACTGATGAAAAATTTCCTGGTCAAATACACGTCCGAGCAGGCCTCTCCCTATTTGAAGGCGATCTTCCTCACCCACGATCTGAACATCGCCTATGTGCTGGGTACGCAGGAAAACGGCGCCGGCGCGATGATCTGCCTGGATCAGCTGGATCAGAAATTATACGATAAAATTGCCGCGTTGCCCGCGAAATAATCGCACTTCGACCGCACCGTGTTTTCGCTGCCGAAGCCGGTGCGGCATTCGTTTAAAAGCCGTAGGACTGTTCGAAGATGAACGGGAAGACGAAGGTCACTTCGCCGCCGGTGGGCGGCGGGAAGCGCAGTCGCTGCACCTGACGCTGCAGGCAATCGGCGAACACCTCGTCGCCGGTTGTGTTTTCCAGGATCCTCACCGAGGAAACCACGCCTTCGAGATTGATGACGAACTCCACGAAAACGCGCCCGGACAGATCGGGCCGTTCGCGCAGCCGCCGCTCGAAGCAGGTTTTAAACGCGCCGACGTTGGCGTTGAACACGGCGCCGACGACTTTCTGATTCAAGTGTCCGCCGGAAGCGCCGGTGCCCAGCGCGCTGTCGCTCAGTTGCATGTACACCTGTCTCTGCTCGCGGCCGCCGATCTCGACCGACGAGAGATTGCCCAGGTTGAAATCGAGCTCACCCACGCGCAGACTCTGGCCCGGCTTGACGCCGCCGCGCGTGCCGCGGAATTCGCGATGATTGCTGGCGACGTCGATGCCCAACTTTTTCAAAGCGGCCAACGCTTCTTCGTCCAATCCTTTCAGACGATCCACGCCGCCGGAATCGACCTGCACATCGGAGTTGGCCAATTGATTCGCGCCGGCCTGCGCTTCGTCGGAAGTGATCGACACGCCCTCGTCAAATACGAATTCGTCGTCGTCGTCGCCGGACTCGCTCGCGGCCGCGATCGTCAAGGGCGTCAGCACACCCTGGCTTTGCCCTTGCTCGGTGAAACGAGTCAGGTCGGAACTTAAATCGATTTGAATTTCCGGGTTGAACACGCTGTCAGTCACCGGCGGAATCGCGCTCGCGCCTTGCAGCTGCGGCTGCCCCATCGCCACTGCGGCCCGCTTGGCGGCGGTCGTCCATAAATCGACGATCGCGTTGACCGACAGGTTGAACAGTTGCGTCAGATCGTCGGCCATTGCCCGGTCGTCGCCGACCACCTGGTTGGAGATGTTCTCCAGCCGCGGCTGCGCAGTCTTGGCGACCAGGGCCAGAAAGCCGGTGATGTTCTTGATTTCGTGATAGCCGTCGAAACGGGCGCGGGCGATCGCCGGACTCTGATCGACCTGATCGAAGAAGGTCGGCGCGGCCACCGGTTCCACCGCTTCGGTCACGCTCATGGCCAGCCAGACCAGGTTGAACAAGGCCTCGTTTTTATCGGCGTTGCTTTCGCGCAGGATGTTCACCGCTTCGTCGAAACGCTGTTGCGGCGCGGCCGATTCCTGCGCCGCGGCCCGCTCGACCGCCGCTTGCAAGGCAGGCGCGCTCAATTCCAGACGATTCGACAATCCGGCGGGGGTAAAGCGCAACGCGGCGTCGATGACCCGGGTTTGATAAACGGAATTCCAACCCTTCGCTTCGGCGGATCCCACGGCAAACAGCAACGTCAGCAGAACAAGCAGAGTTATCCGGCGCAAGGGGCGACTTCCTTTCCTTTATAGACCGGCCAATACATCCTTGACGGTCAAACCTATTTGCGAGGGATCCTGCACCACATGAACCCCCGCGGCCTGCAACGCTTCCAGTTTAGCATGAGCCGTACCCTTTCCGCCAGAAATGATCGCCCCGGCGTGTCCCATTCGTTTTCCCGGCGGCGCCGAGAGCCCGGCGACGAAGGAAACGACCGGCTTGGTCACATTGAGGCCGATGTATTCGGCGGCGGTTTCCTCGGCTTGTCCGCCGATCTCGCCGATCATCAACACGACCTTGGTTTCCGGATCGTGTTCGAAGGCCTTGAGGCAATCGACGAAATCGGTGCCGATCACCGCGTCGCCGCCGATGCCCAGGCACGTCGACTGGCCGATGCCCAGCTTCGTCAATTGCGACACCACCTCGTAGGTCAGAGTTCCGCTGCGGCTGATCACCCCGACGTTCCCCGGCAGATGAATGTTTCCCGGCATGATGCCGACCTTCGCCTGGCCCGGCGTGATGATGCCCGGGCAATTGGGTCCGATCACCCGCGTCGCCGCGCAGGTCACCTCGTGCATGACCTTGAGCATCTCCATGGTGGGAATACCGTCGGTGATGCATACGATCAAAGCGAGACCCGCGTCGGTGCCCTCGAGAATCGCGTCGGGCGCGAAATCGGGCGGCACGAAAATCAGGCTCGTGTTTGCGCCGGTGGCCGCGACCGCTTCGGCAACGGTGTTGAATACGGGGACTTCGTCCATCTTCTGTCCACCCTTGCCCGGCGTGACGCCGGCGACCACCTGCGTACCATAGGCGATGCACTGGCGCGTATGAAAACTTCCCTCGCGGCCGGTAATGCCTTGCACGACCACCCGCGTGTTTTTATCGACAAAGATGCTCATCGGTTTCCTCCGGGCAACTCGGCGACGACTTTTCGAGCCGCTTCGGCCAGCCCGTCGGCCAGAATGAATTTATAAGTCGATTCGGCGAGCATGCGCCGCCCTTCCTCGGCGTTGGTGCCCTCGATGCGCACGACGATGGGCATGTTCACGTCCACCTCCTGCATCGCCTCGAGGATGCCGCGCGCGACCATGTCGCCACGCACGATACCGCCGAAAATGTTGATCAATAGGGCTTTGACGTGACGGTCGGCCGTGAGCAATTTGAACGCCTTGACCACGTTTTCCTTGTTCGCACCGCCTTTGATGTCCAGGAAATTCGCCGGTTCGCCGCCGTACTGCTTGATCACGTCCATCGTGGCCATCGCCAAGCCGGCGCCGTTGACCATACAGCCGATCTGTCCGTCGAGCTTGACGTAATCGACGCCGTAGCGACGCGCCAGAATTTCCAGGTTGTTTTCCTCTTCGAAATCGCGCAGTCGGCGCAATTCGGGATGGCGCGGCAGGGCGTTGTCGTCGATGTCCATTTTTGCGTCGACGCACAACAGGCTGCCTTCGTGGGTCAGCACGAGCGGATTGACCTCGATGAGCGTGCAATCCTTTTCCATGAACAGACGATGCAGATTGGTGATGATCCGCGCGCACTCACGCGCCAGCCGGCCGCGAAACCCCAAACCGTAAGCGATCTTACGCGCGGTATATGGAAACAGTTGGCAGTTGTACTGGGCATGCTCGAGTTGGATTTTTTCCGGATATTCATCGGCAACCTTCTCGATGTCCATGCCGCCGGCGGTGCTGGCCATGATCGCCAGACGTTTCACCTTACGGTCGACCAGAATGGCCAAGTAGTACTCTTTGTCGATATTCACCGCGGCGGAAACCAATATCTTTTTGACCTGCTTGCCTTCCGGACCCGTCTGTTGCGTCACCAGCGTTTGGCCGAGCATTTGTTCGGCGATTTCCGCCACTTCATCCGGTGAATGCGCCAGCTTGACGCCGCCGGCCTTGCCGCGTCCTCCGGCATGGATCTGCGCTTTAACGATAAACGTATCGCCGCCGACTTCCAGCGCGGCGTCATACGATTCCCAATGGCTGGACAAGGCCACGCCTTTGGGCGCCGGAATGTCGTATTTGGCGAACAATTCCTTGGCTTGATACTCGTGGATTTTCATTTACCTTGGTCCTGCGTCGTGAAATTTGGTTGCACGGGGTCTTTGAACGTACTTTTATTTACAGCAGATCGCCGTTGTGAGCAACGAAAAACGAGAGGAAAAATCGCGTCGGTATCAGCTTTCGTTCAGGTTGACGCGCTGACGCAATTCCTTGCCGACTTTAAAATAAGGCAACCGTTTAGGCGGTACTTTGATCGCTTCTTTCGTTTTTGGATTGCGGCCGGTGTACTGTTTGTATTCTTTGTTGATGAAGCTACCGAAGCCACGAATCTCGATACGATTTCCTTTTATCAATTCTTCGGTCATCATATCGAAAATCAGATCCACCACTTCCGTGGCACGTTTCAGAGTGATCCCTGCCTGTTTGGACAGAGCTTCAATCAGATCTGATTTGTTCATACCCATCCCCCTCGTCAGCATAGGTTTTTCTGAGTTATCGCTTTTATTGTGCATAGTTAGCCATTATTCTGTCAAGCGGTAAACTAATTTATTTTTTGAATTTGTTTTATCCCGGTTTAAACGTTCTTTTAAACTCCTGCGTTTAATTCACAATACACAAAAAATAACAACACAATGCGCAGGCGGTTTTCAAAACGCAACCTATCGGAATCACTTTATGTTTCACTTTAACCATCCATTTCGGCATAACCACCGGATTTCCCAAAATAGGCGAACAAACTATCAATAAAATCAATCAAGTGGCACAGGTGGATGAATCAAAAAAAAGAAAAACGCCCCCAGCAGGATTTGAACCTGCGGCCCCCGGATTAGGAATCCGGTGCTCTATCCGCCTGAGCTATGAGGGCGCGAGCGCGGATAAACTGCCACGCCCGCCCCTATTCTGTCAAGCAAAGGATCGACGCTCAACGCGCCTTTTTAAAGGCTTTACCCGAGGCTTGGATCGTCGCGGTCACTTGCTCGTCGGTGTGCGCCGCACTGAGGAACCAAGCGCCCCAAGGCGAAGTCGGCAAGTAGATCGCCTGCTCCAGCATTGCATGGAAAAAGCGGGCGAAACGCTCCACATCGACAGCTCGCGCCGACGTCAGATTCCACACCGGGCGATCGGTGAAGAACAACGACATCATCGAACCGGTACGATTGATCTGCACGTCGACGCGCGCTTTGGCTGCCGCCTCCCGCAAACCCTCTTCCAAGCGGGCGGATTTTTGTTCCAGTTCGTCATAAAGCGATTCGGTGAGCAGATCCAACACCGTCAACCCCACACTCATCGCCATGGGATTGCCGGAAATCGCGCCTCGTTGCGCCACCGTTCCCAACGGTTCCAGATGATCCATGATCTCCGCCGAACCGCCGAACGCGCCGATGGGCAGGCCGCCGCCGATGATCTTCCCCAGGCAGGTCAGATCGGGTTTGACGCCGAACAACGCCTGCGCGCCATCCGCCGCGACGCGAAAGCCGGTGGTCGCCTCGTCGAAAATCAACAAGGCGCCATGCTGTGAACATTGATCGCGCAAGCCGGGCAGAAAGCCGATGACCGGCGCCACCACGCCCATGTTGGACGCTACCGGCTCGACGATCACCGCGGCGATCTGTCGATCGTATTTCTCGAACAGTTTACGCACGCTTTCCAGATCGTTGTAATCGGCGATGAGCGTGTCTTGCGCCGTGCCGGCGGGAACGCCCAGCCGGATCGCTTCGCCGCGCTCCACGCCGAAACGGACCAAGAACGAATCGGCGTTGCCATGATCGCTGCCGGCGAAAATGATGATTTTATCCCGTCCGGTGACGCCGCGCGCCAAGCGCACCGCGCCGGCAGCCGCCTCCGTTTCGGAATTCACAAAGCGCAACTTTTTGATGGAGGGCATCAGTTCGACGATTTTTTTTGCCAGTTTGACCTCGATGCCGCTGTTGGCGCCCAGCGTGGTGCCGCGCATGGCCGACAATTTCATCGTCGAAACGATCTGCGGATGCGCATGCCCCAGAATCAAAGGCCCGTTGGATCCCAGGTAGTCGAGGTAGACATTCTCGTCATGGTCGGTGATGCGCGCACCGTCACCGGCCAGCATGTAAATCGGCATACCACCGACCTGGTCGAAAGAACGCTGCGACGCACCGGCGCCGGCGACCAGCACGTCCTGCGCCCGTTTATAAAATTTTTCACTCCATTCGTGATTCATTTTCCCGCCTCCCGTTAATTTTCTCTGGATCGTTCCATAGGGGCAAGGTAATCACGATTCGGCGGATGGGAATTTGAAAAGGAAATTCGATGCCGGCTTCGCCGGCATCGTGGCCTGCAGGTCCGCCGGGAGAATAACCGGCTCATTCGTCAGCGACATTCGTCTGCTCATGGAACATGCGATCGGCATTCAATCGAACCGATCGTCCTGCCTGCTTGTCCCATGGTATTCGCATACCAATTTCTTTTGCTCTTGTCCACAAGAATTTACAATGGATAAGTCCGATTATTTGAAAAAAGGTCAAAAAGTGAATTTCCCGGATTTTTTCGCGAACTTTTTCCGTTCATTGCATGTCCGTATCTTGACAGTGAAAGGACGCTGGTCTACCGTGATTCCGCTTTTCTACCAGGCGAAAGGAGAAGGCGCATGCCCAAAAAAGCATTATTGCCGTTGCTGCTGATTGCCGCATTGGCCCTGCTGGGAATGGGCGACAGCGGGCTGACCGGGTCCGATACTCCGCGCACGCCGGAAAAGAATTTCACCGGCACCGTCGTCGATCGCTCGATGACGACGCTGCACGTAACTCATATGCATTGCGAAGGAAAAACCTCGGTCAAAGGGTACCTGGGAGAGATGCGCATCACGCTGGATTTCGCCAAGATCAAGCAAGTCGAGTTTTATCCGGGGACGGCCGGATATACATGGGGCCAGGTGACCTTCCACGAGGGCGAGGACAAGAAACTGCGCTTCAAAAGTTTGGCGCGTTGTTACGGGATGGCGGAAATGGGACAGGTCATGGTCCGCGTCAAGGATCTGAAACGAATTTCTTTCGACGATCAACAGCCGCAACAGGATCAGTAACCGACTCGCATTTCCCTTCCCCCGCTGGCGAAGGGTGAAATCAAACATGGCGAAAAAGGCAAAGAAACGTTTTTACCAGAAATGGTGGTTTCGCATTCTCGCGTTCGCGGTCGTCTGCCTGACCGCCTTCGTCGTTTACAGCGCTCTGCAAGAACCGAAAGTCATAGTGCAATCCGGCAAGGTGGCCAAGGGCGAACTAACCCAGGTTGTGTCGGCTTCCGGTCGCGTCAATCCGGCGGTGGAAGTGGAAATCAGCGCGAACATCGCCGGTGAAATTACCAAGATCAACACGCGCGAAGGCGAACGCGTCGAAAAAGGCCAAGTGCTGGTCACCCTGGACAATCAACGCTACGCCGCCAGTTACGACCAGTCACGCTCGATGTTGGAAGTGGCCAAGACCGAACTGGCACGCGCCAAGGCACAGCACGATCTGGCCGCCAGTTCCTTCGAACGCAGCCAACAACTTTTCAAACAAAAACTGATCAGCCAGGAAGCGTTGGAAATCAGCGAAACCGAATTGAAAGTTGCGCAAGCCGCGCTCAAGGCGGCGCAGGACAATATCCGCAACGCAAACGCCGGTCTGCAAATCAGCGGCAACGAGTTGAGCAAAACGACCATTCGCTCGCCGATCGACGGCGTGGTGACCTCTTTAAAGAAAGAGGAAGGCGAAATCGCCATCGGCAGCACCTTCACGCGCGACGTGATTATGATCGTCTCCGATCCCAACCACTTCGTGGCCACGGTCGACGTCGACGAGGCCGACATCGTGGATATCGAAATCGGCGACGACGCCACCGTCGAACTCGACGCGTTTCCCGATGCCGTATTCCAAGCCAAAGTGATCGAAATCGCCGGCAGCGCCACCGTCTCCGAGATGGGTTTGCAGGAGGAAACCGTCAGCTTCCAGGTAAAAGTGCTGTTGGAAGGCGACACCGCGCTGATTCGTCCCGGCATGAGCGCGACCGCCGACATTGTCACCGAGAAAAAGCCGGACGTGCTGCACGTTCCGATCCAGTGCATCACCATGCGCGATCCGGAACAATTGGCCAAGGAAGCGGACAAGAATAAAAAAGCGGAAAACGCTTCACCGACGCCCGCGGCGAGCGAGCAAGCCACTCCCGCCGCGACGGAAGAAGCGGCCGATAAGAGCGAACCGGCCGAAGCGCCCGGCTCCATCAAACGGATGAAGGAACTGCTGTTCGCCATCAAGGACAACCGCGCCGTACCGGTCTGGATCGTCACCGGCATCAGTTCGGAAACCGATATCGAGGTCGAAGGCGAACAGGTCGTCGATGGCATGGAGATCGTGTGCGGCAGTTTCAAGACGCTCAATCGCGAATTGAAACCCAACGATCTGCTGGAAATCGAGCCCGAAGGCAAAGCCGAGCAGCCGGAAGAGTAGGAACGCCCATGGCCATGATTCAATGTCGCGAGCTGCGTAAGGTGTACCGACTCGGTTTGCAAGAAGTGCACGCGCTCAACGGCGTGGACTTGGATGTCGAGCAGGGCGAGTACATTGCCATCATGGGTCCGTCGGGATCGGGCAAATCGACGCTGATGAATCTGTTGGGTTGTCTGGACACGCCCAGCAGCGGCTCCTACACGCTTGACGGCGAGCAGGTCGACCAACTGACCGAAGACGAACTGGCCGACATTCGCAACCGCAAGATCGGCTTCGTGTTCCAGACTTTCAACCTGCTGCCGCGCATGACCGCCATGGCCAACGTCGAAGTGCCGCTGATCTACGCCGGCGTGCCCACGCACGAGCGGCATCAACTGGCCAAGGACGCGCTGAGCAAGGTCGGCCTGGCCGAGCGCTTTAAGCACAAACCCAACGAGTTGTCCGGCGGTGAGCGCCAGCGCGTGGCCGTCGCACGCGCGCTGATCAACAACCCGAGCATCATCCTGGCCGACGAGCCGACCGGCAACCTGGACACCAAAACCAGTTACGAGATCATGGCCCTGGTCAAAGACCTGCATCAGGCGGGCAACACCATCGTGCTGGTCACGCACGAGGACGACATCAGCCGCTACGCGCACCGCATCATCCGGTTGCGCGACGGCAAGATCGAGGCCGACGTAAGCAATCCGGATCCACGATGAACGCCTTCTGGCAAAGCCTGAAAATCGCCGTCACGGCCCTGCGCGCCAACAAATTGCGCAGCCTGTTGACCACGCTGGGCATCGTGATCGGCATCGCCACGGTCATCGCCATCGTCTCGATCGTCGAAGGACTCAACGACGCCTTCGCCAGCGAACTGGCCGCTTTCGGCCAGGGCTCTCTGTACATCCAAAAATTCCCCTGGGCCAGCAACGACTGGCAGAAGTTCAAGAATTTTCCAGACATCGGCTGGAAAGAATACAATGCCGTCGAGCGCGAAGCCAAATCGATCGACGGGATCAGCCCGCAAACGCGCACGCGCCAGACCGTTAAGTGGCGCAACAAAAAGCTGGAAAAGATCGAAATCAACGGCGCCAATTATCAATACGCCGCCATCCGCGGTTTTTATCCGGTTATCGGGCGCAACTTTCTGCCGCTGGACGACGAGCGTTCGCGGCAGGTGTGCATGCTCGGACATGACGTCGCCGAAAAGCTGTTCGGCCTGCGCAATCCGCTGGGCGAACACATCCGCATCGGCATTCACAGCTTTCTGGTGATCGGCGTAATCAACGAACGCGGCGACTTCTTCGACAGCAACCTGGACAACTTCGTGCTGATTCCCTTCAGCACCTTCACCGGCCTGTTCACCGGCCGTCACGAGGGCTTTTCGATCATCGTACGCGTGACCGATCCGACGAAGATCGACGCTGCGATCGACGAACTGACCGGCATTTTACGCCGCGTGCGCAAACTGTCGCTGGACAAGCCGGACAATTTTTCGATCAACCAGATCGACGCGCTCAAAAGCATGTACGACAAGCTGACCGGCGGGTTGTACGCGGCGATGATCGCCGTGGCCGCCATCGCATTGTTGGTGGGCGGCATCGGCATCATGAACATCATGCTCGTCTCGGTCACCGAACGCACCAAGGAGATCGGCATCCGTAAAGCCCTGGGGGCGCGCCGTCGCTGGATCCTCGCCCAATTCCTGTTCGAAGCGGCGATTATCGCCGGCATCGGCGGCGTGTTCGGCGTGGCGCTCGGCGCGGCGCTGGCGAAAATCGTCGCCAAGTTTACGCCCCTTTCCGCCTCGGTGGAAAGCTGGAGCGTGTTGCTGGGAGTCGGTTTTTCGTGCGCGGTCGGCATTTTCTTCGGCCTGTTCCCCGCCCGGGCGGCGGCGCGGAAAAATCCCATCGAGGCGTTGCAACATGAGTAAAGCGCAAGTGCAGCGTAAAATCAGCCTCTGGGAAAACATCAAGGTCGCCATGCGCGCCATCGCCGCCAACAAGCTGCGCGCGGGTCTGACCAGCCTGGGCATCATCATCGGCGTGGCGACGGTCATCGCGATGATGACAGTGGTCGGTGGCATCAATCAAATCGTCGCCAAGGAGTTCGGCCGCTTCGGCTCGGACGTGTTCACGCTGCAAAAATACCCGGCGATCGTGATCACTTTCGACTACGGTAAATTTCGCCGCCGCACCGATCTGACGATCGAGGACGCCGACGCGATCCGCAAGAATTGCCCGTCGATCGAGACCGTCAGCCCGATGGTTTATCAATGGTGGGGCGAGATTATCCGCGGCGGCGGCAATAAAACAGATCCGACCGTGGGCATCGCCGCGACCACCGACAACTACATTCCCGTCTCCGGCATGACGCTGGACATCGGCCGCAACTTTACCGAACGCGAAGCCATGTCCGGCAGCCGCGTCGCGGTGTTGGGTTGGGACGTCGTCGAGCGCCTCTTCCCCTACGGTTCGCCGGTCGGGCGCACCATCCGAGTGCGCGCCGACCGTTACCGGGTGATCGGCGTGGTCGAGCGTCTCGGCTCGATTTTCGGCGAAAGCCGCGACAACTTTGTAGCCATTCCACTGGGCGCCTATCTGCGCAAATGGGACGTCCGCGACCAATTGGAAATCATGCTCAAAGCCAAGGAAGGCGTGCCGCTCGTCCGCGCGATGGACGAAGTGCGCGCCCTGATGCGCGTGCGGCACAAACTCAAGCTGACCCAGGAAGACGACTTCGAGCTGGTTACGCGCGACAGCTTGATGCGCAGCTACAACAGCCTGACCGGCTCGATCTTCTTCGCCGCCATCGGCATCGCCGCGATTTCGTTGCTCGTGGGCGGCATCGGCATCATGAACATCATGCTCGTGTCGGTGCGCGAGCGCACGCGCGAAATCGGCGTGCGCAAAGCGCTGGGCGCGCGCAACCGCGACATCTCGCGCCAGTTCCTCATCGAGGCGATGACGCTCTCGGCCCTGGGCGGCATCATCGGCATCGCGCTGGCGGTGGGGCTGTTATTGCTCGTGGGCAGGCTCACCGACGCGCTGCCCATCGCCTTCTCGCTGAGTTCGATCGTGTTGGCCGTCGGTTTCTCAGTGGGCGTGGGGATATTTTTCGGCGTCTACCCGGCGCGCAAAGCCGCGCAACTGGATCCCATCGAAGCGCTGCATTACGAGTGAGTCGTCCGCCGTACGACATGGCGCATCAGCAGCGTCAGGCCGATCGCGTTGGACGCGATGCTGGCCAGCGCCGCGCCGAACATGTCCAACCATAAAATCAACGGTACATTGAGCGCCACATTGAGCGCGCCGACCAGCAGCGTGGTTTTCGCATTGTCCCCCGGATGTCCCAGCCCGTTGAGCACCGAGCCGGCGAGCCGGTAAAACGGCAGCAGCAATCCCCATACGCCGAAGACGATCAACACAGACGCGCCGACGACATATTCCTCACCGAAGACCAGCCGCAACAATGTTTCGTGATAATAAAATATCGCCAGGCTGGCCGGCAGACCCATGGCCACGCCGAAAATGACGCCCCCGGAATAGAGCCTGATCACCGAACGACGCACCGTTTCCGGATTTTCCTCGCGCCGGGCGGCGATGCGCGGAAAGACGATCAGGTTCATTGCATCGGCTACCACGCGGTAGTAAGCCAGCGCGGTCACGCAGGCGCCGTACACGCCGACCGAGGCTTTGCTTGCCAGCAGACCCAGCAGCAGAATGTCGGCCTTGGTGTAAACGAACACGCCCAACGTGTTGGCCAGGCTCAGCACGCCGAAGCGCAGCGCCTCCATCACCTGGGTGGCGCGCCCGCCCCTCCACGCCTTGCGCCATGCGGGCAAAATGCTCAGCGTCGCCAACGCGCCGGCGGCCAACCGGCCGAGCGCCAACGCGATCATACCGCCCAACGGCGAGTCGATCAGTCCCAGCAGCCAGCCGACGGCGAAGAAAAAGGCAAGGCAGGCGAACATCGTCGCATCGTTGCGCGCGACGATCTGCAACCGTTGCCGCACGATCAACACCTGGTTGGCCGTGCCCAGGAAAATCAAACCCGCCGTGCTCAGCGGCAAGAGGCGCAACAGCACCGTCAATTGCGGTTCGTCGAAGGCGGCGGCAATCCAAGGCGCGGCAATTTCCAACAGCGCGTACAACGCGACGAACGTCAGCAACTTGACCCAAAGCACTGAGCGCAGGGCGTCATTGAACGCGTTTTCGTCGTCTTTGTTCGCGGTCAGGAAAATCAGCGCCTGTCCGGGCGATTGCTCAATCGCCAACGCCATCAATATCTGGATCGTTTCGGCGAGCACGAACACACCGTACAACTTCGCGCCCAGCAAACGAGTAAGCGCGAAGACGACCATCAGTCCGGCGGCGGCCGCCAGACCGCGATCGAGCACGGCGAACAGCGCCTGTTGGTGGCGGCGGATCATGTCGCGTTCTCCCGCCCCAGCAGCGTCTGCAAATAGGGAAAGACCTCGGCGGCGCTTTGCGGCAAAGGCGTCGGCACGTTTTGCGCGGCAAACACGGCGGTCTGCCCCGGCGCATCCGGATGATAGCCATGCATGCCCTGCGGCGGTTCGCGGAAATAGAAACTGGGGCATACCACGTGCCCCTCGTCGAGCAAGGCGATCAACTCGCCGAGACGTTCGGTACGCAAACCGAAGCCGGCGCGTTGCGCCTCGTTGAGCACCGTGACGTGCGGCTGTTCGGCGAGGAAGGCGGCGATTTCATCACGCAGCGTCGTGTTGCGAAACCAGAAGCGCACCATCGTCGCATCCAGCGCAGCCAGGTAGCGGTCGGGCCGCATCGGTCCGAACCGCCGCTCGATCGCCAGGTCGACGTTCGCGGTCACGTTCGACATGCCGTGGTCGGACAACACGACGATCGGCGCGTCGGCGAAACGCGCGCGCCACGTTTCGACCAGCCGGGCCAGCGCGGCGTCGAGGGCGGCGATTTTGTCCCGGTACGCCGGCGCGCCCACACCGTACAGATGACCCGTGTGATCCAGATCGGCGCTGGCGATGAACAACAGCGATTCGACCCGATCCACCCGCGCGGCCGCCGAGGCAAACAGCGCCTCGTCGCGTTGCGGCCCGGGCGGAAAGTCGCGGTACAGCAACCGTTGCGCGCCGGGCGTTTGCAGAATCGTCGGGTGCGGAAACTCGCGCTGGTAGGCGTTGACCTCGTAATGCGCGAAATATTTGAGCAGATGAAACGGCACCCAAGCCAGCGGGCGTCGAAACGCGCGATGACCCAGCCGTCGCAACCATCGCGCCGTGAACGGAATTTTATCCAGCGGCGCCAGCCAACCCAGCAGGCGATGCGCCAGCGGCGCGCGGCTCGTCGGATTCCACGAACCGAGAACGCCCAAATTTTCCGGCGTCAGCCCGGCGAACAGTTCAGCCTTAATATTCATCGAATAACCAAAACCGGGGCGCAACGGTCCGTAGGGCAGCGTCGAGAGAAAAGGCATCGCCGGGACGACACGATGCGGCAGGCTGTCGAGAAACACGATCAGCGCCGGCTGCGGCGCGTTCATAGAAGGTTCTCCAAATAGTCCTTCTTCGCCGCCACCGAGGGAAAGTAGTCGTACATGAAGTGCAAAAACACGCGGCGCAGGTTGGCGACTTTGTCAGCAAACAACAGCGCCGACCAACCGGGAATCACGCTGTCGTGCAGCGCGAAACCGCGCAGGTGACGATAGGCGGCTTCGAGATCGGCGGCGGCATCGTCCTCGTTGCGGTCCAGATGCTGTTCGACCGCCCGGTGCACGCGGATGAGCAGGTTGAGCATTGGGCCGTATTTGGGGCGCGTCATCCAGAGCATGGAATAGCCGACCCACAAGTGGTCGAGATTTTTTATAATCGTGCGGGCCTCGTGCCCTTTGCGCCGCCAGTGCCAATCGACGAACAGTTTGCGGCTGTTGCGCTTGATCGGCCGTTCATGATCGTCGGCCGGTTGTCCGCCGGCCAGTTCGCTCCAACACAGGCGAAAGGCCCGGCCCGCTTGACGATACAGTGCCAACGCGCCCTGCGGTTCCTCGCGACCCATCTTGATCGCATAGCAATGATCCAGCAGCGGCAGCAGCTCGCTTTTCATTTGCTGGCAAATCGGCAGTTCGTCGCAGATTTCGGCCATCTTGCGCAGGCGCGGACCGAAGCCGGCAAGCAGGAACCCGGCGCGCGGCAGCATCCACGACGGCAGGTCCAACAGGTTGCGCGCGACGACGTAAGCATAGGCGCGATCCAGATCGGGCGGCAGTTCGCCGCGCCGGTCGATGAATTGCAGCGGCATGTACAACCACATCGACCACAGGCGCCAGATGAGAATCTCGTTCAGATCGCGCCAGTCGAGTGTTGCCAACGAAACGTCCGGGATTTCCGGCAGCAGGTTTTCGCCGGCGATCACCTTGCCGGTCACCTTGGTTTCGAAGGTGCGGAAGATCGTCGGCAGGGTGCGCAGTTTACGCAAATTCAAAAAGGAACAATCCAAATGGAACGACGGCGATTGGGCACCAGTGCTCGTTTCGATCTCCTCCCACCGGCGCATCATGTCGCGTTGCTTTCGCCCCGAGAAATGATCGTGCGTCACCACCAGCAATTCGATATCGGACAAAGGAAGAAAGCGGCCGTCGCGACTGTGCCAGGAAAATTCCCCGCGCGAGGTGCTGCCCAACAGAATCAGACTGCGGACGACCGAGTCGTCGGACGTCTGCACGAGGCGACGCAGCAGGTCGAGCAATTCCGGCGGATAATGGTAATCATCGCCAAACGCGAGTTTCGGTTCCACGTTATTCGTTCCGTTTTTCCATGTTGTCCGGGGTTTTCGCCGCGTTCGGCCGGCGGATATCCCGCAAGAATTTCGAGACCGCCGGTCCGCCCAGCAACGCGCCCACGGCTCCGAAGAAACCCAGGATCAGACCACCGAGCAGATGCGCCCACCACAACGGGCTGTGGCGCTTCTCGGGCACGTCGGCGCGGTCGATCACCTGGAACAAGGTGCGCCGACGAGCCTCGTCGATCTTGGCCAGCTCGAACTGCTGCGTCAGCAATTCGAACACCTTTTCCGCAATCAGCAAGTCGCGTTTAAGGCGGAGGTATTGCACGCCCAACGTCGGCGCGTCGGCCAAGGCGGGAAAAAACGAACTCGGATCGGCCGGTTGTTTCCCTTCCAACTTTTCGATCTGGCGGCGCAGTTCGGCGATCTCGCCGCGCAGCAAACGCACGCGCGGATTGTCGCCGGTGGTGAAGCGCCGCAGCATGCCCAACTCGACGTCCTTGGCAATCAACTGCCCCTGCAATTGGGCGACGGTCTGCATCGCCGTTTCCGCCTGCGCGTCGAAGCTATAGATTTTATGCTCTTCCTGAAATTCGCGGAACGCCTCTTCCTTGGCGGTCAGCTCCGTTTTCGCTTGGTCCAGCCGCTCACCGACGAATTCGCGATTTTTACGCGCGACCGACACGCTGGTTTCGTTGATGAACGCTTCCAACGACTGCGGAATGAGGTTGGCGATCTCCGCCGTTTTCGCCGCCGTGCCCGGCCAGGTGACCGTCACATGCAGCAGTTCCATTTCGCTTTCCCACACGGAAACCGCGTCGCTGCGGAACCACTTGACGGTTTCCTGCCGGCTCGGCGGCCGTTTGGGATTTTTCCAGTCGTTTTTTTGTTTGTCCCATTTGCGCGGATGAATCAGCGGCAACAATTGTCCGTTGTCGATGACCATCTCGGCCAGGGTGCGGCTGTTGAGCATGTTCGTGAGCCGGTCGACGGCCGTATTGCCGCCGATCTGCCGCATCAGTCCGCCCAAGCCGCTCGAGTTGAGCATGCCCGAAACCATGCCCATCATCCCCTGGTCTTCCTCGATGGGCATCAGCGTCGTTTCGGCGCGGTAGGTGGTCGGCCGCACCAGCCACAGCAGCATCGAGAACGCGGTGACCAGCAAGGTCACGCGGACGATCCATCGTCGATTGCCGCCGAGCGTACGCCGGATTTCCTTCAAACCTGCCATCGTCGCCCCACCTACTTGCTCGTGTTGTATGCGGTGAAACCGGCCAACGCCAGCGTAGCCGCGCCGATCAGGATCGTCCAATAGTCCTGCCACCACTTCATGCGCGTTTCCGGCACGAGAATGGTGTCGCCGGGTTGGATGACCATTTGCGGATCGTAATCCAGTTCGTTCCCATTGCGCCGGATGACCTTGGCGCGCCACATCGAAGCGCGCGAGGTCGGCCCCCCCGCCCGGCCGATGTACTCATGCGCCGGATGGTTGGCGAGGTACTCCTGGGGTCCGCGTACGGCGACTTCGCCGACGACGAACACGCGATCGATCTTGCTGGGGATGTTCAGAATATCGCCCGGGACCAGCGGGATGTTATCGGTAAAATCGCGGGCGATGAGCATTTTGTTCAAATCGATATTGATGATCTGGGTCCCCGCCTGGCCGGCGACCGAGCGCTCGATGTAGCAGTTGGCCAGATCGGCCCAGGGCGTAACGCCGCCGGTTTTTTGCAGCACGTCATAAACCTTCTCACCCTCGCGCAACTCGAAGGTGTCGGTCGTTTCCAGCAGGGGTCCTTCGGTTTCCGTGCGGCTTCGCTTGGCCAGGCTCTCTTCGCCGACGCCGAAAATCGCGCCGCGCACCAACACCACGTTTTGAATCAAGGCGATCGACGGAATGCTGACGATGTCGCCGTCGCGCAAATCGAAGCCGCGCGCGTAGGCGCGATCTTCCTTGAGTTTGGCCAGATCGAACACGACGACCCGCCGGCGCTCGTCATCGCCGATGCGCACGATCTGCGCCTCATCCTGGAAACTGGTTTCGGAGGTCAAGCCCAGACCGATCCAGAACACCACGTCGTGCAGGTCCTCGCCGTCCAGCAGTTCGTACGCGCCGCGTTTGACGGTCGTGCCGCGCAGATGCACCAGCGTTTGGATGGGCGGAACGAAAATCACGTCGCCGTCGCGCAGGGTCGGATTGATCACCTCCTCGCCGGTGCGGCGCCAACGGACCAGATCGCCGAAGGCGCGCGTACCGTCGCGATGACGGATCTCGATGCGGCGCTCGCTGCCGCGCTCGACGAAGCCGCCGGCCTCGCGCAGGATCTCGGCGAGGCGGATCGTCGGGTCGGCGACGTAGGCGCCGGGCTTTTTCACCAGCCCGATGACCTGTACCTTGAACTTGCGCGGCGTCTGCAAAAACAACTCGAAACTCAGGTTGCGGTAGATGCGTCTCACCTGGTCGCCGACCTCGGCTTTGGCCTGCGCCAGCGGTTTGTCGGCCACGCGGATCGTGCCGATGTTAGGCACGAACAAAAAACCTTCCGGCGAAACGATCAAGGGCACGGACTCGTTCTTTTCACCCCAGAAATGCAACACGAAGCGATCACCGACGCCCACGATGTACTGCTGCGGATCGATCGGTCCGGCGAAAGCGATGTCCTCCCCGGCGCTCAGCAGACCCTCGCGCATGCTTTCCTGCAAGGCTTCGGCGCCCTGTCCGCTCAGGTCGGTGTTCAGTGAAGGGATCGGCAAGGAAGACGTGCGTTGGTCGTCATCGGTTTGCTGGGCCCAGGACAACGTCGGCAGCGCCCAGGGTTGCGCCGTGGCGAAGATGACGAGGATCAGCGTCCATTTGATCAAAGGACGGGTCAACCGGTTCACGTGCCTCTCCCGTGTCTATGGTCTCGAGCCCCGGCGGAAACGCTTCGTTGCTTGAACAGCCAACACCGTCGCGCGCCGTCGTTTGGATTAGGTTGCCGGATTCATGATTCGCGGCGCATTAAAGCATAAGAAAACCTACGAGAAAACACCGTATTTTTCGGTCAAGTTAAAAATCCGCGCAGCACCATAAACGGCTCTGCGGCCGCCACGCCGACCAGACTGCCCCAGCGTTGCGCCCAGGCGCGAATCGCTTCGGGCGAACGCGGATGCGGCCAGACCTGCCCTTCGGTGCGATAGGCGGTCATCGCTTGTATCTTTCGCTCCAGAGTTTCAGTGACCTCGGAGAAAAAATTCGGCTGAAAAACCCGGTCCAGCGTCGGCGCCGCCCACCCGGTGCTCGACGCCACCTCCACCGCCAGCAACAGCGGCCGCGGGCGCGCCGGCAGCGGACGGAAGCAGGACATCACCGCCTCGTGCACATAGCGATGATCGATATTCAAATCGCCGCCGTGGTGCGTAAAAACCACCTCGGGCGCAAAGGGCAAGGCGATTTCCTCGATGGCGCGAATGAGCGTCAGCAGTTCGCGACTGTCGAAGGAGTTGTCGGGCCAATCCAGATGAAACACGTCGGTCGCGCCCAGAATTTTCGCCGCGTTTTGCAGATCGTCATCCAGCGCGCGCAATTCATCGACCTTGACGTTCGTCCGGGCAGTCAGGCCTTCGCCGCAAATCAACAACAGCACCTGGTCGCCATGGTCGGCCATTTTAGCGAGCGTCCCGCCGCAACCGAGCACTTCGTCATCGGGATGAGCCAGGATCGCCATTACCTTGCGCATGTCACCTCCTGAAAGCGGCCAACACTTTATGCACCGCCTCGACCACATCCCGCGCATCCGACTCGCCCATGGCGGCGAACAACGGCAGGGAAATTTCCCGCGCATAAAACGCCTGCGCCCCAGGCGTCTGCGCCGGATCGTATCCGGCCGCCCGGTAATACGGCTGCGCGTTGACCGGAATGTAATGCACCTGCACACCGATCCCCTCGGCGCGCAACGCGGCAAAAAGCGTTTTCTTGTCGCAGGTCAGTTCGTCCATGGCGAACAACAGCGGATACAAATGATAGGCCGAACGAACCCCTTCCGATTCGGCGATGAACGCCACACCCGGCAGATCGGCGAACGCTTGGTCATAGATAGCGGCCAGACGTCGGCGGGCGGTCAGAAAAGCCTTGAGTTTTTTCAACTGCGCCAGGCCCAACGCGGCCTGTATGTCGGTCATGCGGTAGTTGTAGCCCAGGTCGCGCATTTCGTAATACCACCCGCCCACGTCGTCGGCGAAGGACGGCTCCTTGACAATGCCGTGGGTGCGGAACATGCGCAAGCGCTCGGCATAGGTTTTATCGTCGGTCACGACCATGCCGCCCTCGCCGGTGGTGATCGGCTTGACCGGATGAAAACTGTAACAGGCCAGGTGACCGTACGTGCCGGCGATGCGTCCCCGGTCGGTGGCGATCAGCGCGTGACAGGCGTCTTCGATGACCACCGCGCCGATCTTCTCCGCTACTTCCATGACCGGTGTCATCGCCACGGGAAAACCGGCGTAATGCACCGGCAGAATCGCCCGTGTGCGCGATGAGGTCAGGCCGAAAAGGGTTGCGGGAATCAGCAAACCGGTCGTCGGATCGACATCGGCGAAAACGGGTTTAGCCCTCAGGTAGGCGGCGGCATTGGCTGTTGCGGCGAAGGTCATCGCCGGGACGATCGCTTCGTCGCCGGGCCGCAATCCGGCCGCGTAACAGGCGCCATGGAGCGCGGCCGTGCCGTTGGCGAAGGCGACGGCGTAGCGGCGGCCGATTGTTGCGGCGAAGGCGGCTTCGAATTCGTCGATCGTCGGTCCCTGGGTCAGCCAGTCGCCGGTCAGGACACTTGTGACATGCTCGATGTCCGTGCGGTCGATGCTTTGGTGACCGTAGGGCAGCAAATTTTTCCGAACGGGCGTTCCGCCATGGAGAGCCAATTGAGACGTCGCCACGTGATAAACTCCTGTATCCCTGCGAGTTATCCAATTGTGACACGAAGCGGGCGTATGCGTCCAATGAAATTAATATTTTCCTTATTGTGTATGGGCGGCAATCCGATTTACTAATTGGCATGGGGGAGAAAAACACCGGTTCACCCGGGAAAAGAGGAAAATTATGTCGGATCGTATTTTATCGGTAAAAGAAGCCGCTGCCTATTGTCTCGTTTCTCCCGAGACGATTCGCAGGTGGATCAAAAAAGAAGAATTGCCCGCGTTCAACACTCGCGGCAAAGGCGTGATCAAAATTCGCAAAGAAGACCTGGACGCGTTCGTAAAAAAGAACAACATCCTGATCGACCCGCAAGTGCTGGGGAAATGAACCGGTTGCCGAAAAAGTTTATTTATCTTTCTTGAGTTACTTGTCTTTTAATTCATTCGGCTCTACCCAGATCAACTCATCAGTCGTAGCGCCGTCGAGTTTTGTCTTCTGTCGGTCAACCCCGGCCAACACCGTACCGATCATGAGTGCTTTCGTAAAAACGCAGTCTTTCAGAATGGTTTCACGCAGATCGGTCACCACCATCAACGAACGCGAAAAATTGGCTCCGGTAAAGTCGGTGTTAGCGCAATTGGCGGCAGTCAAGTCAGCCTCGGAAAAATTTGTGTTCGCCATGCTGCAATTTTGCATCAGGGTAAAGTTCAACTTGGCCTTATTAAAGACCGATTCGGTGAAATTCGATCCGTCGATGCAGGCGTTGTTGAGGATCGCCTCGACAAATCGTGCATTATCAGAGTGGATTCCGCTCATGTTGACCAACTGCAAGTTGGTGCGCGTCAGGTTGGCTTCGGATAACTGACTGTCTTTAAACACCGCACCCACGCATTTGGCGCCGGTCAAGTTGGCGCCGCTGAGATTGCACCGCAGGAACATCGACCGGCTCAGATCGGTTTCCTGCAGATTCGCACCGGTGAAATCGCATTGTATGAATTGCGTAAGGTGAAACACGCTGCCGGAAAGATCGCGAGAAGAAAAGTTTACGTTCTCCAGGTTCATGCTGGAGAGATCCAACTCACGCAAGGATCGGTTATTTTCCACTCGGTCGAATAAATCGTCCTTATTTACTTTGTTGAGCATCTTCTTTCCGATCCAGCAGCGGCATAACCGTGATTTCCCCGTCCGACTCCGTCAGGGTCGCATATTCGATAGGACGACGAACATCCATGGTCGCATTTTTAATACTGACTTCCACATTGGCAAACAATTGGTTGTGGATGTGCAGATAGCTTTTTTTCTGTACATAGGAATTGAGATACAAATCCAACAATTCGCGCAGTTCCTCATGGCCGACTGTGCGCAACTTGGTCAGCATTTCCAGAAAACGTTCGTGCAATTCCTGTTTTCGTCCGATCAACTTGCCTCGCGAATTCATTTTTTCGCGTTGCAGAATAAAGAGGCTTTTTCGCATATTATCAAGGTTTTGTATACGTTTTTTGAGATTGGCCTCCAATTCGGCGATGCGGTCCATATCCTCTTTGGCCACGCCGACAGCCACTTTGGTGCGTAGTTCCATTTCACTGCCGATGTTGTTGCAGTGAATCGATTCCAACGCCGAGGCGCTTCCGCCCATGATGCTGCCGCGGTTGGTGTTATCGTTGACCATGTGAATTTCGCGGCCGGCTTTCAGATCGCTGTTGCGCGAGTATTCGTCGATGATGATATCCTTCATTGCCACGATTGTGGCATCCTGGGTGAAACGCGTGATGATCGACTCGCCGGCATTCACCACCGCTTTGTTTTTCCCGAAAACGCCGCCGATGATCGTAATGTTGCCGCCGGCATTCAAGCGCGCGGCGCCGACGTTGCCTTCAATCCGTAAATCGGCCGTGCAATCGACGCTATATCCGTCCTCGACAATACCCTTGATCACCACCGTGCCGTTGAAGTGCACGTTGCCGGTCGTGGCGCTGACGTCCTCGAGTTCAATGATGTTTTCGACGCTGATCTGGTCGTTACGGAAAATGACATGACCGGCGATTTCACTGTACCATTTGAGATTGTCCGAGTCGGCTCGTACGCCTTTGCCGCTGCGAATGCGCAAATCCTTACCGCGCGTCTGCCGAATCGGTTTGTCGGTCACGGTACGGCCCGGCGTGCCTTCGGTGGGTGGAACCTTCTCCAACAGCAGCACTTCGGGCTCGGTGTTGATGATGTTGCCCAACTCTTTCCAATCGATTTGTTCCAGGTTGTCCAGGCTGCGATCCTGCCTTTTGATCAGCTTGTTGTAATGGAAAATCACCCGCGCGTCTTCGCCGTTGACCGGTTGCTCGCCGTTGGCCACCGTTACCGTCTGGCCGTAGATCTGTTGCTCGACAACTTCCCGGATCTTTTCTTCATCGATGCCGAAGGTGACTTTCTTTTCCTCCAATGCCTTGCGGATCAGTTCGTCATTGACGGGCGTACCGTCGCCTACGGGAGGAATCACACGAAGCATGGCGCGCAGGTCGTCGGTCGAACGTTGAACGGCCACTTGCGCCGCGCGGTTGATTTTTAATTGCTGCTCCTCTTCGGGAACATCCTCTTCCTTGGCTATGCCTTCCTTCTTTTTTTCGGCTTTGGCGCCGTCTTCACCGCCCTTGGCATCGGACAGTTCGGCGGGAGCGTCCACCAACAGCCGACCATCCGGTACGGTTACCGGCTCTTGGTTGGCAGACAGGGGCGTTTCGTTTTCCGTCGATGGTTTGTCGCCGACCGGCTTCGCTTCAGTTTCCTGAGCAATATTTTTATCTTTTTCGTTGGTCGAATCCACGCCATCATCCTCGAATTTATCACCGAGCATCGTCGGTGAAATTCGTAATCCGGTACAACTCTCCCTCTGCACTGCTATAATATATCGTCAAATACAAATAAGAAACATAGTAATTCTTTTCTGACTCCTATGATTTTACTACCCAATATCGATAGATATCCCTTAAGGTTTCTTCAATGGGCCGCTGCGGTCGCCACCCCGTTTCGCGCAACAGTTTGTCCGCCGATCCGTACAAGACCGGCAGATCGATCGGCCGCAACCGCGTCGGATCAATCTCGATGTCGATTTCCATCGCGGCAATACCGATTAACTTCCTTACTAACTCTTCAATAATAAAAGCTTTTCCCGTGCAGATGTTAAAAATGCTCCCGCTGGAAACGCTTCGCAACGCCAAGCGGTAGGCCGACACAACATCGCGGACATCGGTGATGTCACGCCGGGCTGACAAGTTACCCACCCGCAACACCGGTTGTTGCCTTCCAGCCTTGATCTCCGCCAGTTGACGGGCAAAACCGGAAATGGAAAAGCGCGGGCTTTGCCCGGGACCGATGTGAGTAAAAGGCCGGGCAACAATGACATCCAGTCCGTGCAATCGTGCCTGATACAAAGCTAACTGTTCAGTCAATAGTTTCGATTGGGCGTAAAAATTGGCCGGTTGCGGCTGGCTGACCTCGGTAAAGGGCATCTTTTCCGGTGGGGCGCTCCCATAGACTTCAGCGGAACTGACCAGCAGCAGGCGCGCTCGCGGCCGGTGCAGGGTCAAGGCGCGCAGCAGATTGGCCGTGCCGCCGATGTTGATCGCCATGGTTTCGGCCGGATTGATTTCCCCCTCCGGCACAAAAGCCTGCGCGGCCAGGTGAATCACTGCGTCGATGTCATAAGCGGCCAGCAGGCGTTCGACGGCTTGGGCTTCACGGATGTCCAAAAGTTCGCGATGTTCGATGGTCTCGTCCGGTTCAAGTCCGGCAGGGAAGAAGGCGGCCACGACTTGATCGCCGTGGGCGCGCAAATGATCTGTCAAATGACGACCGACGAAACCGGAGGCGCCGGTGACCAGAATTTTCACAGCAGGTTGTGCTCCATCAGTCGCTTGCAGGATTCCAGATCGGCGTCAACCATCATTTCCACCAATTCCTGGAAACTGACGCGCGGTTCCCACCCCAGCTTGTCTTTGGCTTTGCTGTAATCGCCGATCAGGAAATCGACCTCCGCCGGCCGGTAAAACGCCTGTTCCGAAATGACGTAATCCTGCCAGTTCAAACCGACGCGGTCGAAGGCGATTTCGACCAATTCACGCACCGAATGGGCTTCACCGGTGGCGATGACATAATCGTCGGGTTCGTCTTGCTGCAACATGAGCCACATGGCCCGCACGTAGTCGCCGGCATAGCCCCAATCACGCCGCGCGTCGAGGTTGCCCAGGTGCAGCTTGTCGGTCAACCCCAACTTGATGCGCGCAGCGGTATCGGTCACCTTGCGGGTGACGAACTCCTTGCCGCGACGCGGGGATTCATGGTTGAACAAAATGCCCGAACAGGCCCACAGGCCGAAACTCTCGCGGTAGTTGACCGTGATGAAATGCCCATACACCTTGGCCACGCCGTAGGGACTGCGCGGATAAAAAGGCGTCGTTTCCTTTTGCGGAATCTCGCGCACTTTGCCGAACATTTCGCTGGAGCTGGCCTGATAGATGCGGGTTTTCGGATTGACCAAACGCACCGCTTCCAGCAGCCGCGTGACGCCCAAAGCAGTGAACTCGCCGGTCAGCACCGGCTGGTTCCAACTGGTGGGCACGAAACTCATCGCGCCCAGGTTGTACAATTCGTCGGGCTGTGCTTCTTCCAGCAGGCGAATCAGGCTGAGCTGATCGAGTAAATCGCCCTGGTGGATGGTGATTTTATCGCGCAAATGCTCGATGCGATCGAACGTTTCGGTGCTCGCCCGACGCACCATGCCATGCACCGCGTATCCCTTTTCCAACAGAAAATCGGCCAGATACGAACCGTCCTGGCCGGTGATGCCGGTAATCAACGCACACTTTTTCATCACGTACTCCTCATGATCCCACAATGGCAACAATGCCCAATATCATACAATAAAACCCGAACCAGTACAGGCTCCCGCGCCGCACGAAACGCAGCAGCACTTTCAGAGCGAAATAGCCCGAAATGACCGAGGCGACAAAACCACAAGCGGCGGCAAGAAAAAACCCATCGGGGATTGTCTCGATCTTCACCGCCTGCAACAGCACCGCGCCCAGGATGGCGGGAATGGAGATTAGAAAACTCAACCGGGCGGCGGTTTCCCGTTCCAAGCCGGCCATCAGGCCCGCAACGATCGTCGAACCCGAGCGGCTGATGCCCGGGGTGATCGCCGCGGCCTGCGCCAGACCGACGATCAACGAACGCCCCCACCCCAGGCTGCGCATGTCGACCTTCGCCGGCGGCGCCCAACGGGAAGCCAGCAGCAACGTTGCGGTGACCAACAAAGCGATGCCGATCAGGCGGATATCGGCAAAAGCCCTCTCGAAGGCATCAGCCAGAGTGAACCCGACGATCACCGCCGGAATCGTGGCCACGACGATCCACACGATCATCCGCACGTGCGGACGTTCGCGCCAGGCATCGCGCCAATTGCGTTCACGCAACGTCAACCACCCTTCGCGCGCAATGGCCAGTAAATCGTCGGCGAAAACGATGAACACAGCCACCAGCGTACCCAGGTGTAAAATGGTGTCCAGCAGCAACGGCGCTTCATCCAGGTCCAACGAAAACAGATGCTTGAGTAACGCCAGATGACCGGACGAACTGATCGGTAAAAACTCGGTGAGTCCTTGCAGGAGACCCAGCAGAATGGCGAAATAAATGTTGATGACAGACTCCGACGCGTGTTATGCGTTGACGATTTCTTCCGCAATGCCCAGATGATGTTTAACCCGTGCAACCAAAGTGTCAATATTAAAAGGTTTGCACAGGTAATCATCGCCGCCGCATTCATAACCGCGTCGGATGTTTTCCGGCGAGGTGAGCGCACTCACGAAAATGATCGGCACTTTTATGAAATCAGGCATTTTCCGGATCAAACGACACAGCTCGTAACCGTCGATCCAACTCATGCTGATGTCCAGTAAAATCAAATCGGGTTTGTTGATTCTCAGGTATCCGGCCAACTTCAGGCCATTGGGGGCGGAAAGGGTATGAAACCCATGTCGCGACAAAACGCGGCACATCATATCCCGATAGATGTTGTCGTCATCAACGACCAGAAGAGTGTACTTCTTTTGGCGCTGTCCCACGGTCATCTCCTCTAACTCTGACAGCGAACATCCCTCCTCCCATTGCTCGTCTATCCCCTCACGCCATCCCGCACGGCTGTATTCCGGTTGACAGCGGAGAAATCGATGGGATACTTACAATTGTTCATTAAACGCACCTATCGGACACTTACAGCGAAAAGTGAAGCAACTTCATTCCAAAAATTGAAATAAAACGGAAGGATCGATCATGGCCGCGAAACAAACCAAAGCATCGGCAGCGAAAAAAGGAAAGAAAATCCAGGTGAAAAAAACCACGAAGCCTAAAACCGCCCCCAAACCGAAGCCGGCCAAGAGAGCGTCGGCCGTAAAAGCCGCAGTCAAACCGGTCGCAGTGAAAAAAGCGCCGGTGAAAAAAGCGGCTCCCCAACCGATGGCGGTGAAAAGGGCGCCGGTAAAAAAAGCCGCGACCAAACCGGCCGCGGTAAAAAAGACACCGATCAAAAAGGCCGCGCCCCAACCGAAAGTTAACAAGGCGGCCAGTGACAAAAAAGCAGTAAAGACCTTGTTTTTCACAGGATTTCCCGGTTTCCTCGGCCGGCATTTCTTCCGCAAATTCGCCGCGGAAAAAACCTATGACAAATACTACGTGCTCATTCAGGAAAAGTTCCGCGAAAAGGCGGAGCGTGAACTCGACGATCTCCAGCCCTTCGATCCACGAATCAAGGATAAAATCGAACTGGTCGCCGGTGACCTGACGCTGCTCAACCTGGGCTTGGAAGATCGCACGCTGGCCAAGGTTCGCGCCGAAGTCACCGATTTCTGGCACCTGGCCGCCGTTTATGATCTGGCCGTTGCCGAGAAAATCGCCTGGGAAATTAATGTGGAAGGCACCCGGCGCGTACTCGAGCTGTGCGAGCAGTGCAAAAAGCTCGACAAGCTCGTTTACTTTTCCACCTGTTACGTATCCGGCCTGCGCACCGGCCTAATCACCGAGGAAGACCTCGACTACGGCCAAGGACACAAGAATCACTATGAATCGACCAAGTTCGAAGCCGAAGTGCTCGTGCGCAAACAGCGCGAAAAAATCCCGACGGTCATCATCCGCCCGAGCATCGTCATCGGCGACAGCCAAACCGGCGAAACCGATAAATTCGACGGACCGTATTTCCTGATCCGCTTCTTAGCCGACATGGAAAAACGCGACTACCTTAAATATTTCCACAGCTTGCGTATCCCCAGCCTGGGTCAGGGCGGCGCGTACTTCAACCTGGTGCCGGTCGATTACCTGGTCGATGCGACGATGCACATTACGGCGAAGACGGCGGCGCTGGGCAAGACCTTCGCGCTTTGCGACCCCGATCCGCTGACGGCGCGCGAATTCTACGACAAGATCTACCAGGTGTTCGGCATGGGCCAGACGCGTGGCGTGGTTCCGATGCCGCTGGTGCAACTGGCAACCAAAACGCCGGGGATCGCCGACTTGATGCGCATTCCGGAAGAGGTGCTGCCTTACGTCGATCACTACACCGTCTACGATTGCAGGAACACGCTGGAGTTTCTGAACGATAGCCATATTCGTTGCCCGCACCTGCCCGAGTACATCGGGACGTTGATCGACTACGTACGCGAACATCTCCATCAGAGGGGCATGTACGCCAAGTATTGATTCGCTCTTGCGGATCGTCGCGGCTTCTGCCAATCTTGCCTCGGTTGAAATGGAGGTAAGATCGCGATGCGTTATCGTACAACCCGAGTCAGTCCGCGCATGGCTTTTCGTAAAAGCGTCGTCACCGGTCCCCGCGAAGTGATGTCGGTGGGCCGCAACGATCCCTGCCCCTGCGGCAGCGGTGAGAAATATAAAAACTGTTGCATCGACAAAGGCGACCACTTCCTGAAGAAGATGGCGCAAAAGGCAAAGAAGAAGGAAAAGGGAAGCCTAATCGCCAACGTGTTGGCCCGCTTCAAGAAGTAGATGTCCTCCCTGCGACGCATACTGCTGTCCCTGTTGATCCTGGCGATCATGGGCGGCTGGCTGTTGGTCGTCGCCGTGGTTTCTGATTACAACGAAAGCGCCGTACTGCTGATCGGCGTGTTGTGGCTGCTGGCCGCCTTCACGTTGAGTTGGAATGCGTACCGCCGCTGGCTGCCTTGTCTATTGCTCGCGGCATTGACGCTGGCGATGCTCGTCGCCGGCGGGCTTGCCTGGAAAGCCGGGAGCTACAACACACAGGTGCGGCGGGTCGTCGCCGAGAACGTTCTGGTTGAAACGGCGCGTGCGATGGAACGTTTTCGCGCCCTGGGCCGCGAACTGCCGAACTGCGAGTGGACCTGCCTGACCCAGCAGTTGCAGGATTCCGGCGCATGGCAGGGACTGACGATTCCCTATCAGGACAGCAACGAGACCGCACAATTCAAAACGATTCCCCGCAACGACGGTTGGGGCTGCCGCTATCAATACCGGTTGGACGCGCCCGCTGGCTTCCTTCTGCGCAGTTCAGGGCCCGACCGCCGCTTCGAAACGGCCGACGACATTGCGATCGCCAGCGATACGCCCCTGCCCGTCGAGGTCCAGCCCCTGCCCGTGTTCGGTCGTCGCCCGCTTTGATTGACACCGCCGACGGCCTTGGGCTAGCGTGCCGACAATGAATCAGCCGCTAACAACGCACTCCGATAACCTCCGGCAACCGCTTTGGTGGCGTATCGTCATGGGCATTCCCGTGGGGCTCGGTTGCCTGCTGACCTGCTGGCTCGTCAATTCTTTAAATTTCCTTTTCCTGGCGCGTGGCCTGTTCGTATTCCTGGTCGCGGCGTGGTTTGTGCGGTTCCTTTTACGGCGCTACCGATGGCGGCTCCGCGCGGCGCGCGTGATCGATCACCTGGCGGCAACGGTCGCCGCGTTGGGATGGTTGGCGTTGCTGCTTTACCTGGTCATGCTCGCGCCCTGGCGCGGCCCGGCGGCGCTGGCGCTGGCGGCGGCGATTTTCTTTCTCGATCGGTGGCGAAAAGACAAACGGTCGTTGGCGTTCACCGCGCCGCTGGCGCTGTTTGCGTTGGGCCTGTGGGTCTGGGCGCCGGTCTTGTTGCTTTTGCCCGCGCTTGCCGGCGGTTTGTGGCGGCTGACCGCTCGTCGGCCGGACCTGACGCCCGGCGGAGCGCGCTGGGCGCTGTGGCTCGCGGCGCTGGCGATCGTCGCGATCGTTTTCCCTTTTCACCTCGGGCAGCCCTGGGGTGAAAAAGCGCGCGTGACCGCCCAGCCGGACGTTTCGTTGGTGTACGACGCCAACGACCGCCAAAATCCGCTATTCGCCACCATCGGGCGCGACGTGCGCTTCGGGCAACCGGACTGTTACGGTCGGTTGTTGATCGGCGCCCGCGGCGGTCCGAACGGCTTGATCCGCCTGGCCAACGAACAGGTGACGACGGCGCAAACCGGACCGCTCGGCGAGACGATCGCCGTCAATTGCCGCAACAAACAATTGTACGTCGGCGATTGGTCAAACGGCTCGTTGCGGATCCTTGATCACGAATCGCTGCATCTGGCAGCCACTGTCGCCTACACGCGCTTGACCAGGGTCGATCAGGTGCAATTCCAGCCCGAGCATCAATTCGTGTTCATGTCCGCCGCCAACAGCCGCAACATCTTCATGTACGATTTGTATTTCCGGAAAAAGGAAATGATCTTCATCGATCGGTTCATTACCGATTTCGCGTCCCTCCCGCACGAACAATTGTTCATTATTTCCACCTACGGCGGACGCCTCTTGTTTTACCGGCACGATCTCAGCCAACTGCTTTACCGCCAATGGCTGCCGGATTTTCACCTGCAATTGGCGGCTTCGCCCAGCGGCGACACGTTGTACATTCTCGGGCGTTACAGCGGCATGTTGTGGGAATATTCGCTCGCCAAGCGACGCCTTATGCGCAGCCGGTGGCTCGGACCGGGCATCCGCGACATCGCCTTCGACGAGCGCGACGAATTGTTATATGTTGGGAATTATTTTACCGGCGTCATCACCACCTTGCGCCGCGCCGATCTGGGGACAGCCGCCGTCCACCGCGTGGGACCGCGTCTGCACTCGCTGCATTACGATCATTTCCAACGGCGTCTGTTGGCGGCCGATGCGCTGGGGCTGGTGCAGATTCAACTCGCCAAGTAACTCATCATTCACCTGGTTCGGGCGGCTTGACGATCTCCTTGGAGTAGGCCATCACCTGATTGCGTCCGCCCTTTTTCGCCCCGTACAACGCGGCGTCGGCGGCGGCGATCAGGGATTTGACATCGTCGGCGTCGCCCGGGAGCGCAGCAAGGCCGATGCTGATGGTCAGTTGACGCGGCACTTCTTCGATTTTCGCGCCGGCCACCGCGGAGCGGATGCGCTCGGCCAGGATTTTCGCGCCGTCGATGCCCGTTTCCGGCATGATGACCGCGAATTCTTCGCCGCCGTAGCGCGCCGCCACGTCGATCTCGCGGCAGTTGTTTTTGATCAACTGGGCGACGGTGTAAAGCACGACGTCGCCGGCCTGGTGCCCGTAGGTGTCGTTGACGCTTTTAAAGTGATCCAGATCGCAAATGGCCAGCGACAATTGGCCGCCGTAACGGCGCACACGCTTCACTTCGCCGTCGAGTTTGATGTTGAAGTAGCGGCGGATGAAGATCTTGGTCAGTTCGTCGGTGATCGCCATTTCGTACAGCGTCGCGTTGTTGATCGCCACCGCCGCCTGATTGCCCAGCGCGCTGAGCAATTCCAGATCCTCGTAGGTAAAGCCCTGCCCGCCGATTTTGTTGGTGATGTTGATGACGCCGATCGCCTCGTCCGAAGCGATCAGCGGAATGCACAGGATCGAGTTCACGTTCGACAGTTCGCGCTCGGCGTAAGTGTCGTTCTGTTCGGTCGAGTTGACGATCATCGGCTCCATGCTCTGGAAAACCTTGCCGGCGATGCCCTCGCCGGGCGCGAAGGTCGAGCATTCCATCTCGCCGTTGTTGATCGCCTCTTCGACCTTCAGGTCGGGCAAACCCTTGACCACACGCACCACCAGCCGCCCGATGGACTGATCCCACAACATGAGCGAACCTTTTTGCGCCTCGGTGGTTTCGATCGCCTGGCCCAAAATGAATTGCAGCAGATTTTTCAGGTCCTGAATGTGAATCAGCGCGCGGCCGATGTCATGCAGAATCGATAAACTCTTGACCGTCTTGTCCAATTCCTTGCGGTCGCGTTCGTTCTTTTCATAGAGCATCGTGGTGTTGATGCTCACCGCCGCCTGCTCGGCCAGGATGTTGATGAACTCCAGTTCGTCGTCGGTGAACTCGCGCCCGTCCATTTTACCGCCGACCGACAGCAGGCCGATGACATCGCGCTGATGCAGCAACGGCACGAACAACCGGCTGCGCAGGAAATCGAAGCGGAACGATTCATGCGGTATGCGGAAGCGCGGTTCGCCACGGCTGTCGATAATGGAAAACGGCTTGTCCTGCAGTATCGCCTGCCACAGCAATCCTTCCTGGCAGGGGAACGAATAATCGACCGGCATCGCTTCGTCCAGCCCGAAACCACGCACGAGTTGAAACACGTTTTCCTGCGGATCGCGAATGAACAGCGCGAACGCCTCCAGACCGAAGCGTTCCTGCACGATGCTGGTGAACACGTTGTAAAGTTTTTGCGCTTCGAGGATGTTGTCGAACGCTTTGCCGGCTTGCAGCAGGGTGAAAAAATTGAACAACTTCCGATCGAGTTTGACGACCTTCTCGTTCAGTTCCTCGACCGATTTTTTCGCTTCATCAAGCGGCGGAGTTTGTTTGGTCATGCTTGGCATCCATGGTGGTCGTTGAATGATCACTTTTAGCATGCCGACCGATCGGGAACAAGTTGCCGGACATATTTGACAGCGACCAAGAATGATGGAAAATCAAGTGAGCCAGGAATACCGCGAGAGGCGCATGAAAACGTTTTCTTTTTTGGGTCTGATGGTCGTAATTCTGCTGTCGGCGGCGGGATTGATCTTCGCCCAGACCATCGATGACGACGCCGAAGACGACGACACGCTCGACGACGACAGCGACGACGATACCGACGACGACTCGCTCGACGATGACGTCGAAGACGACGATACGCTCGACGACGATGACGACGACACGCTCGACGACGACGCCGACACGCCGGTCGCCGCGCACTCGACGACCATCAGCGACGGCGGCTGCGGCTGCTTGTAACGTTACGGATTCAATTCCTCGCGCCGCTTGCCGAAAATGTATTTCACGAATTTAAGAAACGCGTCGGAAAAATAACGCAGGTCGTCCACGCTGCGCAGCAGGCGCAGCTTGCGCACGATGAATCCCGGCCGTAAATAAATGCGCCGGTACATCGCCCGCTGCAGGCGGATCATGTCCGCGGGTTGGAAATGATGCGTGCGCCACACCGGTTCGCCGCGCACGATGTCGAACTCGTCCCAATCCTCGCGCTCGATCAACCCCTCTACGCCGAGCATGTCGTACAGACCTGTGCCGGGGTACGGCACGGCGACGTAGACCATCACAAAGTCGGGTTTGATGCGCAGCATCAGGCGGAAGGTCTGCTCGACCTCTTCGTAAGTTTCCGAAGGATGCGCGCCGATCATGATGAACGCGCTCGACAGAATGCGCGCCTTGTGCGCGGCGGCGAACGCGGCTTCGATCTGTTCGAGGGTGATGCGCTTGCGGATCATCTCCAGCATGCGCGGGCTGCCGCTTTCCACGCCGAAGGCGATCTTCACGCAACCGGCGTCGGCCATCATGCGCAGCAGATCCTCGTCGACGTTGGACACGCGGCTGTCGCAATCCCATGACACGCCCAGTTCGCGCAGGCCGCGGCAGATTTCGATCAGACGCTCGCGGCCGTAGGTGAAGGTGTCGTCGTCGATGGTGAAGTGGTCGACGCCGTAGGTCTGCACACATTCGCGCACTTCGTCGAGCACGTGCCGCGCCGAGCGAAAGCGCACCTTGTTGCGGTGCGTGACGTGCGAACCGCAGAAGAAACAGCGCACCGGGCAGCCGCGGCTGGTGAACAGCTCAGTGATGTTGCGCAGTTTGGACGACAGCCCGGGGCTCGAACTGCCGGTGTACAACGAGAAGTCGATCAGATCGCGCGCGGGAAACGGCAGTTCGTCGAGGTTCATGATCATCGGCCGTTCCGGACCGAGCGCCGGCGCGCCGTTCGCGCGATACACCGTGCCGGGAATGCCGCGCAACGTCCGCTCGCCGCGCTGGATCGCCGCGCAGATGTCGGCGAGTGTCGACTCCCCCTCGCCAACCACGCCCAGATCGAAGGTCGGAAATTCGGCCAGCGTACGCGCGGGCAGCGCCGACACATGCGGGCCGCCGACGATCGTCACGATGTCGCGATCGACCTCCTTGACGACACCCGCCAGGCGCGCGGCGGTTTTGATCAGCGGCGTCATCGCCGTGAAGCCGACGGCGTCAGGCTGAAACCGCGCCAGATTTTCCCGCAGGTGCGCCTCGGGTCGACCCAGCACGCCGTAGTCCCAGATTTCCACCGTCGCGCCGAGACGATCACGCACGAAGGCCGCCAGCGACGCGAGGTTGATCGGATGCTGACACACCTCGGTGGCGATCGAGAGCATCGGTTCGGGCGGATGGATCAATGCCAGCTTCATCCGGATCGGTTCCTTGCGGTGATAAAAGGCGCCCGTACGTTAACGGCGGGCCGGCACGGTGTCAACAAAGCTCACCAGGACAGCGGTTTGGCCGCGATCCACATCACCTGCAGATCGAGAAAGCGCTTGCTCGCCGCGCCGCGGATCACGCAAACCGTGTCGGCCCCGTGCCCGCTGCCGGCGACGGCCACCACCGGTTCGCCCTCGGGCAGCAAGCCGGCGTCGATCGCTTCCATCACGATTTCGCAGGCGACCTTCGCGCCCTGCCCGAAGCGGCGCAGCGTGTTGGCGATAACCAGCGTGGGCAGGCTGCCGCCGAATTCCTTGGCGAACGCGGTTTCCAGCGAATGGGTGAGAATCGTCGCAGTCAACACCGGAACGCCCTTGGCCTGCAGCGCCATGCGCAGCACATTGTCGAATTCCTGCTGGTTGGCTTCCTTGAAGCCGGCCGAATGCGTCACAACGACCATTTTCGCCGTCGCGGGCATCGCCTCGGCAAATTGCTGCGCCGTCGCGCCGCTCGTCGAGGCGACAACCACATGATGGTACCCCTCGTCGATCAGCCCGGCGACGATCCGCACACATGCCGCCGTGTTCTCGCGCCCCGGCCGGTCGAACAACATCATTTCGCGTTTCATGGTTTTCTCCTAGGTCAACCGCACCGGGCACGCCTCGCAGCGCGGCTTGGCTTTACGGCAAAATTCCTTGCCGACATACACAATCTGAGCGTGGAACTCCCCGTAGTGCTCCGTGTCCGGCGGCACATGGCGATGAAAAAAGTCCTGCAGTTCGTCGTAGCCGACGTCCGCGGCGACCAGCCCCATGCGCGAAAAAATGCGTCGCGTGTAGGCGTCGACCACGAAGATCGGTTGAGCGGCGGCGTAAAGAATCATCGAATCGGCCGTCTCCGGTCCGACGCCCTTGAGCGCCAGCAGTTCGGCGCGCAACGCGGGCAACGGCTGCGCCAGCAGGCGCGACAAACTGCCCCCGTGCGCCGCGCGAATGTGCCGACAGAAGTTGAGCAGCTTTTCCGACTTTTGATTGTAATAGCCCGCCGGCCGGATCGCCTCGGCCAACCGCTCGCGCCCGGCGCTTTCCATGCCGCGCACCGTGAGCATGCGCTCGCGTTTGAGATTGGCGATCGCCTTTTCGACGTTGGTCCAGGCCGTGTTTTGCGTCAGGATCGCGCCTACGCAGATCTCGAAATGCGTTTCGCCCGGCCACCATTCCAACGGTCCGAAGTGCGCGAAGGACGCCGCATAGAACGCCTGCAGGCGCCGGGGCAGATCAGGGACGGAGCGCTTCGAGCTCTTCGTTGGTCGGGAAACCGTGCAACCATAGCTTATTGACGTTTTGCTTGGCGAAGCAATCGACACAGACATATCCATCCAGCGCATCGTACAGTTGCAGATACACGGCGCGGTCTTTGTTGTGGCCGGTGCTATTTTCCACCAGCTTCACTTTGCCTGTATGCAGACGATAACCGTCCACCCGCACCGCGCTTTGGGTATGAACGGTCGGTTGAATCGTTCGCCGGCAACACGCGCACCGCATATCCGCCCCTGGGTAATTTCGCCTAATATACATGGACCACGGCGGCTTGTCACACCAAACAAAAAGGGCGTCTCGCCTTTGCGTGCGAAACGCCCCCGGATCGTCGTCGCCAATCAGTTGTAAATGACGTGGAACCGTTCCAGGTATTTGAAGAACGGCTGCAAGCGCTTTTTGTAGGTTTTCGGATCCAGAAACCAGAGCACGGTGGCGATGGAGGTCATCAAACTGTTGCCG